>Ga0326728_10015527_pt1 | contig 15807 bp, 14 predicted proteins | sample MB3enrmetagenome_FD_207602 | JGI IMG/M metagenome (GOLD analysis project Ga0326728, IMG submission 207602) | Lab enriched peat soil microbial communities from McLean, Ithaca, NY, United States - MB31MN | ecosystem: Environmental > Terrestrial > Soil > Wetlands > Peat | place: USA: New York...
TACTGGCCGAGGCCGAGCGGCAGGGCGTGGCCACCGAGATGCACAATCCCGGGGGAGAAGACGTCGCCGACACCCTCGTTAAGACGGCCGAGGCCGTTGGCGCCGATCTGATCGTGGTCGGCAACAGGGGGATGACCGGCGTGTCTCGCTTCGTCCTCGGAAGCGTCCCGAACAAGGTCTCCCATCACTGCTCCTGCAACCTGCTCATCGTCAACACCGACACAACTTGAACTGGGCCGCCGGCCCGGAGCTCCCGACACTGTGGTGTCCCCTCCGAGCCGCCGGGTTCCGCGGCGACGATAGGTGCGGCAACATCGTGACGAGCACGCGGTGTCGCTCGCAGATGTCATTGGTTGCCACGAGACCCCTAGCGGCTGCGGGCACTGACATTTAGGTGGTGCCTGTTTTTGCCTCGCGCTGTTAGCAGGTCTAGCTACGCCGTGCTCATCGATCTGCAAAAGCTATACATCCAGCTAGACAGCACTTTGTGGGCGCTGACGGACTTGAACCGCCGACCTGCTCGTTGTAAGGGGCCTCGGGGCGTATTTAGGCGAACTACAGCGATGTGTTACGGCAGGTCAGAGAGTTATCCACACGTTGGCGAACACCCCCGAATGCGAGCGTCCGCGCGATGGAAACGCAATGGTGCATCTGTCGCGACCTCGGTTGTCGGCTCTCGTAGCTGCCCCGTCCACTTGACGGCTCGGCGGTAGATAGTCACTCTTATGGTCATGTCAACGGCGGAACAACTGTCGCTTGCTGAGGCCAAGGCACACCTATCGGAGGTCGTCGAGGGTGTCGAGACCGAGCATCGGCGCGTCGTGATCACCAAACACGGGCGCCCGAGCGTCGTCGTCCTCGCTGTGGCCGACCTTGAGGCACTGGAGGAGACGCTCGACGTGCTGTCCGACCCCGAGGCCATGGCCGATCTGCGAGAAGCTGAAGTTGCCCGTCGGTCCGGCGCATCCTTGGAACTGACCAAGGAGGAGGCGCTGGCGCGCTGGTCTCGTGGATGACTATCGGCTGCGTTGGTCACCCCCAGCCATCCGACAGCTCGATCGGCTCGCTTCGACATCACCTCGAGTCGTAGGCGCGATAGTCGAGTTCTGCTTCGGGCGTCTGTTCGCCAACCCACAGCAGATAGGCCACGCGCTCGGGCGCGAACTCTCCGGTTGGCGCAGTGCGCGCGTCGGGCAGTATCGCGTCATCTACTGGATCGACGAAGATGAGCGGATCGTGTATGTCGACCGAGTTGAGCACCGAAGCGACGTCTACCGACCGAGATGAGCGCCCAAGCCGACCGCCGTGAAGTAGCTGCGTCCCGACCGAGACCCCAGGGTTATGAGTCCACTCCGAGGCTTCTCTGGGGTGTGCTGGTGTCGGCTCCAACCGGCCTGAATGATGGCTCTAGCTGGGCTTTCTCCGCGAGACCACGAGAGGGCAGGAACGATTAATTAGCGGCTCGCGAGACAAAAGTAGGGCAAAATTGGGGGAGGTTTTTTTGTGCTCGACCTTCGGGTTCTGCCCCGATAAGCGCATTGGCCGACCTTCGGGTACCGCCCGACGACTGCGTTGGCCGACCTTCGGGTACCACCCGACGACTGTAAGGATTGCCGTAGAGGAGCCCATGCCCCCCACTACGCAACGGTCAGCAAGACGTCGACCTAAATGCTGGACTACTCGTGACGTCCGGCCGCCACGGGAACCGACGGTGAACAGCATGCTCGGAGACATACGACGGGTCCCATCGCGAGGCCGCGTTGAGAACACGCGATTCACATTGACCGAGTCAAGCGGCCTTGAGGAGATCCTCGATGACTCGGGGGCTCGGCGCCCGCGTGAACTCGATTGTCTTCTGTAGGGGTCCCTTCCGAGCCACCGCGGACGACTGGAAGGCAGCGATCTTGCGTATGACCTCGTCACCGAAGAGTTCGCCCAGAACGTGATAGGTCACGAAGTGACTAAAGTCGGCGATCTCGAACGCCACTACGGATTTATGGGCGGCATCGATGTGGAAGATTATCCTGCCCCGTTCGATCACGGTTGTGCCCGCGTTGGAAGTACTCCCTACTCGAGCCTCGAGTTGATCCAGCCCAACGTCGTACTTGAGACGAAGTGCGCTCATCGATCTTTCTCCTCCCCTTCTTAGTGTATCCACGTGTCCTTAGGCCCTCAGCTTCTCCGCCACCTCATCGAGGCGGCGGTGCCATGCCTCGATCCGCTGTTCTGATCCGACTCTCGCGTGGAGGTAGGCGGCAATTCCCTTGTCCGTGACTCTGCTGGTCCGGACCAGCGCCCCGTCGACCACAGGGTCGAGAACGAGGAGCGCTGAGTTGAGTTCTGCTATCGAGTGCGTGCTCATGTGGGCGATGGCGTTTCGAAGCTTTTCGCAAGCAGCAACGAGCCGGAGGTCGAACAGGGGGAGCGAGGTCACTTTCGCGCCGTACGGCGCCGCGAGGTCGTCTCGGGCACGGTCCGTCCAGCTGTCGCCAAAGGAGATGTTGCGTCCAAGAGGGTCTAGAAGGGTTTGCACGGTACTGACGCTCAGCTGCGGGGGCAGAGCGAGATGCAGATACGGCTCGAGCTGGGAAAACCTTCCGCCCTTGACTGAATCACGGAGGCGTTTCGTCACGGAGTTCCGATAGAGACTGCTGTCCCTGTTGATCGCGGCAATATGCCAGTGAGATCGGAAACGCTCCCATTCGACCGCCACTCGGACGAACGCGTCTCGTGAGGCAACCTTCCTGAGGTCGAGACTCGACTTCGGCAGGGCTTCCTGCATCCGCGTCCACAGCTCTAAGGAAGTAGACGCAGCAGCCTGGAACTGGTCGATCACGTCGTTCGGGTCTTGCTTTCTTGGCACAGCGACATCTTGGCCGAAGTGCAGGGCGTGCGCGGGTTCGCCGGAGCTCTTCACTTGAATTGCCTCGAAGGCAACCGTGTCGGTGTCCCGGAAGGATGATGTCAACGTCGCCCGGAGCGCAACTGTGCTTTTGACTCCCCTAGCTTGACAGCTGGCGTATGGGGCTCTTGGTCCAGGTGTCGTGACGGATTCAACCTCGAGCGCAGAACACCCACGAGCCCAACGCCCTTTCCAAGGTGACCGCGACTGCTGCGATTGTAAGGCCGGTTCTGACTCTGAAGCTCAGCTTGGGAAGGATCGCGAACCGAACGTCGGCAAACTACAGCGGTGTCTTACAGCAGGTAAGAGAGCAGGTGAACCTCACCGAACGGCAGCGTTCGCGGGATATTCGCGGGATCAAACTTAACTGCTAAATCCGACTATCAGCGGCAAGTCGCCCGCGTGACGCGGGCCCCGTAGGCGTCAAGGTCTACAGCCACCGTGCCAAGAGTTGACCGGAACGCTGAGCCTCCCGAGTGGTCCCAGCGATCCCGGTAAGCGCCTGTGTCTGCCCCGGACCGTTGCCTCGACGCCCGACCCCGCCCGCGAGTCCCGCTCTCAGATCATCTTCACAACTGTCAAGGGCCTGAGGCGATCATTTGGCAGGCGCCGAAGACGACAAGGTACTCGCGGCCAGCCGTTAGGGTGCCGGCCCGAAGGCCGTCCGGGGACAACCTCGGAGTATCGGATGAAGCCGTCCAGATGCTTCACGATTGTCTTGTGCAAGTACTGGACGAAACTCACCTGCCTCGTAGACCATAGGCGCTTGCTCGAGCCCGGTGTGGTGAAAGCCGCAAGCCGGGTTCTGAGGGGCCCCGGCGCACCGACCCAGCCCGATCGGTCGGGGGCCAGCTGAGTAGCCCATTTCGCAAGCCACCTGGATAGAGTTTCGAGCATGCGCCTTAAGCTCCAGAGGCTCGACCCCGACCTGCCCTTGCCGGGCTACGCCACGGAGGGCGATGCTGGCATCGATTTGCACGCCCGGGACGCGGTGCTCTTGGGACCTTTGGGGGGGCGCGCAACTGTGCCAACCGGAATCGCCGTCGCGATCGAGGCGGGCCACGTTGGTTTCGTCCTGCCGCGAAGTGGTCTCGCAGCGCAGCATGGAATCACCGTTCTGAATGCGCCCGGCGTTGTCGACAGCGGGTACAGAGGCGAGGTCGTTGTCGTGCTGATCAACCACGACCCAGAGCACGCCTATGAGGTCCGCCGAGGGGATCGCATCGCCCAACTTGTGATCACCACTGCCATCGGCGTCGAAGTGGCTGAAGTAGAGAAGTTGCCAATATCTCGGCGAGGGTCAGCCGGGCTGGGTGAGAGCGGTCGTTGATCAGATGAGAGCGGCTGGACTCGTCCCGGCTACCGCGCCAAAGTGGAGAGTTCCTTCAGAAGGAAATGTCCTGCCAGGGGCGGAACCGTCGGCACAGACCAGACGAGCGAGCGAGGCCTTCAGACACTTAGTGGAAGAATACGCGCGTACTTCGGTGGCGCAGGACGTGAGCTTTCGTCAGTTGGTTGGCCCGATCCCTGTGAACGATCTGAGTCATTCGATTCACCCCTATCCAGCTCGCGTGCTTCGGCAAATTCCTCGTTTTTTCCTACACTGCGAACAGCTCGCCAAGCCGGGAGACGTCGTCTTGGACCCATTTTGCGGCTCCGGCACGGTACTGGTTGAGGCAAGGGCTGTGGGAGTTCATGGCTGGGGTATCGATTGCAACCCCTTCGCCCGACTCCTCTCTGAGGTCAAGACGACACCCCTAGACCGGACCGTCACGGCCAGATCCTTGACCGAAACACTCTCCAGAGCGAAGGCTTCGAGAGCCGGCATCACGCCGGACGTGGTGAATATCGATTTCTGGTTCACCGGAACCGTGAAGAGGACATTGGCGCGGTTGTATCGTGCGATTAGTGAGGCGGACCTGCCCACAGACGTCCACCGGTATCTCCTCGTCACTCTGGCGCTCACAGCGGACCGATGCAGCCTTCGTGACACGCGTATCCCCGTTCCAGTTCGAAGGAAGGACTGGAAACATCATGGGGACGGGCAGACGACAACTGATGTCTGGCTAACCTTCGACGCTCTCGGCCGGTCGATCGCTAGTCGATTGGCTGCCTTACCGCAGACCTTCATGGTCTCAACCGTCATTGCAGGCGATGACGCGTCTCATGCTCCCGAGACCTTTGCGAGTGGCCTAAACAATCGGCTCCAAAAACCTCGCCTCATTCTCACCAGCCCTCCGTATGGTGCCGCCCAGAAGTACATACGCAGCTGCAGCCTGGCACTGGGCTGGACGGGGCTTGCTGCTTCCCATGAACTCGCTGGCCTTGAGCGACGGCTGATCGGGCGCGAGCATCTTCATAAACGCGAGTGCCTGGACCTCTCGACTCCCCCAGGTCAGATCGCTCGTGACATATCACGCGTCGCCTCGGACGACAAGGTCCGTGCTGCGGTTTACGCCCACTACTTCCGGTCCATGGACGTGGCGTTTAACAACTTGATCTCGTTGTTAGAGCCTGGCGGAGTCCTTGTCTTCATTGCCGGATCCAATGTGGTCGCCGGTGAGCTTATCGAGACGCATGCTCATTTGGAGACACTTGCCGTTCGACACGGCATGGTGCCGATGCTCCAGCTCCGTGACACCATCCGGGGCCGAGTCCTGCTGACCAAGCGCGCTCTCGGCGGTGTGCCGCTACATACGGAAACCGTGCACGTCCTTCGAAAGCCGTCCGCATGACAGCCGAAACCACTCATGACGATCTCGTACGCCGTATTAAGACGTTGTCAGAGCGACTCTGGGAGGGTCATTGCAAAGCTCCCGACATTGACGCCTGGCTTTCCAACTTTGACGGCCGGCATTCGACAGACCTAGCTACTGAGCAGCTTCATGCCCTCCATCTTTTGGCTTCAGTGTCCTACTTCGGCCTCCGTGAATTGCGGGTTCTTCTGCGCGCGATGTTTCGCGACTGTTTTCGATATCCGATCATCCAACACTTGAGAGCCGACCTCGGCGGCGTGTGCGACACCGCCGAGATCCAGGCGCGGTTTGCCAGCGAGTTGGCAGCTACCCGATTCATCGGTATGGGTAATCCCGCGGAGAGCGGCACCCACCTGCTCTATTACTTCAGACAGGAGAATCGGCTGCCGAGGACGCTCTTCGTTCATCAGCACGAACTGCTCACTTCCGCGGCGACGGATTCAACGGTGGACTTCGCGGATGCCAACTTGAAGCGAGTTGTCTTCATAGACGATCTCTGTGGAAGTGGCGAACAGTCGGTCCGATACAGTCGCACGTTACTTCGCGACCTGCGAAACGTGGCGTCCCGGCGAAGCAGAAAGCTGGAATTTCAATACCTCGTGCTCTTCGGAACCACGTCTGGGCTTGCCCGCGCCAAATCGGAGTCAGACTTCGACCTGGTCGATGCAGTGAGCGAGCTGGATGAGACTTACCACACCTACGGCGTCAACTCTCGTGTCTTCCGGAAGCCTCCTGACGGAATCGGCAAGGACGTGTCCGAAGTCATCGCGAGGGCATACGGAAGCGAGCTCTGGCCCGCTTGGCCACTCGGCTATGACGATGGAGCACTATTGCTCGCGTTTCATCACAACGTTCCGGACAACACGCTCCCTATCCTCTGGTATGAAGAAGGTCAACTGCTTTGGACTGCAGCGTTCCCGAGACGTCCGAAAATCTACTGATGAGGCGCCATGTCGGACAATCCTTTTGAGGTGACGAAAGCTGTCGATTTCACGGATGCGCAGATAGCCGCTACATGGGTGGATCTTCCTGGTGGCGGCTTTGTCACGTTGGCTGACCCGAAGAGTCCAATGCCCACGTTCTTGGTTGGAGGCAAGGGTGGTGGCCGTACCCACCTCTTGCGCTATTTCTCCTACGCCCTCCAACGCCTGAGGCATTCAGAGGATCTCCTCGCCGGTGTTCAAGCCGACGGCTACCTCGGGATCTACTTCCGCTGCGAAGGCCTGAACTCCTCACGATTCGCTGGCAAGCGTCAGGAAGCCGAGACATGGGAGGCCGTGTTCTCCTACTATACAGACATCTGGCTCGCTCGCCTCACGGTGGACTTAATCGCCGACCTCCGGATGACCGTGCCTTCGCAGTTCGACAGGGACGACCTGACAGGCTTTGCAGCAGCGGTGCTCGACCTCTTCGATGTCGATGTCACGATGAGCCAAGATGCCGGAGATCCCGCACACGACCTCAGTGCTACCTTCGAGCGCCTGCAAAGAGATCTTGATCTTGCCATCAACAACGCGGCGCTGACTCACGAACTTGATGTGCGAATAGGCGCTAGCCCCGGTCGACTGGTTTTTGGCGTACCGGCCGCGGCAGCCCGCCACCTTCCTGCCTTGTCGGGAATCGTCTTCGCCTATCTCCTCGACGAGTTTGAGAACCTTACGATTGATCAGCAGCGTTACGTCAATACGTTGCTCCGCGAGAAGGAGCTGCCAACCACCTTTCTTGTTGGAAGTCGGCTCTTCGGTCTCCGCACCCACGCCACACTCAGCGCAGGTGAAGAAAACCGGCAAGGGAGTGAGTTTGCTCTCGTTGTTCTGGAAGACGCATACCGTGCTCAGTCACACCAGTACGGATCCTTTTGTAGCAGCATCGTGCTCCGACGACTGCACGAGTCTGGCTGCGAAGTGGGCGTCCGAATGCGCCTTGACGACTTCTTCGAGGGTCCAGCGAATGACGAACAGTCCCTTGAGGAGCGAGCTGCGCTCCGCGTGGCGGAAAAGACATCGCAGGACCCGGGGACTCGACCTTGGCTCGAGAGATTGCGGCAGCAGCTGCAAGCGTCCGATCACGGCTACGAGTTGTCTGACGTCATGTCAGCGGTAACGTTTCCCAAGAGTCCTCTACACGAGAAGTTCGCAGTGTTCCTTCTGTATCGAGCTTGGGCAGACGGTGAGGAGTTATCGGGCGCGGCCGCTTCGGTCCGTGTCGCGGTCAACGGGTTGCTCTCTGGCGAGGAGAAGAGCGGGAAGGTCGCGACATCTTACAAGCACTATCGGCATGACTTGTATGCGCAGATATTGAATGACCTCCGGCTTCCGCAGGAGTACTTCGGCTTTCGGGAGTTCGTTCAGATGTCCGGATACCTGCCCCGGAATTTGCTCGTCCTTCTCAAGCAGGTCACTCGGTGGTCCCTCTTTCTGGGGGAGCAGCCGTTTCGCGGCGACAAGGTGTCTCTCCGAGCACAACGAGAAGGCGTGCGCGAAGCCAGCGCGTGGTTCCTGAGCGATGCAAAAGGCCTGGGTCGCGTTGGCGAGGAGACTCAGTTTGCGATTCGGCGCCTCGCAAGTCTGTTTCGCGAGATGCGATTCTCTGATAAGCCGGTGGAGGTCAGTTGCTCGTCGTTCTCGACAGATCGCCAGGGTCTTTCGCCCGCAGCGCTCAACTGTCTAAACGAAGCCACCTCCCACAGCCTGATCCTTGAGGTTCCAAACGGTCGACGAGACAAGAATACGCACCTATTGAATCACAAGTATCAACTGAACCCGATGCTGGCTCCACTGTTCGATCTCTCGTCCGCGCTTCGCGGTTCGGCGGTATTCACCACTGCTGACCTCAACGCCATCTTTGATCCTGCCGTGAGCGAGACACAATACGAGGCCGTCAAGCGACGGATACTGGACCGCATGAAGGCTCCCTTCTTCGCTAAGGTGCCTCCACAAGATGCCTTCAAGTTTGAGTGACTGATGGATTACAGTCTCTTACGTCGTACCGAGTTTCCAGCTACCAAGCTCTCGGATCTACCTAGGTGGAACGTCTTTGTTTCCGCCTACAACAAGTCTGAGCGCGTCAACGACGTGTTCGCTCAGGTGATCGCCGACAAGAAGGAGTGGTTGGTTCACCCGGAGTACGACTTTTCAGCAGCCGACCTGCCGGCCACCGGGGAGACGCGGGTCATGACGACCAGGGATGAGGCCGAATTCTGGCACGAATACTTTCTCATGGCGGACCTCGACGCGTGGCCGAGGAACGCCACCATATGTGTCGACAGCACCGGATTCATGCGACCGCATCTGATGCTTCTTCCGCTTCTGCTTCGCGAGCGCGGATTCACGCGACTGGACGTGTTGTACGCGGATCCGAAGGCATACGAGTCCGGAGAGAAGACTCCATTCACGCAAGGGGCCGTTACGGAGGTGCGTCAGGTTCGCGGTTTCGAGGGCACCCACATCCCGGATGCTGGCGATAACGACCTATTAGTTATCGGGGCCGGGTATGACGACGAGCTAATCCGCCGCATTGCGGAGAGCAAGCGGGCGGCTCGAAAGTTGGAGATGTTTGGATTGCCTAGCCTTCAGCCACACATGTATGAGGAGAACCGATTGCAGGCGGCCAAGGCTGAGGAGGCCCTCGGTCCGCTGCCAGATCGCTCGTTTATGTTCGCCCCGGCGAACGACCCGTTTGCCACGGCGCAGGAACTGCATGACAGGCTGGCTGACGAGCGGGCACGGGGCCTGGCCAACCTGTATCTTAGCCCGCTCGCCACCAAGGCCCAGACCCTTGGTTTCGCTCTTTACTACCTGTGTGAGTGCATCGGCCAAGCTGCCAGCATGATATTTCCCTACGCTGAGTTCTACTCGCGCGAAACCTCCGTCGGACTGGCTCGCGTCTGGCTCTATGAGTTGGAGCTCGATTGGTTCATCCAATGAAGGAGTGTTCCCTTATTTTTCGTGGGTTTCAGCGAACTGCGGAGGACGGGTTGAGCAGCTCAGACTAGTTGGCCGAGTAACTGCGAAGTCTGGCAGATGAAAGCGAATGTGCCAAAGCTGGCCCATGGCAGAGGTGAAAGTGACGTTGCCGAGCGCCGTCGTCGGCGCGCACAAGGTTGATCTGTTACAGCAGACGACAAGTTCAACCGCGGCTAGTGACGTGACCTCTTCGACAGGCGCGCCATCTTCGGATCGGAACCGGTGGTGCAGGAGTGTGGGCGACACGCGCACTTCACCTCGGGCCGACCGCAAGCGCGGCGACGTCATGGGGATGGCAGCCTTGATGAGGCGATCTTGTGCATAGAGGCGAACTGCGCGCTTTCCGACCTCGCCTTTATGACGCACGTCCGCATTCAATAGTTGGCAAGCGTGGCGTTCATGGAAAATCACGGTCGTCTTCGAATTCACCTGTAGACCCCGATTCGAACGCGGGCCAAATTGGCGACCTCGCGGCTCTCCAGCAGAGTTGGTGAAAACCGCGAGCGCGCTATAGGGGGTCGATCGTTTTCGTAGCCCCGGCGTTATCCGCGGCGCTAGCGATCCTATCCTTCATCACCTCATCGACGACGACTGAGAATGAGAGGTTGAGATGCGTTGCTGCTGCCTCGACGGCGTTGGTGAGTTGGTGCAACAAAACGCGCAGCGCACCACGCTTCGTCGAGTCGTCGAGAGTAGACATCATTGAGACCTTCACTTGATACTCAGCGGATGAAGGTGTCGGGCCTGGTCCCTCGCCGGTAACGGTGAGCGTGACCATCGCGCCCGGAACGACCTCGGTCCACGCGGCCGGCGACTGCGAGGCGACTATGCCAGCGATTGGCGCAGAGACAGCGAGCCCCAAATCTGAGACCTCCCTTACGGCCTCTTCTACTGGTAGACCGGTGACGTCAGGTACAGGCACCGCGTTCGGCGCGGCTGGCCTTGCCAGCCGGATCGTGGAGGACTGGAGGTTTATCTGCGAAGGGGAGTTCGCCGCGTAGCTCTCACCGGAGCTGTCGGCAAGGGCCAACTCTCCCGTCTGTAATGCCCCGTAGAGAGCGGCCCGAAGATCGGGCTCGCCGCCATAAAGGAGGGGGACGCGGGGCGAGTTCCAGAACATATCCCGTAGTTCAGAAAGTGGCTTGCCCCAGTCGCCTTCCCGGAGCTGGTGCATCAGCGCCTGCGCGTCGAACTGTCCCTGGTCGAAGACCTTGTCTCTGGTAGCGAGCGCCTTCCAGACGAGATCGCCGTGCAACGCGGTTTCATTGTCGCCGTCCAGGCGAACTACCTCCTCCGAGCGTGTGCCGTAACCGTCTTCCTGCAGGTAAATGATGTGTTGGTAGGCGGCTCGGATCGCCTTGTCAAGCCGATTACGCGTTTCCAATACTTCCTCGTCAGCCTTCGACCGCAGGTCACTATCCGACTTCACGGCATCGAGGGCGGCCACGCGATGGCGGGCCTCGTACTCGGAGGCGAGGTTGCGGGCGTGCGCCCGACGCTGGGTGTTGACGCACACAAAGATGGCCGAGGAGGCCCAAGCGACCGCCAGCTTCTCATCACCTATGCCAAGAGCCGCACGCACCGACGTGCGTGTCTCCGCGTCAATGCCGTTCAATAGGCTGAAGCGACGCGGGTCGAGAACGACGAGCCTTACTTTGTGCGCGTCGTCGATGCCGGCACCAGCGAGAATCTCAAGAGGGCTGAGATCGTCGGTCTCGGGCGGGGTCTCCACCTTGACAACGGCGTTGAAGGGGCCGGATGTCACAAGAGAAAAGGCTCGGTCTGCCAGTACTTTGTCTCGGTCCGCGTCGGAGACCATTGCCCGCTGGGCGCGAATGAGCATGTTGATCGTCTGGCGCGTAGAGAAGTAGTAACGGGTGGCACCGTGTCCAGAGAGAGTGTCGAGGGTTACGAAACCGTTCTCTTGGTCCTGAAGCTCAGCGAAGACGACGTCGGCGTCGCTCGACTGGTAGTGGGCATCAGGGACGAAGGTCGCGGCCTTCAGCTCTGCAGCCGTCGCCCCCTGTTGGCCGAGAGGCCGCGGACTGACAGAATAAAGGAACAGAGCAGCGCCTAGGCGCTCTGCGGCGCGCGGGTTCACCGTTTTGAAACTCGCGGTACGCGTGAGGTCCTTCTCCCGCGCGGTGCCGCGCTCGTCGTCGAGGTCGACGACCTCCGTCTTCGCGATTTCCCTAAATGACGAGACGATCCGCTCGTCCTCCAGTAGCCCTGAAGTGAGCAGCGCGTTCACGACATCGCCGACCGACAGCGGCAAGTCGCCCGGGCCGATCAGCTCAGGCACCCAGCCGCCAGCCTCGGCGCGCTTCAAGTGCGCGTAGAGGGTGGTAGCAAAGATCTGGATGGTAGACCGAACGCGTTGGAAGCCAGTGTGCACTGACCATTCGTGTTCGGCGAGCGTGATGAGCGCGGGGTGGAAGGGGTAGCAACGCGCGACGGCATCACCGAACGCGTCGGGTTTGGCCCACTCGAGCTTGCCGAGCGCGTCCGAACGCCATGACTCGTTCATCGACGAGAGGAAGTGATCGGTTACCTCAGCTATTGCCTGCGCTTGCGGAGCATTGGCGAAAAGGCGCCGGCGAATAATGTCAGCAAAGTCACCCCCGGCAGTCACCGAGGTGCTTTGCCCATTGCGGGTGAGGAGCGCGCCCAGCTCTTCTCTTGCCTTCTCCCCCGCCGGACTGAGCTGCATCGTGTCGTTCTCCGAGCGAATCATCACCATCACCACGACACAGTTCTCCGCCCCATTCGCAGCATCTAGCAACCCACGCAGGAAGCCAAGGTCCTTGGCGAGCAATTCCTCATCTGTGGCGGCGACCCGCAGGTAGTCCATCACCTCGTCGATGAGGACGAGCACCGGTCTGCCGGACGACTCGATGGCGGCCTGGATCACGGCCTTGTTGGTTGCGTTGATCTTTTCTCGGAATTCTTCATAGCGGGCGCCATCGCGCTCCACCACCCGCCAGAGAAACCGTTCACCGAGCGTGACGGCTGGCCCGTCGACAGATTTGTCAGAATCGCCAGGGGTCATGTTGTCGCAGCTGAGCACGACGCAAAGGGGATTGCGAAGATTGTCAGCTACCTTCCAGCTGCCGGCGAGCGTCCTGGCCGCCGCCATCGCCTTTTCGCCAATCTCGGTCCCGAGGAACTCGTCGGTGTGCTCGGCGAGGTGCCACATCCCGATCAGCCCGTGGCTTTTGCCCCCTCCCATGCCCTGATCGAGGCGCCAGACGGCCTTCGCCTGCTCGGACCCAGCGCCTTCGACTCCAAGGCGGACCGCGATCTTGGCGATCAGTTCGACCAAGTCTTGCGTCGGGTGCGTGATCTGGCCGTAGTAGTTGGCATCTTTGTAGGGGACGGTGCCCTTTACCGCCTTGTAGAGGGACATTTGGACGTCTTCGACCTGTCCTGCGCCAGAGACGACCTCGTCCCTAAGTTGGACAGCCTCCCACCACGGCATGTTCGCCATCACAGACCTCCAAAGAGCCTTCCCTGGGCTGATGCAGCCTCTGCGGCAGAGGCTTCGGCCTCGCGCGTCGCCGCGACGTTGTGCGTACTTGTAAGGACTGCCTTGTGGTTCCGCACGAAATAAGTCCACGTCTCACCGTCTCGGTCTCCCTCCGGAACGGATCTGGAAAGGGCGCCCACGGCGGCCCATACATACGGGTCGTGGACCTTGTCAGCGGCCAACAGGACTTCTGCCGCGTGCGCAAGGCTCTTGCCTTGAGCAGCCATTGCCACGGCCACGTCAAAAACTCGTGTCGTTGGATCGATCGCTTCTGAAGGCAGCGTCTCCGACGCGTAGGCGAGCCGAACGCCCTTTTCCACCTTGGTCAGGATCCTTGCGGTGGCTGATTCGTCTAGGTCAGCGGCGAGACGCTGCCACCGGGCTTCCGATGCCGGCGCCACCGAACGTCCGAACAACTTAGCCCAGAATAGAGCAAATTGCGTGCGCACGTCGAACGTCCCAAGCGGCAGGTCATCAAAGCGAACGTCCGCCTCTTCTTGCACGATCCTCCTCGCCATCGGAAGGTACCTATCGAGACTGACGGGCTTTCCTGTCTTGTCCAGAACCTCGGAGTAGCGGCCAACCACCTCCATCGCGGGTCCTGCTGAGGCCATGAGCTGGTCCGTAAGTGCAAGCCCTGCCATCTCCCACAATGGCATGCGCGCGCGAATCTCGGCTTTCACCTCGGAATCTACCTGCGATACCCGTCCAGAATCTCGGGCTGGCGGGGCAGGACGGCACGCCAGCGTCAAGGTCGTCACGATGTTCGAACCTCCCCCGGCTTTCTCCTTCTCTGTCCTAGCTGGCCAGGAGCCCGTCAAAACAAGTTCGGCGTCGCTGATGGCCGTCAGCAGGCGGTGCCATACGTCGGGATCCCCATGGCCGAATACGACCGTCACGATCCCATCTGGCGCCACAACTCTCTTGGCTTCACGAAACGCTTTGGTGATCAGGGCGTCGTAATGGTCTTGTGTCCGGTGATCACCCTCCGGATGCCCCTTCTTGACGATGATCTCCTCCGTCTTGTCTTGAAGCCCAGCATCGTCGCTCAGAATCACGAATGATGGGTCAATGTTGATGAGGGCTCTCTTCATCCATGCGAAGTACAGATCAGATGCGTCGTTGTAGTCGATCATTGCGTCGTACGGGGGGTCCGTGGCGACGACGGACATGCGACCGTCCTTGAAGGGAAGTTGCGTTGCGGTACCGTGCAAAACTGTGGCGGGTCGACCAGGTTGTCTTCCGAACTGGCGCCCAAGTACAGCCAAAGTGTCTCGGCTCAACGAAGACCATGTTCCTGGTCCGTCCGCAAGGCCTGTCTCAAGATAGTCGTACTGATAGGACCAGCTCGACTCCGAGTTACCAAAGACGTCACTCACGTTTACGCCGCCGGCTGGAGTCCTTAGGCGAGCTCCACGAGTTGAAAACTTTAACCGTCTGCACAGAACAGCGCAGGCATACTCCGCCAGCGCCTGAACATAAGTGCTCGAAACGCCAGCCTCCAGCAGGAAGGCAGACAGTTCACGAATTGACCGGGTAAGTGCGGCAAAGGAGAGGTTCTGCCTGGCGTTACAGAGGTCCCCGTAGGTCGTCGCTCCGAACACTTGGCCTTGGATTGTCCAGGTGTTTCCTTCAGGAATAATTTCGTGCGGAACTGCGGGTAGGTCCTCGACAGCAGCAAGCTCCGTAATATCCTTCTCGGCTCTTTCGTACGCCTCCCGTTCATCGTTGGTTGGCAGCCGAAATGTTCGCTGGAGTGTCTTGTCGTTGTCAGCAACAGCTAGCAGCATGTCGGTGCCTTTACCTTCGGCGACGAGCCGGGTATGCACTTCTTTTGGATGCACATGAGAGCAAAAACAACAACGTGCGACCTTTCCAGCCGCGTCGTACTTCGACTTACCTTGAGCAACCACGCGAGTTGGTTGACCCAAGGGTGGTCCGGCTTGGACCTCGACCGTAAGGATGCCCGTGGCAAGATCGCCACGTAAAGACAGCGACTGGCCGACATCATCCTTCTTCGGATTCGGTGCTCGTAGGAGCAGAGAACCAATGAGGGGGAAACGGTTGCCGCACTCCTGGCAGGGAATACTTGTAGCCCAGAGGTAACCCCACGGACACCGCCCGCCGACACTCGGATAGTACGGTCGTAATCTTTCATAGGCCGATCGCTGAACTTCTTTCAGAAACGCTTCAAGATCCTCGATGAGCCTGGTGCGAAGGATGTTGCGCGTAAAGCCAGGAATCGGCAACTCAGGTTCGGAGTTCCAATCCATCATCGGATAAGTGATAAGCACTTTGCTGGCAACACAGGCAACCGGTGAGTAGTCGAGTGCCCAAGTGGGGATGCCGAGTCGGGCCGCTTCGAGCGGGAGCATCCCACGGCCACTGAAGGGGTCGAGAACTGTTAGCCTCGAAAATTCGTCCGGCCTCGGGAGCCTGACGCCTTACGGCCGATTGTCAATGATCTGAAGGCCGCTTAGCTCTTTGGCTGCGTGGGGACGCGTCGGTTCAGAGATCCGTGTCCTTGTCGGATGTCACGCCCCCGGGGAGACTCACCGTTGTCGGGTCGGGCGCCGGACCCAGCGTGTTATGGGAACGCGGTCCGCAGCTTCAAGAAGGCCCGCCTGAGCGCGCCAGCCCACGGCCAGGTCTCGTCCA
>Ga0326728_10015528_pt1 | contig 15807 bp, 14 predicted proteins | sample MB3enrmetagenome_FD_207602 | JGI IMG/M metagenome (GOLD analysis project Ga0326728, IMG submission 207602) | Lab enriched peat soil microbial communities from McLean, Ithaca, NY, United States - MB31MN | ecosystem: Environmental > Terrestrial > Soil > Wetlands > Peat | place: USA: New York...
CGACGGCCGGTTCGGGCGGCTTGGCCTCAAGGACGGGCGCTTCCGGCGGGGGAGGCGGGGCGGGGGGCGCCGTGGGCGGAAGCTCCACGACCGGGGGCGGGCTGACCGGCTCGACCCGCGGTGGGAGCGAGGGTGCGACCGGTTCGAGCACTACCCGGGCTTCGAGCGGAGGGGGCGGGACGGTAGTGACGGGAACGACCTCGGAGACTGGAGCCAGGACCGGGGGGGCGGCGGGTGCGGGCGCCGGCGGGGCGGCCGGTTCGGTCACCGGCGGAGGCGCGGGCGGAGCGGGAGGGGTCTGGAAACGGGGGTGGGTGGCCCGGAGTTGTTCTTCGAGGTAACCGGCAGTGATTTTATCCAGGGAGCTCGAGGCGACGCGGGCCAGAGTGATGCCCAGTTCCTTGGCCTTGTCGAGGACCTCCTTGTTCCCGAGGCCGAGTTTTTTTGAAATGTCGTAAATCCGAACGGGCATAAATCTCTGTCACTGCGGGCCTGGCGTGCCGGGCAGTCTTCACCAGCTCGATGGTAACACGCCGAAGCGGTGTTGGCCAGTCGCATCCCCCGCCAGTCGCACCCGACAGGAGGCGCCACTGAGGGCCGGTTTGTCAACCTGAATCGGGCGTCTCCCCCACCTTGAGCGTGCGGCGGGCCGCCTCGGCCCGAGCCGCCTCCATAATGGCCGCGGCCTGGTCGGCCAGCCCCGGAATATCGGCCAGGTCGCTTTGCTCGGCTCCCAGGACATCTTCCAGGCGGGTCAACCCATGATGCACCAGCAGGTCGGCTTGCTCGCGGGTGATACCGGGGATGGCGGCCAGCGATTCCACCGCCTCGGCCACTTTCTCCTCGAAGCCCTTGGTGACCACCACCTCGGGCTCGATATCGACCTGCCAGCCGGTGAGCTTGGAGGTCAAGCGGGCATTCTGTCCGCGTTTGCCGATGGCCAGGGAAAGCTGGTCCTCGCTCACGGTAATGCGCACGCGCTTGCCCGCATCGTCCACGCCGAAGGCCTTGAGCTTGGCTGGCGCCAGGGCGTTGGTGATGAAGGCGCGGATGTTCGGGTCCCAGCGGATGATGTCGACCTTTTCGTTGTTGAGTTCGCGCACGATGTTCTTGACGCGCTGGCCGCGCAGGCCGACGCACGCGCCGACGGGGTCGACCTTGTCGTCGCGCGTCCAGACGGCGAGCTTGGTGCGGAAACCCGGCTCGCGGGCGATGCCCTTGATTTCGATGGTGCCGTCGTTGATTTCGGAGACCTCGAGCTGGAAAAGCTTGATGACGAAACGCGGGTCGGAGCGGGAGAGAATGATTTCCGGGCCGTGGATGCCTTGCTCGACGGCCTTGACATAGCAGCGGAGCCGCTCCCCAGGCTGGTATTCCTCGGTGGGGACGCGTTCGCGGTTGGGCAGCAGCGCCTCGTACTTGCCCAGGTCCACGATCACATCCGAACGATCGAAACGCCGGACCGTGCCGCTGATGATGTCGCCGATGCGGTCTTTGAACTCGGTGAAGATGAGTTGCTTCTCCGCCCGGCGGATGTGCTGCATGAGCGCCTGTTTGGCGTATTGGGCGGCGATGCGGCCGAAGCCGACGGGGGTTACCTCGACTTCGAGTTCCTCGCCGACCTGGGCGTCGGGCTTGAGGCGGTGGGCATCGCCGAGCCAAATCTGGTCGTGCCTGGACATCACCTTTTCCGAGACCACCAGTTTGGCGAAGGCCCGGATGTCGCCCGATTTCTGGTCGATGGCCACCCTAAGTTCGCGCGCCGGCCCGACGGCCTTTTTGGCGGCGGACAGGAGGGCCTCCTCTACCGCGCCAACCAGGACATCGCGGTTGATGCCCTTCTCACGCTCCCAGAATTCCAAGACTGCTAAAAAATCGGCGTTCATACATTTCCGAACGGCGCCCCCGGGGGAACAAAAAAGTCGGTAGATGATGCTCTTCCGACTTTGGCGCGCTGGTGAACCAGCAATTTACCGTTCTAGGATCAATGTAGAGTTTAAGACAAAAGGAGTCAACCCCCATCTTCATGCTTTTTCGATGGGTTCCCCTTCCGGAGAGGATTCCCCGCCCCCGCCTAATGGTGGCGTTGCGCAGCCAGCCGGAAGGCCCTCTTCAGGCCGCCGGCTGAGCGCTCGCCCAAGTGCGTGGCGCGTCCGCGGGCTCCCCCGCCGGTGAAATGACTTTACAACTCGTCCTGTCTTGTCTCAAGCTTGGCCGCATGATACAGCCGCTCGCGCTTGTCTTCTATGAAAAGCTACTGCCTGGCAGCCAGGTTGTCAACCGGCTGCAGGACCTGAGTTATCGCGTCCAGGTGGTCAGCGACGCGGCGACGCTGGTGCAGAGCGCCGAGCAATTCAAACCGATGCTCGTTCTGGCCGACCTGAATTGCACGAGAACCGACATCTGCGCCGCCCTGGCCCGCCTCAAGCAAAACCAGGCCACACGGCACTTGCCGGTCATTGGTTTCGGCGCCCAGGACGACACCGGCCAGCAGTCCGCCGCCCTGGCGGCGGGGGTCACCTTGGTCGTGAGCGAGGCGGCCATCCTGCACCACCTGCACGAGTGCCTGGACCAGGTCCTGGAGGTCGGGTAGGCTGGGGTGGTATGGATGAATCGGCGGGCGGGCCTGTATCCAGTTTGTATGCCCACGTGCCCTTCTGCGCGCGGAAGTGCGGCTATTGCGCTTTCTACTCGGAGCCCTCGGACGGCGGGTTGAGGGCGCGCTACGTCAAGGCGCTGATTCGCGAAATGGAGTCGGTGGCCCCGGCTCTCCGCCCAGAGACGGTCTTCTTTGGCGGCGGCACCCCGACCCTGCTCAACCTGCGTCAATGGGAGGCCATCTTTGACGCGATGGGGCGGCTGGGGCTGCTGGGCGCCGCCGAGTGGACGGTCGAGTGCAATCCCGCCACGCTGTCACTGGACAAGGCGCGATTGCTCCGCTCAGCCGGGGTGAACCGGGCTTCCCTGGGAGTGCAATCGCTTGACCCGCAGATGCTCGAACGCCTGGGCCGCGTCCACACGCGCCCAATGGTTTTCGACTCCTTCGATATTCTCCGGCGCGCCGGTTTCGAGAACGTGAACCTGGACCTGATGTTCGCCATCCCCGGCCAGACGGTGCGGGCCTGGCGGCGGACGCTCGACGAGGCCATTGCCCTGGGCAGCGAGCACCTTTCGAGCTACGAGGTCATCTACGAGGAGGACACCCCGCTCTACGCGGAACTGCAGGCGGGCCGATTTGCGGTGGACGAGGACCTGGCCTGCGCCATGTACGAGGAACTGCTCGAGCGGGCGGCCCAGGCCGGCCTCGAGCAATATGAAATCGCCAATTTCGCCCGTCCCTCCTTTGCCTGCCGGCACAACGTCAACTACTGGCGGGCCGGCTCCTTTTACGGCCTCGGCCCCAGCGCGACCAGTTACGTGCGGGGCGCGCGGACCAGGAATTGGTCCAACACGCGCCTTTACTGCGAGCGGCTCGAGGCGGGCAAGCCGGCGGTCGAGTCGCGGGAGGAGCTGCCGCCCCTGGCGCGGGCGGGCGAGGCGGCGGCCTTTGGCCTGCGCCTGGTGGCCGGCTGGCCGTTCGATGAATTCCGGCGCACGACCGGCCATGACTTGCGGGTCGAGTGGGCCGCGGACATGCGCCGCCTGGTCGAGCAGGGCTGGGGCCGGCTCAGCCCGCACCGCTTCCAACTCACCCCCGCAGGCCTCCGCTTCGCCGACTCGGCCGCGCAGATGTTCCTGAGATAGCTCGCCCGAGAAATGAAGGCAGCAACCTGCCTTGGCCTTTTGCCGCCCCGATCGGCTGGTGAATGGTTACGCCTGTCAAGGCGTAACCCCCAAGGCCGGCTTGTCGAATTTCACACCCTTGCGGAGAGCGTGGTCAACCATTTCTGCGACGTAGCGGCGGCGTTCCGCAAGCGGCAGGAAGTTGACCCTGGCCATTTCCTCGCCAAAGGCACGGACATGGAATTCGTAGGCCACGCGGTGGAGGTGATCCAAGGCGCCGGCCGCAAGCCAGTCGGGCGTTGTCTTCACGTCGCTCATCCCGCCAGGAGGCTAAAGCATCTTCCCGCATCTGGCAACCAACGGAGTGCTCCGGGGGGAAGAAAGCGGGCCGCCCGGGCCTGGGCTTCGTCGATCAGCCGTTCGATTCCGTATTGGCGCACAGGACTAACCGGCAACAACTGCCCGGCATGTTCGAGACGAACTTGATGCTGCACCGCAAGCGCCGGAGCGCTGGAGCGAGGGTCGCCTTTGACGGCCAGCATATAAGGCCGCGCGGCCCGTTCATAGACCTTCACCCGAAGTTGGTCGAGCCGATGCCAGAACTCGATTTCGCCCTTCAGTGCTAACTCGAGGCGCTCGTCCGGCTCCGCCAGCAGGGCCAGTGCCGGGCGCAAGGCGACCATCGCCGCCGGGCAGCGCAGCTTTCTCGCCGTCTGAACCAGCACCTCGTAGTCGAAGAGGTGCAGCCAACCGCGCGGGTCCCCGGCTTCCAGGAGTTTAACCCCCAAAGCCGTAGCGAAGGGCCAGTCCTTTTCGCGATTCGTGCGTTTCATTTCCGCCACGGTGTGTGGGCCTGCGTAGAGGCCCTGGAGCTCCGCTTCCCAGCGGGAACTGCCCCGCGGGGCAACTCCGAAGAGGTCAAGGTACGCCTCCACGCCGGGCGTGTCCCAGACAAAATGGCTGGTCCAGCCGCCGCCCAGCCAGCGCGAATCAAGTGGCGGCGTGAGGTGGCCCCGATAGCTGGGCATCTGGCCGCCTAGACTGGCCTCGCCGAGCAGCTTGAAAAACTCACCAGCGGCATCAGGAGCGCAGAGCAGATCACAGTCCTTCGTCGCCTGAGCCACGCCAAAAGCCACACAGGCCATGCCGCTGGTAATGGCACAGGTGATCCCACGACTGCGCGCGCGGGAAACCAAACCCTCGTAGAATTGTTCTAACTCAGCGTAGCTCAGCGGCATGGCCAAGCTTTGCCGTTCCCTGTCCCCCAAGTCGAGAGTCAAAGTTGCACGGAGCTGTTTCGGAGGCGAACATCCGCGCTTGATTTAAACTGATTTGCCGGCCATCATAGCGGCCGACATGAAGGCGATTGAAACAACCGGGATTGTAGATGCCGAGCATCAGTTGCGGCTGGATGAGCCGTTGCCCATCCCGGGGTGCAGTCGCGTTCCCGTGACTGTCTTGGTGCCGGAGGCTCAGGACATCTCGGAGGGGGCTTGGACTAAAGCGGTTTCATCCAGCCCGGCGTTCGATTTCCTCAAAGACCGGGCGAAGGACGTTTACACCGCGACCGACGGCAAGCCCTTCCCTGACCAAGGGTAAGATCGTCCTCGTGCCGTTCCCGTTTGATGACCTTGCCGCCGATAAAGTCCGGCCCGCCCTCTGTTTGACTGACCCAGTCGGTCCTCATCGCGAGGGCGGGCAAGGCCGCGGCCTTTGGCCTGCGCCTGGTGGCCGGCTGGCCGTCCGATGAATTCCGGCGCACGACCGGCCATGACTCGCGGGGCGAATGGGCCGCGGACATGCGCCGCCTGGTCGCGCAGGGCTGGGGCCGCGTCAGCCCGCACCGCTTCCAACTCACGCCGGCGGGGCTCCGCTTCGCCGACTCGGCCGCGCAGGTATTTCTGGGATAGCCCGCCCGAGAAAAGGAAACAAAGGGGCTTAGGCGGCGTCGGGACATTAAGGTAGCAGCCTATCTTAGTCTTTTGCCGCCCAGCTTCGTTGCTCACTCGTTGCGGATGGGTGAGGATGTGCGCCTCGTTCACGCCTCGCTGGGCGGCAAAATCCCGGCGGCATCCTGCCACCTTTGTTAATTTCCACGGCCTGACTCCTCGGTGACGATGCACTGGGCCTCGGCGACGGCCGCTTCCTGGCGCAACTCTCCCAAGTCGTGTTCGCCGAGCTGGCTCTCCGTTTCCTCAAGCGTTCGCTGCATGCATCTGCGAGCCAGTTTTCTGGCAGGCCTGGGCCAGCGTCTTGGGAAAGTCCTGCCGATCTACATCGTCCAGGCAGGCGTCCTCCCGGCGATTCTCACGACCCGTGACGCCCGTCCGACCGTAGCCTCGCCAGAGGCGGAGGGTGCGTCGCGCCGGGATATTGAACGCGCGGTTGACGCGGCATGCCGCGACGGTGGCCACCTTGAGCCTGTACTGTGAAGAGAAATGAATGATTGCAGGGCTTGACCCCGTTCCTGAGGCAACCTACGCGTGCGCAACCAGCGCAAGGCCATCGAGGAGGGGAGTGCAAGTGCAATATGCAACGGCTTGACCCCTCTCTTGACAGCCGCCCGAATGGGTCACACTCACATGACCCTTGCACGATTACTAGCTGACCTTTCGCGAACCCCTCAAGCATTATCGTCTGCCGGGAGATTCAACAGCGGGGCATACACATGCCAGAATGTAATATGACCATCAGCGTACCGACGCAACGCGGCGCGCCAGTCGAGGGTCGGCCGTCGCTTCCACATTAGTCTGCCATTTTTCAAGGATATCCGCGTCGAACACCGAGCCCAGGGAGAAGTACTTTGACGAGTCCGTCCTGTCCACGGTGTACGCGCGGCCTGAGTGGGAAACGAAAAAGTAAGATTGCCTTCTTTCCGAAACTGCCCCAATTCCCACGTTCAAGGATCGAGCCCGAGCAGCTATCGCCTGCACCGCATCCAGAAAGTCAGCGGTGGGGATCGAAAACCTCGCCACGTGATCCGCAGCCGGGCCTATGCCCCAAAACTCATAGAGCGACCACAGTTTAATCGGATACTTCCCCAGGATGATCTCTAAATTCAGAAGGTCTCGGATGTTCTCCCTGCACACGACCGTGTTGACTTTCAAGGGTAGATGAAGCTGACCCAAGTCTTCCAAGAGGCCGAGCACGATCATAAAGTGGCCCTCGCGGCCCCGAAGACGGTCGTTCATCTCGCGAGTGCCTCCGTCCAGAGGGACGCCGAGCAGATCGCAACCCCTAAGGAGGGATTGGTAGTGTGGCTTGCGCAAACACAACCCGTTCGTGTCGACCTGAATGAACGAGAAGACCATATCCCGCTTTGAGAAGATCAGCAGCTCGGGAAAATCAGAGTACATGAACGGATCGCCTCCCCCGAAAGTGATTGACTATGCCCAGTTCTCGAAGGCGTTCGACAATGCGCTGCCAGTGGCGCAAATCTGACGGTGCCTCTGCACATTCAACGTAGCAATACTGGCAGGGCATATTGCATCTGCCCAAGAAGTTAAAAATTGCTCTGTCGGGCTTCAGTCCATGCATTAATTGTGTTCCCAGATGAACAGATCCTAAGCGAGTGGCTGATTTTCAACGCACCTGGTGTGAATTTGGAGTCAACTCAGGCGCTTCATCCAATAGACGTAACCATGCGTCCCGACAACGTAGATAAAGAGATCCGTCAGGCCCAGCAAGTTCCAATGCGAAGGCGTCGCGGCGGGCAGTCTTGTAGGTTTTTATATCCATTTGCAGCCTGCCGCTCGGCAGCGCAGCGTCCAGAATGATGGTTGAGGCGATCGGAATCGCATCGTACAACTTGATCGTGAATCTCGATTGCTCAGCCTGAGATAGAGTCCCACGCGCTTCGCACAATTTGTCGATCGCCGCCTGGGACCTAACTCGAAGCTCGTTCTCGGTGATATCAAAAAACGAGGCTAAAGAGGGTAGGTACGACACGGAAGGGTCAACAATGCCGACTGTGACGGTTAAATTCTTCGGCGGTCTTACCAGAGCCGCTATTCCGGTGACAACCCCCTCCATCTCGACTCCGTGCGCCATCCAGTGGGACGCGATGTGTATCGTTTTTTCCGCAGTTGTCAGGTAATCCAGCAAACGTGGCGCCCCTCTGTATTTGGCATAGTCGTCTCGAGAGGCGTAGAAGTTCCTTAGGCCAGCCTTCTCCATGCGGCGGTGCATGGCGACGACCTTGCTCCTCGAGGACCATGCAAATTGCACCCAACCGCGTCCCCGCGCAAAGACCGCGGCTATCGTGGTGGCAATGAGACTGCCTGCGACGCCTACCCCAAGCGACTTCCAATCCATAACCGCATTGGATTACATCTCGAAGATGAAGTGCAAGCAAAAAACACCAGCTTTTCGCGCCAAGGATGGTCTCGGATCGAAATTGCCGAGCAAAGTCCAGGGACGACTACGGCCGGCAGCAAACGCAAGTTCCTTCTGGTCTGGACGCTTCGGACCAACTCTCGGCTCTCTCATCTGGCCCCTCACACCCCGCCCCAACCAACTCCTGCCACCCCTCCCTGACCGACCATTTATTACCCGCCAGGTTAGGTCGGAGTCTGGCCGTGACTTCGATCTCCCCCTTCGCAGTTTGGCGGATTTCTCTGACCAAGAGCGGGCTCGCACGATCGGGACGGGGTCAGTTCCGCATGTTCGTCACCTTTGCCGCCGGGGGCACTTGGCGGCGGAGCCGGGCGCACCCATGCCGAGCCGACGCACGGTCCAGGCCCATGCCGTGGTCGTTTCGCCCCGGAGCCGCTGGGCTGACTCTAGCTCCTCAGGCTTTGCCTTGCGCCGCCGCGGCAAGTCGTCCTGGCCCAGCCCGCGACGGCCCAGTTCTTCGGCCAAAATCCGCTCCGCCTTCCTCCGGCCACTCTCCTTCCCCGCCGGGTCCGCCGTCCGGTCCGGCTTCCTCATTTCGGCGGCGGGCCTGCCTACGGGCGGGAAATTGTTCCCGTCCCGGCGACGAGGTTGGGCCGAGGGGTTTCGGCCGCCAGGCGGAGGCGGTTGGACATGAGGAAAAAGATGTGGACCTGCCGGTCGGCTTTGCTGCGCTCCTCGGCGAGCGTCGCCACGAAGAGTCCGGGGTCCCCGTCGTCGCGGAAGATAGATTCAGGATGGTCGCGGCGGTTCAACATGAAAATTGCCCCGTGAGACTGGACACGTAGCCTCCGAGCCACATGCGGAACTGACCTTAGCGCCGATGCGAACTAGAGGGCATTGAAGTCTTCTACGGTGATACGCACTTGGCGAATAATGCTCCGCAAGGTGCCCTTTGGCACATCGCCGAGATGCATGGGGATCGGAACCGTGAGGTCCCGGTCGGCCGAATAATAAACCGGATGGCGGCTGGTGCGAATTTCCACAAAGCCCGCGCGCCGGAGCTTGCGTGCCAACTCGCGATGCGAGATTGGCACGAGCTTAGACATGAACCGGACGGCGGTAGATGTTCAGGCCCGCGTAACGTGGCCTGCGCGGTTTTCCAGCCGCAACCTTTGCGCGTGCCTCGAGGCAACTTTCAATCGCGTCCACGGCATTGCGATGCGCTTCGCGCAACGTTTTTCCCCAAGCCACACAGCCGCGAATTGCCGGCACTTCCGCAGTGAACATTCCGTCCTCGTCCTGGAAATAATCAATGGCGTATTCCTGACAACGCTTCATACCGGCAGCCTAATTCGGCGCGCGTTTCCGAGCAAGTGAGATCTGTTCAGCAATTCGGGCTGACCCCGAAGACCTATAATCCATTGCAATGAAGCTACTTACGTAGAAGTGTGGGTGGATACGGAGAATCGAACATAATATCTTGGTCTTTTGCCTCCCAGCTTCCGCCTTCGCCAAGGCTGCGGCGGACAGGTCGTTGCCCACTCGTCACGCATCCGTGCGGATATGCGCCTCGTTCGCGCCTCGCTGGGCGGCAAAACCCTGGCGGCTTCTTGCTACCTTGATTTTTTGACGCCGCCTTGCGCCGGGCTATGGGCGTATGGCGGTGCCGTCCCGCCGGCGCGTCGGGAGCCAATAACCGGGGTTTTGGGGCAGGGGGAATTTCCTGGCCAGTTCTTCGTTGAGGTCCACGCCGAAGCCGGGGGCTTCGTTGATGAACATGTAACCGTCCTTGAGCGTGGGCGTGCCCGGGAAGACCTCGCGCGTGGCGTCGTTGAACTGGACCGATTCCTGGATGCCGAAGTTGTGGACGGCGAGGTCCAGGTGAGCGTTGGCGGCATGGCCGACGGGCGAGACGTCGGCGGGCCCGTGCCAAGCGGTGCGGACTTGGAACCACTCGGCCAGGGCGGCGATTTTGCGCGCCGGGGTCAATCCGCCCGCCTGGGAGAGATGGACGCGGATGAAATCGATGAGCCGTTCCGAGATGAGGCCCACCCACTCGTGCGGGTTGTTGAAGAGTTCGCCCATGGCGATGGGCGTGGCGCATTGCTGGCGGAGGTTGCGGAAATAGCCGTTGGCTTCCGGGGGGAGCGGGTCCTCGATGAAGAACGGATGATAGCGCTCGAGCTCTTTGCAGAGATTGATGGCGTCGATGGGCTCGACGCGCTCGTGCATGTCGTGGAGGAGCTCGAGGGCGTCGCCGAACTGGTTGCGGATGCGCTCGAACATTTGCGGCACGGCCTTGAGATAGGGGCGGGCCTCCATGTGACCTTCGACCGGCAGGCCTAAGCCCTCGGCTTGGAAGTCCGCGTCGGCCGAGAGGTGGGGCGAGCCGTAGCCGCCCAGTTGGATGCGAATGTGGCGAAAGCCCCGCGCCATGCTCTGGCGCACGCTCTCCTCGAGCGCCGGGAGGGTGCTGCCGCTCGCGTGCGTGTAGCAGGGGACGGCGAAGCGGCACTTGCCGCCGAGCAACTGATAGACCGGCATGCCGGCCCGCTTGCCCTTGAGGTCCCAGAGCGCCTGGTCCAGCCCGCTCAAGGCGTTGTTGAGCACCGGCCCGTTGCGCCAATACGAGCTGGTGTAGGCCGTCTGCCACAGGTCTTCGATGTTATCGGCGTCCCGGCCGCGGCAGAAGGGGTCCAGATACTCCTCGACCGCGGCTTTTACCGCCAGCGGACGCTGGTTGAAGGTGGCGCAGCCCAGGCCGTAGAGACCCGGCTCGCTGGTCTCGACCTTGACCACCACAAACCGGGTGCGCGGCTGGGGCGCGGTGAGAACCGGCCGGACCTTGGTGATCTTGAGCGGGGCCAGTCCCCTGCCGGCGCGGGCTTCCGCTTCGGCCAGGGCCTCATCCTGCCTGGTGAGCCATCCGAACATCGCCGCGGCTGTTCCCAGCCCGGCGCCTTTGAGCAGGTCACGTCGTGTCATAATAATTTTGAATAGCCTCCTTATCGGCGCTTGAGGGCATCTCAATTTCGGGGTTGATCGCTCTGAGTTTCAATCCGGAGCCGTGTCCGCCGGCTGGCGGCGCCGAGCGGGGCGGGTGCCAAGGCAGGGACGGGCCGTCGGCGCCACCAACCGGCCAGCATCGAGCCGGAGATATTCATCCAGGAGCCGAAGATGGCGGGCGCCAGGGCGGCATCGGCGCTCTTGAGCACGCTCATGGCCAGACCGGTAGCCATGCCGCCGTTCTGCATGCCGACCTCGATGGCAATGGTGCGGCAGGTCGTCTCGTCCAAGTGGAGGGCGCGGGCCAGCCAATAGCCGAGCAGGTAGCCGATGGCGTTGTGGAGCATCGCCGCCAGGATCAGCGCGCCGCCGACCACCAGCAGCTTGTCCCGGGACCGCGCCATGATGATGGCGACGATGAGACAGATGGCGGCCATCGAGACCAGCGGCAGCGCGCGGTCCATCCAGGTGTTGGGCCGGCGCGCCAGCACGCTCAGCGCCAGCTTGGCCAGGGCGACCAGTCCGATCAGCGCCGAGCCCACCACTGCGCCGCCGCGAAGCGTGGCCCACGCCCCCAGCCCCGCCGCTGGCGCCAGAGCCATCGCGGCCGCCGCCAGGGCGCAGCCTCCCGCCAACCACCCCAGCGGACCGGCGCGGTTGGACCAGGGGCGGCCGCCGTAAAGGACCCGGTTGGCCGCCAGGCCGGCCGCCACCGGCACGATGACCATGTTGAGGATCTCGAGCATCATCTTGAGGAAATCGATCGTGACCATCCGCCCCGCCAGGACCTGCATCAGCAGCGGTGTCAGGAAGGGCGACACCAGCGTCGAGCACGCGGTGATGGTGACCGCCAGGGCCACGTTCCCGCCGGCGAGATAGGCGATGACGTTGGAGGCGGTGCCGCTCGAGACCGAGCCGACCAGCACGAGCCCGGCGGCGATCTCGGGCGGAAACCCGAAGAGCCGGGCCAGCGCGTAGCCGCTCAGCGGCATGACCGTGTAGTGCAGGAACAGGCCGATCATCACCGGCTTGGGCACCACGAAGACGCGCACGAAATCCCCCGCGCTCAGCTTGGTGCCCATGCCGAACATGATGACCTGGACCAGCGGCACCATCAGGTTCTTGAGGTCAATGCCCATCCAGGTGTCGAAGGCCCGTGGCCAGACCATGGCCGCCGTCACGAACGTGAGCACCCAGGCCGGGAAGGCAAAGCCCCCGAGCTTCCGGCGGCCCAGGAGGCCCGCGACGGCGCCACCCAGCGCGAACACCAGGGCGGCGCCTATGGCCGGCGGCAGGTTCATTGGCCGAAGCTGGGGGAGCGTTTCACAGTCGAGGGATGATTGGCCAACGCGCGAGGCAGCTCAAGCCGGAAAAGCAGGCCGGGAAGGCCGTACAGAACATTGCGTTGGCGCGGCAAAGGCGTTAATGAGAACGGTGTTGAGTGGGCCCGAGGGACCGTTCCGTTGGGCCGAGCCTCGTGTTGATCATGAAACCGCGCAAACGAAGGTCCTGGGAAGAGACCGCGCTCATCCTGGCCCAGACCATCGCGGAATGCCGCTCGCAAGACCCCTACGTGCAGGTGGGGGCGTGCGCCGTTCTGCGGGACAACTCGGTCAGCCTCGGGTACAACGGCCCGCCGCCGGGCATCGAGATTGACTGGTCGGCGCGAGAGCACCGCGGGGCCAGGGTGATTCACGCGGAGGTCAATGCCTTGCGCGCGGTCCAGCCCGGGCAGTGCAAGTTTTTGGCGGTGACGTTGCTCCCGTGCCGGCACTGCATGACGTTCATCGCCTCCAAGGCGGTGAGGAAGGTGGTCTATGGGGCGGTTTACGAGCGCGACACGCTGGCGTTCGAGCTGGCGAAAGAGTTTGGCATCGAATTGGTGCAACTGCGCCCGAGGAAGCGGCCCCGAAATGCCTGCTGAACGGACCCACTCACCCGGCCAGGCCGCCAGTGTCCCACGCGAAGCCGCCCCAGGGCCCCGCCGCGCCCCGGCGGGGGGCGTGACGTGGCGCGACACCTTCGCCGCCCTCAAGCACCGCAACTTCCGGCTGTTTTTCGTCGGGCAACTCGTGTCGCTCACCGGCACTTGGATGCAGACGACGGCGCAAGGCTGGCTGGTATATCAGTTGACCGGCTCCAAGGTGCTGCTGGGCACGGTGGCGGCGGTGGGGTCGCTGCCCCTGGTGCTGTCGGTTTGGGGCGGCTCGGTGGCCGACCGGCATTCCAAGCGCGCGGTGGTGTGCGTTACGCAGAGCGGGATGATGGCGCTGGCCTTCGTGTTCGCGGGCTTGGTCTGGGGCGGGCAGATCCGGCCCTGGCACATCCTGGTGCTGGCGGCGCTGGGGGGAGTGGCGATGGCCTTCGACATGCCCGCCCGCCAGGCTTTCATGGTCGAGATGACCAGCCGCGAGGACCTCATGAACGCGGTGTCCTTAAACAGTTCCATTTTCAATGGCGCGCGCATCGTCGGTCCGGCGGTGGCGGGGCTGGTGATGGCGCACGGGGGCATCGCGCTGTGCTTTCTGCTCAACGGCCTGAGCTTCCTGGCGGTGATTGCGGGCTTGCTGTTGATGCGCCTGCCCAGGTTCGTGCCCCCGGCGGAACGTCCTTCGACCGGCCGGCACATCGTCGAGGGCCTGGCGTATGCCGCCGGGCACCGGCGCGTGCGCATCCTGCTCTCGCTCCTTGGCGTGGTGGGCGTCTTTGGCTGGTCCTACTCCGTGCTGCTGCCCGCTTATGCGTCGGACCTCCTGCGGGTGGGCGAACGAGGCTACGGCGCGCTGCTCAGCGCCAATGGCCTGGGCGCCCTGCTGGGCGCCCTGACGGTGGCAACCTACGGCCCCCGGGTCCGGCCCCGGCGAATGGTGCTGGGCGGCCTGTGGGTCTTCTCGGGGATGTTGCTGCTCCTGGCCGTGCTGCGCTGGTATCCGCTGGTTCTGGCGTCCCTGGCCCTGGGCGGCTGGGGGATGCTGCTCTACTACTCCACGGTGAACACCCTGGTTCAGACCAGCGTCTCGGACCAGATGCGCGGCCGGGTCATGGGCGTCTGGGCACTGGTCTTCGGCGGGACCATGCCGCTGGGCGGAATTGTGTCCGGCTTGCTCTCCCAGGCCGTCGGCGTGCCCTGGACCCTCGCCTTGGGAGCGCTGGTGTGCGCGGCCGCCGGCCTGGTCACCTGGCTCGTCATCCGGCGCCATCCCGTCGCCCCGGCGGAGGGGGGCGCTTAGCCTGGTATTTCCCAGGGCGGCCGGGCCGCAAGCAAATGGAACCGGCCAAAGGAGCCGCCGAACTGCCTGGGATTCCGCTACGACGGACGCCTCCAAAGCGTTCACCACGTCGAGAGCGCCCAGATCGTCACCAGTTTTCATCCCTACTTCCGGGAGGCGCCGGACGAGGAAGACGACCCCCACCTCCTTTACCGGCTCGGACCCCGCTATTCGGCCTGGCCACGAGGTCGAAACGGGCAAGATTTATCGGAACGGGCACGTCTGGGCCATGTTGGACCTGCTCCTGACCAGCAGGTCCATCTCGGCGGCCCGGGATGCGAGCGACAGACGCGTTCGGGATATCCAATAATGAGGGGCGGGGCCAGGTCGCGGTTCTCCCTTCCTGGGCGACTAGCCCGATTCGGCACTCGGCACTGGGATGAAATCGAGGCGCTTCACGACCACACTAACAAGTTCGACGCTAACACAGCGCCGCTCCTCACACGGCCTTGACGCCCTGCCCGCCACCCGGCCCCATTATCCCCGGTCCTCGTCGGCGCATTGCGGCCCAACGGGCCGCGAGAACACAGCCCAGGGCTGAGGCCTCCAGGCCGATGCCCTGGGACCCGCTTGGCGGTGTTTGGTCGAGAAAACCAGGTGCGTGTAAAGCTTGGCAAGAGACTGCGGCATATCGGTGCGGCTTCTGGCGCCCCTTTCAGCAGAGATTTTTTGGGGACAGATGATTTGACAGCCGCGAGGTCGGCTCATTGGGTCGGCTATTTGAAACGGAAATCCAGCTTGAAATTGTAGAGCCAAGGGATTCGAGGGTCGATCGCTTCACGCGCCAACTTTTCGGGTAGGTGCTCGTAGTGATGGCGCAGGAGGGCGGCGTTGGGCGGGTTGTAGAGGGTGACCACGATGGTTTGCTTCTCGACGCGGACGTCGCCCTCCAGACCCTCAAAGAGATTGCGGGCAAAGTGGATAGCGTCCCACTGGAGAAACGGTTCGCCTAAGCGCTGGCGCAGTTGGTGAATGGCCGCCTGGGCCACCAGGACCATGGTTAGATGACCATAGCGAATATTCAGGTTGAGTGTTCCGGCGCGATCCCAGCCCAGGGCCTGATTGAATTTGAAGTATTCCTCGACGTGCCAGCGCTGCGGATAGTCCTTGGTCAGAGCGGGGATCTGCTCCAAGGCGGCCGTGCCCAGAAAGCCCTGGTAGTGGAGATCTTCTGGGCGCACGCCATTGCGCTGGACGTACTCGTAATAAGTCGCCTCGGGGTGGCCCTGGAAGTGAAAGGGCCGAAGGCTGGTGGCGTAACCGGGCCAGTGCTCGGTGAAGTCAGCCTCTGGAATCTGGTGCCAACGTTGCGGCGAATTGCCGCAAGCCGGTTTGGCGCCGAGCACGTCGAAGAGGTTGTCGCGCTGCACAGCCGAGAAGAATTCCTCGGCATAATGTTCCTTGTCGCACAGAACCAGCGGCTTGTTCTTGGCACCCGGGGCAATGCCCAGAATTTCGGCCGCCATACGCAGCA
>Ga0326728_10015529_pt1 | contig 15804 bp, 11 predicted proteins | sample MB3enrmetagenome_FD_207602 | JGI IMG/M metagenome (GOLD analysis project Ga0326728, IMG submission 207602) | Lab enriched peat soil microbial communities from McLean, Ithaca, NY, United States - MB31MN | ecosystem: Environmental > Terrestrial > Soil > Wetlands > Peat | place: USA: New York...
TCGTCCTCGAACATCCGCTGCTGGAGCGAGCCGGATGGGCAGGCCGCCACACAGGTGCCGCAACCCTTGCAGAGCACCGGGTTGACCTCCGCTCTATTATCCACCGTAAAGGTAATGGCGGAGTAGGGGCATAGCGGAATGCAGGTCTTGCAGCCCGAACATTCTTCCGCGATCACGTAGGCGGCGTTGGGTTCCTGCTCCACGAAACCGGCGCAGATCAGCGCCAGCGCTTCGGCGGCGGCCGCACCGGCTTGGGCGACGGTGTCGGGAATATCCTTGGGGCCCTGGCAGCAGCCGGCCAGGAAAATGCCGTCGGTGAAGGTGTTGACGGGGGCCAGCTTGGGATGCCGCTCCTGGAAGAAGCCTTCGCTGGCGCAGGTGATGTTGAAGAGGCGGCGGACTTCCTGGGCGTCGTGGCGGCCCTCCAGGCCGGTGGAGAGAACCACCATATCCACCGGGATGCGCCGCACCACGCCGAGCAGAGTATCCTCGACGCGCAGGGTCAGCATGCCTTCCTCGCTGGGATCGAAGACCCAGTCGGTGACTTCCGCTACCTTGCCGCGGATGAAATGCACGCCCTCGGCGAGCAGGCGCTGGTAGAACTCCTCGAAGCCCTTGCCGGGCGTCCGCACGTCGATGTAGAAGTTGAAAATCTCGGCGCCGGTGTGCTCCTTGAGCAGGTGGGCCAGCTTGAGGGAATACATGCAGCAGACGCGCGAGCACCAGCGGTTGGTGTTCTCGTCGCGGGAGCCCACGCAGTGGACGATGCCGATGCTGCGGGGCACGGTCTTGCCGTCGCGCAGAAACACTTCGCCGGAGGTGGGGCCGCTGGCGTTGACCAGCCGCTCGATTTCGAGCGCGGTGTAGACGTTGGGATAGTGCCCGTAGCCGTAGTAAGGAATTCGCTTGGCGTCGAAGGTCTGAAAACCTGTGGCCAGGATAATCGTCCCGACCTGGATCTCCTCAAGCTTGTCTTCCAGCTTGAAGTCGATGGCGTGACGGTCGGCGCAGGCCTCGATGCAGGTCTTCTTGCACTTGCCGGTCTTGAACTCGATGCAGGTTTCGCGGTCGATGACCGGGGTCTGTGGAATGGCCTGCGGGAAGGGGAGATAGATGGGGCGGCGCTTGCCGAGCCCCTGATTGAATTCGTCGTTGACCTTGGGGACCTTGAAGACGCAGGCTTCGACGCACTCCTGGCAGCCGACGCACAGGTCCTCGTCGATATAGCGGGTGCGGCGGCGCACGCGCACCTTGTAGTTGCCGACGTAGCCGGCCACGTTCTCGACGTCGGAATAAGTCCACAGGGTGATGTTGGGATGGGCCTTCACGCTGGACATCTTGGGCGTGAGGATGCAGGCCGCGCAGTCGAGCGTGGGGAAGGTCTTGTCGAACATGGCCATGTGGCCGCCGATAGTGGCCTCCCTTTCGACCAGGTAGACGTGCTTGCCGGCGTTGGCGAGCGTGAGCGCTGCGTGGATGCCGGCGATGCCCCCGCCTACTACCAGCACGTTCGGGTCGATGGCGACGCGGGCCTTCTCCAGCGGCTGTTGCAGCACCACGCGACGGACGGCGGCCGAGACCAGGTCCTTGGCCTTGTGGGTGGCGGCGGCTTTATCGGTATGCACCCAGGAATCCTGCTCCCGGATGTTGACCATGGCCATGAAGTAGGGGTTGAGCCCGCCATTGGCCGTGGCCACGCGGAAGGTGTGCTCGTGCAGGTGCGGCGAGCAGGAGGCCACCACGATCCGATTGAGCTTATGCTCCTCAATGTCGGTGCGGATCAGCTCCTGGCCGGGCTCGGAGCACATGTACTTGTAGTCGCGGGAAACGACGACGTGAGCCAGGCCGGCGGCGTACTCGGCCACGGCTTTGCAATCCACGATTCCGGCGATGTTAGAGCCGCAGTGGCAGACGTAGACGCCGACTCGAACCGCTCCGTCGGACTCAGGCATTGGCGAGAACCTCCCGGTTTTCCGTAAACCACTGGCGAACCAAACCGCGGCCGCCGATGGAGCGCTTCAGCCCCAGCGACTTAAGATTGCCGCCCATCGCCCAGCCGAGCACCTGCGTGAAATAGAGGATGGGGACGTCGAAGACCTCGCCGCTCTCCTTGGCGACCTCGGACTGGTAGGCGTCCAGGTTGAACTGGCAGAGAGGGCAAATGGTGACGATGGCCTGGGCGCCCTGGCGGACCGCCTCCTTAAGAAGGATGTAGTTGAGCCGCACGCCGACATCGTGGATGGTGCCGGTGAGGCTGCCTCCGCAGCACTTGGTCTTGAGCGAATAGTCGACGGTCTCGACGCCGACCGCGTTCATGAGCTGGTCCATGCGCATGGGATCGTGGGGCCGGTCGACTTCGTCGTAGGGCCGGACGGCCTGGCAGCCGTAGTAACAAGCGATTTTGCCGCCGCGCCACTTACGGACCGTTTGGGCCTTGATCTTGGCTAGGCCGACGTCGTTATAGAGGATTTCAAGCGGATGGCGGACATGCACGCCGTTGAAGGGCTTCAAACCGGCGGCCTTCAGGCCCTCCTCGACCATGCGGCCGGCTTCGGGGTAGTGATTCACGTAGTCCTGAGTCTTGCGGAGCGCCAGGTAGCAGGCGCTGCACGGGGCCATCAGGTCGTGCGTATCCATTCCGCCGGCGATGGAGAGGTTGCGGGCCGAGAGCAGGAAGGCGGAGCTTTCGTCGACCGCCATGTAGGAAGTGGCTCCGCAGCAGTTCCAATCGTCCAGCTCATGGAGCGGGATGTCGAGCATGCGGAACAGCTCGAGCAGGCTCTCCTCGTAAGCCACGCCGGTGGCCCGCATGGAGCATCCGGGGAAGTACAGATAACCGGGTTTCTCAGGCACCGTTGGCCTCCTTGGCAGCGGACAGGGCGGCGTTCAGCTCGGCGACGCCCTTGATGCGTTCGCCCTTGAGCGATATTCGGCCGGCGCGGAACAGGTTCCAGCCCGAGCGCAACATCGTGAAGAGGATGAAAGGATTGGACTTGAGGGCCATGCGCAGGACCAGGGGGACCTCCGCGCTGCGGCCGCGGCTCTTGACGATCTTGAAGAACTCCTGGGCCAGCACGGGGATGGGGAAGCGGCTGGGAAAGAGGTTGTGCTTGATGGCGTCGCGTTTGAGGTGGTACATCACGTCGGTGATGTGGATCTTCTGGGGGCAGTGGACGGCGCAGGAGTAGCAGGAGGCGCAGAGCCAGATGGTGCGGCAGCTCAGGGCGTCCTCCCGGAATCCCTCGCGGATAAGAGCGATCACCTTCCGGGGCGTGTAATCCATGTAGATTGAGAGCGGGCAGGTGCCGGAGCAAGTGCCGCACTGAATGCACGACGACACCCTTTCGCATCCGGGGAACTTGAGAACCTGCTCGGACCATTGGGGATCCGCTTCGCGCTGGAACTTCATGGTCCGGGGGAACTTCATCTTCATTCGGGTTGTCCTTCCTGCGACAGGCGCGCGGCCTGCCGGGTTTTCCGTGGGCGGTACTGGCAATTCTGGCTGGCGGCTCCGTGGAGCAGGCAACGCTCCTTGAAGTAGACGCCGCACTGGAGGCAAATCTCGCCGGGCTTGCCGCTGGTGGCAACGATGGTGGTGGCGAGCTGGTCGAGCAATTGGGCGGTGCGCTGGAGCTCCTCCGGCGGGAATTGGTCGAAGACCTCGGCCAGGCGACGGCGGCGGACCGTTTCGAAGGCGGCCAGCATGCAGCGGCCGGCGGGGGTGACGGCTAGATGGCTGGAGCGGCGGTCGGCCTGGGCCTCTACGCGCTGGAGGAAGTTGCGGCGAACCAGGCGGTCGATGGCTTTGCTGGCGGCGGCGTCGCTGATGCCCAGGAAGGTGGCCACGTCGCCCACAGTTGGGGCTTGCGCTTGGGCGGTGAGCTTGAGGACCTTCATCTGGGCGGGGGTGAGTTGGCCCGCGGCGACATCGCGGAGGAGGGTGTCCTCCAGGACGTGGGTGAGCGCCAGGGCGAAGATGTGGGTGCTGCCGAGGAAGTCCTCGATCAGGCCGGCATCGCTCGCGGTGATTGTCATACAGTGGACTGCTCCAGGCAGAGTCCTATACAGAGCATTTCGGCTGCCATGAGGGAATCGGGTGTAAATAGTTGATAACAGGGTAGGGGCGGACGTAGGAGGGAGAGGGAAGTGGGCTAAATGGCGGCATGCTGGGTTGTTCAACCCAGTTAAATGTCAATCCGGTTAAGGGACGGGGCGGCTAGGCAGGGGACAGCGAGGGGAGACTGGGTGGCATGTGTTGTGCTCTCAATTGATTACGCGGGAATTGGCTTCGTTCGGTCGTTGTTCGTGCGGGGAATCGGGCGGGGAGCGGGGCGGCGCGATTCGACCGTACCGGCAGGGGAATTGGGTTCGTTCGGTCTGGAGCATGGAGCGCGGCGGGCGGCCGAGGCAGCGGGGGGAATTGGGTTCGTTTGGTTCCTTTAGGTTTTGGTCGGACGTTCGTCTCGCGTTGTGGGGCCATGGGGCCTACCTTGCCAACTCCAGCTAAGCACGGTCAGAGCGGCCTGAGGGGGGACGCTGAGGCTAAGTTGTTGCGGGGGCAGAAGAAAGAATGTTGGAGGGGCGGGGAATCCAAGAGGTTTCATCGGCGCGGGCGGCGGGGCGCGCGGGGCCAAGGAGGGGCGACTGGGCCATGGGCCGCAGAGACCGCTTTCCGGGTAAAGACCGCATGGCTAGGCCGGAATAATCGCCACCGCATCCCGCAGGACCGATTCCGGCGGCAGCAGCCCCAAAACCCTCCGATCAAACGTAGCCAGACGTCCCCGATGCCGGATCGCCAGATCGAGCAGGAGGGCATCGGTTAGTTGGTGGTGTCCCGCGACGCGAGCGCGGATCTCACCGCGGATATCCGCGAGTCCGTCCGCTAGCGGCCAGAAACGATGGGCGCCGCTGGCCGTCATCTGGGCCAGCGCCTCCATCACGTCCCCGAAGAGAATCGGGATCTTCACCACCGCCGGCTGCATGGCCAGCCGCACGAACCCCAACTGTGTCAGCGGACAGGTCGCCCAACCTTCCCGATGATTCTCCGCAAACCACCGGTGGGCCGCCACATGGTGGACATGGTTCGGCCACGCCAAAGCGAGCAGAACATTGACATCCAGCAGGGAGACGGACATGGCTACCGTCCCGGCTCCAGGAATCCCGGCGCCGCCTCAAGATCCTCCCGCTTGGTCGCCGCAGCAACCTCATCCGGACCGAAACCCGGCGTTCCCGCCGGCACCTGAAAGACCGGAAAACCGTTGCGCGCGCTCAACGGCGTTCGGGCCGCGACACCACGCCGCGCGAGTTCGGACAAAGCCGCTCCTACGGATACGCCACGGGCAACCGCCAAGGCCCTAGCCGCATCGAGGACATCACTTTCCACATCGAGCGTGGTGCGCATCTTGATTCAATGATGACGTATAGATGGTTTGATGTCAAGCATGCCGTTGACGGGAGTGGAATCCCCCGTGGGGTGTCGCGGACGGATCGAACTGGCAAGAAAAGGGTAGGCGCGCGATAGTCGCGACTGGGATGGCTCCCCGACTTGGACACGTTTCGAACTCTTGCCATCCAATCGGAAGTGCGAGCGAACCCATGGACGGTTTTTTTCTCATCGTCATCGACGCAACGGGCCGAGCTCTATCCAGGCCGGGTGCCCAGTCTGGACGCGTCTCGAACTTGCAGAGGGATCCCGTGACTATTTACGGCTGGAGCGGGAGACGGGATTCGAACCCGCGACATCAACCTTGGCAAGGTTGCACTCTACCAACTGAGTTACTCCCGCTTAGAATCCCATTGTCTCTCGACCGCTTTGCCAGTGTCAAATGTGTTGCTAGCGCACGGCGGAGCGCCGGAGCCGGTCATTCGCGCGGCAGCGCTAGCGCAGCTACATGACGCCCAGTACTGCAGGCCCGCGGACAGACCTGAACGTCTCGTCCAGTTGGCGTGGCGCACGGTGGAAAGAACGGGGGGACTAGTACCCAGGACTCACAATACTACTTGAAAATGATTTGGCTGGATCTTCACAAGTTGCTGATAAATAAGATACTTTACTGCCGAAAAGTAACTGGCATCGCTTTCGTAAACTGTGCTAGACTTGCGTACCAGCGAAGCAAGTGAGACCCAGCCTGATGGCGACCATGGTTGGTTCTCACCAGGACGACAGCCCGGAAACCAAGAGTTGTTTTCCACAGGTTGTGGAAAAAGTGTGGATAATGAGCGCCTTGGCTCCTGTTGAACCTCGAACTATGAACGTATGGGAACTGATCAAGAAGCGGATTGCCTCTAAGCTGAGTAGCGAGAGCTTCCAAAACTGGTTCGTCCAGACCAGCCTGCGTGAGTTTGAGTACGACACTCTCTGGGTGTCGGTTCCGAACGAAGCTGCCAAGGATTACATCAAGCAGCAGTACTCGGAGTTGATCCAGTCCATCATCCGGGAGCTGTCGCTGCCGGTGCGGCACGTGGTCTATGAGACCGCCGGCACGCAAGCCCATGACAAGTTGCTAGCGGGGGATCTTCCCGCCAGCGATCCCGAGGCTCTCTTTCAGGCGCCTGACGCGCACCTGAATCCCAGATTCACATTCGACAGTTTTGTCGTCGGGTCCTGTAATCAGTTTGCTCACGCCGCGGCGCAAGCTGTCGCTTCCAAGCCCTCGCAGCGCTACAATCCGCTCTTCATCTACGGTGGCGTGGGCATGGGCAAGACCCACTTGATGCATGCGATCGGCCGCTCGCTACTGAACAACTATGCCAGTATGCGCATCGTCTACACGTCCAGCGAGCGATTCATGAACGAGATGATCACCAGCATCCGTATGCAGCGTATGCCGTTGTTTCACCGGCACTACCGCTCGGCGGATGTGCTGCTGGTGGACGACATCCAGGTGCTGGGCCGGAAGGAAGGCACTCAGGACGAGTTCTTCTACACCTTCAATGAACTTTACGAGCATCAGAAGCAGATTGTGATCTCCAGCGACAAGCCTCCTAAAGAAATCCCCGGCCTGTTGGATCGTCTTCGCTCACGCTTCGAATGGGGTCTCATGGTCGACATTCAGGCCCCGGATCTGGAGACCAAGATGGCCATTCTGGACAAGAAGGCCGAGGAGGAAGGTGTCAAGCTCCCCGAAGACGTTCGCGTCTTTCTGGCTACCAAGACCAAGTCGAACGTGCGTGAGCTCGAAGGTGCGCTAGTGAGACTTGTCGCCTACTCGTCCGTGGCTGGCACCCCGATAACCCTGGCAATGGCTCAGCAGGTGCTCAAGAACGTTTTTCACAACGGTGAGCGCAGAGTGTCCATTGAGACGATCATACGGGCAGTGGCGGCGAAGTACGAGCTTCAGCCCGCTCAGCTCAAGCTAAAGAGCAACCGCCGGGAGATCGCCCGCCCGCGCCAGATCGCGATGTACCTGGCCAAGGAACTCACCTCGGCTTCTCTACCTGAGATCGGAAGAGCGTTCGGGGGCAAGCACCACACCACTGTACTCCACTCCATCCATCGCATCCAGGAATTGTGCCGGGCCGATGCGGAACTTAACAGGGTTATCAAGAGCATAAGTGATTCATTAGGTTGAGGATAGTGAGATTTCCACAATCCCCATCCAAGATCTCCTGTGGACACTTGTGGATGAATCGTCCCAGCCTGAACCGTGCACAGAACCAGGGGCGTTTTCCAACATCTCTTCCGGCATGGAAGGCTTCGGCTTTTGTATAATTTAGGGGGAAACCAACATTTCAACAGCCCCTACGACTACGGTTCTTATATTTGGTATTTTAGAGAACGGTTCATAGAGAGTCTTGAGTGGGAGCGGAACCTATGGAATTCACGGTTAGCAAAGTCGATCTGGTACGAGAGCTGAATCTGTCTCAAGGGGTTGTCGAGAAGAAGACGACTATTCCGATTCTGTCAAATGTTCTCATGGAGGCGGTGGGTGAACATGTGCAACTGACTGCCACCGATCTGGAGCTAGGTATTCGTTGTCTCTGTCCGGCGCGCGTGTCCAAGGAGGGAGCTGGCACCGTCTCGGTCCGGCGGCTCCTGGACTATGCGCGCCTGCTGCCCGATGTGGACATCAACATCAAGGTACTTGAGAATCACTGGGTCAGTCTGCAATGTGGACGATCGCGGACCAGGTTTGCGGGGATCTCTCGGGAGAGCTTTCCTCAATTGCCCGAGATGCCCCCAGCTTTGGCGGAGATCCCTATCGCCACGCTGGCCTCCATGATTGGTAAAACGATCTTTGCCATCTCCTCCGAGGATTCCCGCTTTACCCCGAATGGAGCTTTGCTCTACCTGAAGAGCCAAGGAATGCTAATGGTCTCAACCGACGGGCACCGCTTGGCCTACGTCGAGAGCGCCACAGCGGTTTCCGGAGTGGATGCTCCGTACCGCGCGTTGCTGCCTAGAAAGGCTATGGGCGAGATTTTGAAGCTGGCGCAGGAAGTCCAGGCCGACGCCGTAGTGAAGTTCTCCGGAGACGAGAACCACCTTTTCTTCCAGCTTGGAGACCGCCTCCTGATCAGCCGCAAGCTGACCGGATCGTTTCCCGACTATGATCGGGTCCTACCTAAGGAGCAGCATTGTACGGTTACCTTAGGCAAGGAAGAGGTACGAGCTGCAATTGAGCGTGTGGCGCAGTTCGCGGATGAGCGGTCGCGTGCCATCCGGCTGCAGTTCGCTCCAGGGGAAGTGAAGGTGTTCTCCTCGATTTCGGAGACTGGAGAGAGCGAGGAGAGCATTCCCGCCGAGTACGACGACGCCACGGTAGAGATCGGCTTCAACGCTCAGTACCTGCTCGAGTTCCTGCGGGCGGTCTCCGAGGAACAAGTCAGCTTCTCCTTCAAGGATCCGCGCAGCGCCGCGGAAGTTCGGCCCGCCGGCATGGCCGAGGGCCAGCAGTACCGATACGTCGTGATGCCCATGAGGATATAGCGCCCCGCTCGCTCCTGCCGCTGGTTCCCGGTTCTTCGACACCACGGCGCGGAGTGTAGGCCGCGAGGGCGCGAATTGGCCGGTCGAGGTCTTATGGCAACCAAGGATTCTGAACTGCCCGGCAACGGGGTCTACGATTCGACGAGCATCAAGGTGCTGGAGGGCCTGGAAGCGGTACGTCTGCGCCCCGCCATGTACATTGGCTCGACCGGAGAGACGGGCCTGCACCATTTGGTCTACGAGGTTGTGGACAACTCCGTCGATGAAGCCCTGGCGGGTTATTGCACCGAGATCTCCGTCACCATCCGCAGCGACAACTCGGTCACGGTGATCGACAATGGGCGCGGAATCCCGGTGGACATGCATCAGGAGGAAGGTGTCTCGGCCGCCGAAGTGGTGATGACCAAACTCCACGCCGGCGGCAAGTTCGACACCAAGAGCTACAAAGTATCGGGCGGCTTGCATGGAGTGGGCGTGAGTTGCGTGAACGCGCTCTCCGAACGCCTGGATCTGGAGATCTGGCGCGACGGTTTCACCTGGGAACAGGAGTACGAGCGCGGCATCCCCAAAGCTCCGCTTAAACGGACCGGAAAAGCCGGCAAGAAACAGGGCACCAAGGTAACCTTCAAGCCCGACACGACCATCCTGGATGTTACCGAGTTCAACTTCGACATCCTCTCCCAGCGGCTGCGCGAGCTGGCCTTCCTCAACAAGGGCCTGCGCATTACCCTGGCGGACGAGCGGGTGGACCCGCCCAAGTCGCACGAGTTCTTCTACAGCGGCGGCATCGTCGAATTCATCAAGCACCTGAACCGCGGCAAGACGGTCCTGCACGACAAGCCCATCTCGATGGAGGGAGTGCGCGAGCTGCCCGGCGGCGGCCAGCTCACCATGGAGGTCGCTTTCCAGTATAACGACGGCTACAGCGAATCCATCTTCAGCTTCGCCAACAACATCAACACCGTGGATGGCGGCGCGCACCTGACCGGCTTCCGCAGCGCCCTCACGCGCACCATCAATACTTACGGCCAGCAGGCCGGCCTCTTCAAGGACGTCAAGGAGAACCTGACCGGCGACGATGTGCGCGAGGGCCTCACCGCGGTGGTCAGCGTCAAGCTGCCGCAGCCCCAGTTCGAGGGGCAGACCAAGGGCAAGCTCAACAGCGACATCGGCGGCTACGTAGTGCAGTTCGTCAACGAGAAACTGAGCGAGTATTTCGACAAGAATCCGGCCATCATGAAGCGCGTCGTCTCGAAGGCGATCGACGCCTCCCGGGCGCGCGAGGCGGCCCGCAAAGCCCGCGACCTCACCCGGCGCAAGGGCGCGCTCGATTCCGGCGGCCTGCCCGGCAAGCTGGCCGATTGCCAGGAGAAGGATCCTCTGCGCTGCGAGCTGTTCCTGGTGGAGGGCGAATCCGCCGGCGGCACCGCCAAGATGGGCCGAGACCGGCGCTACCAGGCCATCCTGCCGCTCAAGGGCAAAATCCTCAACGTCGAGAAGGCGCGCACCGACAAGATGCTGAGCCACGAGGAAATCCGCTGCATGATCACCGCGCTGGGCACGGGCATCCGGGAGGATTTCGATATCGCCAAGCTGCGCTACGGCAAGATCATCATCATGACCGACGCCGATGTGGACGGCTCTCACATCCGCACGTTGCTACTGACGTTTTTCTACCGCCAGATGCAGGATCTCATCACCCGGGGCAACGTTTTCGTGGCCCAGCCGCCGCTCTACCAAATCAAGAAGGGCAGGAGCGAGAAGTACATCAAGGACGAGAAAGAGTTCCTGCGCGAGGTCCTGCGGCGGGCCACCGAAAACCTGGTGGTCCAGCCGGCGTCCGGCGGCGACGGCGAGCAGGGTCCCCTTCAAGGCCCCGAGCTGCGCGCCTTCCTCAACCAACTCGACGAGTACCAGCATCACTTCCACCGGGTGGAGCGCAAGGTGCGCGATGCGCGCATCGTGGAGATCCTCTGCAAAGCGCCCAGAATCGATTCCAAGGCCGACTTCGCCGACGAGCTGAACCTGAGGCCCGTGATCGCTGGACTGGCCGCGCTGGGGCTCCAGCCCGAGCTGAAGCGCGATGAAGAGCACTCCGCCTGGATGGTGAGTTACCGCGACTCCGGCAGCGCCGAGCGAGTGATCGGCGTCGAGCTGGCTTCGCTGCCCGAGTACCGGCGGCTGCGCAGCATCTCCCGGGCGATTGCGCGCTTCAACCGCCCGCCCTTCGTCGTCGTCAAGGACAACTCCAGCCAGACCCAGGCCGACTGGCGCGACCTGCTGGAGTACGTCAAGACCGAGGGCATGCGCGGCGCCGACGTGAAGCGCTACAAGGGGCTCGGCGAGATGAACGCCGGGCAACTCTGGGAAACGACCATGAACGCCGAGACGCGCACCCTGCTGCAGATCCGCTCGGAAGACGCCGTGGAGGCCAACGACATCTTCACCACGCTGATGGGCGAAGACGTGGAGAACCGGCGAAAGTTCATCGAGGAGAACGCGCTGGACGTGCGGAATTTGGATGTGTGAGCGATCTACGCCGGCGGCAGTTTCGCAACCGGGGCCGGCGGCCGGGGAGCGGCCGCGGCTTGACTTTGACATCCAGCCGCGGAACCCTTAGATATGCGCGTCCTGTTGTTGTTCCTTGCGGTCGCGGCAGCCGTTAGCGCCCAAAGAAATGTCCCGGAGACCCTCCCGACCATGAGCAGATCCGAGCACCGGGACAGCTTGGACTTCGATGTGCGATTGGCGATTTCCGGCCGGGTGCTGCTGGAGGATCGCCAGCCGCCTCCCGAACCGGTTCCGGTCGATTACTCATGCCGGGGCGCATCCCGAAGCACACTGACCGATGGTAAGGGCCGGTTCTCCATCGCGATCGATTATGCCCAGGCCGGCCGGGAGAATCTCTCCTACAAACTCCCCGATGTCGGCGGGTGCCGCGTGCAGATTCGAATACCGGGCTTTGAAGAAGTTCTTGCCACCCTCAAACGGCCGCAGGCTCTCAGCGACCTGAATGTTGGCGACCTCTTTTTGAAGCCGACCGGCCCGCAAGGCAATGCGGTGTTCAGCGTGTCCGGACGAAACGCGCCGGGCAAGGCGCGGGCCAGTTACCTTCGGGCGCTGGAAGCGATCAATACGGGAAAGTACCCCGAAGCGCTGGCTTCTCTGGACAAGGCCGTTGCCGTGTACCCGCAGTATGCAGCCGCGATGGAGCTCAAGGGCGGCGTACTGGAGCTTATGGGACAGACGGAAGCGGCGCGCGGGGCCTATCGGCAAGCCGTTGCGGCGGACCCGGCCTACGCCAAGCCGCTCGTGCAACTGGCGGAACTGGCTGCCGGGGACCAAAATGCCGCGGAAGCCGCGCGCTGGGCCGGGATGGCGAATCGGCTGGTTCCGGGCGCCTTTCCGAGCGTATACCTGATCGAGGCTAGCGCCTACTTCGATCTGAATCGAATTGACGACGCCGATAAGGCCGTCCGCGCCGGCATGGATGCCGACCCGAAATGCATCTACCCGGCCCTGCGCAAGCTGTTGGGAGAGGTCCTATATCGGAAACGCAGCTATGCCGCGGCGCTCGAGCAGTTCGAATGGTATCTGAAGGAAGCGCCGGAAGCCACCGATATCGGGACGGTGCAGGAGCGCGTGCGATCCTGCCAGAGGCTCGTCAAGACAACGAACAAATAGCCCTTTCCCGGGCGACGGACGGCCGTGGGCCCTTCGCCCCCCTTCGCCCCCCTGCAAGACCGTGGAATATCCGATGCTATAATCTCTGGAGTACTTGTGTCCCCATAGCCGCCGGCCTTTTTTTCGGCGGAAGGAGAAGATATGGGCGCCGTTACATCTGCCGCGGATGTGTCTTGCCCCACCTCGCTGGGCGATCTCTTCCAATCTGAAGAAGGCCGCAAGGTGCTCACCTGCATTCAATGCGGCGTCTGCGCCGGAACCTGCCCCTACGGCGACGTCATGGACTACCCGCCCCGGCGCATCATCGCCATGTTGCGCGCTGGGATGCTTGAGAAGGTCTTTTCGAGCGAAAGCCTGCTGGCTTGCGTGGCCTGCTATGCGTGCATGGCCAAGTGCCCGCGCGGCATACGGCTCACGGAGGTCCTGCTCCCGCTCATCAAGGAGCAGACCCTGCTGCGGCTGCCCGAGCTGCCGGCCGAGCTGCAGAAGGCGCTCCAGAACACTCTGCGCTACGGGAACCCCATGGGCGAGTCGAGCCGCAAGCGCGCGGCCTGGGTCAAGACCGCCGGCGTGCCCGTCCGCATCTTGGCCGAGGACCCCAGGCCCGCCGACGTGCTCTGGTTCGTCGAGTGTTACGCCTCCTACTATCCGCGCGGGCAGGCTTGCAGCCGCGCCACTGCCAGGCTCTTCGATGCGCTCGGCGCCAACTTCGCCATCCTCGGCAACGAGGAGAAGTGCGCCGGCGAATGCGGCCGCCTGACCTGGGAGCCCGGCCTGTACGAGACCCTCATGGACTACAACATGGCGGTCTTCCAGAAGTACCAGTTCCGGGAAGTCATCACTTCCTGCCCGCACGCGCACAACGCCTTCAAGAACCGCTATCCTTTGCTGGGATTCAACTGGGAACTGGACGTCACCATGCGCTACTTCGCGCGGCGGCTCGAACAGTTGAAGCCGCGCCTCACGCGCAAGCTGGGCTACACGGTCACCTATCACGACTCCTGCTGCCTGGGCCGCCAGAACGAATTCTACGAGGAGCCGCGGGCCCTGCTGCGCGCCCTGCCCGGCGTCAAGCTGCTGGAGATGACCCACCACCGCATCAACGCGCTGTGCTGCGGCGGCGGAGGCGGGGGCATGTGGCTGGACACCTATTACAAGAGCAAGGGCTACGAACGCCTCTCCGAGCGCCGCGCCAAGGAGGCCGTCGCTACCGGCGCCGACGTTCTGGCCGTCTCCTGCCCCTACGAAGTCTCCCGCTTCGAGGACGCCCTCAAGGTGCTTGGGCAGGATAAGAAGATGATCGTCCGAGATGTAGTGGAATTGCTGGCTGAAGCCATGGAGGTTTAGCACATGCACGTTATCGTGCTTCTGCGAATGGTTCCGGACGTGGTCGAAGAACTCGAAATCGCTCCGGAAGGTAACGCGCTGGACCTGGATGCGCTGCGCATGATCCTCAGCGAATCCGACGACCACGCGCTCGAACAGGCGCTGCTTCTCAAGGAGCGCCACGGCGGCCGGGTGACCGTGCTCGCGCCGGACGCCCCCGAGGTCGACGATGCGCTCTTCACCGCGCTGGCCAAGGGCGCCGACCGCGCCATTAAGATCACCGGCCTGGACGCCAGCCTGACCGCCCGCGGCCTGGGCCATGCATGCAGGCAGGTGCTGGCCTCGACCCCGGGGTTGATGCCGGCGGACCTCATTCTGACCGGCGCGCAGGCTTTCAGCGATCTGGATGCCGTGATTGCCCCGCTGCTGGCGTATCACCTGGGCCTGCCGCACGTGGGCATTGTGTCGCACGTGTCGGTGAACCCGGCCGCCGGCTCGGTCACGGTGCTGCGCGAATATGCGGGCGGCGTGCGCGCCGAGTTCGAGGTCCCGCTCCCGGGGGTGATCGGCATCCAATCGGCCGAAAAGCCGCCGCGCTACGTGCCGGTGGCCAAGGTGCGCGCGGCGATGAAGTCCCAGAAGATCGAGACCGCGGGCGTGCCCGTCATGGCCGACGGCGGAAACGCCCTGATTCAAGTGACCGGAATGCTGAAACCCGAGGCGGCGGGCCATGCCGAGATGCTGGAGGGCTCGCCGGAGGAAGTGGCCGGCAGGATCTGCGATATCCTGGCCGCGCGCGGATTGCTCCAGGAGGTGCGGTGATGGAAGGCGGCATTTGGGTACTGGCCGAACAATGGAGAGGCCGGCTCTCCGACGTGACTTACGAACTGCTGGCGCTGGGGCGCGAGCTCGCCGATGGCCTGGGCGTGCCCCTACAGGCGGTGCTTCTGGGCCAGGGCGTGAAGGAACTGGCCGGAACTCTGGGTGCGGCCGATGCGGTCCTCTACGCGGATCACGCCGGGCTGAACTCGTCCCTGCCCGAGCCTTTCGCCGAGGCGCTGGCTCAATTGGCCACGTCAAGGAAGCCCAGGGCGATCCTGATACCGCTCACCAACGTGAGCGCGGGCATAGGCAGCCTGCTCGGCGAGCGATTGCAGGTCCCTATCGTTAATTTCTGCAAGGAAGTGCTCCTCAAGGATGGCCGCATGGAGGCGCAGTGCGTGCTCTATGGCGGCAAGATCGAAGCCTCCATCGTGGCCTCCTGCGAACCGGTGATCTTCGGCATCCTCTCCGGCGGCAGGCCGGCGGAAAAGGGCCGGAGCGCCGCTGTTCCCGCCGTGGAGGAAGCCGCGGTCGATCTGCCCGCGAGCCCGGTTCTGTTCAAGCGCTTCGTCGAACCGGAGGCCGGCGATGTCGACCTCGGGGCGCAGGATGCGCTGGTGGGCGTGGGCCGCGGTATACAATCTCAAGACAACCTGGAGCTCGCCGAGAACCTGGCGCAAGCCTTAGGCGGCGCCGTTTGCGGTTCGCGTCCGGTCGTCGATCAGGGCTGGCTGCCGCTGGCCCGCCAGGTCGGCAAGTCCGGGCTTACCGTCAAGCCCAAGTTGTACGTGGCGGCCGGAATCTCCGGAGCTCCCGAGCACGCCGAAGGAATGCGGGAGGCGGGCCTCATCATCGCCATCAACAGCGATCCCGGCGCGCCCATCTTCAACCTCGCGCACTACGGCGTGGTCGGCGATGCGCTGGACTTGCTGCCGGCCCTCAGCGAGGCCATACAGGCCAGGAAGGGTTGAGTCCGGATGCCCGATCCCCTTACGCACAGCCCGCTGGCCGGCGGCGTCCTGCTATGGGCGCTCACGCTGATT
>Ga0326728_10015530_pt1 | contig 15803 bp, 13 predicted proteins | sample MB3enrmetagenome_FD_207602 | JGI IMG/M metagenome (GOLD analysis project Ga0326728, IMG submission 207602) | Lab enriched peat soil microbial communities from McLean, Ithaca, NY, United States - MB31MN | ecosystem: Environmental > Terrestrial > Soil > Wetlands > Peat | place: USA: New York...
CAGGTCAAAATAATATCTTGGATTCTTCGCCGTCTCCATCGCCTTCCACGCCCGCTCGCTCACGCTCAGATAAGCCAGCCCCGGCGGAATCATTACCGCCTTCTGTGAGCCGCCGATCAGCACGTCAATCCCCCAGCCGTCCACATCAAAGCTCTGTGTCCCCAGCCCGGTGATCCCGTCCACCACCAGCAGCGTCTCCGTTCCCTTCACCAGCCCGGCCACCGCCTCCACATCGTGGCTCACGCCGGTCGAGGTCTCCGAGGCCTGCATATACACCGCTTTGTGCTCCGGCCTCAGCGCCGCCTTCACCTCCGCAATCTCGAAGGTCTGCCCATAGGGCTTCTCCACCACATCCGCCACGCAGCCAAAGGCCTTCACCAGCTCCACCCACCGCTCGCCAAACTTGCCTGCCGTCAGCACCAGCACCCGGTCGCCCGGCGACGTCAGATTCGAGACCGAAGCCTCCATCGCCCCCGTCCCCGAACTGGCCAGCAGCAGCACATCATTCTGCGTGCCCACAAAAATCTTCAACTGCGCCAGCACCTTACTAAAGAGCGCTCGAAACTCCGGCGTGCGGTGGTGTATGTCAGCCGCCGCCATGGCAAACTGGGCTGCGGGAAGAAGCGGCGTCGGGCCGGGCGTGAATAAGCGTGTCTTACGGATCATGGCTCTCTCCTCGTTTTCTTGAAGCTGTAGCGCCGGCCTCCCGGCCGGCTGTGGCGTGGACCTCCCGGTCCACGCTTGTTTCTTTCCAGGACGCGCAGAGGAAGCGGAACACTCAACCAGCGCCGGACAGGTTCTTCTCAACACCGAACCGGCCCAGTTCCCCCATGGCCATCCATCAATCACAGAATACACACATTTGTGATTTATGTGAAAATATTTCTGTGCAAATCATCCCCGCCGCCCCAAATCGGCTCAATTCCCCCACTTTTGCCCCAAAATCGGTACAATTCTTCTTTGGGGATGGAACAAAAGGCTGGGCCATCGCAAAAGCTCTGTGCCCCAACCATTTCGCGGCTTTTCAAAGAAAAGATGCAAAATGGGTGGAAACCGCGAACCTTAGTCGGCCGTTACTGGGTGCCCCACCCTCGCCACGTCTTTGTTTATGTGGCTAGGGCGGGTTAGCATAATCTCAAATCAAATCAGCAGTTTAGAAAGGAACCACATGCCCGAAGCAGGAGCACTCGAAGCCCAGGTCAACCAGCAGGTCATCCTTGCCATGAAGGCGCGCGACGCGGTCCGCACTACCACCTTGCGCCTCATCAAGAACGCCCTCAAGAACAAGGCCATCGAAAAGCGTGAAAAGCTCACTCCCGCCGAGGAGCAGCAATCCCTGGCCACTATGATCAAGCAGCGCCGCGACTCCATCGAGCAATTCACCCAGGGCAACCGCCCCGAGCTGGCCGCCGCCGAGGCCGCCGAGATCGTGGTCATCGAGGAGTTCCTGCCCAAGGCCCTCGACGAAGCCGCCCTCGCCGTTCTAGTCACTGAATCGGTAGCCGAAGTCACCGTCGCGCTCGGAAAAGCGCCCACTCCCAAGGAGATGGGCCAGGTCATGAAGGCCGTGCAAGCCAAACTGCAAGCCAAAAGCCTCCGCGCCGAAGGTCGCATGGTCAGCGAGATAGTCAAGAAGGCGCTGGCTAGTTAGAGTTGATTTATCACTGCAGATTCAGAATTCTGCCTACGATCGCGCAAACATCATCAGCGGCCCAATCTCGTTTTGATCCGCGGCCCGCAGTGCTTCGATATATCGCCGTCGAAAGTCTCCGGCCTTTACAAGTTCCGCTCCGCCCCAGGTGAAGACAGGCCTGCCTTGACGTTGCGCCAGCACGTCGGCCATCAGACGCGCGTGACGGCCATTGCCGTTTGCGAAGGGTTGAATTAAAACCAGGCGATGATGCAAGCGTATGGAGATCTCATCGGGCTCGAAGGTCAGGTTTTCCAGCCAGTAGCGGGCGTCGCCCACAAGAGCAGCAAGCGATTCCTGGATATTGTAGAAGGGTATGCCGATGTTCTTTTCCGTCATCCGGTAGCGGCCCGCCCACTTCCAGGTTTGGTCGAACATGCGCCGGTGCAGCTCGCGCAGATAATGCTCCGTGAGCGGGTCCAGGCGCGGGATGTTCTTCTCATGGAGCGCCCATCCATACGCTTCCAGAATGTTTTGCCGCTCCCACTCGTTCAATTCTTCCCTGGTAGCCAGGTTCGGTATCAAGTCGGCCTGTTCTTCAGGGCTGAGCGGTGTATTGCCGTCCATGGCGAAGGGCGTCATCGTGTGTCCCGCTGCCCGGCAAGACGGCGAGCCTCGGCCTCAACAGCTTCGTCGATGCGTCCTGTGGCCTGATCTTCAAGCGCCATGGAATGTTCAACACGGAGAACCTGCGTGCGCGCCTGGACGCGGGCGCGATTTTCGGCCAGCTGCTGTATCGTGCCGGCCCTCGGCACCAGCGCATAGACCAGGTCGCAATCCAGCGCGTTGGCCACATTACGAAGGCTCTTCAGAGTGATACTGCCCTCGGCCTCCGCCTTCTCGAACTGCAGCGGGAGTTGGCGGCTGGTGCCAAGCCTCCGGCCCAGTTCCCCGGACGAAGCGCCAATTGCCTCACGGATCGCGCGAATCCAGCCTTTCTGAGGGCGAGAAACAGCGTGTGCCATGCGAAAGTGCTCCAGGCTGCGGTCCAATTGCTTGAGCCGAAGATTTTTGAACTCATTGCGCATAATGTGTTTACGAAAAATCCGACAATTTAAATATAGTCGAAGTCTATCCAAATAGCAATATATATACTTACATTATCATAAATAAGACAATAAATAAATCGTCTCATTTAAATTTGTGACAATATATACATTGTCACAAATCTCTGGCAACTCGGCCCCATTTTTCGGGGTCCCCAACGACTCGGGGTCCTGGGCGAACGATCCTTGCTCACTGGGGTGAAAGGACAGGATTTCGTCGTGTGGACGTGTAGTCGAAGGGTTGAGTCTACGCACTGTAGGCGCCTTTTCGCCTGTTCTTCCCCGCAAAACCCGCCAACCATTTTGTACCCGAATTCCTAAGAAGTTGGTGTATGTAGAAGCACACGTTTCCCGCGTTTCAAAGCCCGAAAAATGTCAATAAAGTATGCTTCCAACGCCACGAATCGTCTTTGCCGTCGTCGCGCCGAAGGCGCTCTGAACAGGCTCATTTTTTGAGCAATCCCAGCTCTCCGGCCACCTGCTCCAGCCTCTGCCGTGTGGCGGCCGAGGGCGGAACCAGCGGCAGGCGGACGTGGTCTGTGCACCGGCCCATCAGCGAGAGCACCGTCTTCACCGGGCAGGGATTCGAGTCCCAGAAGTTGGCATCGATCAGCTTCGCATAGCGCCGCTCCAACTCGCGAGCCTCGGCCCAGTTATTACTCAGCGCGGCATGGATCATGCGGCTCATCTCGGCGGGTATCTCATTCGAGGCCACGCTGACAAGTCCTTTCGCTCCAACGCCAATCGATCCCAGCGCCATGTTGTCGTCGCCGCTGAAGACCTTGAATCCGCTGGGCAGCAGATGCACCAGCTCGGCAATTTGCGGCAGCTTGCCGCTGGACTCCTTGACGGCCTGGATGTTGGGCGCGGCCTCCGCCAGGCGCACAACCGTTCCCGGATCGAGGTTCACGCCGGTGCGCCCGGGAATGTTGTAGATCACCACGGCGAGCGGGGCAACCGTCTGCGCCAGGGCCAGGAAGTGCTGGAACTGGCCCTCCTGAGAGGGCTTGTTGTAATAGGGATTGGCCGAGAGCACCGCGCCCAGGCCGCGAACCTGCTTCAGCTTGCCGGCCTGCCGCACCAGCGTCCGGGTGTTGTTGTGCGTACACCCTGCCCACACCGGCACGCGCCCGGCAGCCGTCTCCGCCACCAAGGTGACCGTCCGAAGCCACTCGTCCTCGTCCAGCGTGGCCGCCTCGCCAGTTGACCCGCAGGCCACCAAAAAGTCGATGCCCGAGTCAATCTGCCAGTTCACCAGCGCTTTGAGCGCCGCTTCGTCAATCGATCCGTCCGGCCGAAAGGGCGTGACGATTGCAGTCCCGCAACCTGTGGTCTCCATATCAAAAGAGTGTATACCGAACATGGCAAACTCCGAAAAGGGGTATTTGCCGGCTATGTCACCGCAGCCGGCCTCAACATTGCCGCAGAGCTTATTTCGCCGGCTGTACTGTATTCTCGAAGCAGTTCGATTCTTTTGCTCACTCTATGCGCTATACGACACAATTTCTGCTTTCGGCCCTGGCGGCGACGCAGTTTCCCGCACCGGATGCGCCGGAGATCGCCTTTCTGGGCCGCTCCAATGTGGGCAAATCGAGCCTGCTAAACAAGCTGGTGGGCGAAAAGGCGGCCAAAGTTTCGCAGACGCCGGGACGAACGCGGGCTATCAACTTTTTTGCGTTATTGGACGCCAGCCGGCGGCCGAAGCTGGTATTTGCTGACCTTCCGGGTTACGGCTACGCAAAGATTTCGAAGTCGATCTCGGCGACCTGGCCGGCGTTTATCGAGCCTTATCTCGCCATGCGTACGACGTTGAAGCTGTGCGTCTGCCTGGTGGATTCAAATGTGCCCGCGCAGCAGAGCGACCGGCAGTTGATCGACTGGCTGCGGGCCTCGGGGCGCGAGTTTGTGGTGGTGGCCACCAAGATTGACCGCCTCAGCGGCAATGAGCGCACGCGCAACCTGTTGGCGTTGAAACAGGGACTGGAGCTGGACGAACTCATGCCCGTCTCCGCCAAGACCGGCTACGGCGTGAAGGAACTTTGGGCGCGGATTGAAGCGGCGCGAGGCTAGTCAGCGAGTCGCCGGCGCGAAATTGCTTATCTGGAGCCGGTCTCCGTTCATTGTCTGGATCTCCACCGAAATGCCAATCTCGCCGCGTTCCACCTGCTCTTGAACCTGATTGCGAAATCTGGCGGCGGCAATCTCATCGCAGCGCAGCAAACGCAGACCTTGCATCATCCGGCCCAGGTAGCACGGGGAGAGGCGAAGCCATCGGCGGGCTGACGTACCGGCTGAACTCACATCAGAGCAGAGGCAATCGAAGGCGAGCGCGTCAAGTTTGGGCAGCCACTGAGCCGGCGCCTCCGCAACGCTCCATGCAAGGAGTACCTGGTTTTTACTGGGATGGATGGCCATGACCGGGCGCGCGCACTGGCTGAGGAAGGCGGCGAACTCCGGCGCCGGCGCGGAGCGCACCGGCAGCAGATCGGGGAGCACGCCGCGCCCGAGCAGCAGTCGCGCGAAATCAGCTTTGTTATCCTGGACCACGCATACGGCGACGGTCGTGCGCTTGCGAATCTCGTTTTTCAGAATGCGCAGAGCTTCGTCGAGCGAGTTGACGAGAAAGTCTACTACGCCGTCGCGCATGGCCTGCTTGCCGGCGGCGGCATCTGCCGAGACGGCCAGAGAGGCGGCGCCGGCAATGCTGGCCGCCACCAGCAGTGCGCTGGCGTCGGCATCGAGCTGCCCGGCGTAAAGCAGTTTCCCGCCAAGGCTGGATTCCGCATCCTTGCCATGATCCGCGGCCAGCATGAGGCCGGCATAAAATCGCTCAACCTGCAGGGCGAACTCAAGCGCGGCAGCCGGATTGGTGGCCATGGAATTCATGAGGGGTTGCCCGGTGAAGACAATGCGGCGATCACCATGTGGAGTAGGCCTGGCCGCCGGCGCTCAGCTCCTGCGAGCCGGAGTGGACGTCGTCGATGCCGGGTTCGGTCTGGTCCACCGAGTAGAGCGCTCCGTTGGAGTCGGTGACCCAGGTGTCCTTGGAGTGGGTAAAGGGGTCCTCGGGGATTGCCTTGAGGTAGCCGTCCGTGATGAGGTCGTCGAGTGACTGCGGGGCCTTCTGCTTGTCCATGGTGTAGGAGTCGATGGCCGCACGCATCACGTGCAGGTCTTCCTTGAGCACAGCCTCCTTGGCCATCTTGATGGCGCTGGCGAAGCGGGGCACGGCAATCAACATAAGTACGGCGATAATCGTCATCACGACGATCAGCTCGATGAGCGTAAACCCCGCGTCTTGTTTGCGAATCCGGCTCACTGAATCCTCTGCAACCATACTGTAGGTCTACCAGTCAGAATACTTGGTTCCGTCCATGGCCGTACCCGTGGACTTGGAGTACACATCAAAGACGCTTTGCCCGCCGTAGGAGGTCGAAGTGGGATCGTCCTGCATGGAGCGCAAACCCCACTCGGCCTTTCCCGTCATGGGGTCAACGGGAATGCGGCGCAGAAATTTCACCTTTTTCCCTTGCACATCGACGCCGTTGACCAGCGTCTCCAGGTCGGGAGGATAGCCCTGGCTGTCGAGCTTGACTTGGAAGGCGTTCCTGTCAGCCGCGTCCTTGTACTTATCGATAGCGTCGCGCATCATCCACAGGTCATAGCGCAGGTAGCGCTCATTTTGGCGCTTGACCGTAAAGCGGGCGATGGGCAGTGCGGCCGAAGCCAGAATGGACAGAATCGCCACGGTCACAATCAGCTCGACCAGTGTAAGTCCGCGCTCGCCGGGGCGGACCATGCGGATTAACCGGGCTTCATTCATCGATAAGTGCCCCATCGGCTTACTTCACCTGAATGTTGACGCGCGCGCCCTGAGCCGCCAGATACTGCTGAGAGCTGTTAACCGCGCTTGGCTTGGTGATGGCGATGACGCTGTCTCCATGGGCCTTGGCCTGGAATGTGAGCACGCAGATCACCCCGGCTCCGTTCACGCCCGCCGCTCCTGGCGGAAGCGATGCGTTGATGTTGACGGAGCCTGGCCCGTCGTCGCGGTGGACCAACGCCACCGCCTGCCCGTTGCGGCTCAGAAAGTCTCCCTTGTCCACGTTGAGCAATGAAAGCGTGGCTGGATCGTAGGTAATCTGCAAGGGAACGGCGGCGATATCCGTTCCTCCGCTTATGACCACGGAGATCTGGAATGTGGCTCCTGGAGCCAACGGGGCGGGCTGCGGAGCAAACGCGAATTTCACGTTGGATGGCGGAGGTGTAGATGCCGGCGGGTTGGCCGGGGCGGAATTTCCAGTGGTCTCCGCTGCCTGGCGCAACTGTTCCATCGCAGCCGGGGCAGCAGCCAGCGCGCTTTGGCCGGGAACCATGCCCACGTTGGATTTGGTATTGGAAGATGGATGCGCAGGACTTGAGGCCGGCTTTGCATCCGGATTCGGGCCAGGGCTGGGAGTTTCGGCCGGAGTGTGGCGCAACTCAATAGACGCGCCGGCGCCGGTGTCGACGGTGCGCAGATTCATCTGCTCCAGCGATTGCGAACGAACCACGTGCGGCACCACCAGGAAGACCAGTTCGTCGTCCTGAATGGTGTGATCCTTTGATCCGAAGAGGTAGGAGAGGCCGGGAATCGAACTCAGCCCGGGAATGCCGGTCTTGGTCAGCGACTCCTGCTTGTTCTGAATGCCGCCCAGGATGCTGGCCTCGCCCTCGCGCAGACGGATGACGTGATCGACGCTGCGCTGGCTGATGATCGGCTCGGTCACGCCGCTGATGGTCACCGAGCCGCTCTGCGAGGTGACCTCGATCTTGATTTTGAGCGTGACATCGCGGTCAAAGTGCACGGTCGGTGTCATTTCGATATTCACGCCCACGTCCTGGTACTGGAACTGCGTGTTGACCAGCGAGCTGACCATGGCGGTGGCGGCGCCGGTCTGGTAGGAGCCGGTGGCGATGGGAATCTTGGAACCGATCTTCATCACCGCCTTCTGGCCGTCAGTGGCCCGAATGCGGGGATTCTGCAGAATTTTCGTATTGGTGTCGGTGAGCAGCAGGTTGGCCGTAGCCGAACCCACGGTTATCGCAAAATCCGAAGCCTTCAGATGGGCCATGTCGTAGAGTGTCAAGCCCGACGTGGTGGATGCGGTAGTGGTCGTCGTGGTGGTTGAAGTGGTTGTGCCGGTGCTGGTGGAGGGCGACTGCAGCGCGACCCCCACGCTGCTGGGCCAGGCGATGCCAAGGGTCTTCTCCCAGTTCTTGCTCACTTCCAGGACGGCGATGTCCACCACCACCTCGGGACGCGCCTTGTCCAGATCGTTAATCAGTTTTTCCGCCAGCATAAGTTCATCGGGCGTAGCGCGCATGACGATGGCGTTCTGGCTAGCCACGGCGTAGACCTTGGCGTTGGGCAGCAAGTTGCGAATGGCGGTCTGCACGTCGGTCAGGTCGTTCGGCTGCCAGGCGTTGGAGAGATAGAAGGTCTGGACGGCCTGCTCATCAAGCTCGGTGTGGCGGGCGCGGGAGTTTTCGGCCACAAAAAGCGTGTTCTCGGTGACCGGCCTCCAGAATGTATTGGAGATGGTGCCCACAATGCGCAACGCGTCGAGCAGAGAGACGTTGTTCAGGTCCACCTGAATGCGTTTGCTGTTGTATGCCGGGTCAAACAGGACATTGACGCCGGCGGCTTTACCGATAGCCTGGTAAACCATCTTGGCGTCTTCCTGGATGTGCAGGGTCAGCGGCTCGTTGGAAACCGGCTTCAGAACGGCCGGAGTGCCCATGGCTTCCAGGTCTTCCTGCTTGCCCTCGGGCTGGGGCAGGCTGGTTTCTGAGACGGGGGTAACCTCGCCATGCTTCTTGCGCACAGCGGCGATGGCCTGTTGCGCGGCCTCATTGCTGGGGTCAATCTCGGCAGCGTGCAGAAACTCCGACAGCGCCCCTTGTTCGTTGCCCGCAGCCAGCAGCTTCTGGCCCTTGGTTACGTGCGTAGCCGAAGCGGTAATCCGTACGCGGTAGAGCGCCGCGCGGAATTGCAGGTCCTTGGGAGCCTTGGCATAGGCCTTCTGATAGTTGTCGAAGGCGGCGTCGTAATCCTCCTTCGCCTCGGCGGTCTGACCGCGCTTGAAGTAGGTATTGGCCGACTGTGCGCGCAGGGCAACGCTGGACAGGCTGAAGACCGCCAAAACGGCAAGAAGCGCTATCCAGAAAACAGCTCCTGAAAATGCGGATCTGGTGGCAGCCTGTGCTTGAACGCGGCTTTTCATCGAGCTCCCCGGCGTCTTTGCCTGCCCGCGCTGCTGATCGGGCCTTTGCGGGCTGCCTTGGCTGCCCCAGACGCGCATCTTGACACAATTCCGATTCGTAAAAATTCCCATGCGACGCAGCCCCATTCTAACAAAGCCAGGCCCGGAATCCGCTGAAACCCGCGTCAATGCTAGGATTGAGATTCGAGGAGGTTTGCGGATGGCCCGCCAAACCAGCCATGTCATCGACCAGAAGGCCAGCCCCGGCCCGCAGAAGCCCGCCAAGCCCCGCGACCCGGTGGCCAGCGGCCAGCGCGACGCCGCGCACAATCGCACCGCCAGCCACAATTACTTTCTTCTCGAAAAGTTCGAGGCCGGCGTCAGCCTGCGCGGGACGGAAGTGAAATCGATCCGCGAGGGCAAAGCCAACCTCAAGGACTCCTACGGCCTCATCCAGAACGGCGAAGCCTTCCTGCTCAACCTGCATATCGGTCCCTACTCTCACGGCAACATCTCCAACCACGACGCCACCCGCACACGCAAGCTGCTCCTGCATAAGACAGAAGTTCGCAAGCTACTCTCCAAGACGCAGATCAAGGGCCACACGCTCATCCCCACCCGGCTTTACTTCCGTAACGGTAGGGTCAAATGCGAACTGGCCGTGGCCAAGGGCAAGCAGGACTGGGACAAGCGCGAGACCGAAAAGCGCCGCGAAGCCGACCGCGACGCCCGCGCCGCCGTCAATGCCAGCAAACACAAGATGGGACGCTAGCGGCGTCTCCGAAGGGCTGCTTTTCACCCTCCCTCTTTGACCAAAAGGCTCTGCGCGCCATCTTCTTCTGTTATCCGAGCGACCCGTACCCTGAGCTGAGCGAAGGGGAAGGGAGTCGTAGGATCTGCTTTTGCATTTCGTGCTTTGAAAGGGCATGGCTTCAGCCGTGCCGTAAAGCACAACAACCAACGTGGGCTTTAGCCCCTGAGGTGGGAAGGCGCTCCGCCGGGGCACAAGGCATGTCGAGAACCGTGCCGCCACTGCCCCACGCATGGCCGCAACCAGCTTGTCGCGCAGCAAAACCTATCTGGGAGTCAAGTTCCGCCGGTTGCGAGCGCGTTTCGGTGCACCCAAAGCCATCACCGCAATGGCGTACATGCTGGCGCGGCTCGTTGACCGCATGCTCAAGTACGGAGAACAATACCTCGAAAAAGGAATGAAGTACTACGAGGAAAAGTACCGAGATCATGAAATCCGCAACATTCTGAAAAAGGCCAAAGAACTCGGGCTCGAAATCACTCTCAATCCCGCTGCGGCGTAAGACAAGTTTCGAGAGCGTGTTTCATAAACCCGCTTTGTATCAGGGCACGGCTTCAGTCGTGCCGAAAAGGGTCAAAAAACAAGGGGTTTTAACCCCTGAGGGATTGCAAGAGAGACATGGCTGCTATTTATGAAACACGCTCCAGGGAGTCGGCTTGTGGCAAGATGACTCCAAGGGAGATGCATCGTTCCGGGCGGATTGCCGGCAAGCGGGAACTTGGGTCAACTGTTAATGAATCTCGAGTGCAAATCGCCAATTCACTTGTTCCTTATGGTTCGGACGACACAAGCAAGGACACTTCGGAAGCAGAGGAGCAAGTGGCAGAAAGGGTATGGTCTTCGTTGCATCTGACTGAGACCGTTGACGTTAGCTCATTATAGGCGAAGAAAGCAAAAATATGCATGTAAGCCATTGATAATATAAGACTTAAGTGGCGGAGGGAGAGGGATTCGAACCCCCGGTACCTTTTCAAGTACAACGGTTTTCAAGACCGCCGGTTTCAACCGCTCACCCATCCCTCCGCAAAGCGTGGGGACTGTCTTGATTGTACGTCGAAAGGGGATTTTTAGGCAGGATATGGTGGCGGCCAAGAGGCGAGAGTTCTTCATGCCCTTCTCCCAGGACGTGAAGGATTAGACGTGCATAAGATGCCAAAGGGGAGCCTGATCGGCTCCCCCCTGGCGGTTGATGTTGATGGGGTTGGCTATTTTATGCCTTGCAGTTCATCAGCCAGGGCATTAGCGCCGTAGAGCTTGCGCAGCCCCTCGATCATGCCGGCCGAGTGCACGGCGACAGTGCGGTTCTTTGCGCCGTCATAGACAAAATCGCCGGCCATGGACTCGATGTTACCGTCGAAGACCAGGCCCACCAATTCGCCGTCGCGATTGACGATGGGAGAGCCGGAGTTGCCGCCGATGATGTCGTTGGTGGTGACAAAGTCGAGCGGGGTAGAAAGATCGAGCTTGTCACGGTTGGCCGCTTCCTTGGGCGTCAGGTCGAAGGGTGGCTTATTGCTGAAGCTGGCGGCGCGGTCGTAAAGCCCGTAGAAGGTGGTGAAGGGCGGCGCGATGGTGCCGTTATAGGGGTAGCCATCGACGGCGCCGTAGCTCAGCCGCAGGGTGAAGGTGGCGTCGGGATAGGCGTCCTTGCCATAGACCAGGAAGCGCGCCTTGCCGAGCATTTCGCCGGCCGGTGTGAGCACGCTGCTGATGGTGTCGCGTATGCGGCGGTTGGCCTCGCGGAGGATAGGTTCCGCGCGGCGCGCGGCCACGATCATCGGATCGGTGGAAGCGGCCACGGCGGCCTCGCCGCCATCAAGCAGCGATTTGCGGAAGGCCGCGTCGCCCATTTTGGTTCCATCCACCAGCTTGTTCACGGTCGCGTCCACCTCGCCGCCTGCAAGGATGGCCTGCAAAAATACGTCGTCTCTGCCCATCTTCTCCTGGCACAGCTTGAGCGCGGTCGTCATGAACAGCTTCTCCGTCGCCGGATAAATCGGCGCGGGCGAGAGCAACTGATACTTGAGCGACTCCAAACCCGCCTCGTGGAACTCCGGCAAACGCTCGCCGTCGGGTTTCTTGACCTCGGCCACATATTCCACGATCTCAATCGCCAGGCTGAGGAACTGGCCGCCGGTGCGGCGGAACATCTGGCCCTTGATCTCCGGCTTCATCTTCTCTTCCGCGCCGGCAATCTCGTCCCATGCCTTGCCATACTCTTTTTTCCATTCTTTATTGGCGTTCACCTTGGCGCGGAAGTCGTCTTCTTCGGCCTGTTTCTTGGCCAGAATGGCGGGATCGGCGAGCGCATCGCGGCGGCCCAGGTAGACCTTCAGGCTGTTTTGCAAATAAAAGAGAGTGCTGCCCACCTCTCGCGCCTGTTCTGGCCCTTGCGCTGTAAAGGCTTGGGCAGCGATGATGCGGCGCTGGAGATACTCGGTCACGGCAGGTCCACGCACGTCGCGTTCCAACAGCAACTGGGCCACGGTGTCGTCGCGCTCCGTCGAGCCGGGATGGCCGGAGACGAAGACCAACTCGCCCGGCGCTGCGCCCTTGGCGCTCCACTTGAGGAAGTTATCGGTGCGCAGCGGCTTTCCGTTCTCGTAAACCCGGTAGAGGGCCATGTCCAGGTCGTAGCGCGGATAGGTGAAGTTATCCGGGTCGCCGCCGAAGAAGGCGGCCTGCTGTTCCGGCGCAAAGACCAGCCGCACATCGTTGTAGGCCTTGTAAGTGTAGAGCCAGTACTCGCCGCCCTGGTAGAGGGAGACCACGTCGGAGCGCAGGCCGGTCTTGTCTTTACTTTCCTTTTCGATGGCCGCAATCTCGGCATCGCGAGCCTTGAGCGCCTTGGCCTCGTCACGAATGTCCTTGGCCGCGCCCTGCACCCGCGCCGTCACGTCTTGCATGCCGACTAGCACGTTAATTTCGAGATCGGGAGACTTCATCTCCTGATCCGGCGTGGCCGCATAGAAGCCGTCGCGCAGATAGTCGTGCTCGGCGGTCGAGTTTTTCTGCAACTGGAAGCGCGCCACGTGGTGGTTGGTGAGCAGCAGGCCGTTAGGACTGACGAACGAGCCTGACCCGCCGTCGTTAAGCCGCACGCTGGAAAGGCGCAGATGGTCCAGCCAGGCCTGCGTGGGATGGAAGTTGTATTTGGCCGCCAACTGCTTGAGCGGCGGGTTGTCAAAGGTCCACATGCCTTCTTCGGCGTGAATCACGGGCGCGGCGGCCAGCAGCAAGGCGGCCGGCAGCAGCAGAACAGAACGAAGTTTGCGAGCGAACATATAACTCCTTATTCGTTGAAATGCAGCTTCCAACTGCCAGCCTGACATTCGCAAAGAGAAAGCCAGAGGCTGGCAGCTAAAAGCTGGAAGCTAGTTCTTCGGCATTACCAGCACCTCTACTCCCGACGCGGCGTCCTTCTGACGAAAGATTTGCTCGGTGGCTTTCTGGAACTCTACCGGGCGGGCATTGGGAATGTCGGTGAAGGTTTGCGGATTGCGATCGGTCAACGGGAACCAGGAACTCTCCACCTGGACCATGATACGGTGGCCGCGGCGGAAGGTGTGGAAGAGGTCGGGCATCGTGAAGTTGATTTCGGTCTGCTTGCCGGGCGTCAACGGCTCCGGCTTCTCCCAACTGTTGCGGAACTTGGCGCGGAAAGGTTCGCCGCGCACCAGCTGTTGGTAGCCGCCCATGTGCAGCGGCGGCGTGTCGAGGATACGCTTGCTGCCGCGCGAAGTATCTTCCGGGTCGGGGTAGTCTTCCGGGTAAACGTCGATGAGCTTTACGTCGAAGTCTGAGTCCGTGCCGGAGCTGGCGATTCTGAGTTTTGGCGAAATGGGCCCGGCGATGGTCACATCCTCTTCCAACGGTTCGGTCTGGTAGACCAGCACGTCGGGCCGGTAGCTGGCGAAGCGCTGGTCATCCACCATGTAGCGCTGCGGAACTGTGTCGGTGGTGTAGCCCACAAACGGGACAGGATGGTTGGGGTCGCTCACATACTCGTCCACGCCGATGATTTCTGTGGGCGGATCGAAGCTGAGCTTGCTGCCGGCGTGGAAATAAAGCATTTTGGGCTGGGCGGCTTTGGGCGGCCATGCATCGAAGTTGCGCCATACGTTCGTGCCCGTCTCGAAGACCACCGCGCGCGGCAATTCTTTTCCTTTGCCTTTCAGATAGTACTCAAAGAAAGGAAACTGAATGTTAGCGCGGAAGTATTCGGCGGTTTTGGAGTTGAACTGCACATCGCCCAGGCGGGAGCCGTCGCCGCGCGACCAGCCGCCATGCACCCACGGGCCTTCCACCAGCGTAGTGGGCGTCTTGGGGTTGAGCTGGCTGATGGCGTAGAAGGTCTTGAAGGGGCCGCTTAAATCTTCGGCATCATACCAGCCGCCTACGACCATCACAGCGCAGCGGACATTCTTCATGTGGCGCGAGAGATCGCGGGCCTGCCAATAGCTGTCGTAGGTGTTGTGCCTGGCTTGGTCGTTGAAGAGCCAGTTGGAGCTTTTGAGATAGAGATTGGCGATATTGCCGGCGGCGAGATAAAACTTGTAACTATCGGGAGTGCCATAGTCGAAGGGGATGGAGGGTTTTGGGGTCAGCGGGTTCTCCTGCGGCTTGAAGAAGGCGTAAAAGCTGAAGTTGGCGCTCAGCATGAAGGCCCCGCCGTGATAGGCGTCGTCGCCCAGAAACAGGTCTGTCATGGGCGCTTGCGGGCTGGCGGCCACCAGCGCGGGGTGCGAGTCGATGATGGACGCGGAAGTGTAGAAACCGGGATAGGAGATTCCCCAGATGCCCGCCTTGCCGTTGTTGTTGGCGACGTGTTTGAGGAGAAACTCGATGGTGTCGTAGGTGTCGGAGGCGTCATCCACGTCGGCGGACGACTTCTTATCGTCGATGTGTGGACGCATCTCTTGATAGTTGCCTTCGCTCATCCAACGGCCGCGAACGTCCTGGTAGACAAAGATGTAGCCGCTCTTCTCGAACTCCTCCGACGGGCCCAGGCGGCGGGGATACTGGTCCTCGCCGTAGGGGCCGACACTATAGGGAGTACGGTCCATGAGGAAGGGGTAGGGGCCGGCGGCTGCATCCTTGGGAACATAGACCGCGGTGAAGAGCCGCTTGCCGTCGCGCATCGGTATGCGCAACTCGTACTTGGTGTAGTGGGCGCGGACATAATCTTCCTGGGGCGCGGCGGGGGCCGTGGGCTGGGCGCGGAGCAACACGGCAAGAAGGGCGAAAACAACCAGAATGGCGAAGAAAAAGCGGTACAGCTTGAGCATCTTCGGCAACGATCTCCTGAGCAACCAGATTACTCCAGCAGGGCGGGAGGTTTCGAGGCGGGCCGCACACTTGAATACCATGCAAGGCCAAGGCAATTGCAGGAAGGGTTTTGCAGATTATTTCACCACTTCGTCGCACAATAATTCTCTGAAGCTATCCCTCCAATCATCGTCCCGGCACGTCCTCTTCGCGCCGCCTGTTAGCCGGAAGCTGCCTGAAGAGGCCAAAACTGCCTGTAACTCTTTATCCTGGACGATTTTGCAGGGAACTCCTTTGTTTTGAAGATTTTACAGCGCAACCCTGCCTGTAACCTCAAGAAAACAACGAAGTTGCATCCAAAATAGGGGTGGGGGTACCCCCCTCTTTCCTGTGAAACTGTGGTGAGATTGCCTTTCCTTCATGCAATTGCACTGCGGAGAACTCGCCGGGCATCTTTCTATACTGAAACCATGGCCAAAGCTCCGGTTTGCGGATGGACGCTGGAAGAGGCTGCGCGCGGGCGCGGGGCGCTACGCATCGCCGGGGTGGACGAGGCGGGGCGCGGGCCGCTCTTCGGGCCGGTCGTTGCTGCCGCTGTCATTCTTCCCAGGGGCTGTCGTCTCCAAGGCCTGAACGACTCGAAGAAGCTTTCGGAGAACAAGCGCAACGAGCTGGACACGGCGATACGCGCCCTTGCGGTTTGCTGGGCCATCGCCGAGGTGGACGAGGTAACCATCGACCGC
>Ga0326728_10015532_pt1 | contig 15802 bp, 16 predicted proteins | sample MB3enrmetagenome_FD_207602 | JGI IMG/M metagenome (GOLD analysis project Ga0326728, IMG submission 207602) | Lab enriched peat soil microbial communities from McLean, Ithaca, NY, United States - MB31MN | ecosystem: Environmental > Terrestrial > Soil > Wetlands > Peat | place: USA: New York...
GGCGCCCAGCCTGTGGAAATGTGGACGACGCCAACGCGTCGCCCACAGTCCCACAGGAGAACAAAAGCAGAAGAAGCGGACATTTGATGTGCTACCAAAACCGGCCAACTTAATTAGCTATCGACACGGCGCCCGGACGGACGCGGCGCGAGGCCGAACCGGCGGCTTGGAGGGGAAAACGGCCGGCGTCGCACGGAGCGCGCGTCGGTTCAGAACGGATGATATTGGAACATCCAGGTTTCCGTCAGCGTCTCGCCGTTGGCCTGCAGGACGCAGCGCAATTCGACCGGGTCGGGCCCCGTATCGACCGTGAGGTCGAATTCCGCGCGCCAGTGGCCGGGCACGCCGTCGGGGACGGCTTCGACGATTCGATAGCCTTCCAGCGAGCCGCGCGAAGCGCTTGCCACGATGTCGGGCTTGACCCCGTAGGGCAGCGTCGTAAGCGGTCCGCCGAGAAACTCCACCACGAAACTGCGCACACCCTTGGGACGCGGCTGACCGGGCTGGCCGCCACGCCCCAACCGCGTGGCGACGCAACGCCCGAGCTTGGTCGGATAGGGCTCGTCGGCGAGCCAGTGCAAGCGATAATTCAGCTTCAGCTCGGCGTCGGCCGGAATGGGGTTTTCCGGCACCCACATCGCCACGACATTGTCGTGAATTTCGTCGTCGGTCGGAATTTCGCAGAGCTGGATCGATCCCTTGCCCCAGCCCGCGCCATCGGGGCCCGGCAGCGGCTCCACCCACAGCGTCGGGCGGCGATCGTAATTGACGCCGTCGAGGTAGTGGTCGAAGACACGGTCGCGCTGACAAAGCCCGAAGCCGCGGGGATTGTTGTCGGAGAAGGCGGAGACCATGATTCGGGGAGGGTTGTTCAGCGGGCGCCAAAGCCGCTCGCCGGCGCCCGACCACATCGAAAGGCCGTCGGAATCGTGCACCTCGGGGCGCCAATCGATCGCCGTCTCTTTCTTCGTTTCGGAAAACCAATACATCGAGGTCAGCGGCGCGACGCCGAAGCGCGAGACCGCGGCGCGCATGAACAGCGTCGCCTCGATGTCCATGACGACGCCCTTGCCGCGTTGCATCGTGAAGCGATAGACGCCGACGATCGAAGGCCCCTCCATCCACGCGTAGAGGAGGACCGTGTCCGCGCCCTCTTTCGAGTCGATGTAGAACTGGGTGAAATCGGGGAATTCTTCCGGCCGATCGGCGACCGCGATGTCGAGCGCGATTCCGCGCGAGGACAAGCCGTACTGACGCAACTCGCCGATGGCGCGAAAATAGGCCGCGCCGAGAAAGGCGACCCAGTCGTTCTTGCGCCAGTCGAGCGGGCCTTCGCGCGATTCCTGGATGCGGAACCCCGCAAACCCCGCGCCCTGCGGCAACTGTCGAGCCACCGAGTCGGCGGGCATGTCGAAATAGGATTGATCGTAGATGATCTTCTTACACTTGTCCCCGTCGATCACGTGGAAGTCCACCGCCTTCTGGAAGAACAGGCCGAGGTGGAAGAACATCATCGGGAAACGGCCGGGGCCGTCGGCGAACAGCGCATGATCGCTGCGATAGAGGATTTTGCCCCACTCCTCGTAATTGATCTTTTGCACGACGTCCGGCGCCGGACGCGGCGGAGCGACATAAGGGGCATGCGCCGTTTCGCGCGCCTGCGCCTTCAGCAGCTCGTAGGAGAACGCGGCCGGCTCGCCATATCCCAGCCCATCGGGGAAGGCGGCCTGGCCCTCGCCAATTGAACCGAGGGCGACGGCGGCGACGGCTGCGCCCTTCAACAGGGTCCGACGATCAAGACTGTCCGACATGTCGATCCTGGGGTTTAACGGGACGTAAAGAGGATACCGGCGTTTTATTAACGAATTGTCCACAGTTCCGCGGCGTCGCCGCGATTTATCGGCGGACGAAGGTCAAATAGGACGAGGGGCGGCCCGCGGCGCGCGCCTTGACCTCGTATCGGGTCGCCGACCAGTCGTCCCACGGAATTCGCCACGCGTCGGCGCTCCGCGCCGTCCAGCGGAAATCCGGCGAATCGAGAAAGCGGCGAAGCGCCCAGCCGGCGTAATCGTCGATGTCGGTGGCCAGGCGCACGATCGCTCCCGGCCGCGCCGCGCGCGCGAGTTCGCCGATCATCTCGGCCGAAATCACCCGACGCTTGTGGTGACGGCGTTTCGGCCATGGATCGGGATAGAGGATGAAGATTCGCGACAGCGAGCCGGGCGGCAGCGCTTCGATCAACGCGCGTGCGTCGCCCGCCCGCAGCCGTATGTTCTCGAGCCCGTAAAGCTCGATCGCCGCCAGGGCCTTGGCGACGCCGTTGACGAAGGGCTCGCACCCGATAAAGCCGACGTCGGGATGCGCCCTGGCCTGGGCGATGAGGTGCTCGCCGCCGCCGAAACCGATTTCGAACCAAAGTTCGCGGGGCTCGAAGGCGAACAGCGGCGCGCGCGAAGCGAGGGTCGCCGCGTCGACTTCGAGCGCCGGCAGCCGCTCGGCGACCAAGCGGGCGTGATGGGCGCGCAAGGGCTTGCCCTTGCTTCGCCCATAGAGCGCCCGCCGCGCCGGGGCGTCGCGGGTCGTTTCGCGCAACGGCGCCTACGCGGCCAGCGAACGAAGCTGCGCGGCGAGATCGGTCTTCTCCCAGGAGAAGCCGCCGTCGCCGTCCGGCGCGCGGCCGAAATGGCCGTAGGCCGAGGTGCGCGCGAAGATCGGCTTATTGAGGCCGAGATGTTCGCGAATGCCGCGCGGCGACAGATTCATGATCTCCATCAGCGCGCTTTCGAGCTTCGATTCGTCGACGCGGCCGGTCCCGTGCAGGTCGGCGTAGATCGACAGCGGCTTGGCGACGCCGATCGCATAGGAAAGCTGAAGGGTGCAGCGCTCGCCCAACCCGGCCGCGACGACGTTCTTGGCCAGATAGCGCGCGGCGTAGGCCGCCGAGCGGTCGACCTTGGTCGGGTCCTTGCCCGAAAAGGCGCCGCCGCCGTGCGGCGCCGAGCCGCCGTAGGTGTCGACGATGATCTTGCGTCCGGTGAGGCCGCTATCGCCGTCGGGCCCGCCGATATGGAACTTGCCGGTCGGGTTGACGTGCCAGACGGTCTTGGCCGTGATCCAGCCCTCCGGCAGCGCCTTGGCCACGTAGGGGCGGACGATACGGGCGACGTCTTCCGAGGTGAGGTCCGCGTCGACGTGCTGATGGGAAACCACGATCTGCGTCGCCTCGATCGGCCGGCCGTTTTCGTAGCGCACCGTCACCTGGCTCTTGGCGTCGGGCCCGAGCGCCGTCTCCCGGCCCGACCGGCGCGCCTCGGACAGGAGGCGAAGGATCTTGTGCGCGTAGTAGATCGGCGCCGGCATCAGTTCCGGGGTCTCGCGGCAGGCGTAGCCGAACATGATGCCCTGATCGCCTGCGCCCTCGTCCTTGTTGCCGGCCCCGTCGACCCCTTGCGCGATGTCGGCGGATTGGGCGTGGAGCAACACCTCCACCCGCGCCTTGCGCCAATGAAATCCCTCCTGCTCGTAGCCGATGTCCTTGATGGCGGCGCGCGCGGCGTCTTCGATCGCCGTCGCGCCCATCTTGGGCCCCCGCACCTCGCCGGCGATCACCACGCGATTGGTCGTCGCCATGGTCTCGCAGGCGACGCGAATTTGGTAGGGGTCGAGCCCCGCCCGCGCGCCCTCGCGAAAGAACAGGTCGACGATTTCATCGGAAATGCGGTCGCAGACTTTGTCGGGATGGCCTTCGGAAACCGATTCGCTGGTGAACTGATAATTTTGCCGGGCCATCGTCTCAACTCCAGTCGCGCTGCTTGCCGGGCTCTCGGCTCGGGCGCATCGGCGTCGCAGGCCGCGAGAGTCCGGCGCCGCTTCTGACAGGCGGCGTTCTCTTGGTCAAGCAAAAGTGGAGATTTCGTTCTTTTTATAGAACGGGCCGGCGAGGCCGGCGCGCGCTATTCTTTGGCGAGGGAAACGACGAGATCGATGATCTTCCTGCGCACCTTGGGATCGCGGATCAGCGCGAAAGCGCGGTTCAATTGCAATCCCTCGCTGGTCGAAAGGAAATCGACGACATAGGAGCTTCCCGAGGGTTCCGCGAACGCGAGCGCGCCGCTGTCGGCGGAGGGCGCCCCTTCAAAGAAGAAGGCCGGAGGAACCTCCAGCACCTGCGCGAGCTGCTGCAGGCGGCTGGCGCCGATCCGATTGGTTCCCTTTTCATATTTCTGGATCTGCTGGAATGTGACGTCCAGAGCGCCGCCCAATTTGCCCTGACTCATGCCGATCATCATGCGGCGCATGCGAAGCCGGGCTCCGACGTGTTTATCGATAGGGTTGGGCGCCTTCACCATACGCATAACATCCGTGAAATTTCTCGAGCCGGGGAATTCCTCAGCGAAATTCTCCTCAAGGGCAAGCTGACGTAAGGGAACTCCTAGCCGATGCGCGTAGTGCGCGCAATGGGCCAAAACTCACCCTCGCCAACGGCGTCCGCCGTGCGCCGTGCTGTATACAACATTGTACACTACGTCAATCCCGTCACTCTCCGGGGCGGGGCGATCGGCTGAACGTCCCATGAATGTGAATAAGCGCCGTGCAGGGACCCAAGCGCCGGCACTGCATGACCGGATGACATGAAACCACAAAATGATTTCGCGGCGGGGTCCCGATCAGCGCCGATCGGGACCCCGCCTGCCGGCCGAACGATCCTGTTCGGTCAGTCTCTCATCTCGCCAACGCATGGGGTTCTGCATCGGCGCTTATTCCCATCGCGAATCAGAGGCCCGATCGATTCGCGCTTCACGCCCGCGGGGAACCCCTGCCGCGATCACACTCGATTTGCCGCGGCTTGGCGATGCTGGGGGTTCATCGTCGCCGTCGCGCGGCGAGGCAAAAAATGACAAAGGCGACGCCGATCAGGCCCGAGGTGGCCGATCCCCATCGCATTTGCCAAGTCGGAGCGAGCGGCCGAGGCAACGGGCTGTCGAGCACGGCCTCGGCCCCCAGGGGCGCCTCGACCACAATTCGCCCCAGCCCGTCGGCGACGGCGGATATGCCGGTGTTGGCCGCGCGCACGAGCGGCAGGCCGAGCTCGATCGCCCGCAGACGCGCTTCGGCGAAATGTTGATAGGGCCCGGGCGTCGAGCCGAACCAGGCGTCGTCGGTCACGTTGAGCAGCCAGCGCGGGGGGTCCGTCTCGACCTCGAACGCCGTGCCCAGCTCATCGGGAAAAATCGCTTCGTAGCAGATCAACGCGCGAGCGCTCGGCAGGCCGGGAATATGGATCACATTCGATCCGACGCCGGCGTCGAACCCCCCGGGAAAATGAATGAACTGCGTGATCCCGATGCGCGCCAGCGCCCGCGAGAACGGCATGTACTCGCCGAACGGCACGAGGTGATGCTTGTCGTAGCGCTCCGGCAACAGGCCGCGCCGATCGAGGACCTCGATCGAATTGAAGAAATGGAAACGATCCTCGGCGCGATTTTCCTCTTCCATGCGCGCGGCGCCGGTGACGAGGGTCGCGCCGCCGCGCAAGAACGCCGTGATCTCCGACAACGCTTGCGCCTCGCGCGAGAGAATGAAGGGAAACGCGGATTCCGGCCATATCAGATGCGTGACGTCCGCCACGCCCGAAGTCGCGGGCGAGGTCGCGCGATCGGACAGGGCGAGATAACGGCGGACGATCGCGAGCCCGTTGTCGGCGATGAAATCCTCCCCTTGCGCGATGGCGGGCTGCATGACGCGCAATTTGACGCCGGGCGTCGCCGCGCTCGCCGGCGCGGCGAGCCGATGCGCGCCGAAGCCGTAGATGGCGGCGAGCGCGACGGCGGCGAGAACCGTCGGGGCCCAGCGGCGCCGCGCCCCGCTCTCGGTCCACAGCGTCGCCGGCGCGGCAAAAATCGCGATCGCCGCCAACGTCAGCCCATGCAGGCCGACGATCGAGGCGATCTGCGCGAGCGCGAGGTTCTGCCCCAACGCCATGCCGAGTTCGTTCCATGGGAAGCCGGTGAAGGCGACGCAGCGCAACCACTCGCTCGCCCCGAGGCCGACCGCGAGCGCCAAGACGCGCGAAGCGCCGGGGCGCCACAACAGCCTGGCCAGCGCGAAGCCGAGCGCCGGAAAGAACGCCAGCGCGGCCGGCAATCCCAGCACGCCCAGAGGCAAGGCCCACGCAAACTTGTCCGCCTCGACCAGGAAGGCCGAGCCGAGCCACCATAAGCCCGCCGTGAAATAGCCGAAGCCCCACCACCAGCCCGCGCCGAACGCCGCCCTGAGCGAAGCCCAGCGCGTCGCCTCGCCGGGGCCGCGATCGACCGACCCGTCGACGAGCCACACGGCGAGCGCCATCGGCGCGATCAGCGCCGGCGCAAACGAGAACGGCGGCATGGCGAGCGCGCCCGTCGCGCCGCCGAGAAACGCGATCGCGCGCCGCGGCCAGCCCCAGGCGAGAATGACGTTTTGCGCGAGCAGACGAAATGCGCCGGCGCGGGGCGGGAGCGTCGATTCCTGCTCGGACACTGGCGGTTTTCCGGTCAAGGCGATGGGGATCTCCGCGAACTGCGCGCGGATGCGGTCAAACTCGAATTCACAGCCGGGGCGTTCATCGGTCCGCGGGCGGCGGCTCGTCGGACGCGGCCGCCTCGTCATGGTTCCTGGCGCGCGGGGGGACGACGGCGCCGCGCCGCCGGGGCGCGGCGCGCGGAAGAATCCTGAGCCGCTTGACGCGTCGGGGATCGGCGTCGAGCACTTCGAATTCGAAATCGCCCGGGCCCGCGACGATCTCGCCGCGCCCCGGCACGCGCCCGGCGGCGGCGGTCAGCAGACCGCCGATCGTATCGACGTCCTCGGCGTCGGCGAGCGCGGAAAAATCGAAACCGACGGCTTTGGACACGTCTTCCAGGCTCGCGCGCGCCGCGACGATAAAGGCGCCCTTGCCGTTGGCGACGATCTCGGGCCTTTCCGCTTCGTCGTGTTCGTCCTCGATGTCGCCGACGATCGCCTCGACGACGTCCTCGATCGAGACGAGGCCGTCGGTTCCGCCGTATTCGTCGATCACCAGCGCCATATGCGTGTGCGAGGCCTGCATTTTCACCAGCAGATCGAGGGCGGGCATCGAGGGCGGCGCAAACAGCACCGGACGCAGGATTCGCGCGTCGGCGAGCGGCATGGCCATGCCGAGTTCGGCGATCGTCTTCTGCTCGGGCGTCGGGTTCGCGGAGGGCGGCTGGTCGACGAGGCCGAAACGCGGGTCGGAGGCGAGAAAATCGACGAAGTCGCGGATGTGGACCATGCCGCGGGGATCGTCGAGCGTCTCGCCGTGGACCGGCAGGCGCGAATGGCCCGCGGTGCGGAAGAGCGCCAGCAGTTCGCTCAAGGTCGTGTCGACGCCGGTCGCGACGATGTCGGCGCGCGGCACCATGACGTCGGCGACCCGCACGTCGTGCAAGCCGAGAACGTTCTTGAGAATGGCGCGTTCTTGCGGCGTGAAGTCGGCGTCGGTGTCGGCGCCCTCGAGCGCGTCTTCGATATCGTCGCGCACCGACGGCGAACCCATTCCGAACAGCGCGCGCAGCCGCTCGAACAGACGCGGCGGGGTCTCTCGCGTCGAGGGAAGGGACGCCCCGTCGTCGCCGGGGCGCTCGGCGTTGTCCGAATCGCTCACGGCGCGGCGTCCACGAGTTCGCTCGCCTGGTAGGGATCGGCGACCCCGAGACGCGCCAGGATTCGCGTCTCCATCGCCTCCATGCGCTGCGCTTCGAAAACCGTTTCGTGGTCGAAGCCGACCAGATGCAGGAAGCCGTGAACGACGAGGTGGCGATAGTGATCGGCCAACGGCTTGCCCTCCGCGCCGGCCTCCCGCGCGATCGTTTCAAAGCCGAGGACGATGTCCCCGAGAAGGCGAGCCTCGCCGACATGGGCCGGTTCGACCGTGGGAAAGGACAAGACGTTGGTCGCTTCGTCGAGGCCGCGCCAGCGCGCGTTGAGGTCGCGGACCCGCGCGTCGTCGGCGAGATGCACGCACAGTTCGGCGCCCGGCTGCAGCGCGACGCCGCATTCGGCGAGGCTCGCCGCGATCGCCTGGCGGGCCAGCGTTCTGGTCGCCAGAGCCGCGCGCCAGAGCGGCGAAGTCGCGACGAACTCGACGTGAAGCGTCATGGCGAGGCGTCCGGCCGCGCGGGCTTGGCGCTTTCGTAGGCTTCGACGATCCGACGCACCAGGTCGTGGCGCACCACGTCGCCGTGGCGAAAGCGGACGCAGCCGACGCCCTCCAGCCGGCCGAGCAGCCTGATCCCGTCGCTGAGCCCCGACTTCTGGCCCGGAGGCAAATCGGTCTGCGAGGGATCGCCGTTGACGATCATGCGCGATCCCTCGCCGAAGCGCGTCAAGAACATCTTCATCTGCATGGCGGTGGAGTTCTGCGCTTCGTCGAGCAGGATCGCCGCCTTCGACAACGTCCGCCCGCGCATGAAGGCCAGCGGCGCGATCTCGATCATGCCGGTCTCGATGCCGCGTTCGACCATCCGCCCGTCCATGAATTCGTAAAGGGCGTCGTAAATCGGACGCAGATAGGGATCGACCTTGTCGCGCATGTCGCCCGGCAAGAAACCGAGCCGCTCGCCGGCCTCGATCGCGGGGCGCGAGAGAACCAGGCGTTCGACGATTCCCTGCTCGAGCAGCGACACCGCATGGCCGACGGCGAGCCAGGTCTTGCCGGTTCCCGCCGGCCCTTCGGCGAAGACGAGCTCGTGCTTGCGCAGCGCGGCGAGATAGCGATCCTGCGCGGCGTTGCGGGCGCGCACGACGCCGCGGCGGCGGGTCTTGATCTGGCCGAAGCCGTCGCCCTCGAATTCGCTGGGGAACAACGTGCCTTGGTAGGAGGTCTCCTCGATCACGCCTTCGACGTCGCCTTCCCCGGCGGGCTGGCCGAGCTTGGCGCGTTCATAGAGCAGTTCGAAAACGCGACGCGCTTGTTCGCTCGCTTCGCTGGGCCCGCGAATGACGATCTGGTTGCCGTTGGCGTTGGCGGTGACGCCGAGACGGCGTTCGATGCGCGCGATGTTCTGATCGTAGTGGCCAAAGACGATCGAAGCCAGGCCGTTGTCGTCAAAAGCGAGCGCGATCTCCGTCGATGGGGGCTCGCGGCCCGCCGGCGCGGCGTCGGAGGCGGGAACCGGCGTTCTCGGCAACGTCTGGTCTTGAGCTTTCAAATTGGCGGTCTCCCTGCGAATTCAGCGATCAGACCCGTTTCGCGTGACGGTTGCGCGACCAGCCGGCCGATCAGCGAGTTCGGACCGACCCCGACGACCTCGACCCTCGCCATGGCGCCGATCAGCGACACATCGCCCTCGGCGTAGACCGACTGCATGTAAGGCGAACGACCGATGATCTGACCCGCGCGACGACCCGGCTTGTCGAATACGACGTCGAACCGGCGCCCGACCAGGCGGCGGTTGAAGGCCAAGCGCTGCTCTTCGAGCAGGCCGAACAGCGCGGCGAGGCGTTCCGCCTTGGTCGCCTCGTCGATCTGAGGCTCCATCTCCGCCGCCGGCGTGCCCGGCCGAGCCGAGTACTTGAACGCGTAGGAGGAGGCGAACCCCACTTCGCGCGCCAACGCGAGGGTCGCCCGGAAGTCCGCCTCGCTCTCGCCGGGGAACCCGACGATGAAATCCGAGGACAGCGCGATGTCCGGGCGCGCTCGGCGCACGCGCGCGACGAGGTCGAGGTAGTCGCGCGCATTATGGCGCCGGTTCATCGCCGCCAGAATGCGGTCCGAGCCGGACTGGATCGGCAAGTGCAGGTAGGGCGCCAGCGCGTCGATGTCGCGATGGGCGTAAATGAGATCGTCGCGCATGTCGCTCGGGTGCGAGGTCGCATAGCGAAGCCGCAACACGCCGGGAATTTCGGCGGCTGCGGCGATCAGATCGGCGAGGCTGGCGCTCCGCCCGTCATCGGCGCGCCCGTGGTAGGCGTTGACGTTCTGGCCGATGAGAGTGATTTCGCCGACCCCGGCTCGCGCCAGGCGCTCGATCTCGGCCAACACCTTGGCGACGGGGCGTGAGACCTCGCCGCCCCTGGTGTAGGGCACGACGCAGAACGAGCAGAATTTGTCGCAGCCCTCCTGCACCGCGACGAAGGCGCTGACGCCGCGCGCCCGGATCGCCTCGGGCGTGCTGGCGGGAAGGCGGTCGAACTTGTCCTCGAGCGGAAATTCGGTGTCGACCGCCCCGACGCCGCGGCGCTTGGCGCGCAGCAGTTGCGGCAGGCGATGATAGTTCTGCGGCCCGACGACGATGTCGACGGCCGGCTGCCGGCGCAGGATTTCCGCGCCTTCGGCCTGCGCGACGCAGCCGGCCACCACCAGAGTCGTCTCACGTCCTTGGCTGGCGCGATCGTCCTTCAGTTCGCGAATCTTGCCGAGTTCGGAGTAGATCTTCTCGGCGGCGCGCTCGCGGATATGGCAGGTGTTGAGGACGATGAGATCGGCGTCCTCGATGGCGGCCGCTTCCTCGTAGCCCTCCCGGCCCGCCACGTCGGCCATGCGCTGCGAATCGTAAACGTTCATCTGGCAGCCGAACGACTTGATGAACACGCGTCGGAGCGGCTTGGCGTCGTTCGTCGGGCGGTCGATCTTCTTTTCCTTTAACGAAGTCAATATGGGCAATCCGGGGTCTCCGACCACGCTTTCCCCTTTCTACGACGATCCGGGCGCGGCGAGAATAGCCGACTTCGCCCCGCGGGCGCGGCCGGCGAGCTCGCGCACCCGCGTTTCGGTCGCTTGGGCGATCGCCTTGCGGCCGGATTCGGGCGACACGCGAATCGGCGCGCCGAAATAGACGTCGCAACGGACGCCCCCGGCCATGAGGAGCCGCCAGAAGTGGGGAAAAAAGGTCATGTCGCCGTACCAGGCGACGAGGGGCCGCTCGCGTCGGCCGAGCGGCATGCCGGCCATGCGGGAATAATCGAGGAACACCGGCTGAATCACCGCGTCGCCTCCGCGCGCGCTGAGGGCCGCTCGCCGCGCCGCCTCGAAATGCGACGAGCGAAAACGCAGCAGCCGATTGCCGTCGCCGGTGGTCGCTTCGGCGAACAGCACGACCGGATTTCCGCCGTTCATCGCCTCGACGATTTGCGCGTTGACCTCGGGAATGCCGCGCAGACGCCGGCGATCGATGAAGATGACGCCCTGCAGTCGCGCCAGCCGGCCGCCCAGCGCCGACGCGCCGATTTCCTTCTTGGCCAGAAACATCATCGGCTCGATCGAGCCGAGAACGGGAATATCCAGCCAGGACACGTGATTGGCGACGATCAGCCGGCGCGCGCCTTCGGGGCGCCCATGAACGCGCGCCTGCACGCCGAGCGCCGCGCACAGCAGTCGATTGAAACGCGTCGGCGTTCGCCGCCCCGCGCGCCAATGGCGCCATTGGGCGAGGCGGCGCGGCGGTCCGCAGACCAGCAGAAACAGCGCCGCCGCTGCGAGGCCGAACGCGAGGCGCAGAACGCTCATGGCGCGGCGCCGCGAATGAAGGGGCTCCCGCTCACGCCAAATCCCTTCTCATCACCAGCGCAGTCGCCGGCTTGCCGTCGGGCCGGCGATAATAGCCCGCGCGCTGGCCTGCCTCGAGAAATCCGAAGCGCGCATAAAGCGCCACCGCGGCGGCGTTGGCGCGATCGACTTCGAGAAACATCGTCAGCGCTCCCGTCAGCCTCGCCCGCGACAGGTGTTCGCGCAGAAGATCGCGCCCGACGCCGCGGCCGCGCCAGGCGCGCTCGACCGCGATCGTCAAGATCTCGGCCTCGTCGGCGGCGAACCGCGAGATCACGAAGCCCCGCATGCGGCCCGTCGCCGGATCGACCGCGGCCGAGCCGAGGGTCGAGGCGTCCGAGAGCAACGTCGCGAAGTCTCTGGCCGACCAGGGATGCGCGAAGGCGTCGGCGTGAATGGCGGCGCACTCCTCGGCTCGATCGCCGCGCAAGGGGCGGATGGCGGATGGCGCAGCGCGGCGAAGTTGGAAAACCATGGCGCGGCGTCCGATCATCCGTCCACGCGCGCGACCGCGCCGACGGCCTTCGGCCGCGCGTCGGGAGGCTTGACGTAGAGCGGGCGCGGCGGGCACTCGTCGGGACTCGAGGCCAGAGCGACCCTCGCGATCGCGACAATGTCGGGATAGGCGGCGGCGGCGGAACTGTCGCAGGGGAGCCCCGCGCGCCGGGCTTCCAGCGCGAACGCCGCGGCGCCGTCGCCGGTCAGGCGCGCCGGCCCGGCGCCGACCGACCTGACCGCCTCGCGCGGGCTCGCCGCGCGCGGCGCGAACAGCGGGCGGCCCGAGGATTCGAACGCCTGGAAATAGACGGCGCCGTGCTTGGCGTCGATCGCCGCTACGATGACGCCCGAACGCGGCAGTTCGAGCAGCGGCGCCGCAAAGGCGACGAGGGTCGAGACGCCGATGATCGGAACCTCCAGGGTGAGCGCGATCGCCCGCGCCATCGACAGGCCGATGCGAATGCCGGTGAACGAACCGGGTCCGACGCCGACCGCGATCGCGCCAATCGAGGCGAACCCGCCGTCGGCCTCGCGCGTCACGCGTTCGACGATGGGGCCGAGCGCCTCGGCATGGCCATGCGCCATCGGTTCGCTCAGCCGCGTCAGCGGCTGGCGCGTCAGGCCATCGACGACGGCGGCGGAGGCCGCGCCGCAGGACGTGTCGATCGCCAAGATCCGCATTGAAATCGCCATTCTGCCAAACGCGCGGCGCCACGATCGGCTCAGCGGGTGATCAAGGTTCCCGCGCCATAGTCGGTCAACAACTCGATCAGCACGGCGTGCGGAATCTTGCCGTCGAGAATGACCACGCCCTCGACGCCCCGCTCGAGCGCATAAATGCAGGTTTCCACTTTCGGGATCATGCCGCCGGTGATGGTGCCGTCGGCGATCAGGCCGCGGATGTCGTCGAGCTTGAGATGTTTGATCAGGTTCTTGTCCTTGTCGAGCACCCCGGGCACGTCGGTGAGGAACAGCAGGCGCTTGGCGCGCAGCGCCCCGGCGATGGCGCCGGCGAAGGTGTCGGCGTTGACGTTATAGGTCTCCCCGTCGACGCCTTGCGCGACCGGAGCGAGCACCGGAATCAACTTGCGGCCGAGAACCTGCTCCAGCACGGTGGTGTCGACCTTGTCGGGCTCGCCGACAAAGCCGAGATCGACGACGTCGCCGACGTCGCCGACGTCGCCGCCGGCGCCGGCGCGCGAGACCTTGCGGGCGATCACCATGTTGCCGTCCTTGCCGCAAAGGCCGATGGCGCGGCCGCCCTGCGCGTTGATCGTCCCGACGATCTGCTTGTTGATAGAGCCCGCCAGCACCATCTCGACGATTTCCACCGTCGCTTTGTCGGTGATGCGTAGGCCGGCGGAAAAGCGCGACTTGATGCCGAGCTTCTCGAGCATGGAGCCGATCTGCGGCCCGCCGCCGTGGACGACGACCGGTTTGACGCCCGATTGCTCGAGCAACACCATGTCGCGCGCGAAGTTGCGCGCCGTCTCCTCGTCGCCCATCGCGTGCCCGCCGTACTTGACGACGATGATGGCCTCGTCGTAGCGCAACATGTGCGGCAAGGCCTGCATCAGAATTTCGGCCTGTTCCTGCGGGCTAGCTTTGAACGCGTCGCTCATAGTGCCTCCGGCGATCGGGCGCCGCCGTTCTAGCGGCTCGCGGCGCCAATCTCAAACGGTTTGGCGCGCCGCGCCGGTCCCTCGCCCGACCGGGGGATTTGCGTCTCGGAGCGTCCGGCGCCAAATGACCGCTCCCGAAACTCCGTTTTCAAGCCGCATCCATGCCCGTCATCGTCAACAGCCAAGAGATCCACCCTTTTCTGCCGTCGCTCAGCAGCCCGCTGGCGATCGAACGCGCGCGCGCCGAGCGCCAGGACATTCGCCCCCTCGAGATCGCCATCATCAACCTGATGGCGGACAAGATCGCCACCGAACGCCAGCTCGCGCTCTGGCTCGGCGCCACCATGCTGCAGGTCAGCTTGAGCTTCGTCGCGACCGACAGCTATGTGCGCGGCGTCGCCGCCGGCCGCCGGCCGCGGAACACGCCCGCCGAACACATCAAGAAGTTCTACAGCGCGTTCAGCGAGGTCAACGCCCGCAAGTTCGACGGGCTCATCATCAGCGGCGTCAACGCGCTGAAGCCGCGGATCGAGGAGGAGACGATCTGGCCCGAGGTCGCCGACATTCTGCAATGGTCGGCGAGCAACGCGTTCTCCTCGATGTTTCTGTGTTGGGGCGCCAAGGCGGCGCTGAAATTCTTTCACGACATCGATAGCCACAAGGCGGAGCGTAAGCTGTTCGGCCTCTTCGAGCACCGCCTGCTCTCCGACAAGACGGGGCTGTTTTTCGGCTTTCCCGATCGCTTCCCGGCGCCGGTTTCGCGGTGGAAGAGTCCGCGGCGCGAGGACATTGCGCGCGTCGCGGCGATCGAGATCGTCGCGGACTCCGAAGAAGCCGGGCCGAACATGCTGGTCGAGGCGGCGAACGGCGGAGCGGCGGCGCCCTATCCGCGGCGGGTCTACGTGCTCAATCACCCGGAATACGAGACTGAAACGCTCGCCGCCGAGTATTTTCGCGACAGCGTCGGCGACCCGGACTATCCACTGCCGCGCCACTATTTCCCCAACGACGACCCGTCGCAGCGCCCGCCCAATCTGTGGCGCCACACCGCCCACCTCTACACCAACTGGGTCAAGGCGGTGTACGAGGCGACGCCCTACGACCTCGCCGCCATTCCCAACGCGGTGCGATAGGGGCCGGGGTCGCCCGCGGCCGTCGCATTGCGACCGCAGACGCGCGGGTCGCGGCGGCGGTCGTTCGGCCGGGAGGATCAGATGCGTTCAGGGCCGCGCGTGATCGCGGCGACGCCGGTGCGCGAGACCTCGACGAGGCCGATTGGGCGCATCAGATCGACGAAGTCGTCGATCTTGCCCGGCGCGCCGGTGATCTCGCAGATGAAGCTCTCCGTCGTCGCGTCGATCACCTTGGCGCGAAACGCTTCGGCGAGCTGCAACGCCTCGAGCCGGTTGTCTCCTTTGCCCCGCACCTTGACCATCGCCAGTTCGCGTTCGATCGCGCGCGCCTGCAAGGTCAGGTCGGTGACCGAATGGACCGGCACCAGACGTTCGAGTTGATGACGCACCTGCTCCACCACCTCCGGCGTGCCGGAGGTGACGATGGTGATGCGCGAGAGATGCGTCTCGTGCGCGACCTCGGCGACGGTGAGGCTCTCGATGTTGAACCCCCGGCCCGCGAACAGGCCGACGACGCGCGCGAGCACGCCCGATTCGTTGTCGACCAGCACCGAAAGCGTGTGGCTCTCGACTTTGGACCTGCCGACCGGGGAAGTGTAGGGCGACGGGGGGTAGGCGGGAGCGGTCTTGTTCATGGGTTCAGTCCTTCATCGCGATGCGCCGGCGCCGGCGCGACATTGTTGGGCGTTGGTCCGATAAACGCGGCCGGCGGCGATTTCTGCGCCGCTGCCGAGAACGATGCGCGAGGCGTCGCGCCGGCGCGCGTGCGGCGGCCAGGCGAAGGGCGGCGTCTCCCTCGCGGTTTCGCGCGCGTCGAGCCGCTCGTCGAAGCTGAACATCGTCGCTGTCCCCTCGCCGCGCGTCACACCAGCATCTTGCCCTTCTCGTCGATGACGGCGCCGATGTCGACGCCCGCGTCGTCGCCGAGCTCGGCGAGCAGCATTTCGTTGTGCGCCTTGCCCGACGGGATCATCGGGAAGCAGTTCTCCTTCTGATCGACGAGG
>Ga0326728_10015534_pt1 | contig 15800 bp, 13 predicted proteins | sample MB3enrmetagenome_FD_207602 | JGI IMG/M metagenome (GOLD analysis project Ga0326728, IMG submission 207602) | Lab enriched peat soil microbial communities from McLean, Ithaca, NY, United States - MB31MN | ecosystem: Environmental > Terrestrial > Soil > Wetlands > Peat | place: USA: New York...
CTCCGCTTCGCTCCGGCCTTGACAGGGCCGCTCCACGGCCAAGGAATCTCTACCTGAGAAAGAAAAGCAGAAAAATGTAGGTTATGATTTCATACACCGAACTGGACGAAGAATGGGGTCAGGTCAACCCCTATTCATGTGTGAGAGGGAGAAGGGGATTAGCCGAGGGAGCGATGGGCGCTCCCAGCGGCGAAGGTACATTTACTCCGCGCCCAGCTCGCGAACGATGGCCACCGAGGCTGAGGCGCCGATGCGGTTGGCGCCGGCTTCCAGCATGGTCTTTACGTCGGCCAAGGTGCGGATGCCGCCCGAGGCCTTGACGCCGCAGCGCCCTCCGGCCACGCCGCGCAACAGCGCCACGTCGGCCGCCGTCGCCCCGCCCGCAGCGAATCCGGTAGAAGTCTTCAGGAAGTCCGCGCCCGCCTGGATGGCGATCTCGCTGGCGCGCAGCTTCTCTTCCACGCTGAGCAGAGCCGTCTCCAGAATAACCTTGAGCAGGCCGCCGTGATGGTGTGCCACGTTGGCCGCGGCGTGGATGGCGTGATGCACGGCCGGGTGGTTGCCGCTCTTGAGCAAGCCGATGGGCAGCACCATATCCAGCTCGCGGGCGCCCAGGCGGATCAGCGATGCCGCCTCGTGGCGCAGCGTGGAGACCAGTGAGGCGCCTAGGGGAAAGCCGATCACCGCGCCCACCGGAATGCTCGAGCCGGAGAGCACGCCCACCGCCACCGGCACCCAGATGGGGTTGACCATGGCGCAGGCAAAGCGGTAGCGCAGGGCTTCGTCGCAGAGGCTCTCGATCTGGGCGCGGGTGGCCTCGGGCTTGAGCAGGGTGTGATCGAGGACGGCGGCCAGCGACGGCCAACTGGAGAGGGTTTGCGCAGCAAAGGCCGCGGCGTCGAAGCTGCCGTTATCGAACTCCAGCTCGGCAACATTGATGGGGGAAACGATAGCCATGAAGCGTGCTCCTTGACGGCGCTGGGGCAAACCATCGGCTCCCGGCGGTCAACAGCAACCAGTATAGTTCCCTTGCCGCACCCCTACCAATCCGCGCAGCGAGCCGCCCTCGCTGGGTGCCAGATGGCGCCCGGCAAGAGCCGCAACGGCTCGGAAAAGCCACTATTCCGGATGATCGGGGGTCATCAGGCAGATATCGGGCAGGTTGCGGTAGTGCTCCGCGTAGTCCATGCCGTAGCCGATGACGAAGAGATTGGGAATGGAGAAGCCCACGTAGTCGGCTTCAATCTTTTCCAGGCGGCGCGAGGGCTTGTCCAGCAGGGTGGCGATGCGCAGCGTCTTGGGGCGCTGCTGCTGGAAGAGCTTGCGCAGGTAGCTCAGGGTCAGCCCGGTATCCAGTATGTCTTCGACTACCAGCACGTTCTTGCCCTCGATGGGGGCGTCCAGATCCTTGATGAGCTTGACCGCGCCCGAGGAGCGGGTGCCCGCGCCGTAGCTGGAGACGGCGACAAAATCGAAGGTGGCGTCGGCTTGCACATTGCGGGCCAGGTCGGCCAGAAATGGCGCCGCACCCTTCAGCACTCCCACCATCACCAGCTTCTCACCCTTGAGGTCACGGGTGATCTGGGCGCCCATCTCGGCGACGCGCTCGGCGATTTGCTCACGGGTATAGAGGACTTCAAGGCATTGAGGACTTGCGTTGGGCATGAATTCAGTATCGCCTGAATGCCCGCTGGTAGGGCAAGCGAAAGCGCAAAAAAGCATGGCCGGCGGGGAGCAGGGAAGTGCGCGGCGGATTTGCCCGGTCGCTGCCCCTGGGCCGCTGCCGCCGTCTATACTTGAGAGGATATGTATCCCTTTTTGCACATTTCGCTCTTTGGCTGGCACCGCGAGCAGCCCACCTTCGGCCCCATCATGTGGGTGGCCATGGTGGTTGCCGCTTTGATTATGGATCGCGGCTTCCGGCGCGCCAAACTGGAGGCCGATGCCGTGGGCATGGTGGCCATTGCCGCCGTGGCCGGCGTGGTGGGCGCCAAACTCTGGCACGTGATCGACACCCCCATCGAATTCCGCCAGATGGGCTGGCAGGTGCTATGGGATACGGGCGGCCTGGCCTGGTTCGGCGGCCTAACACTGGGCATCGCGGCGCTGCTCTTTCAAGGCTGGTGGAGCAAGGTGGGCGCACTGAAGACGCTGGACCTCGCCGCTCCAGCCGCGGCTGTCGGCTACGGCATCGGGCGGTTGGGCTGCCTGCTCTCCGGTGACGGCTGCTATGGGATTCCCACCAACCTGCCCTGGGGCATGAGCTTTCCCCATGGAATCGAGCCCACCCCGCCGGGCGTGCGGGTGCATCCCACCCCCCTCTATGAACTGGCCGCGGGACTGCTGATCGGTGCCTATCTGTGGCTGCGCGGCGGCAAGCAGCGCCCCACCGGCGCCATCGTTGGCGAATACCTGCTGTTGACCGGAACCGCCCGCTTTCTGGTCGAGTTTCTGCGCCGCAATCCCAAGATCCTGTGGGATCTTTCCAATGCCCAACTGGCCAGTCTGGGGTCCATTGCTGCCGGTATTCTGCTGATCGTCTGGGCCGCCACTCGTAAGGCAGCGCCCAGCGAAGAGCCTCTGGCGGCGGTAGAGAAGACGGCCTAGACGCGAAGGATGTGCGGTTGCGCGCTTCGAGGCTGGCCCAGCTTGCTGGTCGTCCAACGCCTCATCCATTCGAAGCCGGGACCACCCCCCTCCAGAGTACCCGCCGAAAAAGCAACAACAGCCACCCGCTCAAGGGTGGCTGTTGTTCTTAGAGCGCATTTTCCACGAGGATCGGTGTGCATTTCCCTTGCGGGCATGCTCCATGATCGATTCGATCAAAATAAAGCGATTTATTTGACTTGTCCATTGTCTGGGCAATTCTGTATAGTCCTCCTTCAGAGAACGTTTACCCGAATTGCTGGTCTGGCGGGAAAAGGCCTGCGATGGGCAATACAAGGATACATTTTCAACGATCCGCTGGTTCTCTCTGGAGTTGTCATGCGTTTCAATCATGTTCGCTTTGTGCTCGGCATCTCTTTGTGGCTGCTGTATTTAACCACGGCAGCGATGGCCGCAGAGACCGCACATATGTCTATCGATGCATCCAAGGGCGGAGCGAAGATAGACCGAAACCTCTTTGGCCAGTTCGCGGAGAATCTCGGCCATGGCCTGTATGAGGGGATCTGGGTCGGCCCGGAATCCGAGATTCCGAATACCCGTGGGATTCGCAACGATGTTGTTACCGCGCTGCGGGCTTTGAAGGTGCCCAACGTCCGCTGGCCGGGCGGCTGCTTTGCCGACCAATATCATTGGCGCAAAGGTGTCGGACCTGCGGCGCAGCGTCCGGCGACGCTCAACTCGGCTTGGGGAGGTGTTGTCGATAGCAACGCTTTCGGCACCGACGAATTCATGGATTTCCTGCAGCAGATTGGCAGCCAGGCTTACCTTTCGGTCAACCTCGGCACTGGTACGCCGCAGGAGGCAGCCGAATGGCTGGAATATATGACCGCCGCGCAGCCCACGGCTCTGAGCAAAGAGCGCGCCGCCAACGGCCATTCCGATCCCTATCAAGTCGGATTTCTGGGGATCGGCAATGAGAGCTGGAGCTGCGGCGGCGATATGACGGCGGAGTACTATCTCAGCCAGCTAAAGATATACAGCCGCTTCGTCGACAATGCCAATCCGGCGCAGAAGGGCGCGAACCACATGTTGAAGATTGCGGTGGGACCGGGATTTCCAGAGACGGAGTGGACTGAGACGATCATGAAGGGCTGGCAGCATCACGACTGGAGCTGGGACTTCGACGGCTTATCCCTTCATTGGTATACCGTGCCGACTGGCTGGCCACCCTCAATGCCGTCCACCGGATTCGGGGTTGACGACTATACCCGTTCCCTGAAATCGACGCTTTTCATGGATGAATTCCTGCGCAAGCAGGAGGTGGTCATGGACAAATACGATCCGCAGAAAAAAGTGGCGCTGGTGGTGGACGAATGGGGTGCCTGGCTGGCGCCGCTGCCGGGTACAAACAAGGACTTTCTCGTCCAGCAAAACAGCCTGCGGGATGCCGTTTTAGCTTCGCTGAACTTGAATATCTTCGCCCGCCACGCCGACCGTGTGCGCATGGCCAACATTGCTCAGATGGTCAATGTGCTGCAGGCGATGATCCTCACCGACAAGGAGAAGATGGTTCTCACTCCGACCTACTACGTTTACAAAATGTACGTTCCCTTCCAGGATGCTACCTATGTTCCGGTCGATTTCGATCCAGGCACTTTTCATCATGATGGCATCACCCTTCCGCGCGTGGATGCGCTTGCAGCCAGGGACGCTTCCGGCAGGCTTTGGATCGAAATCACCAACCTTGATCCTGACAAGCCGGTCGACATCGATGCGGTAATCGCCGGAATGGCCTTCAAGTCGGCAAAGGGCGAAACATTGACCGCGCCTGCCGTCGACAGTGTCAACACATTCGCCATACCTGGAACCGTTGTACCGAAGCCCATTTCCGCAACGGTGAATGGGGGCAGGCTGGTACTGACAGTTGCTCCCAAGTCGGTGACAGTTCTTTCGCTGGAGCCATGAAATGAACCAGGTATGTTATGGAGCTTTTACAATGCAGTCAGCCATCGGTAAATCCGCATGGAAGGTGTCGGCAGTATTGTTTGCCGTTTCCTTCCTTCCGTTTGTCTCCGCGGCGCAATCGCCCGCGGTGAATGTCACCATCGACGCATCTAAGACGGGGGCGCCGATCTCGAAGTACATTTACGGGCAGTTTCTGGAGCACGGCGGCGACATCGTCAACACCGGCGTATGGGCCGAGCTGCTGGCTGACCGCAAGTTCTATTATCCGGTCTCGGCGACCCCTCCCCAGCCTCCGCAGGCGATGGGAAATGCGGCCGGCAATCCCCGCTTCAGGCGTCCCATTACGCGCTGGTGGGGGCCGATTGGCGGTGACAAAATCGTCACGATGGATACCAAAGCGCCCTACACCGGCGAGCAAACACCGCTGGTCAAGCTCGATGCAAAGTCGCCGCATGGCATCGGAGAGTCAGGCATCTCCGTGCGAAAAGGGAAGGCGTATATTGGTCGCGTTGTGCTGGCGGGCGCCCCCGGCGCCGTCGTAAAGGTGACGTTAATCTGGGGCAAGGAGGCAGGCGAACAGCAAACGGTGACGATTCCAAAGATCTCCACCACCTACCGCAAATTCCCGTTCAGATTCCAGGTCCAGAGCGACACGGATGACGCGCGTATCGAGATTACCGCGACGGGTAGGGGATCGTTCCACGTAGGCGCGATTTCACTGATGCCGGCCGATAATATCGAGGGCTTCCGCGCGGAAGTCATTGCCGCTCTCAAGCAGCTTCACTCCGGCGTCTATCGTTTCCCTGGCGGCAACTTCGTCTCCTCATATGAGTGGCGCAACGGCGTCGGCGATATAGATAAGCGGCCTCCCATCTTCGATTCGGTCTGGAACGCCGTGCAGCCGAACGATGTGGGAACCGACGAGTTCCTTACCCTTTGCAGTTTGTTGGGCGTCGATCCCTACATCACCGTCAACGCCGGCTTCGGCGATGCCTGGTCGGCGCGCGAACTGGTCGAATACACCAACGGCGCGGTCACCACGCCAATGGGCAAGTGGCGCTCCAACAACGGCCACCCCGCCCCATACAACGTAAAGCTGTGGGGCGTGGGCAACGAACCTTGGGGTGACTACCAAATGGGCGCAATGTCAACCGAACAATTCGAATTGAAGCATAACCAGTTTGCCAAGGCTATGCGCCAGGTGGATCCGTCAATCAAGCTCATTGCGGGTGGAGCTATGCCCGACGTGATGACCGGGGCCAATCAATCCAAGCGCATCGGCGGAAAATTCGTCCCTGACTATCTTTCCACGGCCGACTGGAGCGGTCACATGCTTGCTCACTGCCTGGACAACATCGACATGCTCAGCGAGCACTACTATTCTTCGAGCGATATGCACACCGATTTAAAGCTGGAGAAGAAGGTGAATATCGGACCGCAATCGCTAATCGAGTGGGAACGTGCTCCTGCGACTCAGGTTCGCGTGAAGTATGAGCACTATCAGGAGTACCTGAAGCGCATTCCAGGCCTAAAGGACAAACCGGTGCCGATTGCCATCGACGAATGGGCTTACATGGGTGGAGGGCCGAACTCCTACAAGGTGGTCCCGGCCTATGCCTGGGCCTTCCATGAAATGTTCCGTCATTCAGATCTATTTCAACTCGGAGCCTTCACTTTCGCCACGGCCACGATGAGCCAGACTCGGACCGAGGCAGTCCTAAACCCCACGGGCCTCTTGTTCAAGATGTACCGCGATCACTTTGGTGTTATCCCCGTCGAAGTCTCCGGCGACTCCCCACAGCCCAAACCTTTCTATTCTGCTGGAGGCGACCAGCCCGCGGTCAATCCCGGCAGCGACACCTATCCGTTGGATGTCAGTGCTGCGCTAAGCGAGGACCGCAAGACGTTTACCTTCGCAGTGCTGAATCCCTCGGATGCCCCGCAGAACATGAAGCTTGTCATCCATGGCGCCAGGCTCGCCAGTAAAGGAAAGCTTTGGCAGATGGCGCCATCGTATGTGGAGGCAGTCGTCGCGGTCGGCAAACAGCCGGAGGTCGCAGTGGAGGAACAAGTCCTCGGATCGGTTCCCACTTCGATCGAGGCGCCCCCGTTCAGTGTCACCATCTATTCCTATCCGCTGCAGTAGTGCGTTTCGGTTTTGCATGAATGCGATAGTCACCAGTTTCCAAGTGAGGTCAGCGATGAAGACAGCGAAGCTATTCTGGGCAGTAGCATTTGGGATTTACCTTGCCTCCGGTTTCATGCTAAGGGCTCAGGTGCAAACCATCGTGCCGCCGGTGGTCATGGGTGCCAAGCCGGCTACGGTCGAGCACATCAAGATCCACGGAATAGCACTAGAAGGCAATCTGGAAGGGGATGCAACCGATCGGGATGCGATCGTTTTTCTGCCCCCCAGCTATACCCACGAGACGTCGCGCCGCTATCCGGTCGTATACGCGTTGCACGGCTTCTTCATTGGAGCCGCGCAGTGGAGCGGTGAGATTCATGTGCCGCAGACGATTGAAGGAGCCTTCGCCCAAGGTGCGCGAGAGATGATCGTCGTCTTGCCAGACTCGAAGACCATCTACAACGGTTCGATGTATTCGAGTTCCGCAACCACTGGCGATTTTGAAAACTACATTGCCCGCGACGTAGTCGCCTATATGGACGCGCACTACCGCACCATTCCAAACCGTGAAAGCCGCGGCCTGGTTGGCCACTCCATGGGCGGCTACGGCGCCACGCGCATCGGCATGAAACACGCTGACGTCTTTGGCAGTCTCTACATCATGAGTCCCTGCTGCCTTTCGCCGATGACAGGCGGCGGGTTTGGACCTCCGGAAAAAATGAAAGAGATGGCGATTGAAAGCGAAAAAAAGATCGCAGCCTTGAAATCTCCGGCCGATGCTCCTGCCGCTCTGCCGGGATTCGAGATCGCGCAGCTTGCCACGGCTGCCGCCTGGTCGCCCAACCCGAATAACCCCCCGCTTTATCTCGACTTGCCGACCAAGGATGGGGTTCCGGTGGCGGAGGTCCAGGCAAAGCTCACTGCGAACGCCCCCCTCGCCTTCATCGATCAATACATCGGCAATCTCAAGAAATATCGCGCGATTTCAATCGACGTTGGCGACCAGGATTCCTTGCGTACGAATACCGCAAAGCTGCACGAGATCCTGGATAAGTACGGAATTGCCAACGGGTTTGAGATCTATGCTGGCACGCATACCAGTGCAGTGGCGGACCGCTTTCAAAATCACGTGATGCCATTCTTCAGCAAGAATCTCTGTTTCCAGGCGAGTTGCTGGTAAAACTTCAGAAGGAGTATCTCCATGGTGGACCGTTCGCGCCGCACCTTCCTAAAAACATCGGTGGGAGCCGCCGGTTTCTGCTTCGCCGGCAGTTCTGCTATCGTCCATGCATTGTCCGTCGATACGCCCGTGCACACGCTGGACAGGATTGTTCCCTTCCCGCTCGCCTCGGTCCGTCTTGCGCCCGGCATCTTCAAGGAGCAGGAAGAGATCAACGCACGCTACCTGGATTCTCTTTCCGTCGATCGGCTTCTGCACTCATTCCGGCTCACGGCAGGCATCCCATCTAACGCAGTTCCGTACAAGGGATGGGAAGATCCGGCCTGCGAGTTGCGCGGCCACTTCGCCGGCGGACACTATCTATCCGCGGCTGCGTTGGCTTCGGCGGCCTCCGGAAACGCCGTTCTCAAGGCCCGCGGCGATGAATTGGTCAGTGGCCTTTCCGCATGTCAGAAGAAGATCGGAACCCGTTACCTGAGCGCATATCCAAGCGATCTCTTCGAACACCTGGCGCAGGGCAAGCCCGTCTGGGCACCCTTCTACACCTATCACAAGATCATGGCCGGGCTGCTCGATATGCATCAACTCACCGGCAACACCGATGCATTGGGGGTCGCCGAGGGCATGGGCCAATGGGCGCAAGAGTTGATGTCTGCCTTCAGCGTCGATCAGCGCCAGCGCATGCTGCGCACCGAATACGGAGGCATGAATGAAGCCTTCGCTCATCTAGCGGCAGTGACCAAAAACGAGCGCTACATTGACGCCGCCCATTTATTTGAGCAGCCCAGTTTTCTCGATCCCCTTGCTGAACGTCGCGACGAGTTGCAGGGCCTTCATGCAAACACGCATGTTCCCAAGATCATCGGCGCGGCCCGCATGTATGAGGTTACCGGGGATCGCCGCTATCGGGCGATTGTCGAGTACTTCCTGGATGAAGTGCTCAACGCGCGTAACTATGTCATTGGTAACACCAGCCTCGATGAATTCTGGAAGACGTCAGCAAGTCATCTCGAAGGAACCCTCGCCTGGAAGAACGCCGAGTGCTGCGTGGCTTACAACCTAATGAAGCTTCAGCGACACGTTTTCAGTTGGACAGGCAATGCACGCTGGATGGACGCATACGAGCGCGCACTCTTCAATTGCAGGCTTGGCACACAAAGCGATCAAGGCCTCAAGCAGTATTTCTTTCCCCTAGGCGCAGGCTACTGGCGCGCCTACAACTCGGCGGAAGAGTCCTTCTGGTGCTGTACCGGAACCGGCGCCGAAGAGTTTGCCAAATTCGTTGACACGATCTACTTTCATCGTGGCGGCGACATTTACATCAACCAGTTCATTGCATCCACGCTAGATTGGAAGGACGAAGGCCTCGCCATCGAGCAGTCCACGCAATTCCCGCGTGAGCAGGGCACCAAGCTCAAAATCAAAACCTCACAACCAAGTCTGCGCACCTTTCATATACGCATGCCTGGCTGGACGACCGAAGAGTCGCTGGTCAAGATCAACGGCCAAACGCTCGACGCGATGGCCGATCCAGGATCGTATCTCGCACTGCGCCGCGTATGGCAGGACGGAGACACTATCGACATCAGCCTCCCGATGCTACTGCGGCAGGAGTCGTTGCCCGGCGATGTCTCCGTCTCTGCCGCGTTGTACGGTCCGCTGGTGCTCGCCGCAGATCTGGGCGCCGGTCCCTCCGACGAGCCTAGCCGCGTCATTCACAGCGGCGAAACGTCGCCGAAGAATCTACCCGTCGCGTCTCCACTGCCGAAGGCAGCGGCCACCATGGAGGCAAACACGAAGCAGTGGGTTCAGGTCGAATCTGCCACGGACCTTCGTTTCAGCGCAGACGGAGAAGACGAGAAGCACCAGCTGTTGCCCATGTATCGGATCAACCAACATCGTTACTCCGTCTACTGGCAGATGCAGAGCGCAAGGATCAACCGTTGAGGAGCAGCATGGCACATAATTCTTTGTCGCTTTCTGCCGGGAGTCGCCAGAACTCACAGACACCGACACCACAGATCGGCGTTTTGCTCGCATCGCCATCCGTTTGAGCTGTTGTTAACAGGCCCTGGCGAAAGGCTCACTTCAATCTCGCCAGCCAACTTCTTCGAAGGAAGCACAAGTCCATGTCCAGTTCGGTTATCCGACGGCTTTCTATCCTTGTCATTGGTATCTCATTGGCATCGTCTTTGCAATCTCAAACGGCTCAATCGCAACAGACGCCATTTCGAACCATCGCAGTAAACCTCAAGGATTCGACGGGATCTGTGGATCGATTCTTCGACTTTTCGGTTGGGTCGGATTATCCGGGTACTCTGATTCGCGAGGACAGCCAGACTCAGCTCAAGATTGCCGTGGATGAACTCGGGTTTCGATATATCCGCTTTCACGCCGTTTTTCACGATGTGCTGGGAACCATGCGCGTAGAAGATGGAAAGACCGTATACAATTGGTCAAAGATCGACCGTCTTTACGACGATCTTCTGGCCCTGCACATCAGGCCTTTTGTCGAACTCGGCTTCACACCGAAGGCGCTCGCCACGTCAGAGAACAGCATCTTCTATTGGAACGGCAACACATCGCATCCCAAACCTGAAGGTTGGCATGACCTTGTCGATGCCTTTATCCGGCATATCGAGGGGCGCTACGGCAAAGAAGAAGTGCGTACCTGGTTTTTCGAAGTGTGGAACGAGCCCAACCTCTCAGGCTTCTGGGAAGGCGGGGATCAGAAAGCATACTTCGAACTCTACGATCAGACTTCGAAGACGATCAAATCCATTGACCCGGCCTTGCGGGTTGGAGGGCCGAGCACTGCCGGAGCGGCATGGACTCCCGAGTTCCTCTCCCACATAAAGCAGAGCGGCGCTGCGGTTGACTTCGTGACAACGCATACCTATGGTGTTCAAGGGGGATTTCTCGACGAAGAAGGAAAGAGCGATACAAAGCTCGATCCGTCCCCGGACGCAATAATCGGGGACGTGCGCCGGGTGCGCCAGGAAATCTCGGCTTCGCCGTTTCCGGGGCTACCGCTGATCTTTACCGAGTGGAGCACAAGTTACACACCGCGCGACGCCGTGCATGATTCCTACATCAGCGCGCCTTACATCCTGGCCAAGCTCAAAGCCAGTCAGGGATTGCTGCAAGGGATGAGCTACTGGACCTACACGGATCTGTTCGAAGAGCCTGGACCGCCGTCAGCGCCGTTTCAAGGCGGATTCGGAATGTTGAACCCGCAAGGGATTCGCAAACCGGCGTTCTTTGCTTACAAGTACCTTCACGCCCTGCAAGGCGAGAGCCTTAGGACGAGCGATCCGCAAGCCATGCTGGCCACCCTGGATGGAAATTTCGCGGCAGTGATTTGGGATTTCGAACAGCCGGATCAGCAGGTAAGCAATCGATCCTTTTACACCAAGCCGATCCCTGCCCACGTGGCGACGCCTGTGATGTTGCAAATATCCCATCTTGTTCCGAATCGGGCTTACCACCTGGAAGTGCATCGCACCGGCTATCACGCCAACGATGCCTATTCTGCCTACCTCGAAATGGGCTCTCCCAGAGAAATGAATGCAGCGCAGATTGCACATCTGAATGAACTTACGCGCGATATTCCAGTAATCGATAAGGTGATTCAAAGCAACACCACGGGAATGGCTATCCGGGCTGTGGCAATCTGTCCTGCGAGGTTCTCCGTCCTCTGTTGACCAGCCAGTCGTTGCTCGATGAATTCGGACCAGTCCGCCTTCTCCTCATCCAGCGTTGCGGGGCCAAGATGAAGGGCATTGGCTTCAAGCGTCGCCTCTAGCCGCCGCTGGTTTCGCTGATCCGCGTAGCACCATCCGCGCAACTGCGCCGCCGCCCGCGCATCGCCCTCGGCAGCGCGTTCCGTAAACCGTTCGGTCAGAGCCCAGACCAACTCCACCAACTCATCGCGGCTCTTGGCTTCGATATGCTTGCGGATTTTTCCGTTTGATGCCTTGAGTGTCTTTCTTCCAGATGCTTCCGGATGCCGATGCCGGTGGACATAGAACACTTCCTCGTTATCATCGACTTCTGAATCCATATCCAGATCGTCTGTCTCATCGTCGTCATCTTCATCGCCGCTTTCGTCGGCAAGCATCTCCCAGCGTTCATCGTCCTGGTCCGCCACGGGAGCTTCCGCATCTTTGCCTAACATCTCAAGATATTCGGCTACTACCGCCACTGCGTGCTTGCAGCCGCTGGCACCCACCGGGCAAGTGCAGCGCGAATAAAGTGCTCCACCCGTTTTCGCGGATTGCTCACACCAAACGGTCACCGCGTAACGTTCTCCGCCCGTGACCGTGGCCAGCAGCCAGCCGTCTTCCGAGATTGCGAGGTCATGGACGCGCCCTTGCTTCTGATAGGCTCTGCCTCGTTCAACGGAGCGCGGGCCCGCCCATTCCGTCAGATCGTCCCAACTCAGAGCAGTCCAACCCTGATTCTGGGGGACCTTATGGACTTTGCCCTTTACCGCGTGTTTTTGCTTTGAACTCAACATTTCATCCTGAGCTGATTCGGCATTGCCAAAACGAACAATCCGGTGATTATGTCAAGGGTGGATTCGGTTCCCCACGAAGGCTCTTATCGACGAGTCCGCCAACAAAACGCGCGAAGGGTACGATATGGCTCGCATTGGGAAACGAACAATAGTTTACCCTGCGATAAATCTCCTGTTGCCGCGAATCTCCCTCCTCAGCTCTTCTCTCAGTGTCTTGCTTTTCTTGAGACGATTGAAGAAATCATCGAGGACGCTGACGACTACCGCATTAACGCTGACGCCTTCGGCTTCGGCCCACTCTTTGAGGGCCAGCCGGGCCTGTGCGCCGACGTGGAGGAGTTGAGGGTTGGAAAGCTCCATGCCGGCCTTGCGGGTCTGCATGATCTCCACGTTTTCCCGGTCAACGTGGTCCAAAGCAAAAAGAACGATTCTGGCAAGATCGCCCTTTACGCGCGATTCCTCGGTGATTGCTTCCCGCAGATCAATGGGGAGGCGTAGCGTCATGCCGGGACGGTCATCTGTCCACCGCTGTCCCTCTCGGTTTACCCTCCGCACAGGTTCCTTAATCGGCTTCTTTGCTGCCTTCCTCACTGCCATAGACTCCCCTCCCAGCAGTCTGCTGGACACCCTGCTCCCGTCCAAAGTCCAGCCCGATCTCCTCTGACAATACCCTAAGCCACATCATTTCACAGGGTAATCTGATTCGCAACACATAATACATATAATACAGCAGTCAGGTATTATATCGAGAGAGAGCCGCGCCTGCGGAATTGAGACAGCCAGCGGGCAGGCAGAACTTGCACAACTCGCTCGACATTCCATCGAGTACACCGACAACCCAAACCGTGCGCATGAGTCGCGCACAGAAAGCGAAGCCAAGAGTATGGCAACCCAAGTCAATCCTCTCGAAGAACATGCGGCGGGCGCGAAAGCTGGACGCCGCAGCTCCAAGGCAAAGGGGCAACAGGTCGAACAGACAATCCCAGCCGACACCGATTTTCCATACACTGCGCAAGATGCAGACCCGCAGCAGGAACTGGACACGCTCGAAAACCAGGCTGAAGCGCCTGTGCGGGGATCGTATCTGCGCGAGAAGGGCGGATACGATGCTCTCTCTCCAGAGCAAAAGGCCGTTTGCGACAAGGACTTTGAGTCCTACCTCGACCGGCTAACCCGCCCCATCGAGGCGAAGGACGGCGAATCCAGGCAAGACGCCATTCTGAGGGCCAAGAAGGAGTATTGCGCCGCCCGTCAGGAGCATACCGCTCATCATCGGGAAATGGCCAAAACGATGCTGGCCTCAAAAATCAACTGCCTCAACTCGGAGTATCCAAGGAACTCGTTTTCGTTGAAGAACCCCGACGTTGCCAAAGAGTTCCTTGCCACGGCCTTCTACCACAACGCCGCGGCAGCAAAGGGACTCATGGCCTTCGACAAGGACGTGTTTGCGGCCTCTAAAAAGGCGGCTTTGAGGGAGTTCTCCGTGCTCGCGGCAAGCGTCGAAACCGGCGGGTCCGCAACCAAGGAGTTCAACAACACGTTCGCACTGTCCATTGAGCGGCCTCCCATCGGCGCTTCGAGCCAAAACCTGCGTATTGCCGCCGAGCCGCTGCCAGAAAAGCGCCAGGAACTGGCGGCCATCTTTGGGAAGTGCGCTTGGTATCACTCCAACCAGTCCGGCAGAACGCCAGAGGAGCGAGAACAGCGGCGCGCGGCGCGCACCAAGACCACGCAGGAACTTGAACGCTGATTGCCGAATTATGCAAGTCGGCAATCGCCATTGACAAGCTGGGATGCTGCCATAGCCGAAGTGCCAGCATCCCAGCAACCCATCACGCAAGGAGAGACATATTCCGCTCGCCTTGTGAGCAAAGGGAGGACCGATATGCAGCACGCTGAAATCTACAACGGACATGCCCGGCGCTTTCAGCAGATGGCCAGGCACATCGAGCTTTCGATGACACCGCAACACCAACAAAAACACGGCGGTCCCGATCCGATCTCAACCAACGACATCACACATTCTGCTCGTGGCTTGCGATGGCCGGGGTCTCAATCAAGGAGATTCAAGTCCTGGCCGGCCACAAGACAATCAGCATGTCGGCCCGCTATAGCCATCTTTCCCCAGAGGTGACAGCATCCGCGTCAGAGCGTCTCGTACAGCCAACAAGCACTGCCTGACACAACATGCACCAAAACAGGCACCAGACGAAAACTGCCTCCCGTTCACGGGAGGCAGTTTTTCATATAAGTCTTTTGTTTTGTTGGTGCCCGGAGGGGGACTTGAACCCCCACGACCTTGCGGTCTGCGGATTTTAAGTCCATTTTCAGCCTACTGAAACGAAATCGGTTAGACGGGAAACTCAATAATCACGCTGGTTCCCGTGTGCATGAAAGTGCATCCGAGGGCACCGATTCCAGGTACACATGGCTACTAAAATGGCTACCAAACGTACCGGACTTTTATGGCTACTGGAATCTCTCCCTCGCTTGGCTCCCTTCTAGCCATTTTAGAGCCATTCGTCTTTCAACGGCTGAAGTCAAACAATCGGCCTCTTCCGTGTCAAGGTGGGCTGCGATCTTTAAATAACAGACGGCAAATCACTTATCAGCTAGCAGAGTCGGCAAAAACGGCACAATTGGCGCTATTTGCTGCCAAAATGCTGCCAAATTTACCCGAGCGGGCCAGCGGGCTGATCGTGTGGGATCAGCCCGACAACCTTCAGCATTTCGTTCAATCTCGTACCTCGGCAAGGGACAGGCATAGACCGTGAGACCATCTCGACAGGGCTGAGAACAGAGCCGCCAAGTCTCCGAGCTGCGAGTTCGTGAGGCTGCATAGGCACGCAAAGCTATGCCCTTGAATTCGTTCAATCTGGACATTTCCGATAATATGCTATACATTGGACCATATAAGGCCATAAGGCTTTATGTATGGAGTATTATCAATGAGATCGAATGTGTCAGATGTTCTGCCCCCCGCCGTCAAGCGGTCGCTGACCAAATTCGGCAGCGACCTGGCAACCGCACGGCGGAAACGTGGGCTCACAATCCTTGCTGTCGCCGAGCGCATGGGCGTTGCCAAGAATACTTACCTCCGCGCCGAGAAGGGCGACCCCAAAGTCGGCCTTGGCGTGTATGCGATGGCGCTTTTTGTCTTGGGCTTTGGCGAGCCTCTTGGCGCTCTTATCGACGTGAGCCGCGACGATACCGGCCTTCTGCTCGATGAAGAACGTCTGCCCAAGCGTGTGCGCATGAAGAAAGTACGGGTGCCGCAATCATGAAACGAAATATCGACGTAATGTTGGGCGATGGGAGCGAGGTCGGGGTTGGGGTCGGCACGCTGCGTTACGACCTGCAAGGCCGCCGCGAAAGCGCCGCTTTCGAGTATGGCGCGGGCT
>Ga0326728_10015535_pt1 | contig 15800 bp, 16 predicted proteins | sample MB3enrmetagenome_FD_207602 | JGI IMG/M metagenome (GOLD analysis project Ga0326728, IMG submission 207602) | Lab enriched peat soil microbial communities from McLean, Ithaca, NY, United States - MB31MN | ecosystem: Environmental > Terrestrial > Soil > Wetlands > Peat | place: USA: New York...
CCGGAAGATTCCGCGGGGCTCCATATTCAAATGTTATCCCGGATTTCAAGGATATTGAGGGACCCTTCGTTTCGGAAGCACCTTGCCGAGCAGGGCAAGCAGAAGGACCTCTACGCTGATATTGTCGGAGAGGACGACAAATTCGGTGAATGAAAGGGATAACGATTCAGGAGATAGCCGACGACAAAGAATACGGCCTCGAGCTTGAAGTAATCTCAGGATTCGCCGGCGTTTCAAAGAGGATCTATAACCCACGGATTCAGAAGCTCGGCTTGGTAACAGCGGGGTATATGGTCTATCTGCACCCCCACAGGGTGCAGATTCTCGGATATACCGAGATCTCCTACTTGAGGGAGCTGAAACCGGAGGAGGGTGAAAGAATAGTCAAAGAACTGTGCGCCAGAGATGTGGCGTGCTTCATGGTCACAAGGAATCTGAAGGTCCCCGGTTATCTGCTCAGCGAGGCGGAGGAAAGAGGCATCCCCCTGCTCCGGACAAGGCTCGTGAGCTCGGTTTTCATCGAGCGAATGACCCGTTTTCTCGAGGAGAAACTGGCGCCCACAGGCCTGGTGCACGGCGTCTTGATGGAGATCATGGGGGTTGGTGTGCTTATTCTGGGGCGAAGCGGCATCGGAAAGAGCGAGAACGCCCTCGACCTCGTCATGCGCGGCCATCGGCTGGTGACGGATGACATCATAGAGGTAAAGAAGATCGGTGCTCTGGAACTCATGGGAGAAGCGCCTCTTATGCTCAAGAACCTCCTCGAGATAAGGGGCATCGGCATTGTCGACATCCGGCAGCTCTTCGGCGTCTCCGCTGTCCGCGATCGTACGAAGATAGAGCTTGTCGTAGAGCTGCTCGACTGGGACACGAGCGCCGAGTACGAAAGGGTGGGGCTGAGGGAGGACAAGTATAGACTCCTCGGGATCGATCTGCCCCTCGTGCGCGTCCCCATCAGCCCGGGCAGGAACGTTTCAGCCATCATAGAACTGGCGTGCAGGAACCACGTGCTCAAGAAAGAAGGGGTGGATACCGCACGGATCCTGGAGGAGAAGGTGCTCAAGGCCACGCAAAGCGGGGATGACAAGTGAAGGTCCTCATTTTGAGCGGCATCTCAGGGTCAGGGAAGACGACCTTCCTTAAGGCGCTCGAAGATGCGGGCTATTTCTGCGTGGACAACTTCCCCCTCGTTCTGCTTCATAAGTTTCTCGGTCTATACCCGCCCAGTGATTCGAGGCTGGCAAAATCGGCCTTCGTCATCGACATAAGGGAAAGGGAGTTCTTTGAGAAAGGCAAAGATGTCCTTAAGGGTATCAAGAAGAAATACGGGGCGGAACTGATCTTTCTCGAGAGCTCCGACGAAACGTTGTTCAGGAGGTTCAAAGAAACAAGAAGGACCCACCCATTTCTCGACGTATCGAACATAAAGGACGCCCTGGCCGAAGAACGGCAGCAGGTTGGGTGGATCAAGGAGATATCCGATAAGATAATCGACACGACCCTCTTTACCACGCACGGGCTCCGCAATTTCGTCATGAACACGTACGGGACGGGCGAAAAACGGATGAAGATCAACCTCATCTCCTTCGGCTTTGCCTACGGCATACCCCTGGAGGCCGACATAGTGCAGGATGTGCGTTTTCTCCCTAACCCGTTCTTCGTAGAAGGATTGAGGCGCAAGACCGGCTTGTCGCCCGAGGTGGCGAAATACATGACCGCCGACGAAGGATTCAACAGGTTTTTTCCCATGCTCCTCGATTTTCTCGTAAACCTCATACCCCTTTTCGAGCGGGAAGGAAAGAGCTATCTCACCATTTGCATCGGGTGCACGGGGGGGAGACATAGGTCCGTGTACGTCGCGGGCGAGCTGGAAGGGCACCTGCGCATGATGGACTACAACGTCTCCGTGATGCATAGGGACGTCGACAAGGAGGAACGATGATAGGCATTGTCGTTGTGGCCCATTTTAACCTTGCCCGAGAAATGGTTGCCGCCACCGAACTGATCGTGGGTAAGCAGGACCAGTTCGAGTACGTGGATATCTTCCCGGACGAAGAGGTGGACAAGATAAAAAGGAAGCTCATGGATGCCCTGAAAAGCGTGGAAGCCGGTGACGGCGCGATCATCCTCACCGACATGTTCGGAGGCACTCCTTCCAACATCAGCCTCTCCTTTCTCGAAGAAGGCAAGGTCGAGGTGGTGACGGGCACCAACCTCCCTATGCTGATAAAGCTCGTTACATACAGGCAGGGAAGGTCTCTATCGGAGCTTGCAGGCTTCATAGCGAGTTACGGCAAGAAAAACATCTATCTCGCAACCGATGTGCTCAACGTGAAAAAGGCGGGAGAGACGTGATGGAAGGGACCTTTACGATCAGGAACAGGCTCGGGCTCCACGCACGGGCTGCGGCACAGTTTGTCAAGAAGGCGTCAGGCTATGCCTCGGAGGTGTGGGTGGTGAAGGACGGGCAGAGGGTGAACGGGAAGAGCATCATGGGCCTTCTGATGCTTGCCTGCCCCCTGGGTACCAAGCTGACCGTAAAAGTGGACGGCCGAGACGAGGCAGAGGCGTTCGCCGATCTCGGGAAGCTGATAGACGACGGCTTCGGAGAGACATGAATCAGGAGAAATTCCCCAATCAAATGTTCGGTGGCACGGCCGTCTCGTCGGGCATATCGATCGGCAAGGTGTATCTCCTGGAACGGGGGAAGATCCACGTATCGAAATACTCGGTAAAGGAAGATCAGGTCGAGAGGGAAGTAGGCAGGTTCAAGACCGCGATCAAGAGGGCCCTTGACGAGCTGAACGAGGTCAAGCAATCCATAGTCGACGCCGAGATAAGGAAACATGCATTCATCATCGACGCCCATCTTCTTATCCTGCAGGACCGGTTTTTCTACGATGACATCATCGAAACGATCAGACGGGACCGCATCAACGCCGAATGGGCCCTCGATCTCGTCGTCTCGAGGTTCTTGAACAGCTTCGAGAAGGTCGAAGACCCTTACCTCAGGGAGCGGGGGCAGGACCTCAACCACATTTATCAGAGGCTCCTCCGCATCATGGTGAAGGGAAAAGCGTCCCTGGTGGATACCAAGGGCATCAAGGGAAAGGCAATCATCGTAGCCCATGATCTTTCTCCGGCCGACACCATTCAACTCGACCTCAGGAAGATTGCCGGCTTCGTTACTGACGTGGGCGGCCGCACCTCTCATACGTCGATCGTCGCCAGAGCCCTGGAAATCCCGGCGGTTGTCGGTCTCGGAAACATCACGGGCCTCGTGAAGAACAACGATACCATGATCATCGACGGGGATGAAGGGGTAGTGATTATCAACCCCGACGCCGAGGCGCGGAAATCTTATGTGGCGAAGCAGCTTCGCCTCGCCATCCAGAGAAGAGAGTTCGTGCGCATCGCGCGCCTGAAATCGGAGACCAAGGATGGGTTCAGGATAAGGGTCGGTGCGAACATCGAGCTCCTCGCCGAGATGGAGATCGTGGAACGCTACGGGGCCGAGGGTATAGGCCTGTACCGGACGGAGTATATCTATCTATCCCGCAAGACGCTGCCTACCGAGATGGACCACTACCACATCTACCGGAAACTCGCGGAGAACAAGGCGGTCAAGTACACCACGATCCGGACCCTGGACATCGGGGGAGACAAGTTCGCCTCCAAGATAGAGGTGCCGAAGGAGATCAACCCTGCCATGGGACTGCGTGCGATCCGCCTCTGCATCAAAGAGGTGGATCTATTCAGGGCGCAGCTGCGAGGCATCTTGAGGGCAAGCGTCTACGGCCCTTTGAGGATTCTCTTCCCCATGGTGTCGGGGCTGGAGGAAGTGAAGAAGGCCAAGGCCATCCTGCATGGGTGTATGGAGGAACTTCGTTCAGAGAAGGTCGACTTCAACGAAGGCATCAAGATCGGTATCATGATCGAGGTGCCTTCCACAACCATGATCAGCGACCTTTTGGCGCGCGAGGTGGACTTCTTCAGCATCGGCACGAACGACCTCATCCAATATACCCTTGCCATAGACAGAATCAACGAGTATGTCTCCTATCTGTACGAGCCTCTGCACCCTGCCGTGCTCAGAATGATCAAGCGGACCGTCGATGACGCACATGCCGCCAATGTGGAGGTATCCATATGCGGGGAGATGGCGGGGGAACCTCGCTACGCGCCCATACTGCTCGGCCTTGACCTCGACGAGCTGAGCATGAACGCGTATATCATTCCCAGGGTGAAGAAGATAATCAGGGGTCTCAACCACGGCTACTGCAAGGATCTAGTGAAAGAAGTGCTCAAGAATGACTCGGCGATAGAGAGCGAACATTTCCTTGAGAAAGAAATGACAGCCATGTTTCCCGACGACTTCACAAAAAGTTCCGCCAAATCATGAGGAGGTAGACGCATGAGTATGACAAGGTTTCTCTTTACTTCAGAATCGGTCACCGAAGGGCATCCCGATAAGGTGGCCGACCAGATCTCGGATGCCGTGCTTGACGCAATCATCGCGCAGGACAAGAAGGGAAGGGTCGCGTGCGAGACGCTCGTGACGACGGGCCTCGCCCTGGTTGGCGGCGAAATTACGACAAGCTGCTATGTCCACATTCCCGACGTCGTCAGGGAAACGATCAAGGGCATCGGTTATAACAATTCTTCCATGGGGTTCGACTGGGAAACCTGCTCGGTCATCACCGCGATAGACGAGCAGTCGCCCGACATCGCCATGGGAGTTAACGAGACGGGTGATCACGAGCAGGGCGCCGGAGACCAGGGCCTCATGTTCGGCTACGCCTGCAACGAGACACCCGAATATATGCCTATGACCATCCTCTTCGCCCATCAGCTCGTGGCAAGGCTCGCTGAAGCGCGGAAAAACAAGACCCTGCCGTTCTTGAGACCCGATGGAAAGAGCCAGGTCACCATAGAGTACGTCGACAAGAAACCCGTGCGGGTCGACACGGTGGTCATAGCAGCCCAGCACAACCCGGACGTGACAGCCGCGGGCGTCCGGGAGGGGGTCATCGAAGAGGTCATCAACAAGGTGATACCCACGGAGTTGATGGACAAGAAGACGAAGATATATGTGAACTCAACCGGGAGATTCGTGGTTGGGGGGCCCAAGGGTGACTGCGGTATGACGGGCCGCAAGATCATCGTCGACACTTACGGGGGCGTGGGGAGCCACGGAGGGGGCGCCTTCTCCGGAAAAGACCCCTCGAAGGTCGACAGAAGCGCGTCCTACATGGCGAGGTATGTCGCAAAAAACATGGTCGCCGCAGGCCTGGCTGACAGGATGGAGGTCCAGTTCGCCTATACCATAGGGGTAGCTCAGCCCGTCTCGGTGAATGTCGACACGCAGGGGACGGCCAAGATCAGCCCTGACCGGATCGCCCAGCTCATCACGGAGCTCTTCGATCTGAGGCCGAGAAAGATCATAGAGAAGCTCGACCTGTTGAGGCCGATATATAGAAAAACCGCGTGTTGCGGCCATTTTGGGCGGAACGACCCGGATTTTACATGGGAAAAACTCGACATGGTGGATGAAATAAAAAAGAAGGCAGGAATCTAGAGGAACGGGGGAGACCGATGGAATACGATGTGAAGGATATCAAGGCCGCCGATACCGGGCGGGACAAGGTTGAATGGGCGGAGCGGAGAATGCCCGTCCTGAGGCTGATACGAGAGCGTTTCAAGAAAGAGAAGCCCCTCAAAGGAGTGCGCGTATCGTGCTGTCTCCACGTGACCACCGAGACCGCCAACCTCGCCGCAACCCTTAAGGCGGGCGGGGCCGAGGTCCTCATATGCGCCTCCAACCCGTTGAGCACACAGGACGACGTGGCGGCAAGCATAGTAAAGCACATCGGGGTCCCGGTCTTTGCCATCAAAGGGGAGAACGAGAATCAATACTACACCCATATCATGAAGGCCCTTGCGTTTGGGCCCAACCTCACCATGGACGACGGGGCGGACCTCGTGGGCGCCCTCCATATGATCGCTTTCGAGAGATTCGATGGGCTCCACAGGACCGTGAGGGACTGGGTAACGAAGCTGAAGGCCGCGGAGAGGAAGAAGTTGATCGACGGCGTGATCGGAAGCTCGGAGGAGACGACGACCGGCGTGATCCGGCTCAAAAGTATGGAACAGGAAGGGGTATTGAAGTTCCCCGTGGTCGCCGTCAACGACGCGTTGACGAAACACATGTTCGACAACCGCTACGGCACCGGCCAGAGCACGATCGACGGCATAATCCGGGCCACGAACGTCCTTATGGCGGGATCAAAGTTCGTGGTGGCGGGCTACGGCTGGTGCGGCAAAGGCGTGGCCATGAGGGCCAAAGGGCTCGGGGCCCAGGTGATCGTGGCCGAAATTGACCCGTTGAGGGCCCTGGAGGCCCTCATGGATGGCTTCGAAGTAATGGAGATGCGTGAGGCTGCCAAGATAGGGGATGTTTTCGTGACCGTTACCGGTGATATCCACGTGCTCCGGAAAGAGCACTTCGACCGCATGAAGGACGGCGCCATTGTCTGTAACTCGGGCCACTTCAACGTGGAGGTCGATATTACCGCCTTAGAGGCGATGAAGACAGGCAAGAGGAGGCTGCGCCCCTTCCTCGATGAGTATACCGTGACAGGAGGTAAGAGGCTCTTCCTCCTCGGCGAAGGAAGGCTCATCAACCTTGCAGCGGCGGAAGGCCACCCTTCGGAAGTGATGGACATGAGCTTCGCCAACCAGTCACTGTGCGCCGAATACGTGTGGAGGAAAGGGCGGAGTCTGGAAAAGCGCGTCTACGGCGTGCCCGGGGAGATCGACCGCCAGGTCGCCATGCTCAAGCTCCAAACCAGGGGGGTCTCCATCGACAAGCTGACAAGGGAACAGAAGAAGTATCTCTCTTCGTGGGAAATGGGAACTTAAGGAGAGACAGACTAAAAGAGTCCGAACGGGGGGCCTCTCAAGGCCCCCCGATCTTTCAGCGGACGGAGAATAAGCTGAAGAAGGAAACACTGGAGTACATCGACGGGGCGGGCACGCGAATCGCATACGAGCGATATGTGAGCGTCGTGAGCCTCACCCGATTCGAATACGGAGATCGCTACAAACACCTGTGCGAGCCCTGCCCGGAATACGGCAAGAGGTTCTCCTGCCCTCCCCACAGTCCCTATTTTCCCCAGTTCGTGGAAGGCACGCGCAGGGCCAGGGTGATCTGCGTCCGGTTTCAAGCAAGAGACTTCGGACACCTCGCAACAGATGAGAGATACCTCACCCATTTCTTTAGAACGGCAGGAAAGGTGCTCGTCGGTTTGTTGCTGGACTTTCGGAAGAAGGGCCGCCTGATAGCAGGCTCGGGGCCCTGTCTCCTCTGCCAACGGTGCGCCGCCGAGGAGGGGCAGGAACGTTGCAACAGGCCGGACGGACCCGTATACAGCCTGGAATCCCTGGGTGTGAACGTCGCAGATCTCTGCAAGAAGGCCTTCGACATAGACCTGGAGTGGCGTTCGGAAGGCGGCCTGGAAAGGCACGTATGCGCCGTAGGCGCCGTATTTTTCTAGGAATGAGAAAAAGGACGGGCAGGCCTTCCTTTGCGCACGCTTGGGGGTCGGGACGGGCCTTCCTTCCTGCGCTCGCTCCCGCCATGAACGCGTCGTACAGGGAAAGGTTCTCTTTTATCAGATCGGGGATGGGCAGGCCATAGGGACAACGGCGCAGACATTCCCCGCATGGGGTGCAATCACGCGCCTTTTCCGCAAGATTCCTCATCCATTCCGCCTCCCGCAGTTGGGCTCCCACGCGCTTGATCGTCGACTTGATGCTGAGAATGAACAGCATGTAGACTGTCTTGCGGATCATAGTACGGGAACTCACCCGTTGTAAAGACGGGAAGGAAGGATAGTGCGAAAAGCGAAGCCGCTCCCACGAAAGGAGGAGCCCTATTTGAGTGCTTCCTTTATTTCGGCCTTGTACTTCTCAGCGCACTGCGGGCATATGCTGTGGGTAAAAATGGCATCCGTGTGTTTGCTGATATATGCCTCCAACTGGTTCCAGTAACCCTCATCGTCACGGATCTTCTTGCAGGATGCGCAGATAGGGATGAACCCTTTGAGCGTCCTGATCTCAGCGAGGGCCTCCTGGAGCTCCACGATCAGCTTCTTCTGCTCCCTTTCTTTTTGCCTCAAGGCATCCTCGGCCCGCTTGATGCGAGCGACTGCCTGCACCCGCGCTATCAGCTCCCTGTTAGTGATCGGCTTTATGATGTAGCCATCCGCCCCAACGTTGAGCCCGTCTGCCTGGTAGTCCGACGAGACGCGCACCCCGGAAACAAGGATGACAAACGTCCCCTCCAGATCCTCGTCCTGCTTGATATGCTTGCACACTTCGGTCCCTGTCATGTCGGGCAGCATGACGTCGAGCAAGACTATGTCGGGCCGCTGAGCACGAGCGATCTCGAGGCACTCTCCGCCGGAGGTAGCCTTGAAAACCTCGTATCCCTCCTCCTCCAGGACCATGGTGCTGAGCAGAAGAACGTCGGGGGCGTCATCGGTGACGAGTATTCTGGTGCGCTCAGGCATCTTTTAGCCCTCCTTGCCAATCACCTCGAAACCTGAAGTCCCGGCATAGTCGTAATTGTAATGGTCGGGATCGGGAAGGGCAATACGTGACACAACAGGCCGGGCGGGAAAAGGGGAAGAGACCGAAGAAGGCCTGAGCATGGGCGATCTTGGAGAAGAGGCGCGGCCCCTGATCATCGCACGGACGCGCGGAAGGCCGATGTGCTATCCTCCGGCCTTTTTCAGAAGGGAATGCCCAAGGCCGGCTTGAGCACGCAAGCGAGGGCGAGCCCCACGTCCGCCTTCTGCCATAGGCTGGGCCCTTTTGTGACATCCAACCTTGCGAGGCGGAAGAAGAACATGCCCGCCCCTGAAAAGAGAGAACCCACCAACGCCCACATCGGAACGGATATGAGACTCGCGATCAGACCGAGCCCCATACTGTGCACCACCGAATGCCCTATCATGCACGTATTGATGAACCAGACCACGAAACAGAGACCTACAAACACGCGTTTTTCGGAAATCACTGCGGCCTCCTCACCCCACTTCTTCGGTGGCGCCCTTTCATTGGACTTTATTTCCCACATATCAAGAACCGTGCCATCAGTCGAAGCAGTTCGCCAGGCTCCTTATGTCGCCAATGGACGCCGTTTTCGCGTGGGCTGGCGGGCTTAATCATCCCTTAAGCTGCCGGGACCTCCTGATAAAGGCAGGACTCAAGTCCTGAAAACAGGACAGAAGAGTGATGCAGGGGATGAGAGCGTGAGATGGAGAGAAAGCGGAAGCGTCGGGTGAGTCTTCGGGTCTCAGCCTTCCGGAGCCGCCCTCCGAATCTGCCGAGAAAGGATCCGGTCCGCCTCTCTCCCGATCTTCAGGGTGAGCGACCGGGACAGATAGCCGAAGAACGGGGCGGTCAACATGGGGATCCAGCGGCCGACCGCCTTCTCGGCGGCCGTGTCGATAATGCGGGTGCCGATCCTCCTGGCGAGGCTCTTGATGATCCGCGAGTTCGCCGATCTTACCACAAGCGTGCTTCCCGCCCTGCGGATCAGGACTTCCCCTCCGGCCACCCCGAGGACGTTCGCGAGAATCAGGAGAACAATCGTGCTATCGGCCGATTCGTCCCTTCCGTGATACTTGGCGATCCGATAGATGAGGTTGATCTGGAGTCTTGTGAGGACCGCGACCTCGGGCAAAATAGCCGCGACCCCAAGGGGTCCCGGAATCAGCCCAAGGGCAGTGCTGATCTTGAATGCTTTCTGGGCCGCATCACTGATCATCTCATTGGGTGCGCCCACGGGCTCTGCGCACTCTCTGTACGAAAGAAGGGTCGACGCGACCTTCTCGATCCACCCTTGTCTCATTCCGGCTGCACCATCCGCCGGCGACACACCCACTTCTGATGTCACGAGCCCTCCTTCGTCAATTGCCGGCCTATTGCGCTATTCACGTCAGCGATGATCTCTGCGGATACCTCAGACATGGCAGCGCTCATACCCGCCGCAAAGGCCTCCGGTGACTCGCCCCCCATGGCTTCCGAGACCCTATACTCCTTTTGAATCACCACCTGCTCCGTAAGGGCGGCCCGGCTCATGTCAAGAAGCGTGACCCGCAAATCCAGGCGTGCCTTCCAGGTGCCATTCTCTCTCGTTTCCGCGAACTCTTCTACTGTCCCGTTGACCACAAACCTCGCGGCCTCCGGTTGGCGGTAGGAGAACACCGCGCGAAAGAGTCCGGAATTCTGAAAATCGCGCGCCAGATAGTCGCTCACCATGTCGCCCGGGCTCGCCCTCCATTTGTGGTAGCTGTACGAGGCGACCTTGTAGCTTTCCGGCCTGTAGACCATCGCCCCACTATCGTAGAGGCGGACGGCCGAGAAACGGTCGACCTTTACCTCCGTATCAACTTGCGCCCCTTTCGGGGCAGGGGAAGTATACTCGAGCACGTAAAATTCAATAGGGCGGACTGCAGAACCAGCGGGGAAACAGCCCTGCATAAGAAGGAAGCAGAGAAAAATGGCCGGCGCGAGCCTCATGAACGACACGCTATTCTCCTTTTGGGGGTTTGCTGAAGATGAGGGCCGAAGGGTCGGCGCTGAGGCGGTCGATGAGGGCCTCCAGAGAGTCGGCCGCCCTCCTCAGGGACTCAACGGCTATCCCGGCATCCGTGAGTGTGACTTCCGTCTTTCTCGACGTCATCTCTACCAGCTCGCCAACTTTTCCCGCGGTCTGCCGGAGCTTCATGCCCTCTATCTCGCCTTTCATCTGGGCTATCAGCGCCCTCGCCTCCTTCACCGCGTCCCTGGCGCCCTGGATCACCTCATCAACCGACCCATTGGCCATCATGGCGTCTATCTTCTGGGTGAGCGACGCGAGATTGACGGAAGCCTTGCCGAGATCTGCCAATATGCGGTTCATCCGCTCCCCGCTCACAAATTCATCGATGGTTTTCGTCGTCTTCAACAGCTGATCGGAGATACCCTTCAAGTCTATCTCCTTCAGGTTCTTCAGCACGTCGTTGATGGAGCCTTCGATCTGTTTGATATCGGAAGGCGCGGAAGGGATGACGGGATAGGGGGACTGAAAGCCCTTGGGGGAGAGCGTCGTCTCACCCGGAGTTGTCCGGTCGAGCTCCACATAAACGATGCCCGTAATGCCGGCGAGCGAGAGCTTGGCAGCCACCCCGCCTACCGAGAAGTTCTTGACGTCGATCTTCATCAGGACTTCTACGAGCCGGCGGTCCGGGGCGATGTCGATCAGCCGAACGCTGCCGATGTCGACCCCTCTGTACTTGACGATCGAATCCACTTGAAGTCCCTGAACCGACTCGTCGAAATAGGTCGCGTACATGGACCCTTTCTGAAAGTACTTGGTGGCGCCCAGCCATATGACGGCCGCCACGCCTATAAGCACGCCAACGATAACAAAGAGCCCGAGAAGAAAATAGGATCTCCCTTGTGCCATTCTACGTCCTATCCCGGTCTTTTTCTTCGATCTTTCTGCTGAAGAACCGTCTCACGCGCTCGTCCGGGGACTGGTCCCTCAGGACCCTGGGGTCACCTTCCGCAATTATACCCTTTTTGTCCTTGTCGAGCATCACGATTCTCCCGGCGATATTGAAAATGGCCTCCAACTCATGGCTGACGATCACCATGGTAGTGCCCATTCCGCCATTGAGCTTTTTGACAAGCATTTCCAGCTCCGCCGAGGTGATGGGATCGAGACCGGCGAAGGGTTCGTCGAGAAAGAGCACCTTCGGATCGAGGGCCATGGCCCGCGCAATTCCCGCCCTTTTTTTCATGCCTCCTGACAACTCAGCGGGAAAATGGCCCTCGTAGCCTTCAAGCCCCACCATGGAAAGCTTTATCCTCACCATCGTGTCGATCACGGGTGCCGGAAGATCGGTAAACTCCGACAGGGGCAGGGCAACGTTTTCCGCAAGGGTCATGGAGCCAAGGAGAGCACTCGACTGGAACAATACCCCTATTTCCCTTCTCACCGCCCGCAGCGTCTTTTCGGACGCAATGGTGATATCGACACCGTCGATCTTCACCCGCCCTTCGGAAGGCACGGAGAGGCCGATCATGTGGCGGAGGAGCGTTGACTTGCCGCAGCCGCTCGCACCCGCGACGACGAGAATCTCGCCCCTGTATACGTCGAGGCTCACGTCCTGGAGAACGACGTCTTCTCCATAGCGGGCGGAAAGGCCCTCTACCTCCACAACTTTTCCGTCCCCTTCATTCCGGTCAGTCAAAAAGTCACCACCGCACGTAATTCAGGATGATGGCGAAGGTCGAGTCCGCCACGATAATAAGGAAGAGGCCGGCAACCACCGCAGAGGTGGTCGCGTTGCCCACGGCCTCCGCCCCTCCGCTCGCCTGAAATCCCCGCTGGCAGCCTATTCCGGCGATGAGAACGGCAAAGACCATCGACTTGACCACACCCGATACGACGTCGAACACCTCGAGGGCCCACGAGGTCAGCTCGGCGTACGTGTGGATGGTCAGATCGAGGCCGAGCACTCCCACCGTCATCCCGCCCAGGATCCCAAAGAGATCCGAGAAGAAGGTCAGGAGGGGCACGACGAGGACGCTCGCGAACACCTTGGGGACGGCCAGGAAACGCACCGGGTCGAACCCCATGGTCACGAGGGCATCAACCTCCTCGTTTACTTTCATCGTTCCGATCTCAGCGGCAAAGGCCGATCCTGATCGCCCGGCCACGAGGATGGCCGTCATGATAGGGCCCAGCTCCCTCACCATGGCGATTGCCACGAGGGACGCCACATACATGTTCGCCCCGAACTGCTTGAGCTGAAGGGAAGACATGAAGGCTATGATGAGGCCGAGAAGGTAACTGATAAGGCCCAGTATGGGCAGGCCGTCCACCCCTACCTTCTTCATGTAAAGGAGTACGTCCTTCCATCGGACCGAGGAAGGGCGAAGGAGCGAGAGGACGACCTCCGAGATCAGGGACCCCCCAAAGGTAATGGAGCGGGCAATGTCCTGGATGAAAGCAGCGCTCGTCATCCCTGTCTCCTCGACAAGGCCGACAGACCGCGGCCTGTCCTGAGGCGGTGGCGCAACGGCACGCCGGTCGATGATACCGACCACGCTGCGCACCCTCGGAGACATATTGGCGATTTCGAAAGGGATGGACCGCTTCGCTGCCTCTTCTTCCACACGAAGGAGGAAAAGGGCGCCTGCGCTATCTACGTAGTCGAGCGCTTGGAGATCTATCAACAGTTTTCCCTGGCCGATGCCCTCGAAGAGCGCCCCTATCTCCTCTGTCATGGCGCTCAGGTCAACAAGAGTGAGGCGGCCCGACACGGAGAGGCGCGTCACCTCCCCCTCAGCGCGTGTGAAAAAAGGCGGCATCACCTTCTCGCGCCTCGCTGGCCTCATTTCGCTCGGTTTTGGCCTCTTTTCTTTTGGGCCTTAAGACGATCTCTCGCCTCTTCGATCGCAAATGCGATCCCTTCCGCAAATCCCTGAAGCGTACAATGAGAGGCGTAGTCCATGGCTTCATCGTACTGATCGATCATGCTCCGGACGGCTGCAAGCTTCTCCTCGAACGCACGGACCAACTCCTCCATCGGTTCCATCCCCTGCCCCCTTCCCTATCCGGCTCCTTATGAATCGACCGACCTGTCGCCACTAGAATATACATCTTCAACCAATGAAGCAAACCGAAAGAGCAGCGAGGACCGGAAAGAAGGCACGACAAGAGCATGCCGGTTACCCTAGCTGGCGGAGCCGGGAGGCTCGCCGGGCTTATGCCGGTGGAGGGGGTGCTAAGAGGCTGTAGGAGCTGGGATTTGACCTGTCGGACAATTTCAGGTCATGCAAAACTGGCTCCTGAAATCCTCGACTGAGGGATGCACCTGGTAATACGCACTTTCATCCGCAAATAGTCACTCCTGAAGACCAGCAGGGTGGGTTACCGCACAACCGGCCTTGACACCATTTTTGACGTAGCTTGTGCTATAATGCGTACGTTTCGTCGGCTGCCATTTTCAATCACCGCACATCCGACGCTTCCATGTTATCCTGAAAGGCCGTCAAAGGTCAGGGGCACCGCCAGTAATCCCCAACAGGAAAGAAAGGGATGTTAATATGGGCTCAGGACGAGCACTTCGCATCCTGGTTGTCGATACCGATGAACCCACGTGCGAGGCGACCACGGTGGATAATCGACTCCCTGAGTTACGGCGTGACCGAGGATTTCCTGTTCACCACCATCAAGCTGCCGCTGCAGCATGGCTGACAACAATTCTTAGTTTGTAAAGGAGACCTGCATGGCAAATCTCTGTCAGAAAATACTCCTCGTCGAGGACGATGCCGCTGACGCTGAGCTCGTCCGCAACATGGTAGAAAGCAAAGAGGCACAGTGCGTCATCGCAACAACCGACCGGATCTCTTCGGCATTAAAACTGTTGCAGGAGGGCGCATTCGAGGTGGTCCTCTTAGACCTCGCCCTGCCCGACGGCAAAGGCCTTGAAACCCTCCGGCAGATTCTCGACAAAGGCCCGTTATTGCCCATCGTTGTCCTGACCGTCACCGCCGATGAGGAGCTCGCCGCAAAGGCCATATCCATGGGTGCCCAGGATTACCTCGTCAAGGGACGCTTCAATTCCGATCAGCTCTATCGGTCGATGATCTATGCAATGGAACGAAAGAAATACGAACAACAGCTTCGTGATTCCGAGGAGCGTCTGAGACAGGCCTTTGTCGGACTGGAGCAGCGGGTACAGGAGAGGACGGCTGAGCTGAAAGAATCCCACGAGGACCTGCAGAAAGCAGTTAAGGAACGGCTGAAAGCCGAGGAACAGCTCCGCCAGGCGCAGAAGATGGAAGCTTTGGGCACCCTCGCGGGCGGCATAGCTCACGACTTCAACAACATCCTTGCCGCCATCGTCGGCTTTACCGAGCTGATACGGGACCACCTGCCCGAAGAGAGCCGCGAGAGAAGCCACGCCAAGAAAGTGCTCGAGGCGAGCCTGCGCGGCCGTGACCTTGTCAGGCAGATGCTCATGTTTAGCCGACGGAGCGAGGAGGAAAGAAAACCCCTGCGGTTGAGCAGCATTGTCAAAGAGACCGCCGAACTGCTGAGGGCATCGATACCGACGACGATTAGCATCAGAGCCAATGTGAAAAGCAAATCGGGCGTGATGCTCGGAGATCCGGGTCAGATGCAGCAAGTGCTCATGAATCTTGCCACCAATGGTGCCCATGCAATGAGGGAGAAAGGTGGTGTTCTCGATATAGAGCTGAGTGATTCTATCATCACCCAAGCGGAGGGAACCCCCCCGGAGCCGGGACCCTATATGAAGCTCGTCGTCCGCGACACGGGTTGCGGTATCCCTCCAACGGTAATAGACAAGATATTCGACCCCTTCTTTACGACGAAAGAGCCGGGCGAGGGAACGGGGCTCGGCTTGTCCGTCGTCCTGGGGATCGTGAAGCAGTCGCATGGGTACATCACGGCGGAGAGCGAACTAGGTAAGGGGTCAACCTTCACCATCTATTTCCCGAGAATCGAAGAAAAGCCGATCATCGAGGCGGTAGACGGTTATGACCCGATCCTAACCGGTCACGAAAGAATCCTCTTCGTCGACGACGAGAAAGCGCTCGTTGAGCTTGGTGAAGAACTTCTCGCAGAACTCGGTTACGAAGTCATATGCCGGACAAGTAGCAGGGAGGCCCTGACACTCTTCAAGCTGGACCCATCGCGGTGTGACCTCATC
>Ga0326728_10015537_pt1 | contig 15800 bp, 15 predicted proteins | sample MB3enrmetagenome_FD_207602 | JGI IMG/M metagenome (GOLD analysis project Ga0326728, IMG submission 207602) | Lab enriched peat soil microbial communities from McLean, Ithaca, NY, United States - MB31MN | ecosystem: Environmental > Terrestrial > Soil > Wetlands > Peat | place: USA: New York...
CCTTTTGGTCTTTTGGCTTCACCCAACAGGTGATATTTTATATCACCGAAACCTCAAGACCAAAAGAGGTTTTTTTTATTTTTTGGATTCCTATATCTTTTTCGGGGTCTCAGAAGGGAAATTCGATGTTCTCCTTCCCACCCATGAGCAGGCATGGTTATTCGCAGCGGGCAGAAGCCTGCTAGAACCCAGCGCGCCCGTGGCGGTTGCGCCTGAAGAAGCGTTTTCCCAAGTTGAAAGCAAAATCGAGTTCGCACGTCTGCTCGACGATGCTGGTCTTCCACAGCCAAAATGGGGATTGGTTAATTCTGTCGACGAGTTCAGGAAGTGGAAAGCTCCCTTTTATCTCAAGGCACCGTTCAGCACCGCGGGAACGGGCGTGCGTCGAGTGTCGAGTGACGGAGACGCTGAAAGCACCTTCATGGCTCTCCGGGCCGCGGGGCACGAAGGCCCACTGATGGTCCAGACCGCTGTAGAGGGCAAGTACGCACAGGTTCAGGCACTTTTCGATCACGGGCGTCTTATCGCTGCTCACACGAGTGCTCAAACGGCAGTCGGGATTGGTCCGAGTGCGGCCGGTCGAGTGAGCGCACATCATCCGTTCGCCCGGCGCGACATCACTACTCTGGGTAAACGTCTGAACTGGCATGGCGGCCTAACGCTCGATTATTTCTTTCGACAGCGCGACTATGCATACATCGAATGCAACCCACGCACGGTGGAGCCAGGAAATGCGGCAGCGAGTGGCGTTGACTTGCCGGGACTGCAACTTCGCCTCTCGGTTGGAGAGCATCCCGATCCGGTTTCACCAGGCCAGGAAGGCGTACGCACTCACAGCTCACTCGCGATTCTCCTCGGCACTGCGGTGTATCGTCATTCCCGCTGGGCGGTCCTTTTGGAAGCCCTTCGTCTGGCCTTCCGTTGCGGCCCTTACAAACGGAGTCGCGAATGCCTTACGCCCGTTCTCCATGACTTCCCGAGTTTGATCCCGCTCGCAATGGTAACTGGACGTGCCTTATTCTCCCCCATCTCTATTGAACAGTTTGTCGCCTCAGCAGTGAAGGCGTACTCGGTAACGCCAGAAGCAATTGAGCGGGTTGTAGAAATGGCCTCGGCCGCAAAGGCCCACGATCACATGTGAGAACGATGCTTCGGGGTATCGGATGGCTTTGGGTCGGCGGTGATCCCTATGTTATATTAAGGTTACATAAGGAGCGCTCAACAGATGGAGAGTCAGAAGCGGGTGGTTTTAGACCAGTTCACGAAGCAAGTGAGTCCATTTGCAAGTGCGGCGGCCATGAGGGATAAGCGAGCGCTGGAGCTATGTTAACGTCAACGAATGCCGGTGCGGAAGATACGGTACTCGACGTTGCGTGCGGTCCGGGAATCGTAGTTTGCGCGTTCGCTGAAATCACGCGACATGCCACCGGCATCGATCTCGTGCCTGCGATGATCGAACAAGCTCAGTCTTTGCAGCGGGAACGCGGGCTCGAGAACGTCTCTTGGAAAGTTGCGGATGTGTATCTACTGCCATATGCGGATGCTTCTTTTTCGATCGTCACCTTACGCTATGCATTCCACCATTTAGAAAACCCTCGAGGCGTGCTCTCTGAGATGAAGAGAGTTTGTAAACCCCGGGGGAAAGTCGCGCTGGTTGATGTGATGGCCTCGGAGGACCCAGGGCAGGCCGAATGTTTCAATCGGATGGAAAAGCTCAGGGACCCGTCGCATGTGCGAGCCTTGCCCCTCCTGGAGATGGAAGGGATTTTCACGACGTTGGATTGCCGGCCCCCAAGGTCACGTATTTAAGGTGGAACTCGAGCTGGAAAGCGTCTTACAGCGGTCGTTTCCTGAAGAGGGGAACGCCGAGAAGGTGCGTGCACTGATTCGTCAAGCCGTCGAGAACGACGAGATGGGCATAAACGCGCATCGGCAAGGAGATCGCATCAAATTCACTTACCCAATCGCGGTTTTAGTAAGCGAAAAAGGCGAATGAGCTCAAGAGACGAGGATAACGGAATTATTTTTCACGTGATGAAAGTCTGAAAAAGGATGCAAGGGAGGGAGGAAAAATAAACCCGACAAGCCTGCGAGAAGCAGAAAAACTGGAGGTGACCATCTTGGTGGATAATTATATAGACATGCTTCTCTCCCAGGGTTCAGAAGTCCTGAGACGTCCGGCGGTTCCTCCCCCGAATTCCTTTCTTGCGGAACACGGATTCTCCTGCCTCATCAAGGCATCGGCAGGCACTGAGGAACACACGGTGCTAATGGATGTGGGAACATCAGGGACCTGCCTCCTCCATAATGCCGATCTTTTAAAGATCGATTTGACCAAGGTTGAATCGGTCATTATAAGCCACGGCCATTTTGATCATTTTTGGGCTCTGCAAAAAGTCATCGGCAGATTCCGGAAAGGAATTCCCCTCATCCTCCATCCGGAAGCTTTCCTGCAACGCCGCATCAACATTCCCGCTCTTGGGGTCCAGAGAGAGCTACCGCCCTTAGACGAAAATATTTTGAAAGAGGTCGGAGTTGAACTGAAAAAAGTCAGGGAGGATTCTACCTTGGCTTCAGGGCTCATCCTCGTCTTGGGTGAGGTGGAGAGGGAGACCAGTTTTGAGAAAGGGTTTCCGGGCGCGGAAGCAAAAATCGACGGACGTTGGGTTGCGGACCCCTTCCGCGATGACCGCGGAGTCGTAGTCAAAGTGAAGGATAAGGGACTGATCATCGTTGGAGGATGCTCTCATGCCGGGATCATCAATACGGTTAAACATGCCCAGAAAGTGACTCGAACAAACAAAATTCACGCGGTCTTGGGTGGATTTCATCTCACCGGGCCGATGTTTGAGCCGATCATCGAGCCCACTATCGAGGAGATGAAGAAGGTCGATCCTACTTTCGTCATTCCGATGCATTGCACCGGTTGGAAGGCCATCAATCAATTTGCCGAGAAAATGCCTTCACAGTTCCTCATGAATAGTGTGGGGACAACCTATGTTTTTTAGTTTTCCCCGGACGCGTGATGGGAAACTTTTAAGGAAATTTGAGATGTTTTACGACCAGCCCCACATGGCTGGCTATTACAGAGCACTTTTGCGCGATGTGGATATAGTTAAGGATGCAATAAGAGGTGCAAGAACTTTTGTAGAAAAGCCAAGATAAAAAGCCAAATATCTACGGGGCGTGATCGGAATCACATTTTCAGCATCATCCGTAATCACGCAATCTACACCGCAATCACAAGATCAAAAGCCTCTATCGTCTTCTCAGAATTTTCCCAAGAGGGCGCGGGCAACCACTATCTTTTCAACTTCTTTGGTTCCTTCATAGATCTCGACAATCTTCGAATCTCGGTAGAACCGCTCGATATTGTAATCGCCGATAAACCCGTACCCTCCGTGAAGCTGGAGGGCCTCATCCGCAACCCTGACTGCCGTTTCCCCTGTAAACCATTTCGCCATGGCGATGAGATGGGGTTGGGCTTTTCCGTTGTCAAGGAGCCAAGCAGCCTTTTGATAGAGCGCCCGCCCGGCCTCAATCCGTGTGGCCATTTCCGCAATCTTGAACTGGGTGACCTGGAAGGAGGCGAGGGGTTTTCCGAACTGCTTTCTTTCCCGAACGTGTTTGATGGCCTGTTCCATGGCTCCCTGGGCAAGTCCCACCGCCTGGGCGCAGATATGGAGACGGGTCTCATCGAAAAAAGCCATGAACTGCTGAAACCCTCGTCCGGGAGTTCCGATCAAATTCTCTTTGGGCACTCTGACATCGCTGAAAGAGATCTCGGCGGTGTCGGATGCGCGAATGCCCAGTTTGTGCTTCAGCTTGTTGGCTTCATAGCCTTTACGATCGGTCTCGACCGTGATGACACTAAACTGACCGTGGCGGGACTTGACCTGAGGCTCGGTGACGCAGAGAACTTGAAGGAAGTTAGCGATGGTGCCGTTGGTGATGAACGTCTTATTGCCATTGATGACATACTCGTTGCCCTTAAGGACCCCTGTGGTACTGACCGCAGAGACGTCGCTTCCGGCGTCAGGCTCCGTGATGGCAGCGCCGGTGATCGCTTTGCCCTTGACCAGAGGAGGGAGCCATTTCTTTTTCTGCTCCTCGGTGCCGAAGAGAATAATGATCTCAGACCCGAAAGTGGAAGATAGGATTCCGGAAGAGATTCCGGGATCGACGCGCCAGAACTCCTCATTGATGAGGCAGTGTTCCAAGAATCCAAGTCCTGCCCCTCCGTAGGCCTCTGGGATGAAGACCCCTACGAAGCCGAGTCCGCAGGCCTTTTCCCAAAGAGGTCTTGGAAATTTCTCCTCCAGGTCGTACTCCTGGGCCACCTCCGTGAACTCTTTCTCGGCAAACTCCCTTGCCGCCTTCATGATATCCTTCTGTTCATCTGTCAGATCGAAGTTCATAAGTTTTCCCCCTATGTTTTTTTGTGATACTATTTATTCTCTCGATTTTCACCAGGTCCTCTTCTCCCGTAGCTAAAGGGATCTGTTTCTGGCGTTTGGCCAACCCATTCTAATACGAGTGGAGAATGGTTTCAATGGTCCATAACGTTTTGGGTCTCTTCACCCGTTTCGCGGCGTGAAGCTCGGTCCTTGGCGTGAAAAGCGCCGCTCAGGGTGAACCCTGAGCCCCTCGGCTTGAGCGGTCGACCGAGCATGTCAAGGGCCTTTAGGTCGAATGAGTCGCCAAAGTCTCGGATCCAAGGCGAAGTCCCGGCCTTTTAGGCCGGTGAAGTCGAAGGGTTCATTTCTTGGACCGACGGGTCTTGGCATTCCTGGATTTCATCTGGGCCAATAGTTTGTTCAAGGCCAATCGATGTTCCTCCGTCCTCATGGAATCGAGAAACGTCCTGGCTTCATACTGTATGACTTGATCCAGAGTGGATTGCATCCCATGACGTAAAATCTCTTTTGAGCTTCGCACGGCCGTAGGCGGCATGGAGGCAATTTGTTGGGCCATCTTCCTGGCCTCGGGCATCAGGCGGTTGTGGGGGAATACCCGGTTCACCGCGCCCATTTCCAATGCCTCGCGGGCATCGAAGGGCCTGGCAGTGAAGATAAGCTCTGCCGCCTTGCCGTACCCGATAAGCGTGGGTAGAAAACAGGTGCTGCAAAATTCCGGCGTGAGTCCGATCCGAACGAAGGCAGCGCTGAAGGTTGCCCTTTCGGAGGCAAGACGAATATCACAGGTTAGCGTTACGGTAAAGCCAAAACCATACGAAGGCCCGTTGATGGCTGCGATGATCGGTTTGGGGTATTGCACAAAGGCACGAGGTAAATCGAGTAACCCGAAACCTGCTCTCTTTTTTGGGTTATCACCCTTTCCTTGGGCCTGGAGGAACCTGTTGAGATCGGCCCCCGCACAAAAGCCCGAGCCCCGTCCGGTTAGAATCAGGACCCGGATGTTAGGATCCTCTTCGGTTTCCTTAAGGGCCCGCACCAGCTCAACCATCATCGTTTCACTCAAGGCATTTAAGACTTTGGGTCTGTTGAGGTAGAGAAAAGCAACTCCATCTTCTCGGATTAATTCGATGTCTTTGTATTCCATTTCAACTCCTTCCTCTAATTGGACATTCGCGAAGCCTTCGAGAGCAGGGAGGCCACGGGAGCGAAGGGAGAATCGGTGAACAAGGCGAATTTTGGGTCCGGCGAGAGCTGAGTTTTTGAGGGGAGAGTCCCGCGCAAATTCACTTCTCTATTGAGCCGGGTCCCAGGATGATGTCAGCGATCACGTCTTTCTGCTCTTCTTCTGTTCCAAGCGCCACTCCGATGTCCCAGGCATCCTTGAAGTAGTGCTCGATGGCCCGCCCCGCCATATAACCGTAGCCCCCGAATATCTGGAGCGCCTCATCGACCATCTCGATCAATCTCTTACCGATCTCCAGTTAAGCAATTGCAAGAAATCGGAGGTCCAGTCTCCTCTATTCATATTCTGTGGCATAGTTACGTATCTACCACGCGGTTCCGAAGAAGCACCCTGAGCTCTTTGAAATCGGAGCGTCCATGGGAGATTGTCAGGCTCCCTCGCAATAATATTACTATAATTTGGCTCAGAGTCACACCATTCAAAATAACCTGATTGCGGTGGACGAATCAAGTCAAATACCAGCGTGTCAGATTATAAAGAAATACTATAAATTATCAAGTTTTTTATGGCGATTTTAAGAATAATGATATGATTTAAGCCCATATTTTAAGGAAAACCTTGACATTTTCCTATCATTATCATAGATTTTTTTCGCCAGTATAGATTTAATCTTTTTTTAAACTGGGCGAGAAAGCAGGAAGCGTAAAATTGTCATCCGAAAGTCTGGCAAGAATATTTGAAACTTTGCAAAAGAAATTATAACTGACAGACAAGCGTGCCGAGAATCTTTGGCGTCGAACAACTGATGGAACAGATTCGGCAAGCTGATGGAAGCAAAACAATGCAGTAGGTGGAAAGAGGGATATGGCGGAGTTACTTCAACAGGTGCTTAATGCGTTGGTTCTGGGCTGTATCTATTGCCTTGTCGCCTCGGGGCTTACCCTTGTTTATGGAATCATGCACGTCCCGAATTTTGCACAGGGCAACCTATACATGGCGGGGGCCTATGTGGTTTTCCTTTTGGAGTCCCTATTTGGGATCAATTATTGGTTTGTTTTCTTAGCAACCCTCCTCATCATGGGCGCTGTGGGATGGGCGATTGAGAGGGTATGTTTTAGACCGGTGCGCAATGCACCTCATGTTAATTCCTTTGTAGTCGCTTTAGGAGTTTTGATGGCAATTGAGGGCCTGATCGTCATTTTTTTTGGGGCAGATTACAAGGAGGTGGAAGCACCCTGGAAGAGAATAGTGGATTGTGGTGGCGTTACAATTGGAGGACAGCGGTTATTGCTCATTTTGGGCACATTGTTAACTATGGCTATTTTACAGTATTTTATCAAAAGAACAAAAAAGGGTATGAGCTTAGACGCCATGTCCCAGAATAGGGAGCTCGCGCTCGTGGTCGGGATCAATGTAAATCAAATGTCTCTACTGGCCTTCATGATTAGCACCGGGTTAGCTGGCGTAGCGGGCGCACTCATGGCTCCCGTCAGTTTTGTTTACCCCGCCATGGGAATGACACCGTTGTTGGTAGCTTTTGCGGCAGTGATCTTTGGCGGAATGGGTAACCTTTCCGGAGCTGTTCTGGGGTCCTTCGTCATGGCAGGCGCTCAAGTGTTTTCAACACAATACCTATCTTCCGTCTTTAGCGACATAGCGATTTTTGGGATTATGATTGCTATTCTTCTTTTTAGACCTAAAGGAATATTGGGAGGTCGCGGATAGGGTCATGACTCGAGCATCAGTGTCTCCAAAATTTCTTTTCAGTATCGTGGGCATGGTTTTTCTGATCATCGTTCCCGAAATCGCTACGACGGGTTTCTTCCTGCACATGGCGACTGTGATATTGCTTTGGACCATACTCTGTCTGAGCTTGAATGTCATTTTTGGTTATGGAGGACAACTCTCACTGGCTCATGGAGGGTTGTTTGGTGTAGGGGCATATGTTTATGGGGTCCTGGCTACAAAACTGGGCATCCATTTTTGGCTGGCTTTCCCGGCTGCTGGTATAGTGACAGGAATTGTCGGACTCTTGATTGGGATACCTTCCCTCAGGCTTAAAGGACCCTATTTTGTTATCGTCACACTCGGTTTTAATATCATCCTTGTAGCCATCATTAGGAACCTTACTAGCCTCACCGGCGGAGTGAATGGGTTAGTAGGTATTCCTGGCCCGGGAATTATTCCGGGACCATTTTTTGCCCTCGACTTCAATTCTAAAACGTCCCAATATTATCTCATTCTTTTCTTTCTCTTGGTGTTCTGGCTTGTCATGTATTTCATAAGGGATTCGCGAATTGGGAAATGTCTTGCTGCCATTAAGGAAGACGAAGATCTTTGCCAATCCGTGGGGATCAACACGATGTGGGTAAAAGTCCAGACTTTTTTGCTTAGTAGTATCTTAGCAGGGCTCGGTGGGGTCTTATATGCATCGTATATAGGCGTCCTTGCCCCTGACGATGCCAGTTTCCACGTGGGGTTTGATGCTTTAGTTTATCTAACCGTCGGGGGTATCGGTAGTGTCGTGGGTACGATATTAGGACCCGTTGTCATGATTTTGATATCTGAATTTTTGCAGGCATTTGTGGAGATCCGGCTGTTTATCAATGGCTTGGCTTTGGTCATCCTGATTATTTTCATGCCACAGGGCCTTAGAGGGGGCGTTGCCTACTTGTGGAAGAGACTTTTTCAAACTCGGGGAAATGCCACTTAATGGTTTTACGAGGAAAGGACGTGCTACTTACAGTCAGGAATTTAGTAAAGGAATTTGGGGGACTTCGAGCAATAAACAATCTTAGCTTTGAAGTCAACAAAGGTGAAATCTTAGGCATTATTGGTCCTAATGGCGCTGGAAAGTCAACTCTTTTTAATTTGTTGACTGGTGTCCTTTCTCCTACCCGTGGCGAAATCATCTTTGACGAGAAGTTTGTTACTGGTTTATCAACTCATGTGCTTGCTCAGCGCGGGATTGCGAGGACATTTCAGACGACAAGAATCTTTATGGATCAAACTGTCTTGAATAATGTAATGATAGGCGTTGTTCCGAAGACAAAACATAGTGTGTGGAATGCAATTATGAACAGGAGGAAGATGAAGAGAGAAGAAGACGGGTTGCTCAAACGCTGCGAGGGAGTCATCCGATTTATAGAACTTGAAGAAAAGGCTGGCCGCTTTGCAGGAGAATTAGGACAAGAAGAACAGAAGAGACTTGCCATTGGTATTGCCATGGCGACGGAACCGAAGTTATTACTCTTGGACGAACCTACCGGAGGCATTAATATAGAGGAAATTAATCATCTCATGGGTATCATTAGAAAAATTTGGAGTAACGGCATTACCATCTGTCTTATCGAACACAAGATGAAAATGGTTATGGAATTATGCGAAAGGATTGTCGTCCTCAATTACGGTACGAAGATCGCAGAGGGTGCACCTCAGGAAGTGAGGCTTAATGAGGCAGCTATCAAGGCTTATCTAGGAGAGGAATATGCTGCTTAGCGTCAGGGAACTTGTTGCGGGATACGGTGGGTTCCAGGCCCTGAGGATGGTATCTTTAGGTTTGGAAGAAGGGGAGGGGATTACGATTCTGGGAGCCAATGGGGCGGGCAAGACAACTCTGATAAAGACGATAGTTGGTCTGATAAAGCCCCAGAGTGGTGTGATAGAATTTGACGGAAATCGTATTGACCAATTACCAAGCTACGAAATAATCAAAGAAGGCATCTGCGTCTGTCCGGAAGGGGGAGGGTGCTTTCCGGAGATGTCGGTAATGAAAAACCTCATGATGGGTACAGTTCTATTGGGAGATCGGTTGTTGATCAAGAATACCTACGATAGGGTGATAAACTTATTTCCCCAACTGGAGAATAGGAAGATGCAGAAGGCCGGGTTGCTGAGTGGCGGAGAGCGCCAAATGCTGGCAATAGGGAGAGCCTTGATGGGCATGCCGAGGGTATTACTGATGGATGAACCCTCACTGGGACTGGCACCGATGGTCATCAGTAACATATTCAAGACGATACGGACACTCCGCAGCGAAGGCCTGACCATTATGTTGGTTGAGCAGAATGCCCAAAAATCATTGGAAATTGCTGATAGAGGATACATCATGGAATTGGGTAGAATCACCGTTTCTGGGACCTGTGAAGAGCTTAGGTGCAATGACCTTGTGAGAAAGGCTTATTTGGGAATCTGAATCCAAAGATGTTAAGGAAAGAAGTTTTCTCTTGGATTTTAACCATCAGTCTGTCGGCTGAGACGCGGTGAGGCGTGGAAGAACGACCCAAGAAATAAGGTGGCGGGGAGGGGTGAAAGAGAATCAAGACAGCATTTTTTTGCATCGTGCGGCGGCATTACTTCATAAATATTCTTACTGGTCGAGGAGGAAAGGCTTATGAAAAAACATCTATGGTTGATAGTGGTGTTGGCAACAGGGTTAGCTTTTACTCAGAGCAGTGATGCATTAGCTCAAAAGACATTGAAATTGGGCCACTTGAACTCGTTTTCCGGAGGGACCTCTCTTTATGGGGCTGATTCAAAAAGGGCAATGACCATGGCACTCGAGGAGATAAATGCGAAAGGAGGCATTCGTGTTGGAGGTGAGCGCTATCTTTTAGAAGTGGTACATCTGGACAGTAAATACCAGCCGGCGGATACCGTGGCGGGATACAGAAGGTTAGTGGACTTACACGGGATTCGTTATATTCACGATATGGGCACAGTCACCGGAAAAGCAATCATGCCATATAATGGAAAGGATAAAGTACTGCTTGACATAATAAGTCCTTCTGAGTCCTTGAATCAGACAGGAAATAAACTGGTTCTGAACCAGGTGGTGAGACCGAACGGTTACGACCCGCCAGTAGTAAGAGAAGCTGTAAAGCGTGGGTTCAGGAATTTGTGTGTTATTGCCGATGATTCGGACTTTGGAAAAGAGCACACCTCTGTGATAATGGATACTTTCAAAAAGTTAGGAGGCAAGGTACTGGCTGTTGAATATCTTAAAACCACCACGGAGGTGGATTTTATGCCTGTCTTGACCAAATTGAAAGGCTTCAAACCCGATTGCATGTATATCGTTACCTTCGAGGAACCTGGGATCAGGATTACAAAGCAGGCACGGGAGGCTGGTATCACCGCCAAATTTTTCTATTGTGAACATTTCAAGGAAAAAACGATCGATTCGGTTGGAATCGAACATCTTGAGGGAACGCTTTTTGTGGGTTCGTATTCCACACTATCAAGTATTCCGGTACCGGGCACTCCTGATGAGATCTTAGATTATAGAAACAAATACCTCAAGAGATGGCCGGGTGAATATCTCTCGGCGACGGGGTGCTATGGGTACAACTGGATTTATTACACAACGAGAGCGATGGAATTGGCAGGCACTGTAGCAGATGTGTATAAGGTGAGGGCGATGGCCAGCTGGGCTCTTAAAGAAAATTCAAAACTCAGATATGAAGGGTTCACAGAAGGTGGACGTGCCTATGGCATGTTGACCTTTGTCTTGGCGATTGATAACGGGAAGGTCCGTGTTGCCAGTATGATTCCATATCCCAAAGAACTGGCTGAACTCGGGGAGAAATAGCTTGGAATGGATCGCAACGACGGGGTGAATTAAATCCATAAGAGGAGAGTTTTTCAGCAATCCGCTAAGTTATTCGTTCTTATAAGACACCTATGAGAAGAGACGTTGGGAGTGAGTCAACAAAAAGAAATATTAAATTAAACGAAGGAGGTTAACAATATGCCTGAGAAGCAGTATGACGTTGTCGTCATTGGTGCTGGTTTGGCCGGCCTAAGCGTAGCGGGATTGATGGCTAAGCGAGAGAAGAAAAGTGTCCTGGTTGTGGAAAAGGAGAACTACCTGGGGGGCAGAATGCTTTCTTTCAGGGGCAAGGGTAACAAGATTGTGACTCATATGGGTGAGGAACTGGATGCTAAAGGCTTTAAGAAAGCCCTGGCCTCCGTTTATTCCTGGGTACACAGCACGAATCCTGATCTTTCCACTATATTAGAAAAAAAGCTTCTGGATGGTTATGGTTGGGAATGCGGGGGCACGGTCACCTTTTGGGGTAACAACGGGAGAATAGCTTGCTTATTGGATCATTTAGGTAAGCATTTAGATATGTCTGGAAGTAAAGGGTTTCTGGTAATAGAAGCTAATGGAAAGGAGAAGTATCAGATCAAGAAAGGTGGCCCCTATGGTTGGATGAACGAAGAGCAAAACAAGTACACTAAGAATATGTTGCGTGAGATGGCCACCGCGGATGACAAAAAAATGGCCGAGTGGGAAGGGATGTCCTTAGGTCAGTGGATGAAAGAACGGACGCAGGATCGTAAAGTCTATGAGTACATAGCCGCTGTGGCTTCGATCCACATGGTTTCAGGGGAACCTTCCAATATTGCTGTGCATGACTTTGCAGGTTTTATGCGAGCAGCAGCCAGGATGGGTGTAAACCTTCTTACCGGAGGAGCGACAGGGGTGATGCCCAATGCCGGCTTCGGCTATGTGGGCGTTCGCCTTGCTGAGGTGGTCAACGAGAACAACGGCGAGATTCGCTTAGGCACGAAGGTCAATCAGGTTCTTTTCAAAAACAATAAGGTAGCGGGTGTTGAAATTGTAACTTCTAAGGGGACCAGACCGATCGCAGCTGAGCAGGTGGTTTGCACCCTGCCTGTCAGGGATATGTTTAAAGTAGTTCCTAAGAAACTTTTCTCTAAAAATTTTTCCAAACATGTGGAAAACGATTTCTTCAGCACAGGGATGTTGACGGCTTTCTATGGTTTGAAAACGGACATCCTTGTAGACGCTGGTGTTGAGCCACAAAGCTGGATGTTGGCTCCTGCCATTATCAAGTCCGAAGAGGGATTCATCGGTGATGTAGACGTCATTTCAACCAGTAAAGGTAATTGGGACCCCAGCTTAGCACCTGTCGAGAGAGGGGAACGTAGTTTGGGGTTTTCCGTCGCTCTTCTCGATCATGAAATACATGATAAAGCCAAAGTGCAAAAAGTGATCAGGAAGACCAAGGATGTTTTCTATAACGCCTTCCCGACGATGGAGGCAAACCAGAAATTCGAACTTTGGCTTTGCTCTGATAAGGGCTATGGGGACTGGCCACCCGGTAACGAATCACGGCCTGCAACGACACACCCAAACTTAGCGGGACTGTTCTTCGCGGGTGACGGGTATGGTTCTAAGGTCTGGGGCGCCGGCATGGATGCAGCCGTCCACTCAGCTCTTTTTTGCGCAGAAGAAATGACTGGTCATGCGTACGTAAGTGAAATCTTGCTGGATTACCACAGGTAGAGGTACAGATAGAGGTAAATACCCGGAAGGCTATCATTTGGGAGGATGAAGAGTCTTCATTAACGTGATCATATTCATCTCTGCAATATGGAGATGAGGAAAAGACTTATTCGCCAGCCCGGGGCAGGATGAAGGAGGAGAACCCTATGTTGCTTGTTCCTGACGAGCAAATCAAGGAGTATACGGAAAAGGGATATTGGGGCCATGACACCATCGTTGACTTAGTGTACAGGAACGCCCGTGAGACACCTGAAGAAGAAGCGATCGTAGACCCGTATAATCGGAAAGAATTGGTGGGGACGGAACCTAAAAGGATTACTTATGCTCAGCTGATTAAGGCCGTGGATAGGCTTGCTATTAAATTCGTAGAACTGGGAATTAAGAAAGACGATGTCATTGCGGTTCAACTCCCTAATATTGTTGAGTTGATCGTCACCTATTTGGCCGCTTCGCGTGTCGGAGCGATTATCACTCCGCTGGGAGTCCAATATCGGTCGCATGAAGTGGGGTATGTTTTAGAATTATGTGAGCCCGTGGCCTATGTCACTGCGGCCACATTCAACAGATTCAAATACATTGAAATGATAAGAAAGCTTGAGCCAAAGCATCCAAAACTTAAAACCATCATAGGCACAGGCGTGAATGAGGAAATCCCTGGTGGGGTCATTCATTTTGAGGAAATAGTGAACACTCCTTTTGAGAAAAGATATTCCGAAGACTATCTGGAAGGGAGACAATCAGGACCCAATGAAGTTTTCTCCCTTTGCTGGACATCTGGAACTGAGGCGGAACCCAAAGGGGTTCCACGCAGCCACAACCATTGGCGGATTACGGGCATGCATAATCCGGTACTTTGTGAGTTCCCTCCACGTTGCACCATTCTTGCCAGCTTTCCTTTGATCAACATGGCTGGAATAGGCGCTGCATTTATGCCATGGGTACTTAATGGAGGCAAACTGGTCTTGCATCAACCCTTTGACGCAGATACCTACCTCAAACAGATTCCGGGAGAAAAGGTATACTACACGATGGCACCTCCGGCCGTATTGGTTATGCTTGACCGGTTACCTGAGTGGAGGGAGTTAGATAAGAGTTCTCTCAAAGTTCTTGGCACCGGGGGTTCGCCTCTTGCACCCTGGATCGCAAAGCGGTACCGGGAGGCCTACGGTATAGATATTGTGAACGAATTTGCCGCCAATGAAGGATTTGCGCTGCTTTCTTCGCCGATGTTCTTTCCTGACCCAGAGGACCGAGCTCTCTACTTTCCGAGGTGGGGGTCTGAAGGAGTCGAATGGAAGAACCTTGAAAAGATACCCGATGCATTTGCGAGAAGAGTCATGATGCACTCTACGCAAACAAAGCTGGTGAACCCAGAAACGGGGGAAACGATCACCGAGCGAGGCGTTGTAGGAGAGCTCCGGTATAAAAGCCCTGTGCTATTCCCAGGCTATTGGAAACGGCCCGATCTAACAGCCAAGGTTTTTGACGATGACAGATACTATTGCACCGGAGACCTATTCTCCATAGAAGGAGAGAAAATGGACAAGTTTCTCTTCAAAGGCCGGTATAAAGACCTTATCATCCGAGGAGGGCAGAACATCAGTCCCGTGGAGATTGAGCATTTGGTCGAGGACCACCCGAAGATCAATGAAGTGGCAGCAATTGGATATCCTGATGAGCGCCTGGGAGAAAAGCTCTGCGTCGTGGTTGTTCCAAAGCCCGGGGAGAACGTCACATTGGAAGAGATCATTAGTTATCTAAAAGAAAAGGATATAGCCGTTTATAAGCTCCCCGAACGGCTTGAGACGATCGATGTCATGCCGCGCAATGCCCTAAACAAGATTGAGAAGAACAAACTCAAAAAGATACTGTGGGAGAGATAGGTTCAAACGAAGTGTTCAATGAGAAGACAACACGGCTGTCTCCTCTAATAGAAGAAACCTAAGACTTATTTCGGAGGACGGAACGGCTTTGTCAAAACATTCATAAATGTGTTCGATAGGTCGTATCGATTGTGTAAGTGCTATTCGTCAGAAGGCATATCGAAAAAATCTTCCGCTCCATATGCCCCTTTTCCAAACGATGAGTGTGGTATCCTATCCGGCGGCAGGACTGAATGTAGTGACAAGCGTTGATTCTGTAAACATCTCCTTCCCTTTGGCTTGCCCAAAGATTGATGTCTCAAATGATTGATAAAGTCTCTTGGATAATAGCACTTTCAAAAAATTCTAAAACTGAAACATTGTTTGGTGAGCCTGTTAAGAAATGTGGCTTGGGAGGGTTTAAACATGTCTGGTAATTTCAGGAAACTTTTGGAACCCGTAAAGATCGGCAGAGTTGAGATAAAAAACCGAGTGGCGATGGCGCCAATGGGGATTGTGGGTTTGTTGAACCCAGATGGCAGCTTGGGACAAAGGGCCATAGACTATTACATTGAGAGAGCACGTGGAGGGGTGGGGCTGATCATTACGAGTCTATTTAAAGTGGAAAACGAGATTGAGTACTTTAAAGGCGTTCCACTTATCATCTCGCCCGAAGCCATGTCACCGTTCGTAGAGCTGGCCGAGGCAGTACATGCTCTTGGAGCAAAAATATTTGTGCAACTCACAGCAGGCTTTGGCCGGGTAATAAGCCCACAAAGGCTGAGCGGTCAGCCCGTATCCGCCTCCGCAGTTTCAAACTATTGGAAACCAGAAATAAGCTGTAGAGAACTCAAAGCGGCGGAAATCGAAAAGTTAGTTAAGTCCTTTGGTATAGCCGCACGAATTTTGGCTTCAGCTGGAGTTGATGGCATAGAGCTACATGGTCACGAAGGTTATCTTTTTGACCAATTCGCCACAAGCATCTGGAACAAAAGATCTGATAAGTATGGTGGTGACCTGGC
>Ga0326728_10015540_pt1 | contig 15799 bp, 15 predicted proteins | sample MB3enrmetagenome_FD_207602 | JGI IMG/M metagenome (GOLD analysis project Ga0326728, IMG submission 207602) | Lab enriched peat soil microbial communities from McLean, Ithaca, NY, United States - MB31MN | ecosystem: Environmental > Terrestrial > Soil > Wetlands > Peat | place: USA: New York...
GCAGTTGCTGTGGGTCAGGGTGTTTCGGAACGTGGAGGAACTGCGGTGCGCGCTGGCGGAATTTCGTGAGCGCTACAACCAACGCTGGATCGTCCAGCGCTTGGGCTACCTCACGCCCGCCCAGGCTCGCCAGCAGCTCCTTGCGCTCGGAGCTGCCGCATGAATACACTCAATGCACTGTCCAACAAATCCGGCGCTAAACACTCTGGCTTATGGAATACAACAGCGCGACCAACTCGTCATAGATGTACCCGTAATTCTCGGACAGGGACCTTTGATCTTTCGCATCTAGACCACCCTTTACCCTCTCAATCAGTCGAATCAATTCCTTGTATGCGGCCAGCGCCTCGTCAAGTTTATGTTCTGACGTCAGTTGCTTCGCTTCAGCATAAAGGAAACGGCCACGCAAGTAGACGTCTTGGGATTTTTCAGCTAGTGGACTCGCCTCGTTCAGCACGGTCCTTGCCGACCTTATGTCGCCGCTCATCCTTTTATACGTACCCTTCATATTAGCCCTGCAACTTGTCCGCTGCAATACGCTGGATAATAGGCAAGTGCAGGCGATGCCTTTGCAGGCCATCCCGCCTCGCTGAGATGGTCTTTCATCCGCGAGAGTTGCTGCTGAATGTGGAGACGTCGGCAACCGACATCTTCACATCCTAGCTTCCCTCTCATGACAGGTAGGAACCCGGATACCCGGAGCAAGAGTTTTATGGTCCGAGGGAAATGCGTCTTCACATATCGTACTGGTTATCATGTATGAATAGCACTAAGCGTGGGTAATCGCCCTGTCGGTCCAACTGTTCTGATTGACTCCGCTTGTAGACAAAATTTCTCCCTTCGCTCCTTTGGCCAAATTCCATTCCTGAAACAAAGAAATCCGTCCGTTTATAGACTTCGTACTGCGTCACCCTGACCAGGCAAAATCCGAACCCCAGCGGTGAATTCCTTTCGCAATTGTCACTCCCTCAAACGCCCTTCCTGCCTCAAGAGTGCGCTTGGCCGCCCGCTTGTTCTGTCAAGGCCGTCCGCTGCGCTCCCGTGAACGCAAACTGCGCGGCCTTGACAGCGCGGGCGGCCAAGCGCCGGAGACCGCCAGGAAGGGCAGTTGCTTCTTTTTTTTCAAGCGGAAATCACGCTCGAAAAAAAGGAGGAAAGAGAGAAACGCAATGACAGAAAGACAACACGCCACTTGGGGAGAACTACTGCACGAGGCGGTCGAAAAGCCGGGCCGAATGCTCGAAGCCTACACCGCCTTTCACAACTACTCGTTCGGAAACGCCTTGCTTGCGCTGGAACAGTGCATCAGGCGCAATTTGCAGCCCGGACCGCTCAACACCTACCACGGATGGCTCGAACGCAAACGGCAGGTCCGCAGAGGGGAGAAAGGAATCACCCTTTGTATGCCCATGCCGTTCAAAAAAACCGTTCAGACGCATACTGCTCAAGACGAGACAACCGAACCGCAAACCTGCTACGCCTTCCGGTTTCGGGCGTATTGGTTCGTGCTGGCGCAAACCGAGGGGGAGGAGACTTGCATTCCCCCGATTCCCGCCTTTGACATCGATGCCGCGCTTCGTACGTTGAACGTAACCCGGACCCCGTTTGACGAGATGAACGGCAACATTCAAGGCTTCGCCAACGGACGCGAAATCGCCATAAATCCCCTTGCCGCACTCCCTCACAAAACCACGTTCCACGAAATCGCTCATATTGCTCTCGGACACACTGCGTCCGAAAGGCTCGTGGACAGCGAACAGACCGCCCGACACATCCGCGAGGTGGAAGCGGAAGCTGTCGCGCTGATTTGTTGCGAAACGCTGGGCCTCGAAGGTGCGGACTTTTGCCGTGGCTACATTCAGCACTGGCTGAAAACCGAAAAGGAAATCCCCAATCAAAGCGCGACGCGAATCTTCGCCGCCGCCACTTCCATTCTGAAAGCGGGAACTCCCGCAGCGGGCAGCCAGTAGGCTGCTCGCTCTCCGTTCGTTGCTGAAATCACACCAAAGGGTCAAGGAAAGAATCACGATATTTCAAAAAGAGGAGAATGAAGATGAGTACAGGAACAATGAGCACGACGCAAGAAGTAGTACGCGCAGATGCGGTGGTACGGGAAATTCCGCTTGCGCAAATCTGCGAATCGAAAACGAACCCGCGCAGCCATTACGATCAAGGCGCATTGGCCGAATTAGCGGCCAATATTGAACAGCACGGCGTATTGCAACCCGTGCTGTTGCGCCCGCGTCCAAACCGAGCGCACGACACCTACGAACTGGTTGTCGGGTCACGCCGCTACCGGGCGTCCAAACTGGCCGGGCGCGAAGCCATCCCGGCAACCATCCCTGAACTCACGGATACGCAAGTGGCCGAGCTTCAGCTGGTGGAGAACCTGCTCCGCGAAGGTGTCTACGAATTGGACGAAGCGAGCGGTTATGCCGCGTTACAACAACTCAATCCGAACAACTACACGGTCGAGACGATAGCGTTGAAGGTTTCGCGTTCGCCTGCCTATGTGCATGGCCGATTGCAGTTGCTCAACCTTGTGGACGAAGCCAAGCAAGCGTCTCGCGGCGCAAAGCTCGCAGTCTCACATGCTTTTGCGATTGCGAGATTGACTCCGAAAGACCAGCAGCGCGCCTTGCGCGAATGCTTCCCGGAACATCGGAGCGCCGCTGCAATTCTTAAAGATGCCCGGGCGGAAGCCGTAACCGTTCGGGAGCTTTGCGCATGGATTCAGAGGGAAATTCATCTGGACCTCGCCAATGCTCCGTTCGACCCGCAGGACGCCGCCTTGCTCCGTCAGTAGGCCCGTGCGCACGCTGCCCCAAGCGCACGGGCAACAATCCGCTGCTCTTCCCTGAAACCAGCTTGAAAAAGTCCACGTGCGTTGACCGCGACTGCTTACACGCAAAGGTAGCGGCGCTCGTTCAGATTCGCGTGGAACCCATCGAAACCAAAGGCGAAAAAGTCTTGCGCATCTCGCAGGCGCCCGCATGGCTGGCCAAGCGCACAGCAAACGTTCTGTACGAAGGCCAATTCCGTAAGGTCAAGCAGGGCGGCGAGTGCCCGACAACCAAGCCAGCGGTCCTCATCGACGGCAAGAACGCTGGAACCGTGTTTCACGTGTGCCAGAACGACAAATGCCCGGTGCATGCAGTAGTCACGCGGTATCAGCCGACACCGCAAGAACGCGAAAAGCGGGCAAAAGAGGTGCTCGCCGACGTGCAATGCCCCGCCCACACCCTTCATTGATTACGAGTCTGGGCGTGTTGCAGGGACGAGTTTCACGTTCACCGCGCCAAGAACTTCGGGGACAAGCTGCCATCGGTTTCTGATTATTAATTAGAAGCTATTGCACAACCCCCCGTAGCACGATAGTGAAGCGCGCAATATGAAAAAACGCGCGGTAGATTTGGAGCGAGCACTCATAGCACAAGACCAAACGCCGGAAGTTCCCCAGCCAGCCGATGGTGCGTTCGACGATCCAGCGGCGTCGATACCGTCGCAGCGCCCGCAAGACGTTCTACGAATCGCTGGAACAGTTGCAGCGTGACTTCGATAAGTATCTCGCGTTCTACAACTGCGAACGCGCCCACCAAGGCTATCGCACCCAGGGCCGCACGCCGTTCCAGACTTTTTCAGAAGGGCTTGAAAAAATGCGCCGAGAGGAGGTGAAACCCGAAGCTGCTTAGTTTACAATCCGCGCCACCGGACTCTCCGGTGTCCGCGAGTCTCCAACTAAATACAAAAAAATGTGCGAAAAACTCTGGACACTACCCAAGTCAATCTTTCGGGCCGCTTCTATACGCATTGATTATTTGTAATATCTCATACACAGTCAAGCTAGATTGTGAAATACTACCTGTATTCTGCGAGCCGAATGATTGTGGCTGAAGTGTGCAGATTTTCCCTTGACTGGGCGCAGACCGAGTATCTCAATATGATTCTCCTAACGAGTTATTCTGACCAGGTAAGATTCGAAGAGCTAATTCATGCTTCCGCAGGCTGATCCTTCAGACTGTTCCCATTCTAAGTTATCGAACTGCGCCCGATTGAAGACCTGGGAGATGCGTCCCCTCATGTACAGCTTCCGCGCAGCCACAGGCACCAACAAACTGATCATCGTTGTGTCAGGTATCGTTGCAGGCTTGGGCATTGCACTTCGCATAGGGTTGATCTGCATGTCAGCGAACTTGCCAGTGAGCCCCGTAAGCGGGACTGGCGATCAGGTTCGATATGAGACCTTGGCGCAAAGTGTGTTCGAGGGCAAAGGACTGACGTATGAAGGGCAGCCAACCGCCCTGCGACCTCCCCTCTACCCACTGCTTCTGGCCGCCTCCCATTTGGTCTTTGGGGCAAAGTATTATCTGGCAACAAGGCTGATCCAGTTTCTTTTGGGATTTGCACTGGCATATCTATCGTTACTTTTGACTGCACGCCTCTTTGGCATGGGCGCTGCCCCGCTGGGGGCTGCGATTGCGTTAGCCTTCCCCACTTTGTCGCTGACAATCATTGAGCTTCAAACTGAGCTACTCACATCCCTGCTTGTTGCTTTATTTTTGTGTCTCAGCATTGCCACAGCAGATCAAGTTGAAGGGACTGAGAGCGCAATGGGCCTCGTATCGGGGGTTGCGGCGTTAACAAGATTCAATTGTGCTTTGCTGCCGATTATGGGAGTGATTGTTTCACTGTGGTTTCGACGCAACCTCCCGAAGACATTGACCGTAGCCATTATAGCAAGTTTACTTTTAGCACCCTGGATCATCCGTAATGCAATCGTATTTAAGGGCCAGGTGCTCTTTTCGTCTCATGGCGGGATCAATCTGTTGGAGGGGATACTGACGCCTCAAGGAAGGGCCCAAGCAAATGTGGAGCAAGCAGTGAAGAAAACAGTGGGGTGGGAACATACGGACATTGAGATCAACAGTCCCCACAGATTGAATTACCCCTCTGAGGCCAAGCTCGACCGACAGGCCATGGCCGCAGCAATTACTGCTTGGACCAGTTTGAAGACAGTTTCGGCTCTGCGGCTATTCGCGCTAAAGGTGATGTGGTTTTGCTTGAGCATTGATCAATTCTTGGACACCAGCAGTTTTTCAAACCGGCTGAAAATAGTAAGGAAGTTGGGTGTCATTACTTATTGGAGCTTTCTGGCCCTCGCAATCGTAGGTTGGAGAAAACTGTTTCAAATGGACAGAAAAGTGTCTCTAGTTATTGCCATTTACGCCCTGTGGATCATCGTTGCTCACCTGCCATTTGTCATGAACACGAGGCTTCGAATACCGTTTCTAGATTTTCTGATTGGTACGCTCGCGGCTGGAGGGATCTGTACGCTGCTGAAGTCATGGAAGGAGAGGGGAGCAACAAAGGTGTTCATCCTGTAAAATGACTCCGTGGTCCCTTTAGTTGGGACCTCCCCGCCATTGACAATGTCCCTTATGCCGCACGTGAGCCCAGCTTCCGTAGACAGTATCAAGAATCGATCTGAAGTACGTGATGACTTTCCCCAATCCGTGTCGTCTTTGGCTCAGACCTGCTGCAAGTGCTGGCCCGCGCTTTCATTAGACGACCAGCGACGAAGAGCAATCCAAGATGCAACATATAAGATTGCCGCCAGGATCAGCAGGGCGCGAATGCCGGTCCAATAGGATAGCGATTCGAGCAGTCCGCCCACGAGCGCACCAAGCAAATTCGAGCCAAGAGTATTGCTACGGAAGCCAGCAGCAGCAAAACTACGCACAAAAACAATCCCAGCAAAAAGCACAGGAAGGCACAACACGAACGAAGCTACAACTAATTTCATGCCAAACGACCGGAAGAAGAATTTCTCAAGGGGAATTACATACGACAAAGCGATTGTCACAAAGACTCCGAGATATCCGACGCCTCTCGGTAATGAAGGCAAGTATTCCACCACCAAATTCGAACCGACTATAATCAACATGAGACTTCCAATTACGATTGCATTGACAGCCCAGGTTGTACCGAAGAGCAAAGCCATTTTGCTTACGATCTGCGCTTCCAAAAGAAGAAAGCCCGCTCCTAGAAAGAAGAAGTGCCAATCAAAAGATTGTCTTGCTGTCCCGATCTCGCGGAGAAATATCCAACACAAAATGACCAGTGCGGCGGAAATCAGAATCACGGTGGCAGAGAGTCCCCTGCTTCGCTGATAGAAGTAAGGCCAGTCATCCGTCGTCAGCGTGGCATCCTGCATAGAAACTCGACTGTGATCTCGGACGTAAGCTGCTAGAGACGGCTCCGACAATGATTGCCCAATTTTGGCTTGCGAGCCGCTAATGAAGAATCTACCGCTCGTCGCATAAAACGGACGTTCAGCCTGGACTTGTATCGGCGGGGTTCCAAAAACCTTGTCCAGAAGGTTGTACAAGCGACCTGCAATCCACGGTGAGTCCACCCAAAACTTGACGATCAATACTCCACCTGGACGAAGCCTCTGCTTTGCTGCAGTCAGACCTTCCCAGGTATAAACGTAATTGTCGATACGAATATTTGTGAAGTGAGAACTCGTGGTATGAGAATCAAGGAGTGAAAAAAGAATCAGGTCGAATTGTTCGGAACTGTTTTGAATGTAACTCCTAGCATCATTCAGCACAGGAGTTACCCGCTGTGAATCATATGGTTTTTCGAAGTGGAGTTGTTTGCCAAGTTTGAGGATCATTGGATCGATCTCGACTGCAACGACCCGCTCTGCGCCATCCCTGAGAGCAGCGGCTACGTCGTTTCCGGTCCCTGCGCCCAATATCAGGACTGATTGCGGATTGGGATAAAAGCGGTATGGCAGGTTGTAGGCGTTCCACTCAATACTCACGTCCTTGAAGAGATTTGTGTGGTGCTCAACAAATTCTGGAGATAAGTTAAATATTTGCTGATGCCAATCATCGTTGGTGCTCAATTCGTAAGAAATCAGCTCCTTTTCTTCATAGACAGGAGTGATGGTTATCTTTTGATAAGGAGACCAGTAGGTACTGCTCATTCCTCCTGGCCCAAGGCTTGCCATAGCCGCGCTGGCGACAATGCTGACCGCTGACAGGTACCGCAGCCGTGGTACTTTCCACAGCAAAACAGTCATCATCAAACCTGCGAAAAGCAGCCATATTCGTGGAGGTTGGTAAAGAAAACAGAGCGAGGTATACAGTGCAATCCCAACTAAACTACCCAAAATATTAACTGAATAACTGGAAATACCGTGCTTCGCGTTTTCTAGATACCAGCCAATCAGCTGGCCTATCGGGATAAAGATGAAAGCAATCAACGTGAAAAGAAGTAAAACGACGGTGATCGCAGCGCACAGCCCCGCGATAGACATAAAACTGAGTGGCTGAGATGGAACGCTCCAGAAACTCACTTCGGAGAAGACTCCTAGAAATGACGGAAGTCTGCCAATAAGGAGTCTCAGTTGTGCCCAAGGGGTTTTCATCAGCGATACAATCGTCACCAACGGCAGAAGAGTCGCAAGAATGTTGACACGTCGCCTACTCAAATAACATCCCAGTCCAAAGCCTAAGAAACAGGCAATCAGCACAAAATTCTTGAAATATGCGAACATCCTGATTTCAGACGAGACCCAGCGAATCATGAGTAACTCTAGATAGAGTCCCAAGGCGCTGGCCAGTGCCAGCTGACCGTATGAAAACCCTCCTATCGCTTCCACCGAGAAAAGCCACCTCCCAACAGCCTTGCCATCGCCTGTGTCGGAATCTTTCCGCTGATTTCTATAAAATCGGAGCAAATAAGCATCTACAAGGGTGGCAATAAGCAGAACAACTGCAAAAGGGACAACAAACTGCTGGTAGTTTGCAGGCAGCGATCTCACCGGTGCTCCCTCAAAAGGGTCTCAAGATGAAGCAGGTTCATTGTCACAAATCTCGAACTACCAAATTTCAGCGCTCGCATGCACAAGTAGGTCATTGTAGGATTTCTGCCGGATGGATCAGACTAGTGCCTCAGGCTCGGGTCCCACTTCCAAAGGAGAGCAAGCGCCGTTGCAGCTATTGCGACTAGGCCTAGGAAGCAGAAGACAATGACGCGCAATATCAATTCCCAATCCCACCGACCAGTTTTTGACATAAGTAATTGGAAGCTCCAATCTTCGGTCAACACCTCACTGACTATCGAAATATTAGAGTCCCGGCATGTCGACTGTCGCTATTACTCTCCTCTAGGAGAAACTTATGTAGATTGTAACAAACCTGCCTGCTATCCTGTCGGAATTACAAGATGCTGCGGATGGCATTGAGCAATACACGAAACTGTCCTTCTTGTTCAAGTGCGTCGATTTTACGTGAGAGAAGGAGAAAAGTGCACATCAGATTGATTTGCACGCTACTCGGTTTGCGGCCGTATCGCTGCAGTGAATGTGATTTACTGTTTTTAGCTCCCTACGAGAAGAAACGGCGCCACGGTTGATTCAGTTTTCCAATTTTATCTCCTGAAGTTGGCAGAACCTCGGCAAGAACCCGGAGCGCAAAACCACCAAGAACACCGGACGCACGTTTGTGCTACTTTCCCTCACCACGCAAAGCTCGTGGAAGGATGCCAACGAAGAATACCAACACAAAGTCGAATGGCATCGCTTGATCGCCTGGAATGGCCTTGGCGAATACGCGGCCAATAAGCTGAGGAAGGGCGATCACCTATATGTCGAAGGGACGCTCGTGAGCAGCACCTACCAGAAGGAAATCGGCAAAGGCAAAAACAAAACGAAACTGACCCTCACCAGTTGGCAGGTCAAGGTGCAGTCCATCCGCAAGCTGAACACGGCGAAGAGCACCAAGCCCGCGCCTGCACCCGTGGAACCGTAGCCCAGCGAAACTCCCTTTTGAGCTTCGCCTTCGCACGGGGGGAACGGCCAACCGTTTCCCCCGTGCGTATGTTCCGAGGGCGTGTTGCCGACGCCGCTGCGATCTCAGCCCGGCTCGCTCGGAATACGGCCAGAGCAGGTGATCCAACTCCTACTGCATCGCCTGGCTACGCTTTGGGCCAAACAAGTATGAAGGAGGAATTGCAGTCCCCAGTTGCTCTTCTCCCTTTGCGGACTCCGTTTCTTATCACAACTACTGGTACTCCTAATGCCAAGCCTTTGCTGGAATCGTGTGGAACCAATTTCAGGCGAGCGGCGTCTGATTCTGTAGGAGCCAGGGGTACTATAAAGGGTCGTGGCGTACTAACAACCTTTTGCTGGCATTCCGGCATCCAGGCTTACAACCTACTCAAGCGGCGGGAAGAGGATATCCCCAGATGGGGTCGCGCCGAGAACGTCCCAGGTCGTTCGCATTCCTGCTGAACACCATTGAGCATCTCGGCGGGAAAATCGACCTTCGCGTAGGCGCCGAGGCCCAGGAGATTGCGCCACGGGCCATTTCCTACGGGGAGAAGCTGCTCGGCGATCCAGCTGTGGCGCTGACCCTCTTTGAAGAGACCGTCGTCACTGTTTCCAGGGTTGTTGGCAGCAATACACCCCCGAGCAAGCCAGAGGTACGTGATGTCCGCAGTTACCTCTTCCGCGCCTATGTCAACCGTATCCATGCCGAGAAGCGTTGCCGGCCGGTGCTGGACGATGCCACGGACAAGGAGTGGGAGAGATACGCAAGCCAGACCGATGGCAACGATCCAGACCGTCGAATTCTTGTAACGGAACTGTTATCGCATTATGGTAAAGTGACGCAAGAAATCGTCCGTCGCCATCTGGAAGGCCATTCCTGGAAAGAAGTGGAACGATTCAGTGGCGTCCCGGCCAAGGCTGCGCGCTTGAGATATCAGCGGGCCATTCGGCATCTACGGAAGGCACTCCAAGCGCGAGGGCGCGGCCCATGAGGAGGTTCTCCGGCCTTGCGGTCCGCAAACAAACATCGCCAAGGAACCAAGCGGAATACCTGGACGGACCAGGCGCTTGAGAAACTCTTGAGAGAGACCCTGGCGCACGGTTTCCCAAACCCTCAGCGCATCGGCTGCCCCCCTCCCGAAGCCCTCGAACGTAACGCGGAAGACCCGATCCACGCCGACGCATCCGTGAGCAGGCATCTCGCGCACTGCTCCCCCTGTTATCGCGCTTACGCCCGCCTGCTCCGGCGGCAATTGGCCCAAATGCGCCGAAAATCAACTCCTCCCATGGCAAAACGCCGGGCCAAACGGCCTTCCCGAAAAAAAGTTTAACTTTTTTCAAAGCAGGCCGAGCTTTTTTGCCAAAAAAAACACTCTATATATATGAGGGGAGTTTTTCGCCGGACTCTCCCGCAGCGCAGACGGGGCCAACCAACCACGGAAGGCTATAAGACGCGAAGGTAGAAACCCTCTGGCAGGAGCTCACGCTCCACGTGTGTCTTGACGACGATCAAGACACCCAGCACCAGGACAGTGGCCTTACCTTCGCGTCTTTGTTTCTGCTCGCTGCGGGTGTGGCAGGAACTCTCCTCCATTTTGAAAACGGCAGAACTCATTCAAGGAGAGATTCGCACATGAAGACACTCTGGCGTACGGCATCCCGGCTTCGGCCCACACCCAGGATTCTCACGGCGCTCGCATTCGGTTTGCTTCTCGCGGCTCCCGTATTCGCACAGGCAACAGGAACCTCCCCGTGGGAGAACGCGGTGCAGGTCCTTCAAACGGCGTTCACCAGCACCATCGCACGTGGGTTGTCGCTAGTGGCCATCGTTGTGGCCGGACTCACGTTTGCCTTCGGCGAGGGGGGATCAAAACGCATCCTCGCGGGCGTGCTCTTTGGGGTAGGCATGGCCATCGCCGCCGTCAACTTCCTCTCTTGGCTCTTTCCTGGCTCCTAAGCAGTGACTCACCAGGAGGAGACCCACATGGCGGAAGCAAGACGAGTGAACAGGGTCCACCGGTCGCTTTCCCGGCCGCTGACGATCCTTGCGGCGGAGCGCAAACTCTTCTTTTTCGCCATGTGTCTCGGCGCGGCCACGTTCAACCTGCTATCCAGCCTACTCGGAGGAATCCTGATCTTTCTGCTGTTGTTTTTTGCAGCCCGCTGGGCCACCGAAACCGACCCGCAAATTCTGCGCTTCCTGCTCACGGCGGCGAAGGTTCGCAACCAGTACGACCCGGCCAAGTTCAGCCCTATTTCCATTCGCAGGATCAGCCATGCTTAAACTTCAGCGCATCTTCAAGAATTACGACGAGACAGGCGCGTTCAACGAGCAGGTGAACCTGCACGGGTTCATCGATTCCAACGTTTTTCTCGCAAAGTCCGGGGAACTTGGGGTCATCCTCGAAGTGCGCGGCGTCGATTACGAATGCCTCGATGGCGCTTCGATTGACGGGCTGACCAAGAGACTCGAATCGGCGTTGAAACTCTTCGACGAAAGCTACCGTGTCTATCAGTACCTGTTCAAACGAAACAACGAGAGCATCCCCTACAGCCTCTCCGGCAATCCCATCGTGGACGCAGCCATCAAGAGCCGCATCGCGTACCTGACTGCCAAGGCCGACACGCTATTTTCGCTCTCCGTCTATTACGTGATCTTTTTCGATGGCTCTCGTCCGAAGCGCAAGATCGGAAGCGCGCTTGCCAAGTTTCCCGAGCAGCCAGCAAAAGCGTTCAGGGAACTCTGGACGTACTTCTCAACCCGAAAACAAATCATCTTCCTCGACCAGGAGATCACCAAGGCCCAAGCCACGTTGCTCCAGAAAGCCCGGAGTTTCATCCTGCAGGTCAGCGACTTCCTGACGGTCAGAATGCTCGACAAGCAGGAAGCCTTCCGCATTCTGAAACGAACGCTGAACTTCGCGCCCGAAAAGCTGGAACTGGCCAGGCTCAAACACGACACCTTTCTCGACTATTACCTCTGCGAGTCGCATCTCGAATGCCACCGCGGATATCTGCGTCTCGACGATTACTTCGTCAAAATCCTCACGCTCAAGGAACCCTCCGCGCAGAGCTTCCCGCTCATCTTCAAGCGGTTGCTCGAAGTCGAAGCCAACTACTACGTCGTCACGGAATGGAAGAAGGAAGACTCCGGCAAAACCCGGCGCATCATTCAAGCTAAGCGCCGCCACTTCCACAACACAAAACGTTCCTTCGTCAGCCAGGTCAACCTGAACGACGCTCCCACTCAGGATGTGCTTCTCGACGATTCCAAGGAGTCACAGGTCCGCGAACTCGGCGAAGGCATAAAAGAGATCGAATTACTCGGGAACTGCTTTGGCCAGTTTTCGCTCACCGTAGTCATCTACGACCTCGATATCGCCAAAGTGGACCGGGCGTGCGCGGAGTTTTACAAGGTTTTCACCGTCCACGATGCGCAGCTTTATGAAGAGAAATACAACCTCTTGAACGCCTTCCTCGCGGCTGTGCCCGGCAATTACGCCTTCAATCTCCGCTCCCTCTATCTGCTCAACACCAACTACGCGGATTTCTCGTTTCTCTTTACCCTCCACTCTGGCGAGCCTCGCAACCGGCATCTCCGACAGGAGTATCTTGCCGTCCTGGAGACCAACCATCACACGCCCTATTTCCTGAATCTCCACTACCGCGATGTCGCCCACACCATGATCCTCGGGAGGACCGGCGCGGGCAAAAGTTTCTTGCTCAATTTCCTGATCACCAACCTGCAAAAATACAATCCGCATACGTTCATCTTCGATTTGGGCGGGAGTTTCGAAAGCCTGACACAGCTTTTCTCCGGCTCCTATGTCCGTGTTGGCCTGGAATCCAGGGACTTCAAGATCAATCCGTTGTCGTTGCCGCCGACCAAGGGAAATCTCGATTTTCTCGCGCTCTTCCTCAAAGTCTTGATCCAGGGGCAGAAGGCCGGCGAGCTCGATCCGGCCACCGAGCGCGACCTGTACCAGCAGATCGAAAACCTGTATGCCGTGGACCCGTCGCTGCGCACCCTCGGCGTGCTGGCAAACACGCTCGGACACGAACTGTCCGACCGTCTCGCCAAGTGGACCCGAGGCGGGCAATTCGGGTTTCTCTTCGACAACGCCGAGGACACCATTTCGTTCTCGCGATTCCAGTGCTTCGACTTCCAGGCCATGAGCCAGTACCCGGAACTCCTCGAACCGCTGCTTTTCTACATCCTGCACCGCGCCAACGCCGTCATTGCCGACCGGCAGATCACTTCCGTATTCAAAGCCTTCTTCATCGACGAAGCCTGGGTGTTCCTGAAGAACCCCAGCATCCAGCGGTACGTCGTCGAAGCGCTCAAGACCTGGCGGAAGCACAACGCCGCGATGGTGCTCTCGACGCAATCGCTCGACGAACTGCGCCGTTCCGACATCCTCGACGTCATCGTCGAGAGCTGCGCCACGAAAATCTTTCTCTCGAATCCCGGCATGGACCGCGAACTCTACCGCCGGCAGTTCCACCTGAACGAAAACGAAGTCGATCTCATCTCGAACCTGATCCCCAAGCAGCAGTTCCTGATCAAAACGCCGGAACTTGCCAAGGTCGCCAACCTGAACGTGGACCCGAAGAGCTACTGGCTTTACACCAACGATCCTTACGACAACAAGAAGCGCAAAGAGGCCTTCGAGACCCACGGTTTCGAAAAGGGCCTCGAAATCCTCGCCGGAGGGCAGCCATGATTCTTCTTCCTTTTCTCGATCCCGCGGCACTGGACCATGCCCCGGTCCGCTTTTTTCTCCCTCTCGCCATTGCGGGATTGTTCACTGCAACCGTCTTTGCCGTGCAGTGGGTCGTCGGTTTGTTTTCCGACCGCGGCAATAGTTCCCAGCAGGACCATTCCATCTCACGAGGAGCATCTCAATGAAACAAACGTCTTACAGAAAATCCCGTAGTCCATTCCTTGGCGTCCTCGCCGCCATTGTTCTCGGCGCGGTCGCGTTCGGCGCTTCGCCTGCACGGGCCGCAACCACGGAGGCGCGTGTCGTGAAGTACTCGAAAGAGGACATCGTCCCTGTCCACGCCAAACTCCACTTTTCGACGCTCATTGTCCTGCCCGAGGACGAGGAGATTCTCGACTTCACCACCGGCGACAAGGAGTTTTGGGTCATCAACGGCGCGCATAACCTCTGCTACGTTCATCCCGCCCAGGCCGGCATCCGCAGCAATCTGAATCTCATCACCGCGAGCGGGCACGTCTATTCCTTCCTGCTCACCGAAATCAGCAACGAACCCAATGCCGAACCCGATCTCAAACTCTTCGTTGAACCAAAGGAAGGTTCAACGGTCGCCGTAAGCAGCGGCCTCCACGGCTATGTCAGCGCCGGGGAGGCCCAGGCGTACAAGAAGGAACTCGAAACGCTCCGTACGCAGACGGCGGATCAGGTTCGCACTGCCGAGAGCCAAGCCACTGAGCAGGTCAATCGCTTCCGCTCCACCTACGCCACCAAGCTCCAATTCGACTATTTGCTCAACGCGAAGGCCACCCAGGAGCCGTTCCTTGTCTCCGCCATCTATCACGATGATGCGTTCACCTACATCCGGTGCGCCGCCCGCGAAAAGCCCGCGCTCTATGAACTCAAGGACGGCAAGCCCAGCTTGATTTCTTTCCAGTTCGAAAACGGCGTCTATATCGCGCCCAAAATCATCGATTCCGGCTACCTCGCCATCGGCAAAAAGAAGCTGCCGTTTGCGCGGCGCACCGCCGGGAATTGAGAGCCGAACATGACCGAATCGGCCCCAACCACACCCGTACAGATTCAGGAAAAAGCGCCCAAACCCCAGGGCCTTCTCCCGAAGAACGTCCAATCGTGGCTCCTCATCGGGCTGGCCTTTCTCATGGTCGCCATCATGTGGCTCACCGGGGGCAAAAAACCGCCGACTCCCACCAAGGCAGTATCACCAGCGACGACCCTGCCCGCGCCACTCGAAATCAACGAAACCAAAATCGCCGAAATGCAGAACCGCATCGAGGAACTACAGCGTCAACAACTTGCTGCGCAAAACGCACTGGCACAGCAAACCCACTTGCTCGGAGCCGCCGCGCAAGACCCGCAACAAGTCCAACCCCAAAACGGTCCGGCTGCCCCTGCCGGGGAGCGGCCCGAAGATCAAATCCAGGCCGAGCGCAAGAAGCGCGCTTACATGTCGCTCTTTGCTTCGAATGTCGCGCTGAGCTACCGCAAGCCCCAGGCTAGCGCCGTAGTTCCTGCAGCCGAAGCACCCAACCCGGCACCAGCGCCGCTCCCGGCCGGACCTGACACCGCTCAAATGGCTCAACTACTCAAAGACATGCAGCCAAACCCGGCTCTTCCGGCGACAGGTGCTTTTCAGCCCGTGCCGCCCCGCACCAATTCCGCGGAAACAACCAATGACCGAAAGGAGGAAGTCAAAAACCCTGCCGCCGTGCCGTCTGGCGCTCTGAACGCGGCGGCAGGGAAAACCTACGTCCTGTTTGAAGGAACCATCCTCGAAACCGTCCTTGTCAACCGGCTCGAAGGGCAGTTCTCTGGCCCCATCGAATGCCTGCTCTCCACCGACGTTTACTCGAACGACCGCCAGCACCTGTTGATCCCCGCAGGATCGAAGCTGCTCGGCGAAACCAAGAAGGTCGAAGCCTTTGGTCAGACGCGTCTGGCCGTGGCCTTCCACCGCATCCTCATGCCCGACGGATATTCCGTCAGCCTCGACGGGTTCAAGGGGCTCAATCAGATCGGCGACACCGGTCTCCGCGATCAGGTCAACAACCATTATCTCCGCATCTTCGGCGTCTCGCTCGCTGTTGGCGCTATCGGCGCGGTTGCCGAAGCGGGAACCGGCAGCGCGCTCACCTCTTCCGGCAGCGACCTCATGCGTCAGGGATTCGCTGGCAGCATGGCGCAATCCTCTTCGCAAATCCTGGACCGGTTCTTGAAC
>Ga0326728_10015542_pt1 | contig 15798 bp, 11 predicted proteins | sample MB3enrmetagenome_FD_207602 | JGI IMG/M metagenome (GOLD analysis project Ga0326728, IMG submission 207602) | Lab enriched peat soil microbial communities from McLean, Ithaca, NY, United States - MB31MN | ecosystem: Environmental > Terrestrial > Soil > Wetlands > Peat | place: USA: New York...
CTGCAGACCATGGCGATGATGCGCTGCCTCTGGCTGTCCTCCAGCACGGCGGCGGCCCCGGGCCGTTGCTTCTCATAGAGGGCCCGTTCCAAGCCCCCTTGCCGGTAGCGATGGCCGACCTTCCGAACGGCCTGCGGAGTCAACGGAACAACGGCGGCAATCTGCGGCGAGCTGACGCCTTTGGCCAACTGCAGAAGGGCGACGGCCCGCAGGACAACCCGGACCCGCTGGACGCCACCGCTCAGCAGATCCCTCAACCCCTTCTGGTCCTTGTTGGTGACCTCGATACACAGGGCTGGACGAGCCATACCCCAAGTATGCACCAAAACATTTCCAGTTGGAAGTGTTTTCTAGAATCTTTTCAGGCGGTCAGAGAACTAGCGAGGCGCATTCACTTCCGAAACGTGCCTCCGTAAGCACAGCTTCAGCCATCGGAAGATACGAGCAATTGTAATTCACAACAAACCGGAATTTCCATTTTGGACTGCCAGATCTCATTCAGTATAAGCTAAAGTGGTATCTTTTGGTCCTGTGAGCCGCATTCTTCTTCCCGGAGCCGTTTCCGACCCTGCAAGACGGGGCTCTTACGCTGTTCGCAAAATCCAAAATCGAGAACTCCTGGCTTTTCAATACCCTCTACGAACACCCCTCCGCCCCTCACGTCCTGGTCTGCCCGGTTTCGGTGTATCATAGCCCTCCCGCTACCAAGTCGCTAACGCCAGCACATCCATCCGCCGAACCATGCTCCCGAACAACCGCCGTGTGAGATGGCTCTCGGCCAGCATCAGCCAGCAATAGCGAGCATGCTTGACCAACCGTCCGCCGGTCTTCACCAACCGTCCTTGCAAACTGGTCAGGGACCAGTTCTCGATTTTCTTCGGCAACGCCAACCGCCGCCACAGATTTCTCAGGTTGTACGCGATCAAACTCAGCCAGAGCCGCACTTCATTCGACCGGAACCGACGGCAGCTCAGCCGAGTTATCTTGACCGCCAGTTTGCCCTCCTTGATCCATTGCTCCGCCGTTCCCCGCTTGTTGTAGAACCGCACCACCGCCCGGCTGGCCGTCTCCAGGTTGGTCACGATGAACCCTACGCGCGGGAACAGTTCCCCGAAGTCGAACTCCATTTTCGCCGCCACCCGCCACGCTGTCTTCCAGCTCGCTGCCTGGTAGAGGAAACCTTTGTACCAGACCACCGGCTTGTGGCCCGGTCGTCCCACCGGCCACGTCAGCAATTCCGCGATGTCCCGCTCCAGGCTGTCGTTGGCCGGAATGCGGATGGCGTACTTCACGCCCCGCTCTTCCAGCGCCTCGTAGCTCTCCAGCTTGGCGAAGGCCGCGTCAGCCCGGAACACGACTTCCTTGCCCAGCTTCTGCTGCCGCTCGATCTCCGGCAACAGCAGTTCTTCCCAGTCGTCGGCGCTGTGGACGTTGCCGGCCCTCAGCTCTGCCGCCAGGCAGTCGCCTTCCCGATCTAACAGCAATCGCGGGGGATAGCAGGTGGACCCGAAGTGACCGTTTTACGCGCTGTTCTCCCGCTGGCCGTACACCGGGATTTCGGTTGAGTCCATATCCAACACTATCCGCTGTTGCGCATCGATGACCTCGGCTTTGGCGATGAGTTCGCGGTTGATGCGGGATAAGCTGGCGAAGTTCTCCTCCTCGGCCAGCATCTCGGTCTCAAAGGTCTGCAAGCGGGAAGTCAGCGCCGCGCCGCGATTCCAAGTCTTCTCCGATCAGCCGGAACGTCGGATCTTGCGCCCGTCGCTCGGCATCGTTGACATCCTCATAGCCCGCGATGCGGCTGTAGACGGACTGGCGGAACAGATCGGCCAGTGGAAGTTGTGTGTTCTTCCCGCGTCGCGAATCGGTCAGGTGCTGGGCGACAAGTTTGCCGAAGCCCAGACGTTCGTCCAGTTCGCGCACCAGAATGAGACCACCGTCCGATGTGACACGCGATCCCCGGAAATCAATCTTGAGGGAGGCGTTGGAAGATAACTGAAAAGGCCCGTTTTGTTTCTCACCCATTGGCTGTTGACTTCCTATGCAAATTCATCACGTTGGAACCCGCATGAATGAAGGCGTCGGCGGCCATCAAGAGGTTATCAGCGGCTGCTCAAAACGGAAATGTGTGTATCTCTCGACCGCCTAACGAGACAGAAGCGCCAGTCGCGTGAAGGCCACGGCCGCGATTAGGGTGGTAGCTGTAGCTTGCGCTAGCAGCGATAATTCCAGCCTGATTTCGCGTAGAAGGTCATCCCGAGCGACTTACTGGAAGGTCAGATAGGTGTTTGCCTGCGTCGATTGGCCGCCCACCGTCATGACCACCGGCTCATCGCCGGATAGGCCTGAGGGAACGAGCACGTTCACCTGGAACTCTCCGGCGTACACCATCCCCGCCCAGGACACGGTCGCCGGTACGGAGCCGAACGTCACCTTTACGCTGGAGAGGTCCGAGACCGGGTACGCCGTCGGCAGCACCACGCCAGATGGCGCCGCTGGGTTAGTGCTGCCCATCCCAATCGCATACAGCACCACATAGTCGCCCGCCTTCGCGGGACGGCTGGGCGCGGAACCGAAGGTTCCAACGGGAGCCACAATAGTGGCCGTGTTCGCGATCTGCGCCACCGCGTAAAACGTGCCGGAGGAGAGCGTGTAACCGAACAGCGCCGGCGCGACCTGCGCCATCGTGGCAGTGGACATCGCCGTCCCTTGCGGCGTGATAACTTCCACGCTTACGGAGCCGGATGCCGTATCCAGGGGCGTCAGCACGTTCACCTGGCCCGGACTTGCATAGCTGACGAAGCAGTTCTTCCCGTCGATGAGCACTTGTACGCCGCCCAGCGTGGTGGGCAGAACTCCGTTGGGAGCCGAACCGCTCCAATCCTCCGTAGAGGATGTGAAATTGGAGCCATAAATGGTGACGAAGCTGTTGGGAGCGATGGTCGGCCGATAGCTGGCGGAGTCCACAACGGCGCTGATCAGCGGCCCGCTTATGCTGAAAAGTGCGTTCACGTTTCGCGGCGCGCTCATCACCAGCGATTGCGGGTTGGCGCTGCCGGTCAGGGCGCCGCTCCATCCGGCGAAGCTGTAGCCCGGGTTGGCCGTGGCGGTCAATTGGACCGACGACCCGCCGCCGTAGTAGCCAGTCGCAGATGCAGGGCTGGCGGTCACCGTCCCGCCCGCCGCTGGAGAGGCGGTGGTTGTCAGCTGGTAAGCGGCCGTGAAGGTCGCCGTGTAGGTGGCGGCTACCGAACCCACCGTGATGTTGTGGGTCTGTCCGCCGCCATCCGACCAATTCGCGAAGACGTAGCTCGCTCCCGAGCCTTGCTGGGGCGAATACACGCCAATGGTGTGGCCCGCTCCCGAAACCCAACTGAAGGTCTGCGGAGCGGTCAGGCTGGCGCCGTCCACATAGATCGCGAGACCGGGTGGGTTGGTTGCGACGGTGACGGCAGAATACAGCACGCTGAAGTTCGCAGTAACGTTTCGCGGCGCGCTCATCCACAGCGGCGCGGGGTTGGTGCTCCCGGTCAGGTCCCCGCTCCACCCGTCGAACTGGTAGCCTGTGTAGGGCGTGGCGAGCACGGTGAGAAGTCCGATCCAGTAACCGTCCTGCGAATCGCCGGTGACGGTCACCTTCCCGCCCGCCGGTGGATTGGCGCTGAGGATCAAAGGGTACTCGCCCAAGAAGAGCGCCACGTACTCGGTGGCCGAGGAAGGTGTCGTGATGGTGTGGGTTTGTGCGCCGTGATCCGACCAGGAATCGAAGCCATACTGCGTCCCCCCGCTCCTCTGCGGCGAAATGGTCCCAATGGTGTGAACCGATCCGGGGGCCCAGTTGAAAAGCTGTGGAGCTGTCAGGGGGACGCTGTCCACATAAATCGCGAGGCCGGTCGGGACGGTATCGACGACAATAGGCGTAAGCTGCTGCGTCGCCAGCCGCGATCGGCTGGTATCCGCGGCTGGCGACGCAACGGGAAGAATCGTCAGGAGCGCCGTCAGGCAAACCCACTTCCACGTGCTCGATATTGGCATGAAAGGTCTCCGGGATGGAATCCGCCCTAAGGATGCTCCTAATCTGTGGCCAAGTCAACGGCGTCCTGGACCACTTGGTGGAAAGTGAGCTTTCCCTCCGTTGGTCGCCGGTTCCGGAACTCCATCATCCCGCGGCCGGCTCGGTAGCCAGCCGGCACCTTATGGCGATTCACCCCAAGCACGCGTGGCAAGGTCCGCCGTGAGGCCCGTCGGACGGGCATCTTGTGGAACTCGGCCACCGCCATGGCATGACATCAGCGGACATTGACGTCAAACCTGGCCTCGGTTGGAAGCCAGCCGGCTTCCATCGCATTCGCGATGCCGACTTCCCATTACCTATCCGGTTATCGACCCATCCCTTTCCCCAAGTGGCCCACAATGCGCCCAGTGTCCCGACGTCCGCTGCTGGATCTGAACGCACTCGATCAGGAGGCGCCAACGCGCTCCGGACGCACCACCTCGAGGTTTCCGTCCATTTCTCGAAGCACCTCATGGCTCATCCACTGATCGCTTGGCAATTCTCCTCCCGAAGCTGAAGTGAAACAGGTGGGGTGTCCGGTTGCCAGCCCGGTTTTCGCACAATTCTGGCGGCACGTCCGGTGAACAGAACCGCCGCCAAAAACCTCAACTAAGTCCTTACCGTGGCTTCGAAGAACTGGGAAACTCTCTCGTGCCGGCGAAAGACGACTGTGATAGCCCTTCGGCGGCAACGGCGGCGGTGTCCGCAAGGCAGTGTTCATATCCGCAGCGATCCGGAAACCGCGTTTGTTCGGCGCACCTTACCATCCTTGCATCTTTCCTTGCATTTTTCACTACTTGGCAGTAGAATTGGAGGCACTCTGTTATCTAGTATGACCGTCTCTTACACCTAGATCCAGGAGGAGCCCCGTGCATTCCAACGCAATCCTTTGCTGGGCGTCGGCGCTGATTCTGGCCGCTCTCGTGTTCCCGTGTTCCTGCCGCGCTCAATATCCCGCAGACTTTCACCCTTACACCTTCGACGCCAGCGCCGGATGGACCTCCATCCACGGCGCCGACCGACAGAGTTTCTCCGCTTTCCCTATATTTCAGCTCGGCGCCGGCGTCGCCTGGAACCGGGAGAAGCCGCGCGAGTACTATCCTGACGCCATCCACCCCGATTTCCGGCACTTCAATGTTCTCGTGACCGGCCAGGTCTTATTCGGCAACTCCGATTTGAAAGGCCAGCCCGCCTCCCTTTTCACGACCAATCCACAGAATCCCACACTGCTGTCCGCGACTGGCGGCAAGGGCAAGTTTTATGCCGCCACGGCCGGCCCCCGGTTTCAGTATTCCGGGCGGTGGCTCAGCGTCTATGCGCAGCCATCCGCCGGATGGTTGCGCCGCTCCATCGATTTAACCGGCCCTTCCACCGAAGGGGGCGCGCTGCAACCCAATAGTCCCGCCGTCTTCCACCAGGCCGGGAGCTCGGGCGTGGTCCGCGTGACCGGCGGTCTTTCGGTCAGCGTGACGAAAGGCCTCCGGTTGTTCGGCGAAATCGGTCTGCTGCAAGGTTTGGCCATCAATCACGGCACCATGCTGGCGCCCATCCTCTCGGGTGGGGCGCGCTGGTAATCATGAGGAGAACAACAGTGCGAAAATGCATCCTGATTTCTTTCATCGCGGTCGTCCAGACAGCCACCGGACAGACCACCCCGTCCCCTGTCTTTGCGCCGGTGCCGGGCAGTCCCTTCGCTGCCGGCGCCAATCCGCGCGTCGTCGTCGCCGGAGATTTCAACGGGGACCAGATCACCGATCTTGCTGTCGTCACCCCCTATCTCAAGCAGGTGACCGTCCTTCCCGGCACCCTCACCGGCGCGCCCGTCGAGCCCTTCCTTAACGGGACCTTCACCGGCCTTCCCTCCAGCTTCACCCTTCCGACCGGGACCCTGCCAATCGCCGCGGTCAGCGGTTACTTCGCGGGCAGCGGCTCCCTCGGCCTTGCTATTGCGAACTTCGGCGACAAGTCGATCTGGGTGTATCCCGCCGTTGCCGAAGGCGCCTCCGCAAACCAGATCCCCTTGGACGGCCAACCCATCGCCCTCGCCGTCAGTGACTTCGACCTCGACGGCAATCTCGACCTCGCCGTCGCCACCATCCCCGTGGCCAGCCCTGCCGCCAAGGGCAGCGTCACCATCCTGTTCGGCGACGGCACAGGCAATTTCCCCTCCAGCCGGAATCTGCAAATTCAGGTCGGCGTTCGGCCTGCCTCCGTCGCCGTCGGCAACTTCGGTGGATCTCCCGGCTTGGCCGTCGCCAACCAGACCGATGGCACCGTCACCATCCTCTCGGTCGGCGGAAGCACCTCCGCCGGCTATAGTATCTCGGTTCGCGGCACCTACCCCGTCGTGCCGCCGCCCTTCAATCCTCCCTATGCCTATCCCTCCGCGATTGGCGTGGCCGATTTCAACGGCGACGGCTTCCCCGATATCGTCACCGCTAACGATGGCGCCGCCAACCTCTCCGTACTGCTCGGCGATGCCCGAGGCATGTTCACCCCCGCCCCGGGCAGTCCCATCGCCGTCGGTATCAATCCCATGGCGCTGGCCGTCGCGGATTTCGACGGCGATGGCAACCAGGACCTCGCCGTTGCCAACTATAGTTCCGGTACCGTCACCGTCCTCCTGGGCACGGGAACCGGCGCGTTCAAGGCTGCCGCCGGCAGCCCTTACCTATCCGGACAATCGCCTGTCTCGCTCGCCATTGGAGATTTCAACGGCAGCGGCAGGCCCGGTCTTGCCATCGCCAATCAGGGGGACAATACTGTCACCATTCTGCTCAACGGCGTCACCCCCGCTACCACCGTCGTCTCGCAGCTCAGCTTCACCGCCCCGGTCTCGCCAGGATCGGTTATTGCCATCATGGGCAGCGGCCTTGCATCCACCAGCTTGCCGGCGGCGGACCCTGCGGCCCCACCCTTCACTCTCGGCGACGTCTCCGTCGTCATCACTTACAACAACAATACGCAGGACGTCCTGCCGATCCTATCCGTGAGCCCCACCCAGATCAATGCCGTCATCCCCCGGAACTCCACTCCGGGCGGGGTAAATCCCGTTCCCGGTCTTGCGACTCTGACCGTTCTCACGCCCACAAAAACGCTCAACATCTCCGCTGAGATCGTCAACCTCGCTCCGGCTCTTCAATCGGCCGCGCAGAACGGCAAAGGCGTGGCCCTGGCGACCTTCTCCAACCCGCTGCTGCCCCCCGTCAACGTCTATCAGTGCAACTCCGCGACACCGCCGGCCTGCGATCCCGTCCCTCTCGACCTGAGCCTGGGTGGCACCCTGACGCTGAACGCCTCCGGTTTGAACAACGCCACCAGCGTGACCGTTACCGTGGGCAGCCAGTCGGCGACCGTTACCCCCGTCTACCAGCCGACCTCGCCCGGCATGTACCAGCTCACCGTGCCCCTGCCCGCGAATCCGCTGATCCGCGGACTCGTTCCGGTAACCGTATCCCTGCCGCCGGCTCCCGGCGCCGCCGCCGGCATCATGTCCAACACGGTTAACGTGCTGATTGAGTAGAACCAGGCAGGATGGCCACGTTTTTGAACGTCAGTTTGTCGCATTGCAACCCTGCCGCGTTCCGCGGAGACCAGTTCACAGCGCCACTGCCCGTCGCCAGGCAGCCGACCACCGCATTGTGAAACTCGCGAATCGGCTTGATTTCCACCCGGCGCGGCTCTTCGACCGCTACGCCGTCGGCCGCCGCTGGCGCTCCGGTGAGGAACGTCGGCGAGCCAATATCGTGCAGCGCTTCTTCGTTGGGGAGTTTTTCGCGATCCCGCACAAAATCCATTCCGTACGCCAGATCGGCCGCGGTCGGGACGATCACGGCGCTCACGATTGCCGTGCTCCGGTGATACTCCTTCGCTCCCGGCAGCGGGATGCTCAACAAGCCGCCGATCAGTGGCAACTCGACAAGTGGCGGCACCACCGGCAGCTTCGATCTCGGGCGCTGCAGCAAGGCCGAGAACGCCGACAATTCGAACAGCTTGACCGACTCCACCCGCACCCGCGTTTGCGTGAGGTGCTTGGCAACCCGGGACACCGCGTCGGTCCCGGTGAGATTGCCCTTCGAGTAAAGTCCCGGCTCCGTTGTCTCGGCTGCATTCAGCGTAACTTCGAGTTCCGCCGACGACGCTCCCGGCAGCGTGTGCGGAATCACCTGAAACGTGAGCTCGCGTCCGATCTTCGCCTGCGTCGCCACCGGCGTCAGAGCGGCGATCGCCGGCAGCACCGTCGTCGCATTCAACGCTCCCTTTTCTAGCGCTCCGGCTGTTGACGCCGCTGCCGAGCCAGTCGTGCTACCCGATCCGGCGCTTTGGCCCGCCAGCGAGTTCAAGATATCCGGCGGCGATTTCGCCTGCGTTGCGTCCAAGTAGCTCTGCGTTACCGTGTCCACCGTGCTCTGAATATTCCCGATTCCCCGCACCGTGATAATCGCGTCGCTCAGAAACGACCGGCTGGTGTGGAAGAGCCCGGGACGGCTGTCGTCGAGATCACGCGAAATGTGCTGCGAGAAAGCCGCAACATCCTCATTAAACGCCACCACCAGTGGGTTCAGTTCTGCGTTCAGTTCCTGAGCCGAATGCTGCAGGTCGTAAGGCGAAAACTCCTTGGGAAACTGCTGCGACATTTTGTAGTTGAAGAGGAAGTCCGCAACCGCCGCCCGCAACAGCCCCACGCGCGTTGAGGAGAACTGGACGGGCTTGATTTGCGTGATTTTGTGCGGCAGATCGGCTAGCCTGGACTCCGCCAGGTCGTTGAGGGATTTGAGGCTGAACGTCGAAAAAGAAAAATCGCTGTTCTGCGAAAAACTCTGCGCCGCTTCCAGGGTGAAGCAACTCAGCGGCAGCGTCTGCGCCATCCCGCACGTCTCCTGCGCTTCCAGTGCGATCGCGTCCAGCGTTTCGCAGCTCACAGTTTCCTTGAATCGCTTGTCCTCGATCAGCCGCTTCCGCTGGGTCGCAACGCAATATCGTTTCGCCGCCCTGTCGATCTTAGCGTTGTGGAGCACGGCATCCGGATCGATCTTGCGTGCCCCCCCGCACGTTTTCCCGGCTGCGTCCTTGCCGTCCTGGCAACTCGGCGTGTTGCGTGGTGTGGCCCCGGGCTTTGGGAAAACGTCCTCTGGTTTCGCTCTTCGCAGTTCCCTGTCCTGGTTGTCGAGCTTGTCCTTGGCTTCGTCGATGAATCCGGTCACCTGGGGCCTTGCTGGAAAGCACTCCGGATAAACCTCGTACTTACCTTCCATGCAGCCGATCGTCTTCAGGATCTCCGCCAACGGGTCTTGGGCAGCGATCGCGCCCAGCAGAATGCTCATCAGGTTGGGCCTGACAGGTTGGAAAGCGTGGGTGAAACCCAGGCAGTAAACGTCCGCGCCGCAATAACCGTAGTTCGCGCGATTTTTCTCATCTTGGTTATCTGGGACCCACAGAAACTTCTGGGTGACGTAATTGTAGAAGAGGGGATCGAAATACGTATCTCCCTTTGTGGTAGTGCCGTTGGGGGTCCGATCAGTTAACAGCTTTGGCGCGGTCTCCTGCTCGCTCGGCGGCGACGACGCCTTGGTTCCCGGCTGCTGCACGAGGTCTGGGTCTCCGCTCATTCTCCGGCTGAGGTACGACCACCCGTATTGGATCGCATTCTCCAGCGCGTCGTTGTGCGCGCTCACAAGGTCGCGGATCTTCTCCGAACGGCGGAATACCTCCTTTCCGTTCGGCGAGCTTGCCTGGTAACTCCAGACGTTCATCAGGACTTCCGGACGCGGCAGGTCCAGCAGCGTCAGCAGACGAATGCGCTGCCACGTCAGTTTGTCGTTCGAGGTATCCGTGAAGACCACGTTGTCGCTGAAGGGCGCCATCCCCTTCACGACCGCTGGCGGCGGCGAGGGGGACGAGGGTTTATTTTGCAGGCTCGGCGGTGAGCTCGGCGGCGTGATCGTCGCCGTGGTCGTCGTGGTGATGGCGGGCGTTTGCGCCGCCGACCCGTCCGTGGGATTCCCGGCCGCACCTCCTGCTGCATCCGCGCCCGCAGGCGCAGCGCTGCCGGGCGCTGCGCCTCCCGCCGTTCCGCCGCCACCGGCCCCGCCGCCGCCCGTAGCGCCTCGGCTGCCCCCTCCTGTTCCACCCGTCGCTGTGTCGGCCTTCCCCGGCGCAGTGGACGTGCTCGTCTGCGACTTCACTTCGAACGTCACTGTGGTCGCCGGTGTATTACTGTTCTGTGAGCTTTGCGAGCCCGTCTGGTTCGCGTTCGAGGGTGTGTTCTGCGCCGTCTGCTGCCCGCCTGCCTGGTTCTGCGCCGATGCCGTTTGCGAGCCCGAGGCAGATCCCGAATCGCTGCCCGTCGACTGGCTGTCGGACGGCGGACTCACACCCTTGAGCACTTCGGTAGGCTTTTGGTAAAACATCCGGAACGTTGGCGGGGGACCTCCTCGTATCAACGCGTCCAGGATGTCCCGCACATCCTTCTCGGCCACTGGATCCGCCCCCTTCAGCCGCACGCGGGAAGTGCCAATCGCCTCCGCCGTGATTCCGAGCGGTTTTGCCGCGGCGATCTTTTCGGCAATGTCGGATGAGGTCCCGATGGGTACCGGCTGATCCTCGGTGTACGGCGCCAGTGCGACCGCGACTTGCTCGATGCGTTTCTCGATCGCGTCAAGCTCCGCAGCCGTGCAGGGTGGCGACTTTTTCGTGCAGGTGAGCTGGATCGAAGCATCCCCCTGGCTGGCCACCCTAAAACTCGTATCCGATCCTAGCGCGCTCGCCACGTCCTTGGCATTGGAGGCCTGCACTTCCGCTAGCCGGCCGCAAGGTCGTGTGCCCTTCTGGTCCATGCCGGCGCAATAAATCGGAAGCCTCACCGGGGGTATCGGATCAGGCGCCGGCGCCGGGGGGGCTGGCGGCTTCGCCAGAGCGTCAATCGCTTGGATTAGAGTCGCTGGATCGTATGTGCAGCCCGCCGTTCGGCAGGAAATAACGATCATGTCGTCGCCGGCGTTCTTCAGGACGACATCGGTGACAACGCCGAGTTGGCCAACGATGTCCGCGGCATTGTTGGCCTGCGCCGCCGCGACGCCGCCCCCGCATGCATAGCCAGGCGGATGTGGGGTCAAAGAGCCAGAACAGAAACTCGGCAGCCGATGAACCAACGGAAGCGTGGGCGGCGGTGCCCCTTGCCCCGGCCCACTCAGCACGATCACTAACGGCAATAAGGAGAACCACAGCTTCATACGTGCTCCCGTTCGCAACATTATTATAAGTGAATCCCCTTACCCAGGATTTCCATTTTGGCTCCTGGATTGGGCTCAGCATATCACAACCCCCCAAGTTTTGGTCCTCCGAAGTGCAGTTTTTTCTCCGGGAGCCTTCTTTTGCCTCTGCCAAGCGCCAATTCCGCCCCGCCGGAAAAACCGAAAACCGGGAAACAACCTCTTTTCAGTGACTTCCACAAACACGTCTCTGACCTCCACGTTCTGGTCCGCCTGATTTCGCTGGTGTCACCGCCCTTCTGCTACCCAGTCACTACCGCCAGGGCACCGATCCACGGGATCATGTTCCCGAACAACCGCCGTGTGAGATGGCTCTCTGCCAGCAGCCGCCAGTAACTGGCGTAAAGCAGAGGGGTGCCTCGGCAGGGGCCAACGACGAGCCGAGCACCGCGCCGCTGAGCTTGTTGAAGGTCGGGTTCGGTTTCGTGTTCCCCTTTGTCTTTTCGGGAGGGGCAGGTTGGGCAGACCTGCGAGGGCGTTCCTGCCCCTGTGTTCATCGGGGTACCCGCCGTTACCCTTTGTCTATCGGCTTCAGCGCGCGTATCGCATTCATGGTGGACTCGATTGCCGAGACCGCCCTTCGTGCATGCACTAGACTCCCAATACCAGTTTCTGACTGCTCCCAAGGGCTCTGCTGAGTGCCACTCTCGCCTTAAGGTTCTGTCCGTTCCCGAAGCCCGACGGCCAAACAGCGCCCCCTACATCGCCTCCAGCTGGATCATCGCGACCTCCGCGCGAGCGCTGGTTCGCATACGCGGCCCCCACGTTCCCGTGCCTGGCGAAGTGTAAATGGTGAAGCCGTCAGCCGCGTTCAACCCGTGGTCGTACTTGCCATAGACTCGCCGTGTGATGAATTGGAACGGGAACAGTTGTCCCTGGTGTGTGTGCCCGGATAGCTGCAATCGCACGCCGGTTGCTCTGATCTGGGGTATCTGCACCGGGCTGTGGTAGAGCAGGACAGACGCCTGGGCCGGATCAAACCCGCGTACGTTCCGGATGGCCGCTGCGACGTCCTTGTGTTCGCCTCTATCGGGGTATGCGATGCCGACGACCTGTAGCCCGCCGAGCGTGACCATTTCGTCGTTCAACACACGCACCTTGGTCCGGCGGAGCGCTTCTTCTGCCCGAGCCACTCCCACATAGGTCTCGTGGTTGCCGGTGATGAAATAGATCCCCATCGGAGCATTGAGGCGGTTGAACGTCGCGGCCAGACGGTCCAGGCCGCGGTCGTCGCCGTCGAACAGGTCGCCCGTGATCACCACCGCAGCCGGACGTTCTGCGTTCACCATCTCGACGACGCGCTCGGCGAACGAAGCGCCGACACTGAACCCGAGGTGCAGATCCGAGATATGCGCGATCGTCTTCCCGCGCCATTCTTGCGGAAGGTCCTTCATGCGCACCGTAACCCTCGCCACCCGAGGATGCGTCGCGTTCCAGACACCATAAGCGGAGAACACAACCGCCAGCAGAATCGCGATCCAGCCGAACAATGCGCTGTGCAGTCGCGGGCTCCAGATTCGGGTGGATACCCAAACGGCCCACGCAAGGAAGAATGCTATGGCGAGCATCAGCCCGATCCCAAGAGAGAGCTGAAAGGTCCCGGCCACCGCACGTGCCAGAGCGCTGTCCACATGCCTCTGCAAGAACACGGACACGACGGCGCCCGCCAGCAGAAGGAAAAGCGCGACCGCCAGGGCTCCCCGGCCCCCCCTGCCATGGATTTCGAGCAGGCGCGTCGTCGAGAAGTAGATGAAGTACTGAAAGCCGAACAGGATCGCGAGCACAACTGCCAGGAAGACCAGAAAACCCCGAGTCATCGAAGGGCCATTGTAACCTATGCGCTATCGATGCACCGCGCTCGTCGACTAGCGAAACCCGATCCGACGTCCGCGTGCCCGTTGAAGTCCCGTCGGGGCATCCGTCGGAGGGGCCGAAGGAACTGCAACTCGGCTCAATGCCCAGTGTCCAGGAGCATTTCTGCTCCTGGGTGTGACGCAGTTGGGCGGGGTCTTGCCGGACATCATCCCGTGCTCCGGCCCGAGCTGAAAGATCTCAAACCTCGCGGTCGGCAGGGCCTATCTGTTGCTGGGCGGCGTGATTGTGCAAGGAGGCCCGGCTCCGCGGCTGAGTATAGCTATAACGGCGACCCGGGAACGATCTGTTGTGCGGCTTGGCTCTTCCTCCGCTCCACCCGCTCGCGCTTGGCTCTCCGCCGAGCCGAGATTCCCCAAAGAAGGAAGAGAGCCGCAACTGCCAAGCAAGCGGCGGCGCCCAAGAACTGCCCGAGTCTCGGAAGGGGAGGTGAGGGATCCCAGGGCAGAATCGGGTACAACACGAACAAGCTGGCTGCCAGCCCCAGAATTCCTACCAGGAGCACATACGTCCCGAGCTGCTTTCGAGGCTCGGGAAACATGCGATGAGTCCCCAGGCCCCACCAAGCCAGACACGCGCCCCCGGCCAGCGCCAGCAGTCCCATCAGGAACGCCGGTGGCATTTCCCTCCCGGCCGCCCCGGCCATGTTCATGGCCGTGGTTGTAAAGCTCGCCAGGAAGAACCAGCCCGTCATCACCAGCAAAGCACCCAGGACCGCGTTGAGACCGCGCCATCGATCCTCCCGCTCCAGCACGAGCCTTACTGGGCATGCGGCACTCAAAGCCGCTGCCTCTTCGGAAGACAGGGCGATTGGGTAGACGTCCTTCAAACCATACAGCCTCAGCGCCAGCGGCTTCTCAGCGTAATGCAGCGAAATTACGCCCGCCTTACGCTCGAACATGAACATCGGATTGCAGCCTCGGATCGCTTGGCCAAGGGTCGGGCAGGCCGGCTCTCGAGGAGCACTCTGCGCCATGAGTTTGATGGCGCATGATGTCGAAAGAGGGCCTCTCCGGGAGAACTACGCTATATCCGGGCTTCCGCCCGGCGCGGCCCACGTAGCCGCTCGACAACGGGGTGGCGCCCGGGCCGGCCTCACAAATCACCAGCCGGGATGCAGTCACCAGTACATTCCAGCGATGCCGGCCTCGCCGTCCCGATAACTCCTCGAAATTCGTTAGCACGAATTGGATGGGTTCTTCAGGGCTCTGCATCTTGCTCCGCCCACAGTACCATACGGGATTGAGGCCTGCGACGGCATGTCCGGTCCATGATCCGTCCGTAAGCCCTGTTTACACCCCCTTATGCGGTGGAGGGCAGCGGCAGTTGCCCCAGCGCGTGCCTCCAGCTGGAAAACCGGCTCCACAGCCGCTTCGGCTTCCAATCCCACAGGTTGGTGGCGACCGCGAAGTACTTCACCTAGTCCCCATCGGCGAACAGCTGCTGCTGCCCGACCGGCACATGCCCGAGGTCGTGGCGCGGACGCACTTGGTTGAGACGCTCTGGTCGAACCTGATTTTCGGCGCCATCGTGGGCGGCCTGTTGAGCAGCAAGCGCGCCAAGATTCTGTATCCTGACGCTGGAATGGAACCGATGGCAACCCATCCGTCGGAGGCGCCGAAGGAATTGCCACTCAACTCAATGCCCAGCGTCCATTGAGGTGCCCGCTGCTAACCCTCCTCTATCGGTTTCAGCCAGCGTATCGCATTCAGCGTAGACTCGATCGCCCCGTTCCAATACTTGATGAGCACGTCACGATCGAGATCGACCCAGCGCGAGTTCGTGCGCATCGAGATGGCCGCGCGTCACCCGCACGGTCGGCCGGATCGCCACCTTCACCGTTTCTGATCGGCGCACCGTGGCGCTACGCGCGACCTCGACCCGCACGTCGGGCACGACGCCCATGTTCTCGAGCATGATCACGACGAACGGCAAGCCGGTTTCTTTGGGTGACAGAATGGCCAGATCGAAGCTATCTTCTGGCTCCGGCCGCCGACGAAACTCTGCGCCACCTTGGCAATGAGCTTGTCCCATTCCCGCCGCGCGCGCTCCTGGTGCTTGGCGGTGCAGCCATAGAAGGAGGGCGCCTCCCACTGCTTCATACCGCTGAGGTAGTGAACCATGTAATCCTCATCGGTGAATGTCGAGATTGGACCGATATCCTCGGGCTCCACGCCGTATCTCACGGCTGCCCGTGCGAGCCGCTGTAACATAGTCATCATCGTCTCCGTTGAGATCGCGTCCCAATAACAGTAAACCGTACCTTGAGTCAGGATGGAACTATTCAGCGCGAGCGTGTCGGGGGAGAGTTCTGAGCTAGGAATGCGACCGGGGGCGGGAGTTCAAGGCAAACCAACTCGAGCACGGTCTGCTGTTGACCATGGGGGGGGGGGGGCAAACCCGAACCGCCCTAAAATGGCCCAACTTGTTATCGGTCAAGAAACTAGTGTCCTGTCTCTGAAGTCCGCGTCACAAGTAGTGGTGGCTGTGCGTCTCTTGTACAAAGGAGTATGAGAGATGCGCACTGGCCGCCCCATTCCACCGCTGAGTTTGACCGAGGAGGAACGGCAGACGTTGCAGGGTTGGGCGCGGCGTCCC
>Ga0326728_10015543_pt1 | contig 15798 bp, 14 predicted proteins | sample MB3enrmetagenome_FD_207602 | JGI IMG/M metagenome (GOLD analysis project Ga0326728, IMG submission 207602) | Lab enriched peat soil microbial communities from McLean, Ithaca, NY, United States - MB31MN | ecosystem: Environmental > Terrestrial > Soil > Wetlands > Peat | place: USA: New York...
GGGACACGAAGTAACGGTCTACGAACCCAACCCCGAGCCCGGCGGGATGCTGCGCTACGCGCTGCCCGAATACCGCCTGCCGCGCGACGTGGTGCGCCGCGAGGTGGAGCTGATCCGGCGCGTGGGCGTGAACTTCGTGTGCGGCGTCGCGGTGGGAACCGATATCACTCTCAACGATCTGGATAATCAGTTCAACGCGGTCTTCCTGGCCATCGGCACCTGGAAGGAATCCTGGGTCTACCTGCCGGGAACGGAGCTGAAGGGCGTTCTGCCGGCTCTTACTTTCCTGGAAGCGGTGTCCAAAGAGGAGCCGGTGCGGCTGGGTCGCCGGGTGGCCGTCATCGGCGGAGGCAATGCGGCGATCGATTCGGCCCGCACCGCGCTGCGCATGGGCTCGGAGGTTACTGTCATCTACCGGCGCGAGCGCAAAGACATGCCGGCCATCCGGGAGGAAACCGACGCGGCCCAGGACGAAGGCGCCAATTTCGTCTTCCTGGCCACGCCGCACCGCATCGTGGGCGACGAAAGCGGCGGCGTCAAGGCCATCGAGGTGGTCAAGACCAAGCTCGGCGAGTTCGATTCGTCGGGCCGCCGTCGCCCCATCCCCACCGACGAAATCCGCCGCTACGAATGCGACACCGTGATCCTGGCGGTGGGCGAAGCGGTGGACTTGGACTTCGTCCGCGCTTCGGGGCTGCGTATCAAGGAAAACGGCACGCTCGAGGTGGACCGCTATACCCTGGAAACCAGCCGGAACAAATTCTACGCGGGCGGCGACCTGATCGCGGGGGCCTCCAACGTTTCCAATGCCATGGGGTTCGGCAAGAAAGCCGCCCGCACCATCGATGCCCGTTTGATGAACGGCGGCCGCTGGGACGCCATCAACCCGCACTTCGCATATTCCAACGTGCCGCCGGAGCAGCCGGTCGAAACTCCGCGGCACACGCTTGGCGAGCTGCCCCCGGCCGAACGCGCCGAGAGCTTCGTGGAAGCCATGGTCGGCCTGCCGGCCGAAGAGGCGCGGGAGGAAGCCGCGCGCTGCCTGCGCTGCGACATCCGCGAACACCACTAAAGGAGATATCGCTTGCCCGACAAACTCTCGATTCGCATCGACGGCGAATACGTCGCCGCGCACCAAGGCCAGACGATTCTGGAGGTGGCGCGCGCCAATTCGAAGTACATCCCCACGCTGTGCTGGCTGGAGAACATCACTCCGGTGGGCGCCTGCCGCCTGTGCATCGTGGAGGTCTCCGGCGTCAATCGCCTGCTGCCCGCCTGCACCACCCCGGTCCAGGACGGCATGAGCGTCACCACCAACTCGGAGAAGCTCAAGCAGTACCGGCGGATCGCCCTCGAGTTCCTCTTTTCAGAGCGCAACCACCAATGCGCCGTGTGCGTCTCCAACAACCACTGCGAACTGCAGGCCATGGCGCAGCGGCTGGGCGTGAACAGCGTCCGCTATCCGTATGCGTTTCCCAAGCTGGCGGTGGACGTTTCCCATGAGCGCTACGTGCTCGACCACAACCGCTGCATCCTGTGCACGCGCTGCGTCAGGGTGTGCGCCGAAGTGGAGGGCGCGCACGTCTGGGATGTCGCCGGGCGCGGCATCACGAGCACCATCGTATGCGACATGGCCAAGCCGTGGCGCGAATCCACGAGCTGCACCGGCTGCGGCAAGTGCGTGCAGGTGTGCCCCACCGGCGCGCTGGCCGAAAAAGGATTCGCCGTCGAGGAGATGGTGAAACACGAGGAAAAGGTGACACGCCTGGTCGCCAGGCGCGGAGGCCCTCAATGAAGAAGACCCGGCTGGCAACCGTGTGGCTGGACGGCTGCGCGGGCTGCCACATGTCGCTGCTCGATATCGATGAAGCCATTTTGACCGTGGCCAAGCGGACCGACGTCGTTTACGGCCCGCTGGTGGACGCCCAGGAGTTTCCCAAGTCGGTGGATGTGACCGTCATCGAAGGCGCCATCAGCTCGCAGGAGGATCTCGAGAAAGTGCGGCTCATCCGCCAGCGCAGCAAGCTCATCATCGCGCTGGGCGACTGCGCCGTCACCGGCAACGTCCCCGCCATGCGCAACCAGATTCCGCCGCGCAAGCTGCTGGAACGCATCTACATCGAGGGCGCGCAGGAGAACAAGGGCATTCCCACGGACGGAGTTCCCGCCCTGCTGCGCCAGGCCGTGCCGGTGCACGAAGTGGTGAAAGTGGATCTGAACGTTCCGGGATGCCCGCCGCCCGCCAAAGCCATCGCGTTCGTTCTGAGCGAACTGCTGGAAGGCCGGGTGCCGGATCTGACCGCGAAGGTGAAATTTGGCTAGAAAGCGCAAGGCGCCGCCCGCCGAAGCGAAGCAGGTTATCACGCTGCCCGCGCCGGTGGAGCAGCCCGTAAAGGCAACCTCCATGAAGAAGATCACGATCGATCCCGTCACCCGCATCGAGGGACACGCCAAGATAGACGTCTACCTCGACGACGAAGGCCGCGTTTCCGACACGCAATTTCACGTCACCCAGGTGCGCGGATTCGAAAAGTTCACCGAAGGCCGGCCCTTCTACGAAATGCCCTCGATTACCGCGCGCATCTGCGGCATCTGTCCGGTGAGCCACCTGCTGGCCTCCTCCAAGGCCTGCGACGCCATCATGGCGGTGGCCCCTCCCGAGGCTGGCTTCAAGCTGCGCGAGCTGATCCATTGCGCGCAGTACGTGCAATCCCACGCGCTCAGCTTCTTCCACCTTTCGGCGCCGGACCTGCTGCTGGGCTTCGATTCCGATCCGGCGCGCCGCAACATTTTCGGGCTGATCGAAGAGAATCCCGACCTGGCGCGCGCGGGCGTGGGTCTGCGCAAATTCGGCCAGGAGATCATCGAAGGCCTGGCCCAGGAGCGCGTGCATCCCTCCTGGATCGTTCCCGGAGGCGTCAATGCGCCGATGACCCAGGAGCTGCGCGGCCGCATTCTGGCGGGCCTGCCCAAAGCGCGCGCCATCGCCGCCCAGGCGCTCGATCTTTTCAAGGGCGTGATGGATTCGTTTGCCGAGGAGATCGCCAACTTCGGCACCGAGCCCACCATGTACGCGGGCCTGGTGGACGAAACCGGCGGCCTGCAATGGTACGACGGCCGCCTCAAGTTCAAGGACGCCGAAGGCCAGACCGTGGCCTCGAACATCAAGGCGCGCGATTACGCCAAATTCATCGGCGAAGCCTCGCTGCGCGATTCCTACCTCAAGGCGCCCTACTACAAGCCGCTGGGATATCCGGCGGGCATCTACCGCGTGGGACCGCTGGCGCGGCTCAACGTGGCGGACGCCTGCGGCACTCCGGAGGCCGATCGCGAGCTGGCCGAGTTCCGCCAGCGCTGCGGAAGGATGGCGCACAGCTCGTTCTATTATCACTACGCGCGATTGATCGAGCTGCTGCACGGCCTGGAGAAGATCGAACTCCTGCTGAACGATCCGGCCATTCTCGACACCCACGTGCGGGCCCACGCCTCGGTGAACTGCCTGGAGGGCGTCGGCATGATCGAGGCCCCGCGCGGCGTGCTGATTCATCACTACAAGGTGGATGAGCAGGGCGCCATGCTATGGGCCAATCTGATCGTGGCCACCGGGCACAACAACCTGGCCATCAATCACGGTGTCAAGCAGGTGGCCCAGCACTTCGTGGATGGCGCGCATTTCAAGGAAGGCATGCTCAACCGCGTCTCCGCCCTGGTGCGGGCCTACGACCCGTGCCTGAGCTGCTCCACCCACGCGGACGGCACGCTGGCGATGGAAATCGTCCTGAACGGCCCGGACGGCGCGGTGCTCGACCGGATCGGGTGAGGGAGCGCGGCCTTGACGCCTCGCGCCTGCTCCTACCGGCTGTTCACCAAAGTGGTATTGTGATCAACACGCCCTGTCAGTAAAATCTTTCACGTAAGGCGGAGATGTGTCAATTCTCACCGAACTGGCGACTCCTCTCCGTCGCAGGCCCCCCAGAAACGTGGAGGAACGGAATGAAAGCCAGCCAAATCAAGCCCTTGGCACTCTCCGCGGGAGTGCTCGTCGCGTTAGCGCTAACGATTTCCAATACCGGCCGCCCCGCAGCCGTAACCCTGATCCCGATAAAGGCACACCGCCACGCGCCCAACAGACTTCATCAGCAACACGACAACGGGCCGTCGGAGAGCGACAACTGGAGCGGGTATGCGGTGACGGGATCGAACGGCGCCGCTACCGACGTCAAAGGCTCTTGGACCGTGCCGGCTGTGAACTGCTCCTCCACCGGAACCGGAACTCCTACCGCATACGCCGCGTTCTGGGTGGGGATCGACGGCTATAACTCGGACACGGTCGAACAGATCGGGACCGATTCCGATTGCGTGAGCCTGACGGGACGGAGCGGGATTCCGACTTATTATGCCTGGGTCGAGTTCTATCCGCATGCTTCCGCCCTGATTCAGTTTCCCCATGGCATTCAACCGTCGAACCAGATCACGGCAGAGGTGAAATACATCGGTCAGAGCAGCGGCGGCCCGCATCAACAATCGGGGGCCCAATTCACCGCCACGATCACCGTCAACGAAAACGAGACGTACACCGTGACTTCGACGGTGCCCGAAGCAAAAGAGTCCTCCGCCGAATGGATTGCCGAGGCTCCCTGCTGCTCCAGGGGAAACAACGTATTGCCGCTGGCGAACTTCGGCACGGTTCCCTTCAGTTCCGCCAGCGCCACCGTGGGCGCCACGTTGCCGGTCGGATCGTTTCCCACCGCCGCAATTCAGGAAATCACGATGGTGAGCGAGACCAAGTCCAGCATTACCAAGGCCCAGCCCAGCCAGGTCACGAACGAGAGCGCATTCTCAGTGCAGTGGCTCAATCCCGGACCGTAGGCCGACGCCGCCCACTACAATGGGAAATTGACTCCCCTTCTCGATTTCCAAAATGTCTCGGTCAAACGCGGCGACCGCCTGGTGCTCGATGGCGTCACGCTGACGGTCGCGCAGGGCGAACACGTCGCCATTCTCGGTCCCAATGGCTCGGGCAAGTCCACGCTCGTCAAAGTCATTTCGCGCGACCTGTATCCGCTGCTCAAGCCGGAACCCTGGTCGCTGCGCATCCTGGGAAGCGACCACTGGAATCTCTTCGACCTGCGCAACCATCTCGGCCTGGTCTCGAACGACTGGATGCAGATGTGCACGCGCGATTATTCGGCGCGCGAGATCGTGCTCTCCGGCTTCTTCGGCAGCGTGGGCATCTGGCCCTATCACCAGGTGACGCCCGAAATGGAGCGGACGGCGCGCGAGGTCATGGACCTGCTCGAGATCGCGCACGTGGCCGGGCGCCCCACCGACGAGTTGTCCTCCGGGGAAGCCCGCCGCATCCTCATCGCGCGCGCGCTGGTGCACAATCCGCGGGCGCTGGTGCTCGATGAGCCCACCTCCAGCCTGGACCTGCACGCCACCCGCGAGCTGCGCGAAATCCTGCGCAAGCTGGCCGCCCGGGGAATCACCATTGTGATGGTGACACACCATCTTCCGGACATCATTCCCGAAATGCGGCGCGTGGTCCTGATCCGCGGCGGCCGCGTCTGGTGCGATGGCCCCAAGGAGCGCGTGCTGGAAGCCGGCAACCTCTCCAGTTTGTTCGGCACCGCCGTAGAAGTGCTGGAGCGCAGCGGCTACTATCACGTGCTGTAGCCGCGCCTACCGGGCGATGATGACGCCCACCCCGCCCGGCTGCACGTCCAGCCTCTCGATGCGATGGCCGAGTTGGAAGGGGCGGCCCACCACGGCGTCCGGGTACAGGGCCAGCAGGAAATTCTGGATGAGGAAATCGAGCGTGCGGCCATCCACCTCGAGGTCCCCGATCTCGACCCTCTGGACATCCACCCTGGCGCGTCCGCCGGAAGATTGAATGCGCGCGGTCACGCTGACCGGCCACTCGCCATCCAGCAGCTTCGACATCAGCCAGCCCGGCTGATACCCGTTGGCGCGCCCCAGCTTGCCGAAATCGATGAGCGCGGTCCCCGCGACCACTCCAGGCGATACCACTTGGATTCGCGGATTCCGGACGCCCGGCGGCGCCTCCTGCACGGCATAGGCATTCAGCTCCCGGAGGCTCAGATCCACGCGCGAGCCGGGCTTCAGGCGTTCGCTGTCGATGAGGTCGAACTTCCGCCGGACTGTGTCGTAGTCGTTCGAAACGCCGGCCCAGGCGCCCAGAATGATCAGCGGAACAGACAAAGCGTGGCAGATCTCCACGATCCCATAGACGCCGAGTGGCCCTAAGGAGTTCCGGAAAGGGGCATACCACCCAGGCGGTGCGGCTTTTGGCCTCGCGGCAGCTGCGGTTTTCGGAAAAAATACCCTCTGATTCAACGAGTTAGTTGATTGGCCCGCATCTTGCTCCCGGAACTCCGGAGGCGAATATGCCGGTTCAGGCCGTTTTGATCGTTGCGGTGGCGGTGGTGCTGGTTGCCATTGCGGGTTGGCGCGTCACGCGCGCCTGGTTGAAATTCCGAGGCCGTCGCGTGGTCGCGTGTCCCGAAACCCAAAAACCTGCCGGCGTCGTGGTGGATGCCGCCCATGCCGCTCTCACGGCGTTCTCCAGTTCGCCGCAATTGCGGCTATCTTCCTGCTCGCGATGGCCGGAGCGGGCCGGCTGCGGCCAGGAATGTCTCGCGCAAGTGCAGGCCTCGCCGGAGGATTGCCTGGTTCGCAACATATTGACCCGTTGGTACGAAGGTAAGGTCTGCGCATCCTGCGGGCATCCCATCGGCGAGATCGATTGGGCCGGCGCCAAACCCGCGTTGTTGCGCACGGACGGGGTTTCCATCGAATGGAACCAGCTTCCCGCCGAGCGGCTGCAGGAAATCCTGGCCACCACTTCGCCGGTCTGCTTCGCGTGCCACACGGCCAACCGGCTGGTCCATGAGCATCCCGAATTAGTGCTGGACCGGGGACGCCCTCCCGCTGTATAGTTGAATACAGCTTTTCGGATCTCCTCAGGTGAAACTGTTGTGCGTGTGCTTGGCGTTCGGGCTTCTGCCCGTGCCGGGCCAGCAGCGGGACTCGTCAGGTGCCCCTATTTTGCTGTACACCGAGTTCGAAGGTCCTCCCTCGCCACGGGCTCTGGATGCCATTCATGCGGAACTCGAATCCATCATGGCTCCCACCGGCCTGGAATTCGTCTGGCGAGACCTGGCGGGCGAGCACAACGAAACTGCCAGCCGCCTGGCGGTGGTGCATTTTAAGGGAAGTTGCGATACCGAGAGAGTGAAGCAGCCCGTTAGCCACTCCATCGCGCTGGGTTGGACGCATGTCAGCGACGGCGTGATTCTGCCCTTCAGCGACGTGGATTGCGACCGCATTGGGGCTTTCATCCGGAGCGGCACGCTGGGACTTTCCCGGGAGGATCGCGAGACGGCCTTCGGACACGCCATCGCGCGCGTGCTGGCCCATGAGTTGTACCACATCTTCGCCAACACGGCCCGGCACGGTTCCCACGGAGTCGGCAAGGGCGTCTACTCGGTTCAGGAATTGCTCGCTCCGGAGTTCCGTTTCTACGACCGGGAATCGCTCGCCCTGCGCGTTTCGAGGAAGCCGCCAAACAAGAAGCCCGCGCGAGAGGGTGCGCTGGCGCTGGTCCCCTAGCGGCCGCCCGGCGCGCTCCCGCCGCGCCGCCGGTCAGAGAATCAGCATGCAATCGCCGTACGAGTAGAAGCGGTACCTCTGCTCCACCGCGTGGCGGTACGCCGCCAGCGCCAGATCCGTGCCGGCAAAGGCGCACACCAGCAGCAACAGGCTGGTGCGCGGCAGGTGGAAGTTGGTAAGCATGGCGCCGGTTCCCCGGAACTGGAAGCCGGGGTAGATGAACAGATCGGTCTCGCCGCGCCGCGCCTCCAGGCCGCCGGCAGCCAGGGCGCTTTCGATGGTGCGTACGCTGGTGGTCCCCACCGCCACCAGGCGCTGCGCGTTGCGCATGCGCGCGGCGTCCCCGGCGGCGATGGCGTAACTCTCCGCGTGCAGGCGGCCCTGCTCCACCTGCGCGGGATGCAGCGGTTGGAAGGTGCCCAGCCCCACGTGCAGGGTGACGCACGCCAGCTCGGCTCCGCACGCGCGGCAGGCATCCAGTATCTCGGGCGTGAAATGCAGCCCAGCCGTGGGTGCGGCCACGGACCCCTTTTCGCGTGCGAAGACCGTCTGGTAGCGCTCGCGGTCGCCAGGCAGGTCCGGACGCTTGATGTAGGGGGGCAGGGGAATGTGGCCGATGCGCTCGAACTCCTGGAACAGATCCCCCTCGCCGTGGAAACGGATGGTGCGCTCGCCGAATTCGCCGCGTGAAAGGACCTCGCCCGTGAGCCGTTCGTCGAAGCGGATGCGCTCGCCCACGCGCATCTTGCGGCCCGGGCGCACCAGAGCGCTCCAGTCGCGGCCGCCGCCCTCTACCGGCCGCAGGAGCAGCACCTCCACCTCTCCGCTCAAGTATTCGCCGCGTTTGGGATTGCGTCTTCCGATGGGCAGCGAGTGGACGCCCGCGCGGTGCCCGAACAGCCGCGCCGGAAAGACGCGCGAATCGTTGAGCACGAGGCAATCGCCAGGCCCCACGAACTGCGGGAGATCGCGAAACCGGCGATCAACCCAGCGGCCTTCGGCGCGATCAACCACCAGCATGCGGGATGCAGCGCGATCCTCGAGCGGCTCCTGGGCGATCAGTTCCTCCGGCAGGCGGTAATCGAAAGCGCTGAGATCCATCAGGGCGTCTTCTGATTGTGGGCCGCGTCGGAAAGATGCCGGTAGAAGCCCAGATCAGCGCCGGTGAGCATTTTGGTGGCGAAAATGATCTGGCCGGTGTGCATTGAGAAGTGCTCCACCACGTGGTAGATGGCTTCGAGAACCGTGACCGCGTATTTCTGGATGGCGACGCGCTCGCCCAGGCGCTCGGGGGTCACGCCGCCGAAAACCGCCAGCGCCTCATCCACGCACCGGCGCAGCCTTTCGCGCAGTTCCGGTATCGCAACCCCGCCGGAGGCCGAGAACTCGCGATCGCGCTCCCGCGCATCGGCCTCGCCGCCCACCCCGGCGACGATCCACTGGCGCACGTTGCCACAGAGGTGCAACACCAGGTTCCCGATGGCGTTCTCGTTTGGAGATCCGCGCATCCACACCTGTTCATCGTTCAACGTGCCCAGGCAGCTCTCGACGCGTCCGGCGAGTTGGTCGAGCCGCCGGGAGGAGCACTCGAGAAAAATCCTGTCCAGCGCGGATATCGATGTTGGAATCATCCTTTTACTTGTAACACCGCGATCGCCCGCGACTTTCGCCGCCACACCAGCACCAGCGCCGCGCCGATCGGGATCAGCGCGGCGCTGAGGCCTATCCAGATTCCTCGCACGCCCCATCCCATCGGGAAGGTGAGCGCCCAGGCCACGGGCAGGCCGATCACCCAATAGCCCGCCAGATGCGCCAGCATGGGAGTGCGCGTATCGCCCAGGCCGCGCAGGGCGCCCGTGGCCACCACCTGGAAGCCATCGAACAGCTCGAAGAAAGCGGCGATCCGCAGGAGCACGGCGTCGGTCGCGATCACCGCCGCATCGCCGATGTAGGCCCGCACGATCCAACCCGGCATGCCCCAGAGCACCACGCCGGCCGATCCCATGAAGGCCGCGCTCATCGCCAGAGCCGTCCAGCCCGCGACGGCCACGCCGCGCGAATCCCGGCGGCCCATGGCCTGGCCCACGCGCACGGCCGCCGCCGAACTGATGCCCAGCGGGACCATGTAAGTGGTCGAGATCACGTTTACTGCGATGCCGTGAGCCGCCACCGACGCTTCATCGAGGCGGGCGGCCATGGCCGTCACGATCGCGAAGACCGCGCCTTCGAAGCCGATCTGCCCGGCCGCGGGCAGCCCCAGCAGCAGCAGGCACCGCATGCGCGCCCAATCCGGCCGCCAGCTCGCGCGCCAAAGTGGCTTGCCCGAGTGCCGCTCGTGCCGCAGGACTGCGATACCCAGCACCGCGGCCAGATAAGCGCGCGCGATGGTGGTGGACCAGCCCGAGCCCGCCAGGCCCATCGGCGGCGCGCCCCAGTGGCCATACATCAGAATCCAGTTTCCGGCGAAGTTTACCAGGTTGGCGCTCACCAGCGCGAAGGTCACCGGCTTGACGATGTTCACGGCCTGCAGGTAGCGGCGGAAGGCCGTGTAGAAAAGCAGCGGAAGGACACCCCCGGCCAGGGCGCGCAGGTATCCGCCCAGGTGCGCCATGACGCGCGGATTGGTCCCGACGGCGCCCAGCAGCGGAACCATGGCCCACAGCAGCGCGAAAACGGGCGGGGCAATCAGCAGGCCAAGCCACAGGCCGGCGGCCAGGGTGCGGCGGCAATCGCGGGCGTCGCCGGCGCCGAAGGATTGCGCCACCAGCGTATCCATGCCGAACAGCAGGCCCATGCCGGCCGTGCCCACCGGATAGAATACCATCGCGCCCAGACTGCCGGCGCCCACGGCCGCCGCTCCCAAAGGCCCGGCCATCACGGTGTCCACAATCCCCATCACCATCCAGCCCAGCTCCGCCAGGGCCAGCGGCGCGGCCAAACGCAGCATAAGACGGAACTCGCTCCGGAAGCTCGCGGCCGACAGAGTCATGCGCGCTAAGCCTTGGGATGGGCCTTGTCGTACACGGCCATGAGGTCTGTGAGCGAGACCTGGGTGTACTTCTGGGTGGTGGAGAGGCGCGCGTGGCCGAGGAGCTCCTGGATGGCGCGCAGGTCCGCGCCATCGGCCAGCAGATGCGTGGCATAGGCGTGCCGGAAACTGTGCGGATGGATCGAGCTATCGCCGCTCAGCAGGCGGCTATAGAGCTTGACCAGGAAGGCCACACCCCCGCGGGTGAGGCGTCCGCCGCGGCGATTCAGGAACACGGCGGTCTGTTCGCGCACGATGGGCCGCGCGGCCAGGTAACGATCGAGGGCCTCGGCGGCCTTTCCGGGCACCGGCACCTGCCGCTCCTTGCGGCCCTTGCCGCGCACCCGCAGCCAGCGCTCGGCGCGGTCGAGATCCTCCAGGTTCAGGCCCACCAGCTCGCTCACGCGCAGGCCGCAGCCATAGAGCAGCTCGAAGAGGGCGCGGTCGCGCGCGGGGAAGGGTCGCTCGAGCTTGTCAGCCGCCACGCCATCGAGCAGCGCGCTGGTCTGCTCGGGCGTCATCACCTCGGGGAGTTTCTGAGGGGCCTTAGGCGTGCGCACCAGGCGAGCCACGTTGATCTCGACGACGCCCTCGCGCAGCATGAAGCGGAACAGGCCGCGCACGGCGGCCAGCTTGCGGCGGATGGTGACTGCGGTGAGCCGCTGGCCGTAGAGCCACGCCATCCACTCGCGCAGCACCAGCAGGTCGATGGCGCGCGGCTCGGGCGGCTCGGTCTCAGGCGGTGAAAGGTACTCGAGGAACTGCGCCAGATCGGCCGCGTAAGCGTCCACGGTGTGGGGCGAGGCGCCGGAGCGCACCAGCTCGGCGGTGTACTGGCCAATCTGTTCAGCGAGCGGAGAGTGCGGCATGGCGGTATTCTTCGAGCGCCGCTAGGGCGCGCCGGCAGATCTCGCGGTGGCGGGCGGCTTTATCGTGGCGCAGCTTGCGGCGGAGATCCTCCTCGAGCGGCGGCAGCAGGTCGAAGGTGATGTTGGCGGGTTGGTAGTTGGCGGGGTCCGCGCCGGAGATGAAGTGGCACAGCGACCCCAGGGCGGTCGCGCGCGGAAGGGGGCGCGGCGGGTCGCCCAACGCCAGGGAGGCCGCGTGCATCCCGGCCATCAGCCCCGTGGCGATAGCTTCCACGTAGCCCTCCACGCCCGATATCTGGCCGGCAAACAGCACCTCCGGCCGCGCGCGCAGGCCCAGAGCCGGCGTGAGCAGGGCCGGCGCATTGATGTAGGTGTTGCGATGGATCTGGCCGAAGCGGAGGAACTCGGCCTTTTCGAGGCCGGGGATGAGGCGCAGGATGCGGGCCTGCTCTCCGAACTTCAGGTGGTTCTGGAAGCCCACCAGATTGAAACTTCCGGCGCGCAGATTCTCCTGGCGAAGCTGCACCACGGCGTAAGGGCGCCGGCCGGTGCGCGGATCGCTGAGACCCATGGGCTTCATGGGCCCGAAGCGCAGCGTATCGCGGCCGCGGCGCGCCAGCTCCTCGATGGGCAGACAGGCTTCGAAGTAGCGGACGTGGTCCTCGGCGATGTGCGCCGTCACCGCCTGGGCCGCAAGCAGCTCGTCCACGAAGCGGTCGTACTGGCCGCGGTCCAGCGGGCAGTTGAGGTAATCGTCCGTTCCGGAGGCCGATTTTCCGTAGCGCGAAGCCCAGAACGCTATGCTCGTGTCCACCGTTTCGGCATCCACGATGGGGCTGATGCTGTCGTAGAAATAGAGCCGCGCGGAGCCAGTGAGCCGCGCGATCTCCGCGGCCAGCGCCGGGCTGGTAAGGGGACCGGTGGCCACAATCACGATGCCCTCATCCGGGACCGCGGTGACCTCCTCGCGCCGCAGCTCGATGAGCGGTTCGGAGGCGATGGCCGCGGTGACGGCTTCGGCGAACAGGTCGCGATCCACGGTGAGCGCATGGCCTCCCGGCACGCGCGCCTCGCCGGCGGCGCGCAGCAGGAGCGAGCCGAGGCCGCGCAGTTCCTCTTTCAGCAGCCACGGAGCCGTGGATTCCTGTTCGGATTTCAGCGAATTGCTGCACACCAGTTCCGCCAGCCGGTCGCTCCGATGCGCCGGTGTAGGTGTCGCGGGGCGCATTTCGTGGAGCACCGCCCGAAGCCCGCGCCGGGCCACCTGCCAGGCGGCCTCCGTCCCCGCCAGCCCTCCGCCGATAATCTGAATAGGTGGTGGCAAGATGGCCCCCGCCACTCCAGGATACAGGAGTTGAACAGGGAACCCGCGCTGCCGTACTATCCTGAATTTGTAGTAATCTTTCCGTGGGTGAACGCCCGCACGCGAGGTGCCGCCATGCCCTATCGATTGAAATCCGGCGAATCCATATCCGAGGGCGTCAAACGCATCGCGCTCGAAGAGACGCAGTCCGCCGCCGCCCTGCTAGCCGGGGCCACCGCCCGCAACCGCGATGAAGCCATTCACGAAGCCCGCAAGAGCGTCAAGAAAACCCGCGCGCTGCTGCGGCTGATGCGTCCCGAGATCGAGCCGGTCTACGCCAAGGAGAACACGCGCCTTCGCAACATCGGCCGGCGGCTCTCCGCATATCGCGACCGGGCGGTCCTCATCGAGACCTTCGACGCGCTGCAGGAGAAGTACACAGACGATCTGAAAGGCGCCACGCTGGCCTCCATCCGCCAGGGGCTGCTGCTGGACAAACGCCGGCAGCAGCGCGGCGCGGGCATGGCCCAAGCGCTCCAGCGGATCGCCGCCGGGCTCCGGGCGGCCGCCGCCCGTACGTCCCGGTGGCCTCTGGAGGCGGATGGCTTCGAAGCCCTGGCGCCCGGCCTCACCGCCGCCTACCGCAAAGCCCGCCGGGCCATGGCGGCCGTCCGCGCGGAGGCCCGCCCGGAACTCTGCCACGAGTGGCGTAAGCGCGTCAAAGACCACTGGTACCACATCCGCCTGGTCGAGGATCTGTGGACCGAGGTGATGGCGGGCTACGAGAAGAGTCTCAAAGAGCTGGAGACGTGGCTGGGCGACCATCATAACCTGGAAGTTCTCAAAGCCACGCTGACGGCGCACCCGCGGCAATTCGGGCGCTCCGCAAACATCCAACTGTGTCTGGACCTGGCCGCGAAATATCAGAAGGAGCTGCTCGCCAATTCGCTTTCCCTCGGCGAGCGGGTTTACGAAGAGCGTGCCCGGGAATATCGCACCCGCATGGGGCACCTCTGGGACAGCTGGCAGAACCAGCCGAAGAGCCTCGAGGAAATCGAAAAACAGCAGCGCCAGGCCGCGCAGTGGTGACGGCTACCAGCTGGCTTTGGGCTTCTTGCGGATCTTGCGGCCGTTTTGTCCGAGCTGGATCTCCTGGCTGTTGTTGGCTCTTTCGCCATCGCGGCGGGAAACCCGCTTGTAGGTGCCGTCCGGCAACATGCGGCGCGCCTTCACGTTGTCCTGCAGGTAGGCGCCCAGGATCTCGTCGCGGATGCGCCGCAGCAGGTCGGGATCGAACACGGGAAACAGCAGCTCCACGCGGCGGTTGAGGTTGCGCGGCATGAGATCGGCGCTGCCCAGGTAGATCTCCTCTTTGCCGCCGTTGCGGAAGTAGAAGATGCGGCTATGTTCCAGGAAGCGGCCCACGATGCTGGTTACGCGGATGTTCTCGCTGATCCCCGGAATGCCCGGCCGCAGGCAGCAGATGCCGCGCACCAGCAGGTCGATCTTCACGCCCGCCTGCGAGGCGCGGTAGAGCAGGCGCGCCATCTCCGGGTCCACCAGCGCGTTCATCTTGAACACCAGGTGGCCTTTGCCATCGGTCTCGTGCTGCTTGATCTCGCGTTTGATAAGGGCCTGAAAGCGCTCCCGGAGATTCACCGGCGCCACCAGCAGCCTCTGGTAATCGCGCTTGGCGGAGTACCCCGTCAGGAAATTGAACAGGTCGATGGCGTCGCCGGCGAGCTCGGCGTTGGACGTGAACAGGCCCAGATCGGTGTATAGGTGCGCGGTCACGACGTTGTAGTTGCCGGTCGCCAGGTGCAGGTACGGGCGGATGCCGCCCGCCTCGCGCCGCAGCACGATGGCGGCCTTGCAGTGAATCTTCAGCCCCAACAATCCGTAGACCACGTGGACGCCCGCGCGCTCGAGCGCCTTGGCCCACTCGATGTTGCTCTCCTCGTCGAAGCGCGCCTTCAGCTCCATGAGGACGGCCACCTGCTTGCCTTCTTCGATGGCCTCCAGCAGCGCCTCCACTACCGGCGAGTTGCGGCCCACCCGGTACAGCACCATCTTGATGGCCAGCACGTCCGGATCGTGCGCCGCCTTCTTCAGAAAGTCCACCACCGGCTGGAAGGATTGAAAGGGATGGTGCAGCAGAACGTCGCGGCGGCGGATGATGGCGAACAGATCTTCTTCGTCGTTGGACGGGTTCAGCTCGGGCGGCGTGGCGGGAAGAAACGGCTTGTACTTCAGATCGGTCCGGTCGATCTGCGCCACCGCGGCGAGGCGGCTGAGACCCAGCAGGCCCTTGGCGCGGTACACCTCCGCGGTGGCTACCTCCAGATTGCTCATGAGGATCTGGAGAATGTGCTGGGGCATCAGGCGGCTCACCTGGAGCCGCACCACGCTGCCGAACTTGCGCTGCCGTACGCCCTCCTCGATGGTCTCGAGCAAGTCTTCGGCTTCCAGTTCCTTGATGGCGATATCGGCGTCGCGGGTGATATGGAACGGGTGCGCCTCCACCACCTGCATGCCCGGAAACAGCGCGTCGAGATTGGCCGCTATGATCTCTTCGATCCAGACGTAGCACTCCTCGCGCCGGGTCCGGCTGCGCTTGCCCGCCGGTCTGCGCGGCCGCGTCAGCGGCACCAGAGCGGGCAGGGAATCGGGCACCTTGACGCGCGCGAAGCGCTCTTGTCCGGCGGTATCCCGGATCAGGACCGCCAGGTTGAGGCTCAGGTTGGAGATGTGCGGAAAAGGCCGCCCCGGGTCGAAAGCCAGCGGGGTCAGCACCGGGAAAATGATTTCCGAGAAGTAGCGCTTGGAGTTTTCCGCCTGCCTGGGGCTCAGCTCGGAGTAATTCAGAATGCGAATGCCCTCTTCGGCCAGGGCCGGTCTGAGCTGCCGCTCCAGGCAATCGTGCGCGGCATCGATGAGGCGCTTGACTTCGCGGCGGATGGCCACCA
>Ga0326728_10015544_pt1 | contig 15798 bp, 18 predicted proteins | sample MB3enrmetagenome_FD_207602 | JGI IMG/M metagenome (GOLD analysis project Ga0326728, IMG submission 207602) | Lab enriched peat soil microbial communities from McLean, Ithaca, NY, United States - MB31MN | ecosystem: Environmental > Terrestrial > Soil > Wetlands > Peat | place: USA: New York...
CGACGGCCGGCCGACCTTCTGATCGTAGGCACCGATCTCGGGGTGACCGAGATCTGACGTTCGGATTGGCTGGGGGACTAGGATTCGAACCTAGGTTGGCGGAGTCAGAGTCCGCAGTCCTACCGCTAGACGATCCCCCAGCAGTAGCCTCGAGTGTACGTCAGCGCTTGGAGTATTGCGTACCGCGGCGCGCCTTGCGACGACCGACCTTCTTGCGCTCGACCTCGCGCGCGTCGCGCGTCACGAACCCTGCCTGCCGGAGCGGCTTGCGGAGCGTTTCGTCGTACTGGATGAGCGCACGTGCGATGCCGTGACGAATGGCTCCGGCCTGACCGGTAATGCCACCCCCATCGACCTGCACCGCGATGTCGAACGAGCCCACGAGCTGCACGAGCTCGAGCGGCTGGCGGACGATCATGCGTCCTGTCTGCCGACCGAAGAACTCGTCCAGCGGACGCTGGTTGACGACGATGTTGCCCTTGCCTGCCTGCATTCGCACGCGTGCAGTGGAGCTCTTGCGGCGACCGGTACCGTAATGGGTGATTGGCATGGGTCAGATCTCGAGGGGTTTGGGTTGCTGAGCGGTATGCGGATGTTTGTCGCCCGCAAACACGTGCAGCTTGCGGAACATCTTACGGCCCAGCGTGGTCTTCGGCAGCATGCCCTTGACCGCGAACTGCAGGACCCGCTCCGGGTGTTCCTTGAGCAGCTTCCCGAGCGCGATGGACTTGAGGTTCCCGAGGTAGCCGGTGTGGTGGTGGTACATCTTGTCCTCGAGCTTCCGGCCCGTGACCGCGATCCGGTCTGCGTGCAGCACCACAATGTGATCGCCCATATCCACGTGCGGGCTGTAGTCAGCCTTGTGCTTGCCCTTGAGCCGCAACGCAATGCCGGACGCCAGTCGACCCAGTGTTTTTCCACTGGCATCAATGACATACCAATCTCCGCGTACGGTCGCAGGCCTGGCGAATTCAGTCTTCATCGAAACTACCTCGGATAGCCCAGCGGCTGATCCGCAAAAAGGGCGGCAGAGTCTACTCAAGCCCGTCGCGCTTTGCAAAACCGGTGCCGCACAGTCCGAGCGGCGATGGGCCCCGTTGCGGGCGAACCGCCGCTCGAACCGCAGCAGTGAGCGGCGAGGCACACGGCCGGGCGCGAGGTTGACATATAATCCCCGGAATGTTTTCCAGCCCGCTCGACTCTCTGCTGACCGCCGCGGACCAGACACTGCGGACCCTGTTTTCGCCCGCCCGCAGCAGCCGCTGGCCGGATCTGCCGCCCGATGATCCCGGCCTGACGCCGGGTGAGCGGCGCCACGCCGCTTCGCTGATGCGCGTGAATCACGCCGGTGAGATCGCCGCCCAGGGGCTCTACCGGGGACAGGCGGCCATGTCGCGCGACCCTGCCGTGCAGGAATTCCTCGAGCGCTCCGCGCGCGAGGAGGCGGATCACCTGGCCTGGTGCGAAGCCCGCCTGCAGGAACTTGGCTCGCGCCCGAGCCGATTGAACGTGTTCTGGTACCTGGGCTCCTTCGGCCTGGGCGCTGCGGCCGCACTGTTCGGTGATGCGGTGAGCTTGGGATTCGTCAATGAGACCGAGGCACAGGTCGAGGGGCACCTCGGCACTCATCTCGACCGCCTCCCCGCGACCGACCGTCGCAGCCGGCGCATCGTCGAAGTCATGAAAAACGAGGAGGCCGGTCACGCCGAGGCGGCGCGCGCGCGTGGTGCGACCCTGCTGCCGCCACCCATTCCGCGTCTGATGCGTGCGGCTGCGCGGGTGATGACGGGCACCGCGTACTGGCTCTGAATATCCTGCCGGATGCCCTATCGGATCAACTTCTCACTTGCGGCGAACACAATATGTGTAATAAAAGGCCGCAAGCACTGTTGCTAGCACAACTCAAGCAAAGGCCAGTCCATCATGGAAGAGAATGTCAGACCCTTGAGCGACATTCCAGCGATCAATCGTTTCCTGAGCTATTGCCGCATCCGCACGGTGCCGTCCAAGACGGTGCTGATACACGCGGGCGATCTGCCTGATGTTCTCTATTACATCATCAGTGGCTCGGTCGAGGTCATGATCGAGGATGAGGAAGGAAACGAAATGGTTCTTGCCTACCTCAATAAGGGCCAGTTCTTCGGCGAGATGGGATTGTTCTACGAACAGCCCACCCGCAGCGCCTGGGTCCGTACGCGCAACGCCTGCGAACTCGCGGAGATGACCTATCCGCGCTTCCGCCAGGTAGCCACGGAGAGTCCTGGACTGATCTTCGAGCTCGCGACGCAGCTGGCAACCCGGCTCGACCGGACCAACCGCAAGCTGGGGGACCTCGCATTCGTCGACGTCACGGGACGCGTGGCACACGCGATTACCGGGCTGTGCGAAGAGCCTGATGCGATGACTCATCCCGAGGGCATGCAGATCAAGGTCTCCCGGCAGGAGCTCTCGCGCCTGGTCGGCTGCTCGCGCGAAATGGCGGGCCGCGTACTGAAGGTGCTCGAGGACCAGGGCCTGCTGCGAGCCACGGGCAAGACCATCGTGGTGTTCAACGCGCGCCCGAAGATGAAGACCCGTCCGGTGATCGTGCCGGCCAAGCCCACCCGCGATCGGCCGCTCGAGCGACCGCGTGCGGCGGCCATGCCGGTCGATGACGATGAGGACGACGAGGCCTGAGCAGGCCCGTGCAGCCGGTCAGACCTTGATGGAGGGAGTCAGCGCGGCGCGCATCTCGCGGATCGTCGCCGCGTAGTCCTTGCTGCCGAAGATGGCCGAGCCGGCGACGAACGTGTCGGCGCCGGCCCTGGCCACGGCACCGATGTTGTCCACTTTGATGCCGCCGTCGACTTCCACGCGCACGTCGCGCCCGAGGGCCTGGATGCGGCGCCTGACCTCCGCGATCTTCGGCAACACCCCGGGAATGAACTTCTGTCCGCCGAACCCTGGATTCACCGACATCAGCAGCACCAGGTCGAGCTTCTCGAGCGTGTAGTCCAGCCAGTCGAGCGGCGTCGCGGGATTGAACACGAGTCCGGGGCGGCAACCGTGATCGCGGATCAGGCCGATGGTGCGATCCACATGCTCGCTGGCCTCCGGATGGAAGCTGATGAAGGTGGCGCCGGCCGCCGCAAAGTCCGGAATGATGCGGTCGACCGGCCGCACCATCAGATGCACGTCGATCGGCGCCCGAATGCCATGCTTGCGCAACGCCTCGCACACCAGCGGCCCGATCGTCAGATTGGGGACGTAATGGTTGTCCATGACGTCGAAGTGCACGATGTCGGCGCCGGCATTCAGTACCGATTCGACCTCCGCACCGAGGCGGGCAAAGTCCGCCGAGAGGATGGAAGGGGCGATCCAATGCTCCATGGCTGCAGTCTATCGCATGCCGCGGGCCGCGCGTATCGACTCGTAGGCCGCCTGAATCTGCTGCGTACGCTCCTTCGCGCGCTCGAGCATCGAGTCCGGGAGCCCGTTGGCCTGCAGCTTGTCGGGATGATGACGGCTCATCTGTCGACGGTAAGCCTTGACGATCTGATCATCGCTCATGCCGGGGGTCGCATCGAGCAGGCTGTAGGCGCGCGCGAGCTGCGCCTCGCGGCTCGACTGGCTGCCCGCCCCTCCGGTGCCACCCGCGCTGCCGGCTCCCCCGGCACCTGCTGAGCGCGCTCCCGCCGTGGCCTGCTGCTGCCAGCGCAGGATGCTCTCGAGCCGCGCGAACTGCGCCGCACTCACGCCCAGCAGCAGCGAGACCCGCTGCAGCCGCGCGCGCGGCACATCCGACAGCCCATCGCCGGCCAGCGCCGCCTGCAGCTGGATCTCCACGAAGAAGCTCGCGAGCTCAGGATACGGCGCAATGGCCGAGCGCAGCTGCGACAGGGCCTGCTCGAGCGGGAACCCGGGCTGCTTGCCCTCGTTGAAATAACCCATGGCCGAGAGCATCTGAGGCTGACTCAGGCGCAGCGCATGCATGACTGCGCGCGCCGAGGCGATCTCCTGCTCCGACACACGCCCGTCGGCCTTGGCAATGTGGCCCATGACGCGGAAGGTCGTCGGGAAGAACAGTGCATTGACCTGCGCAGGGTTGGCTCCCCCGCCGAACAGTCCGTTCAGCGGCCCGCTGCCGGCATCGAACTGATGTCCGATCAGCACCCCCAGGGCGGCGCCCCAGGGTCCGAGCGTCGCCAGGCCCAGCACGCCCCCTATGATTTTTCCGGTCCAGTTCATCGATTAAAAAGCGCCTGTGCTTGACCCTGACGCAGCCGGAGCGGCAAGATGCGCGCCCTTTTCAACGTGCCAGCTATGGTATCAGCCTTGGCTACGACTCCCGCTTCAGCCGCCGAGTCGGCCGTTTTCGAAACGGACCTCAAGGGCCTGCAACGGATCAACCGCGGCAAGGTGCGCGATATCTACGCACTCGACTCCCGGCGCCTGCTCATAGTGACCACCGACCGCCTGTCCGCGTTCGATGTGGTCCTGCCCGATCCCATCCCCGGCAAGGGACGCGTGCTCAACGAGATCTCACAGTTCTGGTTTGCACGCACCCAGTCGATCATCCCCAATCACCTGACAGGCGATGCGCTGGCAACCGCCGTGCGCGATCCCGGCGATCTCGCCATGCTGCAGGGCCGGGCGATGATCGTGCACCGGCTGCAGGCTCTGCCAGTCGAGGCCGTGGTGCGCGGCTTCCTCAGCGGTTCGGGTTGGAAGGACTATCAGCGCACCGGCTCGATCTGCGGAGTTGCGCTGCCACCGGGCCTCCGGCAGGCACAGGCGCTGCCCGAGCCGATCTTCACGCCGGCAACCAAGGCGCCGGCGGGCGAGCACGATCAGAACATCCCCTTCGCGGAACTCGCAGAGCGCATTGGCCCGGCACTGGCCGAGTCGGTCCGGAGCAGCGCGCTCGCACTGTACCGCTTCGCCGCTGCGCACGCGCGTGCGCGCGGCATCATCATTGCGGACACCAAGTTCGAATTCGGGCTGGATGCCAACGCACGACTGACCCTGATCGATGAGGTGCTCACTCCGGACTCATCGCGCTTCTGGCCCGCGGCTACATGGCGTGTGGGCGCCAGCCCGCCCTCCTTCGACAAGCAGTTCGTGCGGGATTACCTCGAGACGCTGGACTGGAACAAGCAGGCACCGGGTCCGCGGCTGCCGCGCGATGTGATCGCGCGCACGAGCGAGAAATACCTGGAGGCGCTGCGGCGCCTGACCGCCCCGGACAGCGCCGCCGCGCAGAGCCCTTGAGCGCGGCACGGCCGCCGCTCCTGCCGCGGCAGCCCACCCGTCCAGGGCCGCTGTTGGGTCCCCTGCTGCTGCGCGCACGGGCGGTACGCGCCCTGCCGCGCCATTGGCTGTTCGGCGAGCGCTCCCAGCGCGATGGAAACCTGGGCCGTCTGCTGCGGGCGGCGCGCTACCCCTACGCGCTGCTGCGGGATCTGGCGCGCGGCCAGATCAATCTGCACGCCATGGGTCTGGTCTATGCGAGCCTGCTGTCGATCATCCCGCTCGTGGCGCTGAGCCTCGGGGTGCTCAAGGCGCTCGGCGCCGAGGAAGCACTGCGGCCGCTGATACACGAGTTCCTCAAGCCCATGGGCCGCGCGGCCGACCCCTTCACCGATCATGTCATGACCTTCGCGCGTGGCGTGCACGGCGGCCTGGTCGGCTCGCTCGGCCTCGGGGTGCTGATCTGGACGCTGCTCGGGACCATGCGCAAGGTGGAGGACGGGTTCAATTTCGTCTGGCACGTCGACGTGCCGCGCAGCTTTGCGCGTCGCAGTGCCGAATACATCACGCTGCTGCTCGGCCTGCCGATGGTGTTGGCGGCACTCACGACGTTCTGGCGCATGGCGTCCTCGAGCACCCCGGTGCGGATGATCGAGACGGTGCCGCTGGCGGAACTGCTCCAGGGCTGGTCGCTGCGGCTCGCTCCCTACCTGCTGCTCTGCGCGCTCATGACCGCGCTGTACGTGGTCATACCCAACACGCACGTACGACTGCGCCCTGCGCTCTACGGCGGCGTCACGGCGGGAATCATCTGGGCCCTGGTCGGCCGCTTCTTCACGCTGTTCGTGCTGTACTCGGCACGACTCACGCTCGTCTATGCAGGTTTCGCGATCATGATCGCAGCGCTGCTGTGGACGTACTTCAGCTGGATCACCTTGCTGCTCGGGGCGCAGCTCTCGTTCTACGTGCAGAACCCGGGCTTCCTGCTCGAAGGGCAGCGCGAGCCGCGACTCTCGAGCACCGAGCTCGAGCGTCTTGCGCTGGGCATCATGTACCTCGTGGCGCAGCGCGCTGTCGCGGGCGGGCCGCCGCTGACCATCGAAGCCCTCTCGCTGGCGCTGGAATTCCCCGGCGGGGCGGTCACGCGTACCGGCGATGCGCTGATCGCTGCCGGCTACCTGGGCAGCGAAGGATCCACGCTGCAGCTCAAGCAGGATGCCGCACACATCAGCGTTCTGGCCATCCTGCACTGCGCGCGCAATCAGCGCAGCGGCTTTACACGCAGCGCGTCGGCGACGCCTGCGCCGGTCGAAGCAATCTGCCGGCAATTCGATCGCAGCAGTGCGCAGCCTCTCTCCGGCACGATGCTTGCCGACCTGCTGCCACCGCGCTGAGGCGCCGATCAGCTTCCGGCAATGGTCATGGCGTCAATCAGCACGGATCCGGTGCGGATGGCGCCCTGGGCGTCGACATCCGTGCCGAGCGCTTCTATGCCTCGCAGCATGCTTCGCAGGTTGCCCGCGATGGTGACCTCATGCACCGGATAGGCGAGCACGCCACCCTGCACCCAGAAGCCGCTGGCGCCTCGCGAGTAGTCCCCGGTGACCCCATTGACACCCTGCCCCATGAGTTCGGTGACATACAGGCCCTCCCCCATGCGCGCGAGCAGCGCGTCGAACCCGAGGTTGCGGCCCTCTGCGCCCGGACCCGATGCGCTCACGAGCAGATTGTGGATGCCGCCGGCGTTGCCCGTGGTGGTGAGTCCGAGCTTGCGCGCCGAGTAGCTGCCGAGGACGTAGCCCTGCAGGATGCCCTGCTGCACGAGTTCCCGATCGCGCGTGGCCACGCCCTCCGCGTCGAAGGCGCCGCTGGCGAGTGCCTCGGGTATGTGGGGACGCTCCGCTATCTGCAGGAACTTCGGAAACACCTCGCTGCCGGCCGCATCGAGCAGGAAGGAAGTGCGCCGATACTGGCTCGGTCCGCGGATTGCGGCCACGAAGTGGCCGAACAATCCACGTGCGAGTTCCGGGGCGAACAGCACCGGGGCGCGCCGCGTGCCGAGCTGGCGCGCGCCGAGCCGCCGCAGCGTCCGCTGCGCGGCTCGCCGGCCGATCGAAGCCGGCTCATCGAGCGACTGGGGGCGGCGTGCGACCGAGTACCAGTAGTCCCGCTGCATTTCCGCCTCGCCCTGCGCAACCAGGGCGCAGCTGACACTGTGGCTGGTGCTCGGCACACCCTGCAGGAACCCGTGGCTGTTGCCATAGACGCGCACCGCGCTGTGCGTACTCACGGTGGCCCCCTCGGAGTTGCGCAGTCGCGGATCGCAGGCCAGTCCCGCCGCCTCGCATTCGCGCGCCATTTCTATCGCCTGCTCCGGCGCCAGGTCCCAGGGGTGGAAAAGATCCAGATCGCGCGGGGCGCGCGCCAGTTGCGCGGGGTCGGCGAGTCCCGCGTAGGCATCGGCAGCCGTGTGCTGTGCGATGGCCACCGCCTTGCGCACGATCTCGCGCACGGCCGCTGGCCGCAGGTCGGCGGTGCTTGCGGAGCCTTTGGATTGACCGACATAGACCGTAAGCGACAGCCCACGATCGCGTTGATACTCGATGGTCTCGACCTCGCCGAGCCGCACGCTCACCGTCAGGCCGCGCTGCAGGCTGACACTGGCCTCGGCCTGGCTCGCGCCGCTGGACTGCGCCTGACTGAGCGCATCGCTGATCACCGCTGCGAGCTCCGGGATTCGCGAAGCATCGACCTGTTGCGCTGTATTTGCCATCATCGTCGCGATTGTATCGGATGAGACGCATGAACCCAGCGCAAGTCGCGGATGAGGACTCGCCCGAGCGGGCATTGCCGGAGGAACGGCCGAGCCGCTCGGCGCGCAAGCGTCATGCCGAATCGCTGCAGCGCCTCGGCGAGCGACTGCTGGCGCTCAAGCCGCAGCAGCTGCAGCGCTGCGAGCTGCCGCCGGAGCTGCTCGAGGCCATTCTCGAGGCGCGCACGCTGCGCAGTCGCTCCGCGCATGCCCGGGCGCGGCAGTTCATCGGACGCCTCATGCGCGGAATCGATCCGGAGCCCATCGAGCGCATGCTGGCCGAGCACGCGCCCGAGCCGCGGAACCGCGGTGCTAAGATGCCGCGATGAAAGCGCTGGTTGGCATCATCATGGGCTCGACGTCCGACTGGGAGACGATGAGCGCGGCAGCCGAGTGCCTCGACAGGCTCGGCGTGGACTATGAGACCCGGGTCGTTTCTGCCCACCGCACCCCGGACCTGCTGTTCGAGTATGCCGGCACGGCCGCCGCTCGCGGCCTGGAGGTGCTGATCGCAGGGGCTGGCGGGGCCGCCCATCTGCCCGGCATGACGGCCGCCAAGACCGCGCTGCCTGTTCTCGGCGTGCCGGTCCAGACGCGTGCGTTCAACGGGCTGGACTCGCTGCTCTCGATCGTGCAGATGCCGGCCGGCGTTCCGGTCGCCACTTTTGCGGTCGGCACGGCTGGCGCCACCAACGCCGCCCTGTTCGCCGCCGCCATCCTGGCTCTGCGCTATCCGGCGATTGCTGCGGCGGTAGAGCAGGCTCGCGCCGCCCAGACGGCGGCGGTCCTGGCGCAACCGGACCCGCGCAAGACGCTCTGACGTGACCATCGGCGTGGTGGGCTCGGGTCAGCTCGGCGCCATGATGGCGCTCGCCGGCTATCCCCTCGGCCTCGATTTCCTGTTCCTCGATCGCACCTCACACACCCCCGCCGGTCGGTTCGCGCCCGTGCTCACGGGGGAATTCACCGACCGGGCGCTGCTGCGGGAACTGGCCGCGCGCAGCGACGTGATCAGCTTCGACTGGGAGAACATCGCGGTCGATGCGCTGCGTGCTGCCACCCGGGGCACACGCACGCGCATCAGCCCGCCACTGCGCGCGCTGGCTGCCGCCCAGGATCGCATGGCCGAGAAGCGCACCTTCGAGCGGCTCGGCATCGCCACCACGCGCTATGCCGCCGTCGACTCGCCGGGCAGGCTGCAGCAGGCCATACGGCGCATCGGAACCCCCGGAGTCCTCAAGACGCGCCGCCTCGGCTACGACGGCAAGGGGCAGGTCATCGTCCGCACTCCCGCGGATGCCGCCGCCGCATTCGCCGCGCTCGCAGCGGTGCCGTTGATCTACGAGAACCTGGTGCCCTTCGACTATGAAGTGTCCGTCATCGGGGCGCGCGGCCGCGACGGCGAAGTGGTCATCTATCCGCTGAACCGCAACTACCACGCCGGGGGGATATTGCGGCTGACCGTTGCACCCTGGCCGGCTCCCCAGCTGCACCGCGCTGCCAGTGCCAGTCTGCGCCGTGTGCTCGACGCTTTCGGCTATGTCGGCGTACTCGCGATCGAGTTCTTCGTACAGGGCCGCCGGCTCATCGCCAACGAGATGGCCCCGAGGGTACATAACTCGGGTCACTGGACCATCGAGGGCGCGCTCACCAGTCAGTTCGAGAATCACGTCCGGGCCATCAGCGGACTGCCGCTCGGCTCCCCCGCGGCTCGTGGCCACACGGCCATGATCAACCTGATCGGCGAGATGCCGGATCGCCGCGGCCTGCTGGTGGAATCCGGATTGCACCTGCATGACTACGGCAAGGAGCCGCGACCCGGCCGCAAGCTGGGCCATTGCACCCTCGTGGAATCCAGCGCGTCGAGGCGCGACAGCCGCGCCCGGAAGCTGCTGCGACGGCTCTGTCCGCAACTGGACATCAAGCCGTAGTATGCTCAAATGTCATATGGCTTTGGCCGGATCGGCTCTAATCGATGTACCTTGAACTGTTCAAGCTGCGGGAGCTGCCCTTCCGGCTCAGTCCCGACCCGGAGTTCCTGTACCTGAGCCAGGCGCATGCGCGCGCCAAGGCATACATGGAGTCCACCGTCTGGTTCACGGATGGCTTCGTGGTCATTACGGGGGAGATCGGCTGCGGCAAGACCACGCTGATCGAGACCTTCCTGCGCGAGCTGCAGGGCGACGTGGTGGTCGCCCAGATCAACCAGACGCAGGTGTCGGCGATCGAGTTCCTGCAGTCGGTGCTGGTGGCTTTCGGCTTCAAGCCTTTCAAGATGAAGAAGGCCGAGCTGCTCGCCACGCTCAATGATTTCCTGATCCAGCAGTACGACGAGGGCCGCAAGATCATGCTGGTCGTGGACGAGGCGCAGAATCTCTCCCCGCGCGTGCTGGAGGAGGTTCGCATGCTGTCGGGCGTGGAGACCACCAAGGAAAAGGTGCTGCGGATCATCCTGGCCGGCCAGCCGGAACTGAACGAGAAGCTCGATGCGCCGGAGCTCGAGCAGCTCGCCCAGCGCGTGCGACTGCGTTTTCATCTGCCGGCCCTCAGCGCACCCGAGATGCATGGCTACATCCTGCATCGTCTCGAGGTAGCGGGCTCGCAGGGCCGCGAGATCTTCGCTCCGGATACCTTCGACACTATTTTCCGCTACACGGGCGGCGTGCCGCGCCTGACCAATACGCTCTGTGATACCTCGATGCTCGCCGCATCGACGCGCGAGTCCGATCGCGTCACGCTCGATGATGTGCGCACGGCCATCAGCGAGCTGCAGTGGGTCGAATACGCCTCGCGCACCGGCGCACGACTGATGCGCGGCGTACACCCCCCGGGCGAGGCTGAGCGGGCATTCCATTCGGAACCGCCCGGCGCGGGTGCCTCGAGCGGTGAAGTGCCGCGGGGCGCGCCGCTGGCGCGGATCCTGCTGGCCACGGCGGGTCACACGGTCAGTGAGCACGAGCTGCATCCGGGCAGGCTCATCATCGGCCGCACGGCAGCCAACGATCTGCAGATCGACAGCCGCTTCGTGAGCCGCCATCACTGTCAGATCGTGACGACTGCGCACAGCTGCGTCATCGAAGACCTCAACAGCACCAACGGCATCTACCTGCAGTCCAAGCGAGTCCGCTATCACAACCTGAACGATGGCGACGTCGTCACCATCGGACAGCACGAACTGCTCTACATCGACGAGCGGGCCCGCGCGCATCGCTCGACCGGCGAGCACGCGCACATCTCCACAACGGTACTGCCCGAGAACTGAGTTCGCCTCGCTCAGCCCCCGCCGGTACCGCCCACCGTAAGGCCGTCGATACGCAGCGTGGGCTGGCCCACGCCGACAGGTACGCTCTGGCCTTCCTTGCCGCACACGCCGATGCCCTCATCGAGCTTCAGGTCGTTGCCGATCATGGCGACGCGCAGCAGCACATCCGGGCCGTTGCCGATCAGCGTGGCTCCCTTGATCGGCGCACCGATGCGTCCTCGCTCGATCAGATAGGCTTCGCTGGCGGAGAACACGAACTTGCCGGATGTGATATCGACCTGGCCTCCACCGAAGTTGACGGCGTAGATGCCGCGATCCACCGAAGCGATGATCTCGGACGGGTCGTACGGCCCCGGCCGCATGTACGTATTGGTCATCCGCGGCATGGTGACGTGCGCGAAAGATTCGCGACGTCCATTGCCCGTGGACTGCCCCCCCATGAGTCGTGCATTCAGCCGGTCCTGCATGTAGCCGCGCAGCACGCCGTCCTCGATCAGCGTGGTGCACCGGGTCGGGGTCCCCTCATCGTCGATGTTCAGCGAACCGCGCCGCGCCGCCAGAGTGCCGTCATCCACCACGGTGCAGCCCGGCGCCGCGACGCGCTCGCCGATGCGGCCGCTGAAGGCGGAGGTGCCTTTGCGGTTGAAATCGCCTTCCAGGCCGTGCCCGATTGCCTCGTGCAGCAGGACGCCCGGCCAGCCCGGGCCCAGCACGACGGTCATCGGACCGGCCGGCGCAGCGACTGCCTCGAGGTTCACGAGCGCCTGACGGACGGCTTCGCGCGCGAGCGCCAGCGGGCGATCCTCCGCGAGCAGCCGGTCGAGTGCATAGCGCCCGCCACAGCCCGCATAACCCTGTTCCCGTCGCCCGTTCTGCTCGACGATGACCGTCACGTTCATGCGCACGAGCGGGCGCACGTCACCGGCCAGCACGCCATCGCTCGACGCCACGAGAATGAGCTCGTGTACGGCATGCACGCTGGCCATCACCTGCACGATGCGCGGGTCCATGGCACGTGTCTCGCGATCGATGCGCCCGAGCCAGGCGATCTTCTGCTCATCGGGCACGCTCGAGAGCGGATCGACCGGCAGATACAGCTGGTGTCCGCCTGCAGGCCGCCAGGCCTGCACGCTGCCCTGACCGCCGCGAACCGCGATCGCCCGCGCTGCGCGCGCGGCTTCCTCGAGCGCGGGTTGCAGGATCTCATCGGAATAGGCAAAGCCGGTCTTCTCGCCCGAGAGCGCGCGCACGCCCACGCCCTGCTCGATGCTGGCACTGCCTTCCTTGACGATACCATCCTCCAACCCCCAGCTCTCCTCGCGGGAGAGCTGAAAGTACACGTCCGCGGCATCGACTGCGGATCCGAGGATCAGTCCGAGCGTCTGCTCGATGCCACCGATATCCAGGCCTGCGGGCGCCAGAATCCCTTCACGCGCAGCAGCGAGCGGATCGGATGTGGTCAGTGATGTCGCATTCAAGCGGTAGCCTCCGGCCGATCTGTGGCAGTTACATGACCCGGTGCGCGAGCGCCGGAAATTCGCGCCGGGCAGCCTGCTGCGCGTCGAGGTCCAGCTCGGCGATCACGATCCCTTCCCCCGACGGAAGGCGCGCCAGCACCGTGCCCCAGTGATCGATGACCAGGCTGTCCCCATAGGTCTCGCGCCCGCTGGCGTGACGGCCCCACTGCGCGGGAGCCACCACGAAGCTCAGATTCTCGATGGCGCGGGCGCGCAGCAACGTTTCCCAGTGGGCGCGTCCGGTCGGCACCGTGAAGGCCGCCGGCACCGTGAACCATTGTGCGCCGGCCGCCGCCATGGGACGGAACAGTTCGGGGAATCGCATGTCGTAGCACACCGACAGTCCGAGCAGTCCGGCCGGCGTGGGGACCAGCTCCATGCGCGAGCCGGGTGCAATGTGAGTGGATTCGCGGTAGCGCTCATCCTTGCCCGGGATATCCACATCGAACAGATGAATCTTGTCGTAGCGGCCGACACGCCGCCCCTGATCGTCGTAGACGAGGCAGGCCGCGGCGACGCGCTCGCCTGGAACGGGCGCTATCGGCGTGGTTCCTCCGATGATCCAGAGCCCGAGCTCGCGCGCGGTCGCGCTCAGAAAGGCCTGCACCGGTCCACCGCCGTCGGGCTCCGCGATGGCGCGCTTGTCAGCATCCTGCCGGCCCATGAAAGAGAAATTCTCCGGCAAAGCGGCGATGCGCGCCCCGGCCTGTGCCGCCTCGCGCAACAGCCGGCGGGCCGTAGCGATGTTTGCGGGCACATCGGCCGCGGAGGTCATCTGTATCGCCGCGACGCGCACCTTGCCGGAAGGTCCTGGGTTCTTACTCATGTTGCCCGGGAGCTTGCCACATCGGCACGCCGGCCGCTGCCAGCAGCGCGGCCGTTTCGAACAGGGGCAGTCCCATGACTCCCGAATAGCTGCCCTGCAGCGATTCTATGAATACCGCACCGTAGCCCTGCACCGCATACCCGCCGGCCTTGTCCCGAGGCTCAGCGGTGGCCCAGTACGCCTCAGCCTCGGCCCGGGTGATCGCACGGAATTGCACCACGCTGCGAGAGAGCTCGCTGCGTACGAAACCCCGGTGGGCCAGAGCCACCGCCGAGAGCACCTCGTGCTGGCGAGCAGAGAGACGCTCGAGCATGGCCAGCGCGTCGGCCGGACCACGCGGCTTGCCGAGCATGTCCCCGTCGATGACGACGGCCGTGTCGGCGCCGAGCACCGCCACCGCGGCATCGCCGGTGCGCGCCGCCGTGCGCAGCGCTTTTTCCCGTGCGAGGCGCATGACGCAGTCGCGCGCAGACTCTCCCGGCAGGGTCTGTTCGTCGATGTCGGCTATCACCACACGATGCGCAACGCCGATCTGCCTGAGCAGCTCACTGCGCCGCGGGGATGCGGAGGCCAGTACCAGCCGGGTCACGGACTCAGGCACGGTGGTAAGGATGTCCCGCCAGAACGCTGGCTGCGCGATAGAGCTGCTCGATCAGCAGCACACGCACCAGCGGGTGCGGCAGCGTCAACCGCGACAGCGACCAGCTGCGCGTGCTCCGCCCGAGTACCTCGGGGCTCAGGCCGTCCGGGCCGCCGATGATGAATGTGATGTCCCTCGCTTCATCGCGCTGTTGCCCGAGCCAGCGCGACAGTTCCGCGGTGCTCCATTGCTGGCCGCGCTCATCGAGCGCCACGATGCTCTCACCCGCCTGGAGGAGCGGCAGGATTCGCTGCGCCTCTTCGCGCAGCGCTGTGGCTGCCTCCCCGCCGGTCTCGCGCCGGTTCGCGGCGGTGACCTCGCGGATCTCCAGCTTCCATGCGCCGCGCAGGCGTCGCGCATAATCATCCACGGCGGTCACCACCCAGTCGGGCATCCGGCTGCCGACCGCGATCACACGCAGGCGCACGGACCCGCCGTCGTGCGTCGCGCCCTAAGGCGCGGGCGCGCGCGCTGCGCTGCTGCGTCGACGGCTCGCGCGCGGCGCGGCCGGCGCGGGCTCCCAGAGCTGTTCGATGGCGTAGAACTCCCGGACGCGTGGCAACATCACGTGCACGAGCACATCCTGAAGGTCGACGAGCACCCATTCATTGTCACGCAGGCCCTCGACCCCCATCGGGCGCTGCCCGAGGTCGCGAGCTTTTTCGATCACGCGATCGGCAATGGCTCGCACATGTCGGTCGGAGTTGCCGGACGCCACGATCATGGCATCGGTGACATCGGTCTGGCCGCGCACATCGAGTAATTTGACATTAACTGCCTTCATGTCCTCGAGCGCTGCGAGTACCCCTTTTTCCAGGGCGGAATTGCGTCGCGCAGCGCGACGCGGGCGGGCGGTTGTCGTCATGCGGCTTCGGTGAACCTCCTTTCGGCGCCTCAGCGTCTGGACGGAGCATAGCACCCGGTGCGGACGATCAGGTCGCGCACCGCGTCGGGCACCAGGTATCTCAGGTCGCGCCCGGAGACGATCAGTGCCCGCAGATCGGTCGAAGCGATCTCGAGCTGCGTGACCGCATGGACATAAATCCGGCCTGCGAGCGCGCCGTGCAGGTCATGCACGCTGCCGGTACCGCGATCGACCATCTCCTCGCCCAGCGGACCCGTAATGGGCGCCTTCCACCCGGGCCTGTGCGCCACGACCACGTGCGCGAGCGTGAAGATCTCACGCCAGCGATGCCAGGTCGGCATGCCCAGAAAGGCATCCATGCCCAGCAGCAGGCACAGGGATCGTTGCGGATGCTCGCGACGCAGGTCGGTCAGGGTATCCACGGAGTACGACACGCCGCTGCGCCGTATCTCGCGGTCATCCACCGCGAAGCCGGGCTGTCCGGTCACCGCCGCCCGCACCATCTGCAGCCTCAGCTCGCTCGAGGCCAGCGGCGCCTCGCGATGCGGCGGGTTTCCCGTTGGCAGGAACAGCACCTGAGCGAGCTTGAGCGACTGCCAGAGCTCGAACGCGGTGCGCAGATGCCCGAAGTGGATGGGATCGAAAGT
>Ga0326728_10015545_pt1 | contig 15797 bp, 18 predicted proteins | sample MB3enrmetagenome_FD_207602 | JGI IMG/M metagenome (GOLD analysis project Ga0326728, IMG submission 207602) | Lab enriched peat soil microbial communities from McLean, Ithaca, NY, United States - MB31MN | ecosystem: Environmental > Terrestrial > Soil > Wetlands > Peat | place: USA: New York...
TTGAGCGCGAGCGAGATGTACCGCCGCAGTAGTCGATACTTCGTCGTAGTGGTTCCGGATCTCAGCACTGTTTGGCGCCCTCGCTGCAGCTTGAGCCAGGTACCGAAGCGCTTCTGCCCTGAGTCCCTTGCGGTAGTATGCCCAGCCCAGCGTATCAACAATGCCGGCATCGTCAGGGGCAAGTTCTGTACCCTTTTGGGCAAGCTCGATGGCCTTGTCGAGCTTAATTCCTTTGTCGGCGTACATCCACGCGAGGCTGTTGTATCCCCGTGCATTGTCTGGTTTGTTTTTGATGGCTTTTTGAAAAGCGTCCTCAGCCTTCGCCGTGTCCCCCCGAAAGGCATAAAGAGATCCGAGGTTGATATATGCGTCCCAGACAGCGTTCGGGTGCATCTCGATAGCCTTCTTGTACTGCGCTTCGGCATCGTCGAGCCTTCCCATCACTTGGTAGCATATACCCAGATTGGTCAAAATCATCGAGTCTTGCGGATTCTCAGCTAACGCTGCTTGGTACTCCGGGACGGCAGCACCGAGGTTTCTGGCCTGGCACCAGTTCCCGGCGTTGGCAAGGTGTTCAGAGCCGAGCGCCCTGAACTCGGCCCACTTTTGAATCTTCCAGGTCTTGCCTTGCTCCTTGACGAGATCGATGGTCCCAGACTCTTTGGTGCCCCACGAGATGATGAGAGTAACTGTAGCAGTCGCCTCCTCGCCTTTTACCACCTCTCCCGTGACTTCGACCGAGTCGATACTCCCTGCGACCGGCTGGAATGACTCCTGTATCGTCTTATGATTGCGCCCCAAAGCGGGCGGTGCATTGAAGTCGTTGATTAGGGAGGTGGTGAGGTAATTCGATTTTGCGCTTTCAAAATTGGAATGATTGACCTCCCCGAAAAACCCTTTGATGACGTCGTCGATTCGACCGCGACTCGTGCAGGAAATCAACGGCAAGAAAAAGAGAGCGACTGCCGCAGCGATGGAATATCCCCGTATCTTCATGTAGTCTCCCAATTCTGGTCGCGTACCGTGATCAGAAGTTCTTGTCCGAAACTTCGGACAGACAAGTTACCCCTGCCCCCATGCGAAGCAAGCATGTTTCGGCGGGTCGCATTTGCGCCCGAGCTCAGTGCCGACTGGTCGTCTCGAAGAGTGGGGCAGATCACTGTCCGTTCTCCGCGCGTGCCGGGCGCGCGTCCGAACCACGCATGGCGGCCACCGAGTCCCGGATCTGACCTAGCGTCTCGTACGTTCTGAACAACAAAATCAAGAGCTCGCAGTAGATCCGCGCAAAAACCGGGCCCAAAACCAAAATCAGCAAGCCCGCAAGAACCTGGCTCCCCCCGCCATAGGAGGAGGAAAGGCCGGAGCCGATTCCGATCAGGCCCGCAATGACAGCGATGCCTGTGCCAACCCAGAACAGCGTTTGAATGATCACCGGCGTGATCATCTTCTTGAAAGTAAGGAGCCCGCTTATGTCCATGTCCAGCTCCAACCTGTCTGCATTTCGAACTCCTTCCCAGCGGCGAGTTCCACTGAGGTCATCTTGTTCCCATGTCTTTTGGCGTCGAAAGGTAGCCGACGACGCCGTCCTTGGTGACCTGGTTAATTATCAGTTCGCAGGGGATTTGACCACCCTTGATCGTGTAGAACTGGACCGGTTCGTTGATCGCTTTGTCCTTCTTGTAGGTCTGCTTGTCGTCAGCCAGCACATACACCGAATAGGTGTTCCTCTTCGGATCGACCGAGTCCAGCTTCAGAGCGACATCGCCGAAGCGCTTCGGCTGTCCGGTGATTTCCAGCTTGACGTCGGTGTAATTTCGCTGGCTCATGAGACGCAGGGCCTTGCCTTCCTTGGCGTCGGCGGCGGTCACCGGCCCACGCCACAGATAGCCGAAGATGCCGTCACTGGTCACCTGGTTGACGATCAGGTTGTAGGTGGTGCCGCCGCTGTTGATGGTGTGGGTCTCGCCGATCCGCCTGTCCGCTAGGACTGTCACTTTGCTTCCGGCCAGGATTTCTAACGAATAGGTGCTTTCCCCGGGAGTGACTTTGTTCAAGCGCAAGGCGATATCGCCGAATCGCTGCGGCTGTGTGGTCTTGCCGAGCTTAATCTCGGTGTAGATGCGCTCCCTCGGTACCGAGTCGGCGATCAGTGCCGCGGCGCCCGTGCCTTTGGGCGTCGCAAGGTAGCCGACTATGCCGTCCTTGTTGATTTGGTAGATCACCAATTCGTACGGAGTATGCCCGCCCGTCGCGGTGTAAAACTGCACCGGTTCGTTGATGCTCTTGTCCTTTTTGGTGACCGTTTTGTCGTCGGCGACGATCTCCACCGTATATTTGCCCTGCTTGGGATTGACGGAGTCCAGCCTGAGAGCGATATCTCCGAAGCGCTGCGGCTGTCTGGTCGGGCCCAGCTTGACATCGTTGTAGTTGCGCGTGTCCGTCAGGCGAAGCGCGGCCAGTTCCTTTGGATTGGTGGCGATGGGGCCGCTGTGCACGCCGAGGTCTCCGGTGACGCCCTTGAGATCGGCGGTAGTCTCGTTGAGCTGATCCTCGCGTGGTTCCGGCTGAATCGACAGTGCCGGCGCGGCCGGGTTGAGGAAGGCGTCGGCTAAACCGGCGCACCGAAGGCCGAAGTCACTATAACGGGCCTCCGGACCGACCTTGATACGGTCGGACGCGCGCTCACCCTTCAGATTGAAGCCCCAGGAGCCGCCCCTTGCCACGCGATACTGCCCGGTCGCCGGGCCACCCGGATCGTGCTGGCTCCCGGCTTGGTAATCCGCGTACCAATCCGCCACCCATTCCGCCACGTTCCCCAGCATGTCGTACAGTCCGAACGTGTTCGGCTGCTTCTGCTCTGCCTCATGCGCCCCTGAAGCACTGTTGTCGCGATACCAGGCAATGTCTTCCAAATTGCCATAGCGTGCGGCCGGGGTGCCGGCCCGCGCCGCATACTCCCACTCCGCCTCGGTTGGTAGCCGCCCTCCGATCAACTGGCAATAGCGTTGCGCCTCTTTCCAACCGACGCCGCCCGCCGGGAGCTTGGCCCCGTTTAGAGCCCTTGGGTTGTTCCCTATTACCCGCTGATAGGCTTCCCGCGTCACCTCCGTCTGCCCCATCCAAAAGCCCTCTGTGATGGTCACTTCGTGCGCAGGCTTCTCATCGTCTTTGCATTCTGTGTCCCCTACCGAACAGCCCATCAGGAACGTACCCGGCGGAATCCAGGTGTATTTCAATCCGTCTTTCGGATTCTCCTTCACAGCACCCACGCGAAGGCCGGGATTGGTGCCAGCAGCCGCCCGCGTACGGTCGCCTTCGCTCAGCGATGCTATCCTCTTTTCCGCGATGGCCCGGTACGACCCATTGGGGAAACGCTGCAGGTAGTCCGCGAGCAGGCCGCGGTCTGAGCTGTCCTTGATCGAATTCCAGAATGCCAGCTCCTGCTGAGACGGAACACCCGGCGCCGTTGGCGGCAACGCTGAATCCACCTTATCCTGCACCAGGAGATTGGGGCTGGGATAACATCCGGCAGTTGATCCGACGCAAAACCTGAGGTCCCAGCCTTTCGTCGGGTCGGCAAATTCCTTCGGAAGCTCGATCTTCGGAAGCGTGACGCGGTCGCCGGGCTTCCAACTGCCAGTCAACTTCTGGAACGTCCCAGCCGGACGAAATGTGCGCGCTCCCGCTACTGTCCTGGACTCATAAACGTCAACAAATGTAGTTCGGTCTGTGGCGGACCCCGCCGGGACGATAAAGCTGACCTCAAGCGTATACCTATCCAACAAATCAACCTTCCGGACGCTGATATCAATGATCACGAAATGTTGGCCGCTGGGAAGGGGACGAGGCTTGTAAACCTGTGGTGGCTCCGGCCCGGCCTTCTCTCCGCCAGCCGCAATCTCTGCCGGCTGCTGCACCGCCGGAGCTGCCCCTCCTCCCACCATCACGTTCAGGACAGCCGCGCTGACGCCGCTTTGCTTCAACTGAATGAGGGCGTCGGTCGATGTATCGAACTGACATTCGGAACTGCCGATTTTCGTAATGATAACTGTGTCATCAAAGCCGGCTTTAACCATTTTGATGACGTCCTGGTTCTGCAAGACGCCTGCGACGGAAGCGGGTGGCGCGGACTGTTCCCGCAAGACCCAGGTCTGACCGCTACCGTCAGTGAGGTTGATGCCTTCCAAAGTAGCCGTGGTCTTGGTGCCTGTTTCGCTGATGCTGAGTTCCATGGCGTTGCCATTGACGGCAAAGGTGCCATGGTAGGTCTGGCCAGCTTCTTGCAGGGCGAAAGAGTTGTCAGCATTCAACTGGAGTTGGTCCGCCGGGGTTTGAACGCTCACATAGGTGGCTGGCAGCCGCAGTCGCACAACGGGAGGCGCGCTTCCTTTATCCTGCGGTATATCCTGCTTGCCGGCCGCTCGCAGGTCGAAATTGACCGAAACCGGAGCGCCCACCTGGGTGTGGATGTCCTTCTCGCTATCCACATCCTGGCCATCTACGTTGCAAGTCAGATTATACGTGCCGAGCGGCAGTCCAGAATAAATGAAGTGCCCGTTCCTGCCGGTCATGACCCGATAGTGCCCAGTGAGATCTACTCGATCGATTCTAATCAGCGCGCCACCGAGCGGGGCGCCATTCGGGCCTATGACGTTGCCCTCCAGGCTGGATGTCTGGGCAATCGTCGCGCCTCCTAAGAACGCGGCCATTGCGAACCCACCTGCCAGTTTTAACAGTCTGCGTCGCATAGTCGCTAATATCTCCTCACTTCTTCGGAATTACCGGTGCCTTGCCGCGTTTTCGATGGACAGCCTATTTTCCGGCGCCGATGATTGCCTTTAGCACGGCTGCACTGACGCCGTTTTGCTTCAACTGGATAAGAGCATCAGTCGAAGTATCAAACTGACATTTGGAACTGCCGATTTTAGCGATGATCAGGGCGTCGTCAAGGCCGGCCTTCACCATCTTGATGACGTCCTGGTTCTGAAAAACGCTCGCAGTGCCCGCGCCAGGCGGGGTCTGTCCTCGCAGAACCCATGTCTGTCCGCTACCATCGGTAAGGTTGTTGCCTTGGATTGTGGCCGTGGTCTCGGTGCCGCCGCTGATGTTGAGTTTCAGCGTGCTGCCCGTAGCCACAAAAGTGCCGTTGTAGGTCTGGCCGGCTTCTTGGAGCGAAAACGTGTTGTCCGCGTTCAACTGGAGTTGGTCCGCCGGTGCTTGAGCACTGACATACAGTGCGGGAAGCTTCAGCGGGGCAACCGGAGGTGCCACAGGCGCCGGGGCAGTTTCCGACCGACGCCATACCGGCCGTCCGCTCTGGTTGTAGATCATGTTCTCGCGAATAGTGAATGTGGATGTGCCTCCGGTAGAGGGATACGTCAACGATAAGGTGTTGCCATTCACGGCGAACGTCCCTGAGTTTTCGCCTGCGCCGTGTTGAGCGAATGTGCCATCGGAATTGAACTGAAGTTGCGCTTGCGAAAAGAGACTGACGTAGAGCCCGGAAAGTAACGTCTGTTGGGCACGCTGCACGGGGTTGGACTCCGACTGGTCTGATCCTTGGGCCGGGCTGGCGGTATCGATGCCAAAGACCGCATTGATCACTTCCTGAATGCCCTTCAGATTATCGGACTTGACGTAGCCCTTCTCAAACTGGAAGGTGACAGCCGCCCTATATGGAACGCCATTGTTATCGGGGAACGTTTGCACGTCGAAAACAATACCGGAAGCCTTGTTCTCAAGTGCTGTGAGATAGGCCTTCTCGCCGACCTGGAGAAAGCGTACTTGGTCTATGACGTTCTGTAAATCGGAGCGACCAATTATCATGCCTGGCTGCTTAACACGAGCGCCCTTCTTGTACGAGTTAGGCCAGTAGCCTTGGCCCGAAGCTTGATCCGAAGCTGGACTCGCTTTTATACCATCCTGCTGTATTAGAAGCACGGTTCCGCTTCGGATAACCACGCCGTTGCTGCCGACGTTCGACAGGCGGTACTGAGACCGAAGTTGCTGCTCGACGTCTCCGCTGGGTGTTTGACCCAAGAGGCGTGACAGCGTCCCACAAAAGACAAAACAGCCAACGAACGCGGCTAATAGCCAAGTTCTACTCATGTTGATAATCCCCCACACATGCTCAATACGCGCGCTACTCGTGGTTGTGCCAAGGCCTAGTTGGCGCCCCCGCCTGGTCGCACTTGGGCCTCAAGCTTGGCAGCGTCGGTTTCTTGCGCCACGAGTTGCGATTCTGCGTCCGCGACGGGAGCTGCAGTCCCTTCCGCTACGGAACGGGCACTAGCGGCCGGGCCGTTCGGGAGGCCTTTCGCCTGATTGTCGGCCAGCATCTTCAATCCTGAATCGAGCTGCTCCCGGAACTGGTTGTGCATCTCCTGCAGATCCGCTAGCTGAACCGTAGCTCTGGAGTCGGCAGCGCAGTCGCCAGGCTTGCTGCTCACGACGTCCACATCGACGCCGCCGTCAGCCGTTACGGTTTGACCTTTTCGCTGGATAATGTCTCCCGGAGTTAGTGAGCAAGCCTGACCTACGGCAGTAGTTATGTCGAGATTCGACGAAACGACGAAGAACCTCTGGTTCATGGCTGGTGGCAGTTGTTCAGTTCCGGGGGTGAACTGCTCAGGGCTGGATGAGGTCGGCTGCGCCGCAGCCGCCTTTTCTGCCGCAAGCTGCTGCCTGACTTCGTCCGCGATCAGCGCCTTCATTTCTGGCGAAAGCGTAGCGGCAGTCGGTTGCACGTTAGACGGAGGCTGTAGCGCTTGACCCCCATTTCCGGCTTGCTGGCTTTCGTAAGCTAGCCTCAAGTTCTCCGCGATCAGGTAGTCGGTCAGCCACAGATCCGGGGAAGCATAAGTCGGATAAGGCGTGAAGTAGCCTGCATAGAAGCCGAACCAGGGTGCCGGTGTCGCCAACCCAAACCATGCATAACGCATGGGTGCGCCCCACGGAGTGACGGCCCATCCGTAGAAACCGGGTCCATAGTAGACCGCAGGGACGTAATGGTAGTACGCGATGCCGTGGTAGCGGTATTCGCGATACACGTGTGCATAGGACCGCCCGCCGACGACGTAGGTGCGCGAAATGTAGCCCGGCCGTCCGGCAACGGCACGTTCGACGAAGCCGCGATGCGGCCCGTAGCTGACCACGCGTGCGCCGGGACGGCCGGTCTCCACCAGTCTTGCGCCGCCGGGTCCGCGGTTGACCACCATCTTGTTGCCGCCGGCCAAGCCGCGGGGAACTTCGATCCTGTGTACCTCGCCGCGCGCGTTCGTCGTGACCGTCTGACCATTGGCGTTGTGGAACTCCGTCCTCCCGCCCGGTAGGGACTTCGGTTGGTCTCCCGGACGGCTCGCGTAATGGGTAGGAGCCGTGCTGCTGCGAGGTGCGCTTCCCCTGCCACTGAGGCCGCCGCCAGGTGTCGTCGTCGCGGCACCGCCACGGGCGCCACCGCTAGGCGTGGTAGTTCCAACACCGCCTCGGGCTGCACCGCCAGGCGTGGGAGTTCCAACGCCGCCTCGGGTTCCGCCGCCAGGCGTCGTGGTTCCGACACCACCACGAGTCCCTGCTGCGGGTGCCGCCTTGGCCGGTGCTGGCGCGGGTTTTGCTGGTGCGGGTGCGGGTTTTGCCGGTGCAGCAGTATTGGGCTTAGCTTGGCTGGCCCGAACTTCCCCGGGGGCCCAGGCGAAACCGACAGCGAGGACGACTCCAGCCCCAACTATATTCGCAACTGTTTTTCTTAAACTCACGGATGCCTCCAACGGAACTCGTATTCGTGATTCCAATTCAGAGAACGAAATCGCGCGCACAATTCCATACGCCCTGCACAAATTTCTTACTCGGGCGGTCTGGATTCGCCAGACTGCTTCTCATACGTCGATACGGTCGCCATCCAGGTCTCCAGCACCCGGCCAGCGTCGAACTGCACCACCTCTCCTGCTCCTAGCAGGCGAAGATTGGCCTCGCCGCTCGCGCCTCTCAACTGGTAATGCGCTCCCGCCGACAGGAATTCCAGGATTTGGACTGACCTCTTGCCGTTTATTACAGCCATGGTCCCCGAAACTTCGGTGTCTCGACCGAGCAGCGTCGCACCAGACTGCGTGACCGGCAGAAGCACCACGCCCCGGAACTCGGACACGCCGTCTGCCCGCGGCCGCACGGACTTCAAAGTAATCCACACGCGAGTGCCAGCGTCAAGCCTGATAACCGGCGGAGCCGGAATCGCCTGTGAATGCCCGGCTGTTGCCGCAGGCGCGCCAAGCCCTGCCGGACCGACCGAAGGGGCCGCGACAGAAGAATTCGGGGTTTGGCCGGCACCGTTGGGTCGCGCCGATGAAACTCTTAAGCAGGTGATGCAGGGCCTGCCCGAGGCTGCGGTTTCGACGGCTCGAGTGCCGCGCCCGGATGGAGAGGTAGGCGTGACCGATGCCGATTCTCCTGGGGGGGCTTGCAGCGGCTCAGGTGGCGAAGAAATCTGTGTCTTCTCGGGATTGCTAGGCGTCGGTGGCGCAAGGACCGCAGTCTCGGTTGGGTGGACGCCACCCTGCTGCGCGGTCGGGGAAGTGCTCGGTGGGCCTATCCGCCTGGGCTCGCTTGACGCGATGGTTCCCCCTCGCGCTGGCTTCGGCGGAATCTGAGCAACCACGGAACCTTGCGATTTGCCCGTCGGTTCTTTTTCGGGTGCGCTTTGCTCCACGACGGTTCGCGGGGGGATTATGGTCACCGGCGACTTCTGGACTTCAGCAGTTACCTGTGGGGCACGACGAACGGAGACCCGTCCAGCCACGAAAGAGCCGATCACCAGCGCGAGGACCATGGCTGGGACTAGCGCCCATCGCCACTGCCGGAAAGCATTCGGCCCCGCCAGCCACGCCCAGGAGAGGCGCAGACGGGATGCTCTGACTCGATCACGCTCGTGATGAACAGCAGCGTCTGATGCCAGAAAACTCTCCAGCCAATTGTCGAGCCGCTTTTCCGTTTGTATCCACTCGGCGTTATGGTCGGCGACCATCGGCGCATCGAACCTTTCCATGCGCTGCTGGAGGTCCCCGCAGTCTGGACATCCCGATGCGTGTTCCGCCATTGCCTTTTTCAATGCTCCGCTGGTATCGCCATCGGAAGCTGCCAGGAATGCCGCAGCCTCCGGACAGGGAGCGGTACCGGATCGCCGCCCCAGCAACTGGATGATCTTCTCGAGAAAGTTGTCTTCGTTCCAACCGGTCATTTCAATTGGGGCATCCCCGTCTTCCCGTCGGAAGTCCCTAACGTGAATCGCTCTGCCCAGGGACCTGCGGTCGTTCAGTCCATTCGACAGAGACTACGATCCACTCTGGAAACGGATGAAGGAGCTGAATTCCATACTTGCAGCAAAAAAAAGCGTCTCATCCCGGCGGACACCGTTATCAGGTCTTCGCGAGTGCCCCTTCGGTCTTTCGCCAGAGCATTCGCCGGCCGTTCTGAATGTGGGATTTCACCGCACCGATTGTTAGTCCGGTCCGCTCGGCGGTTTCCTCGTAAGAGAAACCCTCGATCTTCAGCTCTAAGCACTGCCGCTGCTCGCTGGGAAGCAACCTCATTTCTTGCCAGACCCGCTCCGCCATCAGGCGCGCCTCACAAGAGGAATCGAGACGATTAGGAGATGGCAATTCCGCCAGATCGATCTCATCGATGCCAGTCTCACGGCGGCTTCTTCGCCACTCGTCAATGCACACGTTTTTCGCGATGCACATGAGCCACGCTGAGAAATAGCCCTGGTGGAAACCACGGATGTTCCTGTAAGCCCGGAGGAATGTCTCTTGAGTCGCGTCTTCCGCCGCCTGGCTGTCGGAGAAAAACCCTCGGCAAGCGTAAAAGACCTTCATGCGGTATCGCGCGAAGAGCTCCGCAAAGCACTCGTTATCCCCGGCTTGCCCTGCGCGTTGGGCGAGTTCCTCATCCGGTAGCGGTATCATCGACTCTCTATGCTTCCGGGGGCTGCCCCGTTACGGCTCAGCCCGAAATGGCGAGCGGGCCTCCTCGTTAGTCAGCAATCCTCGACCGATTCTCGCCAACAGGCTAACGGGATATCGAGATCTGAAGGTTAAGCATAACCGGTCGCGATCTGTCAAGCAAGGGTGCCAACGGCAAGAACGACTATAATTTCCACGTGTCTGACGGGTCAAAGGCATTGCTCCAAGGCCCCCAAAACGGGCGATTTCACTGCATTTGGGATGCTATCACAGATGCCTCGGCACTACCATTTAATACGCATGTTTGCTCGTGGTGTTTTTGCTCGTGCAAACCCAGGCTGGAGATGTGGGTGCCAGCAGAGAGATCCCGGCGCACTATTCACGGTTCTTCCGTGCGTTGGGGCATCGAGTGCGGTCCTACAGGGTGGAGCGGAAGCTGACCCAGGAGGACATGATCTCGTATGGGTTCAGCGTCCGCCATTGGCAAATGGTTGAGTCCGGGCGCCCGATTACTTTGTTTACTCTGCTGCGAATCTGCGAAGCTTTCGATGTCGCACCGGAGGAGATGGTCGAGGGACTCGCCCGTCATCTTCGGAAGCGCAAGAAGGGTTGAGGACGTGTCGGTCTGCGCCAACCAGCCACGAGCACTGCCGACACGAAATGTAGCCTGAGCCGCATTACCGGCGACCGTCGGTACTCCCAAAGCAGATACGTTGGTCGATTACCGCCGGCACGGTCATTGCCCTTCGTGAAGTCCAGGCAACTTCTTAGTTATCTGTGGATTGCAGCCGAGTTTCTGGCCTGCGAGGGGCGTGATTTTCGCTGCTGCAGTCTCGGCCTCTACCAGACAAACGCCAGCCGCTATCCCTAAAATCGGTGAGTTCGCACGCGCTTTCTGTTTAATCTGTCCTGTGCAAATTCTGAGGGGGAGGGACCGTAGCGTCGCGCCATGCAAACCGGCAAGCTGAATGGCATCCCGGCCAAAGTACTTCTCAGCAACCGGCAATACGCCGCGCTCAGACTCTTTACCGACGCGCGTTCGAGCTTCGTCATGGACACCGACAATGCTCTCCTGGTGGACCAGCGAAGCTTCGGCAGCCTCTTCCATCGCGGCTATATCCGTTACGAAAAGAGCCGTGGCGGCTTTGTCCTCACCAACCTCGGCAAGCGCGCCCGGCAGACGTTCGACGACACGGACATATTCCGGAAGCAACCGTCGACCACGTTTTCTTCGTACATCCGGACCATCAAGGCACTTACGAGGACCGCATGAAAATCACCATGGGCATGCAGGAGATTCTCGCGACGATCCAGCGCAACCAGCAGCAGATCGACCTGCTCACGGCCAACAACACGCAGTTGGTCCACTTCCTGCTATCGCAAGGCATGATCCAAAACTTCAGCGAACTGCCAGGATTCAATGGGAATGGCGTTGCCGGCGGGATGGCTGCGATCCAAATGCCAGCTATACCGCCGCCGTTGCTGCAGGCGCCACCAAAGCCGCCTGCGCGCCACGCTCGAAAAGGTTCAGTCCGGAAGGCGATAAAGCGCCGGGAGGCGACTTCGACGCGAGCACCCGCTAACACGAACGCCGGCCGCGGCCAGCTTCAGGCTGAGGTCCTGATCGCGTGGGCGAAGCAAGCTGGCGGCAGGCTGAACCTCGCCCAGTTTCGCGCTGCGAACGAGGGGCGGACGCGCGGCATCAAGCATTCCTTCTACACGACCACGATGTACACCAAGGTCGGCAAACTCACTGAACAAGGAGTCTTTACCAAGATCGGGCCCGGCGAGTACCGGCTGAAAGACAACATAGGTTGAAAGGGCGACGCCATTTGATTTTCTCTATGGATCGCATCGCGATGCAGAGTGCGAAACCTGGCCAAAAGACGCAGAGAGCCGGGGGATCGCGTGATCAAGCGGCGGGAGATTCCCGCCGCCCATCGGGCGAACTTCAGCAAGGGCTATTGGGACCGTGTGGTCAACCGTCTCTCGTACCTCGACGTTGAGGATGTGCTGGAACTGTCGTTCAGCCCGGACGATTCCATCTCAAGTATGAAGTCTGCAATTCACACGGCGGCAAAGCGTGCTGGCGTACGGCTCCGGGTCGTGATCCGCGAGCCACGCCTCTTCGCCTGGATACCCGGCAAGCGTCCGGTGATCATCCGGCGTGCGAAACGCGTGCCGGTCCTCTGCGAAGTGTGTGGTGAGGAAATTGAACGGCCGCAGGCTGGAGCAAGTAAGCAGTTTGTCTGCGCCGGAAAGGGAAACAAGAAAAGCCGCTGCCAAAAGATCCGGCGCTACGCGCTCGCGCACAGCCTGCCGATCAGCGAGGCGGCTAAACGGTTTCGGCGGCGTTGATCTGGGCAACGCTCGGTCGAGCGGAGGGAAGTATGGGGACGAACAACACCTGGGTGCCGCCCGCGAGCGCAGTGGGGCCGGTAAATCACTTCCACACCATCTACATGCGCCTGGCGGCGATGAGCGACGCGTTGATCCACCAGGCATCGACCCGCGAAGACATCCTCAGGAACCCGGTCTTCGGCGAACTGATCGGCAGCATCGCGGAACTCTCGAACCTCTCGGCCCGCATGACCGTAAAGCTCGAAGGCATCCGCCGCGACTTCCCCGAACTGTGGGACATCTGGCAGCGCGCCAGCCAGCACGAACCCACCGGGGAGGAGGGACTATGAACTGGTTTGGCGAATCATGGCTCGCTCCCATGTGCGACCCGGCGGATAGGGTTGAGACGCCGGCTGGCATCGAGTGCGCCCATTGCGGGGAGAAAATCGTGGCCGGCGACCGGGGTGTGTTCCTGAACGGCGACCCGCGCCCGTTCCACTTCGAGTGCTTCATTCGCGGGGTAGTCGGGTCGGTAGGCCACCAGAAAGGCGCGTGCCCTTGCTACGGCGGCACCGAAGACGACCCGCCTGGCGCGACGCGGCGGGAGGCGGCGCGTGCGGCCATGGAGTACTTCGAGGAGCACCCGCCCGAACCGTTCATGGAGATCAGAATCCCGGAGCAGCAGTTGAAGGACATCGCCCGCGTGGTGCGGCGGGTGCTGCTCGGCTTGCTGGCGCGCCATCAGAACAACTGAGCATGAAGAACCAGGACGAAACGCCCGCAAACGCCGTTCAGATTTTCGAGGCAAAACCGAATCGCATGTTCACAGAGGAACAGCGCGCGACCGTTCGCTTTCTTCGGTACGCCAAGGCTGTGCCATGCGCCGAGTGTGGGAGGAAGAGCAAGACGCACTGGACGCTGCTGATTTCATTCAAGGCGAAGACGATGGCGGCAATCATTCCGAAGGACTCCGGCAAGGTCCACATGCCATTGACGCCGGTGTGCCGGAGCCACCTGCTTGCGCCCGCGTGGGAGAACTGATGAAACGGAATCCGGCATGCCCCCTGTGCGGCGCGGTGCTTACCGAAGCCCCGGAGGCGTGGGGGCCGGCTCACTACTGGTGCCCGAAGTGCGAACTCCCGTTCATCAAGGCGCGCGTCCGCGAACTGGCGGCGGGCGAGCGTCCCTTTGCCGTCGGTGACCGCGTGCTGGTTGCCGGACCGCCGGGACAGGTGGTGGGCGAAGTGATCGAGGCGGCGACGCCCTACGAGATGCCCGACCTCGGCCCAGAATCAGTGTCGCACCAAGCCAAACAGATCATGCACGAATGGCGGGTAGACTTCCTGGTCGTCATCCGCCACAGGCACGATGGCCAGATGGTCGGCTTCTTCGCCCTCCACCACCCGGGTGGCTGGCGGGACTTGCGCGGCCAGGATCTCCAGATCGCGAGGGTGAGGAAGGGTTGATGGAAGACGATGGCGTGAACAGGCGCAGTGTGTTGAATCTTCGCAAGCGCGGGCACATCCAGCCAGGACGGGAACAGGAAGCCATCGTCGAGGTTGTGCGCGACGGGAAAGTGGTCGCCACGATTTACGGCAGCCGCGAAGGCGTCCACATAACCAGCGATTCCTTCGGGCAGCGCGGCGAAGGGTTCAGGGCGTTCTTTTTCGCCGTCGATGACCCTCCCGGCATGCCCGGAATAGTGATCCCGATTCTAGCTGCCGGTGAAGCATGCCCGTGGTGTGAAGGCTTGGAGCGTGTCTTGGTGGGAGGTCTGGTTCGCCCGTGCCCTGTGTGCGGCTCGGGAGGGTCCCCATGAAAGGGACCACGATGTTGATGCGCAAAGCGATGAGTGTGGCGGTGATGGTCTTGCGCGAAAGGCTGAGGTGGTCGCAGATGCGGCTGGCGGCCGAGATGAATAAGTGGGGAGAGCACAAGGGCGGCGAGATGATGCGCCGCTGCAGGATTTCGCGGTGGGAGCGGCGGCTCGCCGCGCCATCGCCGACGCACCGCATGGCTCTCGCGAAGATCTCGGTGAAGCACGGCCACGAAGACCTGGGCGCCATCTTCCGCGCGCTGCCGGCCCTGGCGTGGACGCTGGCGCTGGCACTGCCTGGAAACGGGAAGAAGCACGGGGCCAATGGGAACGGGGATGCGTGATCGTCTTCGAATTGGCCAGGAGGCGCGGATGAGTCGATACGGCCAGCCCATCAAAATCTACTGAGCGGTGATCGTGGGCTTCGGTCGAAGCCTCCCGAAAGGCCGACTGCCAGTCTATTCCGTGGGCGACGAGGCCGAGGCTCGCCTCCTCCTGGCGATGGCGTGCCCGATGAACGCGCACGGCCAGTACGTGGCAGTGGAACTGGCGCGGGAGCAGACCATCGAGAACCTCCAGCGGTTTTCCGATCGGCTCGAGGCCGTCCACGAAAGACTGAAGGCGAACGGCAGGTGCCGCTGTTTAACCACATGACCGGCGCAACCATATGCGACTTCTGTTCCGGTGCAAACCCGTTATGGCGGTATCCGGCGGCGACGTTCCACGATTCGTTCGGCTCCAAGAGCGTCGAGGACTGGCTGGCGTGCGAGGCGTGCCACGCGTTGATCGAGGCAGGCGACCGCGAAGGGTTGATTGAACGCGCTTTCCGGTGTCCGGGCATCCCACAGGTGGTCGCCATGCGTGGTCGGGAGTGGGCGCGGAACTACGTCGTGGATCTCCACAAACGCTTCCGCCGGAACCGGCGCGGCCAGCCGTACCGGACGGAGTCTTGAAGACCCACGCGATGGCCGGCGGCGATGCCACATAGCCCGCCGTGGGGTGCATGGGATGAAAAAACCCTTTATAGCGCGAGAAAAGGGAAAAATGTCTGCCCAACGGACGCATTTCAAACGGCGATATCATCGCGTGCGCGCGAAGAAGCACGTGCGAGGCCAGCGAGGTCCGGACGGAACGGGATTACGAGGTCTGGAGAGGGTCCGGAAAAGCATGGAAGAGGTCACGCGGCCCAAACGCGGTCCAAAATTGGCGTCGGTAAGTGCATGAAACCACGAGGACCCTGTCTGTAAGCGATTGATCTGGCTTCCATGGCATGGAAGAGGTCGTGAGTTCGAATCTCACCAGGTCCACCAAAACGTTTCATAGACTTACCGTTTCCCCGCCCGCCAGAACGTCCTCGCCGGAGTCCAACTGGAGTCCAAAACCAATTTGATGCTTGGGCAGCCATGGGCATCGTGTGGATTTCGATACCTGCCCACGATCAAGCCAACCGATTCAAGGCAGTGGCAAGTTTGGGCACCGTGGGCACCGTTTTTCGCGCGTGTCGTCGTCTTCCTGAGACGACAACATTTCGTTTCTATATAAGGACGATGCCCACCGCGCCCAACGTCCGCGACTCCTCTCTGCCCGTCGAACTTTACTGTTGACGACTGAGTTACGCACCTGATATTCAGGAGATGTAAGCTGCGGTCTGGCCCGAGAGACGGGACTCTCCAAAAACTCCTTCCCTT
>Ga0326728_10015547_pt1 | contig 15797 bp, 10 predicted proteins | sample MB3enrmetagenome_FD_207602 | JGI IMG/M metagenome (GOLD analysis project Ga0326728, IMG submission 207602) | Lab enriched peat soil microbial communities from McLean, Ithaca, NY, United States - MB31MN | ecosystem: Environmental > Terrestrial > Soil > Wetlands > Peat | place: USA: New York...
GGGTTCCGGGACAGGCTCGACGACCAGAGTCAATCCCTCCACTTCCCGAACTCGCACCCGCGTGCCCTTGGCGATGGGCTGACGGGCACGCGCATCCCAGAGCTCGCCGTGGACTAAAACTTTGCCCGAAGGCTCGAGGTCAGTTTTCGCCACGCCCGTGGAGTCGACCATCCCTGCCTCTCCCGTCACCGCTTTGCGCAGCTTTGCCGCGATGGCAAAGCGCAGGAGGACGACCATGATTATCCCCAGCGGTATGGCCACACCGAGTGCCGTGGCGAGGTGAATCCGTGCCTGGGGCCAGGGGGAATTCACCAGCAGGAGCGCGCCCAAGACTAAGGCGAGGATGCCGGCCCCCGCCAATATTCCATGCGAGGTCACTTTGACTTCCAGGGCCACCAGCCCTATTCCCATAAGAATCAGAAGCACACCCATAGAATTGATGGGCAGCAGATTGAAGGCGTACATGGCCAAGATCAAGGCGATCGCCCCCACCACGCCGGGGGCCACCAAACCGGGATGGGTAAACTCAATGTAAATGCAAGCCAGCCCGAGCGCGCCCAGGATGAAAGCGATGTTCGGATCCGCCACCCAGGCAAGGAATTCCTCGAGGCTGGGCATGGAATAAGGCACGACCTCCGCATTTTTCAAATGCAAAGTGGTGGATGTGTCGTTGAACCTTTTAATGGTTTTGTCGTCGTATCGCGCGAAGATATCGGAGGGGGTGCTGAGCACGGCGTCAATCAGTTTGCCGTCCAGAGCTTCCTTGTCCGAGTATGACGAGCTCTTGCGGACCGCGTCTTCGGCCAGAGTCGAGTTGCGCCCGCGCTTGCCGGCAATCGAACGCATGTAGGCCGCCGCATCGTTTTCGATTTTGGCTTCCATCGTCTTGCCCACTTCGGCGCCGCCCAGCACCACAGGATGGGCCGCGCCGGAATTGGTCCCCGGAGCCATCACCGCCAAGTCACCGGCTTCCAGGATGAAGAAGCCCGCGGAAGCCGCGCTCGCCCCGCTGGGCGCCACAAACGTGATGACCGGGACGCTCGAATTGAGGATGGCGGAGACGATGTCGCGCATCGAGCTCTCAAGGCCGCCCGGCGTGTTCAACTCCAGAAGGACCGCATCCGCGTGGGTGTCGTTGGCAAACTTGATGCCGCGCATTACGTATTCCGCGCTCACATGGTGAATCATCATGTTCAAGCGGATCTCAACCACGCGAGGGCGGGTCTGGTCATTCGCCACGGGCGAACCGTCCCCGGCCCCCAAGAAGGCAGCGAAAGCAACCAACAGCCATTGATGTCGCAAACTCAAGGTCCCTTCCTTGGTTGTGGCGAGGTAGCACAGGCACTCTTGCCTGTGCGTTTCCGCACCATACACCAACCTTGCGCACAGGCAATCTGGCCTGTGCATGTCCGTACTGTACACCAGCCTTGCTCACAGGTGCTCTTCCCTGTGGTCGTCGGCATCATACCTCAACCTTGCGCACAGGCAAGAGTGCCTGTGCTACTAGTTGGGGGCCGTAGGGTGCGGGGGGATGTGCCCGACGAGCTCCTGCGCCTCCCGGCTATCCGGGTTCAGCTTCAAGGCCGCCTCGCCTTCCAGGCGCGCCTGCTCGCGGCGTTTCAAGGTAAGATAGACCCGCGCCAGCCCGAGGTGACCTGCAAAGCTATCCTGAAGTTTCAGGGCGGCTTGGAATTCCCCCACGGCCTCCTGGTACTTGTCTTCCGCTTCCAGAACCTGCGCCAAGCTCAAGTGCCCCTCACTGTCGCCGGGAGCCAGCGAGGTGGCCTCCTCCAGTTCACGTTCCGCTTCGGCCAGGCGCCCCTCGCTGACGAAGGTCTTGGCGCGAGATTTATGGACCGCCGCGTGTTGGTCAGCCGGCATACTTGCGAGCCGCTCTTCGAGGGCATTGTGCACGGCCAAAGAGAGCAAGCGATAGGCGCGTTCGTCGAAATTCTTTTTAAGTCGCGGTTGAGGCAAGACGTCGCGTGATAGCCGGCCTTCCAATCCCTCTTGGTGCCGGCCCAGCCACTCGAGCTGAGTCTTTTCTCCCGCCGCATCACCCAGCTTCTCCAACACCACGGCCAGAAGCGTGTGGGCCTCGGAATCGTCGTCGTTCAGCCGGATTGTTTCTTGCAGCGATTCTGCCGCCGCCTTGTATCGGCGGAGGTTCCAGAGTGCCACGCCGCGATTAAAGCAAAAGTCCTCGTCTGTCGGATCACTGGTAAAGGCCCTTTCGAAATCCTCCAAGGCTTCCTCATCGCGTCCAGCGCGGGCCGCCAGAACGCCCGCATTATTCGCCACCTCATCCAAAGGGATCTCTCTGCCGATGGTCTCAAAAGCCGCCTTCGAGGATGGGTAATGGCCGAGAAAAAACTCATCCACTCCGAAGAGGAAAAGCGATTCGAGATAGTGAGGGTCGCCAGGGCCCAGCTTGCGGAGCCACTTCGCCGAATTGGCATAGTCTTTCTGATCAAAATAGAGCCGGCCAAGAGCAAATGCCGCCCGGTGATCAGTGGAATCCAGGCGGTCAGATTCCTCGAAAAAGTGAATCCGGGTGGGGTCGTCGGCAGCCAGGACGCCCCGGATATAATTCTCGAAAGCATCGAGCCGCACTTCGGGAAACTTGCGGCTAAACTCCTCTTCCGCCCCCACCGTAAAATGGGGATCGTGAGCGGCCTCCAACAGCCACACCAGGCGGGTCTGAAGGTCAACCAGTTCGGAGAGTTCACCGGTGACCTGGATGGGAGGAGAGAGCTTTAAGTGGTGAAGGTCAAGCAAGCGTGCGGTGGCGGTGAGGCCGGAGCCCTCCACATCGAATTTGCCCAAGACAGCCCAATCTGCGCCCAGGGTTTGAGCCACCTTGTATTCACTGGCCAGCGTCAGCGGCGTGTCGGCGGGAATACCCAACTGCTCGCAGGCGACATTGCGCTCCGCCCGTTCCAAGGCGTAATAACCGGGCCCCGAGAGGCGCGAGGAAAGAGTTTCCGCAAAACTTTCCGCCACCCAATTCAGGTCCGCGCGGCTGCTGCGGTTTTCAAAGGGAAAAACCAGGACGGCATGTACCTCGGAGGCAGAAGCGACTCGCCAAGAGACTAGCAGGAGCAGGATTAATCTGAGCGCTTTTCGCATCAAAAACGGTCCGGAAACTGCATTATAACATTGTCTCCCGCGCCGCGCCGAGCTTTGGAGTGCGGCAGCTTGCTGCCGCCTTTCTGATGGCCAGCTTTCTGGGCATCAGGACTTGCCGATTCCGTTCACTGAGGCGCGAGCAAGCTCGCTTGAGGAAAGCGGCAGCAAGCTGCCGCACTCCAAAGCGCCTGCGGCGCTCTTCACACCTCGCATAGAGGCTCAGTCCTTGATTCCCACCGGCGGGTTGTTCATCAATTCGACGTAAGCAGGATTCTGGCTGATTTTCATAAAGTCCGGATCGTCGAGGATTCTCTGTCGGTCCTTGAACCCGTCTTCCAGCGCCCGGCGCAGGCTGCGGACCGCGTCCTCCGCGCGCCCCAGAGAGGCAAAAACCTTCCCCAAGTAAAAGTAATATTCAGGATCGGCCCCGCGCGCCTCAATGGTGGTCCCAAACGCGGAACGTTGGGTGAAGATATTGGGGTCAAGGGTCAAGGCGGTCCGATATTCGTCCACGGACTCCTTGTATTTCTTCATGTGCATGTAAGAAGTCCCCAGGTTCAAGTGGTAGGAAGCCGAGTCGGGGCTCAGCTTGAGCGCTCGCAGGTAATACTTGATAGACTTCCCGTACTTCTTCTCCATGAAGTAAGTAGTCCCAATATTGTTCAGGGGCTCAGTGTAGTCCTTCTGACGGCGAACCGCCTGGTTGTAGGCCTTGCGCGAGGCCGAAAAATTCTGGAGCTGCTGATAGGCAATCCCGAGCTTGTTCCAGAGAACGGCGTTGGTCATGCGGGTCTGTTTCAGAGCTCGGAAATAGTAATCAACAGCATCCTCATAGGACTTGCGCGCCATAAAGATGTCCGCGCGCTCCTCGAAGCTGAGCGGGTGACTCTTGGCTGCGGTTTCGGGCTCTTGGCCGGGCGCGGCCGGTGGCGATGCGGGCTGCGCTTCTTGAGCGCCGAAGAGTACGCGCACTCCGGGAAAGCAAAATATAAGGAAGAAAATTAGAGCGCCGATCCCTTTCATTACGGGTTGAGCGAATGTCTCGACTTTCATATGCAAACCTCGCAATGGGCAGAGACTCTTAAGGCGGCGATCCGGGATCTATTCCCGGGGCGCCGTCTCATTGTCCGGCGGCGCAGGCGCCGTCGACTTGGGATGCTTACCTTTAAAAATCGCCACGAACTTCTTTATGATGCCGCCCTTACGCGCAGGGGAGGGACCCTCCGCCGGCTTAACCGCGCCTCGCGGCGGCGCACTTTGCGGGGGCCCGCCCGCAGCTCCGGGCGGAAGGGCCAGCGCGGGAGGCACGCCAGGTTGACTCTGGGGATGGAAGAGCCTTCCCAGAAATCCCCGCGTGGAATGCGGCGGCTGGGGCTCCGTTCCGGCTATGAAAACTTCATTGCGGACGATCTTTGCATCACTGGTAGTGGAATCTGTTTCTATGGGAACGGAAACCACGCCTTCCGGCATGGGAAATGGCTTGGGGTCGTGGTAAGCGGGGAGTACCGCCGCGTGCTTCATAAACTCGGTCCAGATCGGCAACGCGGAGTACGCACCCGACAGCTTGATATCGCGGTCATCATCATAGCCGACCCAAACGATCGCCAGCAGGTCGGGGGTGAATCCCGCGAACCAACCATCGTGCGAAGTTCCTGTCTTCCCCGCCGCAGGGAGCTCGAATCCTCGACTGCGGACCCCGGCGCCCGTGCCGTTGTTGATCACGCTTTCCATCAAGTCCACCATCAGATAGGCCACGCGGGGGTCAAGCACCGGCCGCGCAACTTCGGAACTCCGCCACAACGTGCTTCCCGTGGAGTCATTGACCGCCAGGATCAACCGGGGTTCTACATACTGCCCCTCATTCGAAAAAATCGTGTAGGCTCCTGCGATCTCCAGCGGCGTGGCCACATACGAGCCCAAGGCGATGGCGGGGGTCGCCAGCAGGTCTTTGTTGATCCCCGCGGCGATGGCCAGGTCCCGGACTTTATCATAACCCGCCATTTGCGCCAGTTGGACTGTGGCCACATTCAGCGAATGGGTGAGGGCCTCGCGCAGGGTGACGAGCCCGTGGTATTCCTGCTTGTAATTCTCGGGTTCATAGGTGAGGTCCCCGAATTGGAAGGTGGTTGGCGCGTCGTTCAGGATGGTGGCCGGGGTAATCAGAGGCTGCGAGCCGTTCACACCCGAACTGAGGGCGGCCGCGTAGACAAAGGGTTTGAAGGAAGAGCCCGGCTGCCGCTTGGCCAGGACATGGTTCAGTTGGCTGCTGGCGTAGTCTCGCCCTCCCACCAGAGCTTTGATTTCACCCGTGTGGGCGTCCAGCGCCACAAGCGCCAGTTGGGGTTGATTGGGATTCGAGGCTGCCTCAAGCTGGGCGCGCTTCGACTTTCTGAGTTCCCGATCCACTTCACTGATACCCAGTCGCGCGCCCTCGGAGGCCGCCTTCTGCAAGTCGATATCGAGGGTGGTGTAAATACGATAACTTTGCGAATTCAAGTCCCGTTCGGAAAACTGGGTGAGCAACTGGTCGCGCACCATGTCCACGAAGTAAGGGGCTTCGAGCCCTTCCACGTTCTGATTGATCACCCCCAAAGACGATCCCGTAGCCTCCGCGGCCTGCGCGGAGGTAATCATGCCCAGCTCGAGCATCTGGCGGATCACGTAGTTGCGCCGTTCCAAGGCCCTGGACGACCGCCGGTAGGGTGAGTACATATTCGGGCCGCGGATCAGCCCCGCCAACAAGGCCGCCTCGGGTAACGTCAGGCTGGCGACGTCCTTATTGAAATAAGTGTTGGCGGCCTCGCCAAAGCCATAGATCGAAAAACTCCCGCGCTGGCCAAGGTATATCTGGTTCGCATAGAGCTCCAAAATCTGTTCCTTGGTCAGGCGCTGCTCGAGCAGCAAAGCTAGAAAGACCTCCTCGATTTTTCGCCGCCAGATGCGCTGAGGGGTCAGGAAAAAGCCGCGCGCCAACTGCATCGTCAGCGTGCTGCCGCCTTGCACTTTCTCCTCCGCCCGGATGTCGGCCAGCGCCGCTCCCAAGATGCGGAAAATGTCCACGCCCTGGTGGGAAAAAAAGCGGTGATCCTCCGCTGCCAGCACTGCATCCACCAGCACTTTCGGGAGGTCCTGATAACGTACTAGACGGCGCTTCGAGCGAGTGCTGTCAAACAGCGTGGTGATCACCTCGGGCTCAAGGTCGTAAGTCTCCAGACTCGGACCGCCGCCGGGCGTGGTGATGGAAGCAAGACGGCCTTCGCGGAAGGTCAAGATGGCGGGGCCTTCTTTGGTGGCCTGGTCGGCAAAGAAGGAAAGGGGACCGGGGGAGATCTCAATCCGGTTTTTCGCCAGAGTATAGGTGCCGACGGGAGACGAGCTGCTGGTTTCGGCGTAAAGGGCGCGGCGCAAATGTTGCGCAACCTCTTGGGCCGTACCTGCCTGACCGAGGGAGATCGGCGTGGGTGCGGCGAAGACCAGGGAAGCATTGTTGAAGATTTCGCCGCTCAGGCGCGCGTCAATGAGGCGGGAGAATCGAACGTAGTAATATACGAAAAGGCCGATCAAGCCGAGCAGGCCCAACAGGCAGCCGACGACCACACCTTTCTTCCAACCTGCCATCTCGGCCAGGCGTGACCACCCCGGCTTGCGGGACGGATGGGGCTTCGAGCGCGATACTGGCGCATATCGAACCACGGTTATAACACCGGACTATTCGCCGAGGGCGTAAAGTGCAGCCGTAGAATATAAACGGTCAGATCCACTGGCACCGTGTAGTCCAGGTTGATTGTTACGTGACGGGAGATGGTGACTTTGACATTGTCGGAAGTAAGTGGAATCCCATGATCTTGGGCGAACGTAACCACCTCATTCCCGACCTCATCCGCCGTGGCGGGCTTGGCTCGGACCGCCAACTGGGTGGAAAGTTGCTGGATGTGGTCTTGAAGCTGGTAATTGTTCACGTAAACGGGGATTGTCTTTACAGCCACATAGGCCACCGAGGCCAGGATCGCCAAGGACAACAGCACCTTGAACCGTCCCGCGCCCGCTTCTCCTCGCCGCATGCCCGTACCTCGTTGAGCCCCTCCGCGTCAAGTTTCCCCCGCGCGAGCGGGGGTCCACGTCACCACGGCCAACTGCCTTCCCGCTGGCGTGGGAATGACGCGACTTTCCGGAGTGGCGTGTCACCCCGAAGCAAGACACTCTCCCTTCAGGCGCTCCACGACCTCTGACAGCTTAACATCGCGCACTTGCTTTGTCGAGCGCTGGAAAATCTCCGCCAACCCCTGCGCGAACTTCCGCTTGCCCAAAGTGACCCGGTAGGGCACCCCGATCAGGTCTGCATCCTTGAACTTGACCCCCGGCCGCTCCGCGCGGTCGTCAAACAGCACATCCAGCGACTGGGCCAGCATTTCTTCGTACAGTTTCTCCGCCGCCGCGCGCAGCGGGGCATCATCCATGTTGGCCGCCGTCAGAATGACGTCAAAGGGCGCAATCGCCCGCGGCAGAAACATGCCATCCTGATCGTGGTTCTGCTCCACCGCGGCGCTCAAGATGCGCTCCACGCCGATTCCATACGAACCCATGACGAGCGGGGTCTCCTTGCCGTTTTCATCCAAAACCGTCGCGTGCATGGTTTCGGAATAACGTCTGCCCAGCTTGAAGATGTGGCCCAATTCCACCGCAATGCGAATTTGCAGCGGCTGGCCGCATCTCGGGCAAAGGTCGCCGGTGGTTATCACCCTCAGGTCACGATACTCGGCCTGGAAATCTCGCCCCGGCGTGACGTTGCGGAGGTGCGTGTCATCGCGGTTGGCCCCTGTGATCAGGTTCTTTCGCCCCTCGAGCGCCCGGTCCGCCAGGATCCTCACCCCTTTAAGCCCCACCGGCCCGAGCGAGCCCACGTGTGCGCCATGCAGCGCCCATGCCTCTTCGGGCGTGGCAGGCCGAAATACACCCGAGCCCAGGGCGGTGGTCAACTTGGTCTCGCTCAGGGTGTGATCACCACGCAGCAAAAGGACTACGGGCTTGCTTTCCACCACATAAACCAGCGTCTTCATTAACCGTGTGGTGCTTTCACCGGTGAAATTTGCCAAGTCTTCGATGGTCTTTTGGCCGGGCGTGGGAAAGGGCTCGGGAGGCGCATCGCCGGGCAGATCTTCGACAGGCGGCGCCTGGCCTTCCGCTTTCTCCAGGTTGGCCGCATAGCCGCACTCGGAAATGGCCAACGAATCTTCGCCCGCCTCCGTGGGCGCCGCAAACTCATGGGAGTCAGTCCCGCCCATCGTCCCCGAATAGGCTTCTACGATCACGTACTTCAGACCGCAGCGGTCGAAAATGCGTGCGTAGGCGTCGTAATGCTTCTGGTAACTGATATCCAGTCCGGCCTCGTTCAAGTCGAAGGAATAGGAGTCCTTCATCCAGAACTGGCGCAGGCGCAACAGCCCTGACTTAGGCCGCGGCTCATCGCGATATTTCTCCTGGATCTGGTACCAGATCTGGGGCAGTTGCTTGTACGACCGCAGTTCGTTGCGAGCGATGTTTGTCATCTCCTCTTCGTGCGTCACTCCCAGGCACATTTCATGCTGGTTGCGGTCCATGATCTTGAACAGCGTCTCGCCGTAAGTCTGGTAACGTCCCGACTCCTTCCAAAGCTCCACAGGATTCAAAGCCGGCAAGTGAAACTCCTGCGCCCCGATGGCGTTCATCTCCTCGCGAATGATTTGCATCACCTTGAGAAGAGACCTGTGCGCCAGGAAAAGATGGGCATAGACTCCCGCCACCACCTGCCGAACATAACCCGCCCGTAATAACAAACGGTGACTGGGCACCTCCGCTTCCGCAGGGTCTTCGCGCAAAGTGGGAATAAATGTTTGACTCCAGCGCATTAGTTTGACCTTTCGCGATTAGTCATGGTTCTCAGTATTCAGTGGTCATTAAAGCGCCCGGCTATCTGGGGGTTGAATGACCACTCAAAACTGACCACTGAAGACTACACTCCGGACTCCGACATTGTTGAGGATTCGCGCGCAGCCTGTCAAGGAATCCGGCCCCCGGCAATATGGGGGCCACGTAATCCTGGCCCGCCGCGACCCTCGCGGCCGCTTCAAGGAAGGATTCTAGCCTACCCTATTCCCTTTGTCAAGAGGTTCCATCAAGTTCCGAAGTGATTTCTCGCGTGAGCTCGCGCACGAGCTCCTCGATTTGTTGGGGGGAAAGCGCCGGAGGGGCCATCCTCGTGACGACCTTGTGAACAATTGTGTAAACCAACCCCGGACCGGTCTCGGCAGGCGCTCCGGCCATAGCGGCAGGCCTCGAGGATGGGAAAAGCTGAGAAGTCGAGGAGTCAAGGAGTCGAAAAGACAAGGGGTCCAGAGATGGAGCCGAGGAGTCGGCGGCGACTCCTCGACTCGTTGATGGTTCGCCTCCTTGTCCACTCGGCTCCTCGAATTCTCGACCGCTTTCAGGACCTACCAGAGCCGGCTCAGACGCTGCTTCGGGTACAGGATCGGCGATTGGTTCGGTGATGAGCAGGCTGGGCTCAAGCGCCGGAGCCGAAAAATCGAGGAGTTGAGAAGTCGGGGAGTCAAAAAATCGAGAGGTCGAGGAGTCAAGAAATGGAGGAGTCGACGGATCGATTTCAGCTTCTCGACCGCTTGCCTCCTCGGCTTCTCGACTGCTCTCAAGCGCAAACACCGGAAACGGCACGGCGCGCGCAGGGAATGGTTCCGGCGAACCTCCAACCACGTCTTCAGGTGGAACTGCTTGTTCGGGCTCGGGTAATGGCTGCAACCAAGTGGCCGGGGCAGGCTCAGACGAGGGCTCGAGTGGGGTTACAGGCAGTGGCTCAGGCGCCGTCTCCGGCGGTTCAGGAACCACCGTGTCTGGAAAAATGGGCGGAGATGCCGGGGCTTCACTTGGGCCGGTGAATTTCCTCACCATGGCCACCAACTCTTTGTCACTAAAGGGCTTCTTGATAATGCCATCAGCCCTGACCCGAGCTCCTCGCTGCTCATCGTACGGCTCCAGGTCGCTACCCAGTAGCAGCACCGGCACATGGAGCAAATCCGCTGACGTCTTTACGAATTCACAAACCTCGTACCCGTCTTTGCCTGGCAGGGACACGTCGACAAGCACCAGAGCTGGCTGTGAGGCGGACAGCTTCTTAACCGCCGCGACGCCGTTCGAGACAGTCTCAGCCCCGAAGCCCTCGTCTTGAAGAATTTTTTGGACTTTCCTCTGAATTGTGGGGCTATCGTCCGCGACAAGGATCAACCCAGCCACAACGCCTCCCTTTCCATGCTGTGTCGCGCCATGACCGGTGAAAGAAATATCACCTCGAAGAGAGGAAGTCAAGCCAGGGGAAAACAGGATTCAGGAGTCAGGATCCCGAATCCTGATTTTTAGAAGGGGATAATCTTCTTCAGAGCGTGGAATCGGCCTTTTTTCTTCTGTTGCCCGGCTGTCCCAGATTGTTCCTGACCGGCAGAGTTGGCTTTGTCCGTCCCTGCCTTCGCACTGGCGTGATTGCTGGAAGAGGTCCCCTTGGTCTCCTCCGCTTTCGGCGCACTGGGATTGCTGGAGAAGGTCGCCTTGGTCTCTTCCGCTTTCGGGCCGCTCGGATTGCTGGAAGAGTTTACACTGTTTTCCCCCGCCTTCGGAACGCTCTCATCGGCTGAGGTGCCAGAGTTGTTCGCCGGAGTGTCGGCACCGGTCCCTTTGTTGGAGTGGTCGACGGCTGGCTTGGACTCGTTTGAGGAACCTAAGCTGGAGTCCCCCACGGGCTGAGCAATAATCGAAGCGTTGGCCAGAGCGGGAGCAGTAGGCGCCTGTTTCGCCAATTCGACGCCACTGGTTTGCCCTCCTAGTTCCACAGGGCCGCGCAAGGTGGCGCTGGTATCCGGGTTACTGGACATGGCCGTACCCAGTTTTTCCAGCAGGCTCTTGTTGCGCAACCTGGATGAATCCGCCTGCGCGCGCGCGAGCGTCGCCTTGGTGGGCTTTGGAATCGGTTGGCCCATCGCCACGAGCCGAGCTTTTGCCTCCTCCATTCGCGGGCTGAGAGGAAAATCACGCACCAAACGCGAGTAATAGGGAACCGCTTCTTTGGGGATTTTCAGGTGTTCCAAGGTCTGGCCCATTCCAAACAGGGCCTGGTCTCCCCCACTGTAGTTGGGGTACTTCTCGATAATCTCCCGATAGCGCCCCCGTGCCGCGCGATACGCTCCCCGCATCTGGTAAAAATTCGCGGTCTCGAATTCCCCCTCAGCCAGGACTTCTTGAGTTTCGCGCAGGCGGGCTTTGGCGCGGATGGTCAAGGGGCTTTCGGGGTATTTGAGCAGAAACTCCTTGAGCTCGGCTTCTGCGAGGTGAGCCTCGCTTTGGTCGCGGTCGGCTTTGGCCATCAAGCGGAAATGTGCCATGCCGACGCGGTATTGGGCCATCGGCGCCTCGGGCGCCGTGGGGAAGAAGGTGATGAAGTCCTTGTATTCAGCCTCTGACTGCGTGAGCCCTGAAACTCCTCCTTGCTCGTAATATGAATCCGCAATAGCGAGTTTAGCTTTGGCAAGATACTCGCTGTCCGGATACGTATTTAGCATAGTTTGGAGGGTAAGACGGCCCACGTCGAAGCGCCCGTGCGTAATCTCGTTGGTCGCCTTTTCGAAAAGAATCTTGTCAGGCTGGTCGCCAGGATTGACTGCCGCAGCTAAGTCCTGATGCCGTTTGCGGTGAAAAAGACATCCGGGTAGGAACACGCAACCCAGCACGGCCACCCACAGAAATCGTGGCCAGCGCTTCCCTCCGGTTTTAGCGATTCGTATCGACAGTGCTCTTGCTCCTCATTTCTAGAAGTAAAAGCCGCAAACCTGAGAAGCAGGTCTGTGCTACTACCCACTCTTCAATCGACAATCGGCAATCGAAAATCGTCAATCGGCAATCATAAAAGCCGCAGACCTAAAGAGCAGGTCTGCGCTACCCACATCATACTTTGCGCATCCGCTGCGACGTTGCGGCGAGGCCCAGCATTTCGCCCAAACGTGCTTTTGGGTCCTCGCTATCAAAGATGGCTAAACCGGCCACCAGGATGTCTGCCCCTGCTCGAGTAAGTTGCTCCACGTGCTCGAAGCGGACTCCGCCTTCGACTTCGATGGCAAAGTCCGCGCGCCGCGCATCACGCAGCGACGCGGCCGCCTGCACTTTCTCCACCGATCTGGGGATAAAAGCGCGCTCGTTCAATCCCGGGTCAGAGGACAAGATTGAAAGATAATCGAATTCCCCCACCAAGTCCACTATTGTCTCGACAGGCGTCGCCGGGTTCAAGGCAACTCCCGCTTTGACCCCCTGCTTGCGGATCTGCTCCAATACTCGATGCACGCGCGTGGTGGCCTCGAGGTGAACCGAGATCCGATCCGCACCCTCCTCGAGGAATTCCGCAACGAACCGTTCCGGACGCTCGATGAGCAAGTGTAAGTCCAAAACCAGGTCGGTGGCTTCTCGCAAACGGCCGATGACCGGCTGCCCGACGCTGATGTCCTCCACGAAATGGCCGTCCATTACCTCCACGTGGAACATCGGCGCGCCCGCAGCCTTGATGGTGCGGAGCGCCTCTCCCAGTCGAGCGAAATCTGCCGCCAACAGCGAGGGAGCAATCAGGGCCATATGAAAGGTCCCACCGGGAAGGCCCTAGTCGCGGGACGCAGATAGTAGAGTAACATACCTTCCGGCATCCTGCCCAGTAACACAGCCACTCTTGGCTGCGCTTTCGAGCAAACTCTCTCAACCTCGACCACAGGCAATCATGCCTGGACCACCCCACAGCTCAATCACTTTATGCTCAGCAGATCCACCACAAAGGTCAGCGTGGAATTGGGAGGAATCACTCCCGGATAGCCGCCGGCTCCATAAGCCAAATCGGGAGGGATCACCAGCTTGCGCTTCCCGCCCACGTGCATCGTGGCAACACCCTCGTCCCAACCCTTGATCACCTTGCCGCGGCCCAGCGGGAACGGAAAGGGTTTTTTGCCAACCGAAGTGTCAAAGATCTTTCCATTTGTGAACCGGCCTGTATAATTCACCACCACGGTGTCGCCATCTTTAGGCTGCGGCCCTTTGCCAACCACTAAGTCTTGATATTGCAATCCCGAGGGCGTGGTGGTCATTTGCGCCGCAGGCTTTGGGTGCGTCGTTCCTGCCTTCGCCGCGGGCGCCGGATTGGCCGTCTGCTCCTGTGCAGTCCCCACGCTCGCGAATAGTAAGGCCAGGAATGTAAGGAATATGGCAGCATTCTTCATCTTGATTTCTCCTCCAAGCTCGAAAGTGTAGATTTCTCGCGCGCGCCACTCTGCCGCGCCCGAATACACTATCAAGAGTGAGTGGGCGTTTCAACTGGCATGTTGTCTGGAGAAAGCGCGCGGGTGGCGCATACGTCCCCAAAAGCACGGGTGGCGCAGACGTGCCGTTCTTGGGCATGGCTGCGCCCCTCTTGTTCTAAAGGAGCGCATACATCACGACGAAAGGCGTCGTGACGTATGCGCCACCCGCCGAGGGTGGAATCAATGCCAGGATTTTAGCCTTACTGAGAGCGCCCGTTCCTGCTCTGGAGGCCGTCGAGCGGGCAGCCCCCAACCTCCGGTCAGGACGAGGTGTTAACCTAGAGTCCATCGTCGGGTATCCCGACTGTAAGGTCGAATCCGCGACCAACAAATTGCAAGAGTGTAACTCTTCCTCACTGCACCCCCCCTTGGTCGAGGTAGAACTTTGGAGCGTCGCGGTGGTTTATGGACCAGGCTGGTCAAGCACTAGCACCCAATCCTGATCTCCTGCGCTGTTTGCTCCGTTCGTTCCCGGAGTTGTAAAGTTCTGCGTGTCGGAATTAGTGAAGGGAGAGCCGGAGATGGCCGTAAATGTCCCGCCTCCCGCCCCATTCGAGGGATCAAACCAGCGTGCCCGCATCGGCCCATTGAATGCCGCCATGTTCACGGTGAGGGTAACGGCTGAAGGCGGATCCGTGTTCCCTGGACAATAAATGATGGCTAGGCTCCCGTTTGTAACCCAACCCGTCGAGCAGTAATTGTTCTGAGGCAGGTCCGGACTGCTGCCGTCATACGTCCCGAATCCCGCCGTCACGACCGCGTGATTCGAGCCTGTGTTGCAGTTTGTAGTGCAATCGGGCACCAGATCCCACCAAGCATACGACCCGAAGAAGTTGTTGATTCCGGCGATCTGCAACGCCCCTGGACTATCAAGACTGGTCTTCCATGACGAATCAAACGGGGAGATATCATGGTTCCCCCATATTTGACCGACGCCGCCAGAGGTCAGCGTCCAATACACCCCTTCGCGCAGAACATAGGGTCCCGCCGCTCCAGGCAGCCCGCCCGTGTCGTTTTCTCCCTCATAGTTTGCTTCCTCCAAGTAAGAAGGCAGTGTGGGCAAACTCGTATAAGCCTGCAACACGCAATCGTAAGTTCCGTAGTAGGTATGGGCGGAGTCCATCGTCATCACACCGTTCAAAAGGGTGTCCTGATTGCCAAAGCTAAAATCGTAGTTTAGTTCAATAGTCTGCAGATGGCTCGGATCGACACTGGCGATCCCCAACATGATTTGGTAAATCAGATTGTTGTCGGTCCTGCTCGTATTCCATGTCTGGAAGTTCTTGGCGTGGTGCCAGATGAGGTTGGGAAAATTCTTGTACCGATTGCCGAGATAGACTCCGTAGTTGTAACATTTCGTGGGCCCGTTGTTCTCAAACGTTTGCAACATACCATAGAGTTCAGTGGGGTCAAAGAAAACGACCAGGCCGTAGCTCGCCGCAAGCTTCACCACGGCATCAACCTCCGACCAGTAGGCGCTATTAGGCGTCGAAAGATCGAAAGTCGACGGACCGGAACCACTGGTAAAGGGAAGAGTTCCATCTACAGCCGATCCATTTGTTGGGCATTGGTCGAAGGCACACGGAAAGGCGATTAACGTTGCATTAAAGCCTCGCGTCTGGCGATCGGCCATGTAAACAGCCATATCCGAAGGCCCGATCCTGCCCATCATCTCCCAAGCCGCATCTCCCATTAGCAACCATGGCTGATTATTTTGATCGACAAGATAGCGTCCGTTCGAGCTGGCCTTCACGGGCAGAACAAATGCCCCCCCTCTGCTTCCACTCCCGCTCAGCCTCACCGCCTGCGGGCCGCCGGAGGCATTGTCCGTGATGCCCACCGAGGCCATGCGGCTCCCGCTGGCGGATGGCGTAAACGTCACACTCATCGTGCAGTTGCCTCCTGCCGCTACCGGACTGCCACAGGTGTCGGTCTCAGCAAAGTCGTTGCCATTCGTGCCCGTAACCGTGATGCTGATGATGCTCAAGGCCCCGTTGCCGGTGTTGTTCAGGATGATGGTCTGAGGCGTACTAGATGTGCCTAACCTTTGGCTCCAGAAGGTCAGGCTGGTGGGTGAAAGACTGACCACGGGAGCCGTGCCGGTGCCGCTCAGGCCCACTATCTGCGGGCTGCCCGCAGCGTTGTCCGTGATGCTGAGCGAGGCCGTGCGGCTGCCCGTGTTGGAAGGCGTGAACAACACTGCAATCGTGCAGTTGCCTACCGCCTCTACACTTGCGCCGCAAGTGTTGGCCTGGCCAAAGTCGCTGGCATTCGTGCCCGTGGGCGCGATGGTAAGGG
>Ga0326728_10015548_pt1 | contig 15797 bp, 8 predicted proteins | sample MB3enrmetagenome_FD_207602 | JGI IMG/M metagenome (GOLD analysis project Ga0326728, IMG submission 207602) | Lab enriched peat soil microbial communities from McLean, Ithaca, NY, United States - MB31MN | ecosystem: Environmental > Terrestrial > Soil > Wetlands > Peat | place: USA: New York...
GAGCGGATCGACGGGGACCTCATCATCATCCTCGACCAGTTCGAGGAGTACTTTCTCTACCACTCCCAGGAGGACGGCGAAGGCACCTTCGCCGTCGAGTTCCCCCGGGCGGTCAACCGTCAGGACCTGCGCACGAGCTTCCTCATCAGCGTGCGCGAAGACGCCCTCGCGAAGCTCGACCGCTTCAAGGGGCGCATCCCGAGCCTCTTCGAGAACTACCTCCGCATCGATCACCTCGACCGGGCGGCGGCCCGGAGCGCCATCGAACTGCCCATCGCCGAGTACAACCGCCTCCACAAAGGCAATGCGTCCATCGAACCCGCGCTTGTCGAGGCGATCCTCGACCAGATCAAGACGGGACAGGTGATGCTCGGCGCCGCGGGCCGGGGGGTCGTCGACGGCGCCAACGAATCGCGCATCGAGACGCCCTACCTCCAGCTCGTCATGACCAGGCTCTGGGACGAAGAGGCTCAAGCCTCGCCCACTCCCTTCCTCCGCCTTGCGACCCTCGAGCGCCTCGGGGGGGCCGAGCGCATCGTCCGCACCCACCTCGACACGACGATGGGCACCCTGCCGCCTGACGAGCAGGACGCCTCTGCCCGCATCTTCCGCTACCTCGTCACCCCCTCGGGCACGAAGATCGCCCATGCCTCGTCCGACCTCGCGGAGTACGCGCAGATCTCTCCCTCGTTCGTCGAGCCCATCCTCGAGAAGCTCTCGAGCACGGGAGTGCGCATACTCCGCCCTGTGGCGCCCCCTCTCGACCAGCCCGGCCTGCCCCGCTACGAGATCTTCCACGACGTGCTCGCCGGCGCGATCGTCGACTGGCGGGCCCGCTATGTGCGGGCGCAGGAGCTTGCGGAAGCGGAAAGGTTGCGCATCGAGTCCGAGAGGCGCCTTGTTGAAGAGCGCGCGGAGGCGGACAAAAAGCTCGCCGAGGCGAGGCACCGGGCGAACAGGCTCCGGTGGGGCATCGTTGGCCTCTCCCTCATGCTCCTTGTCATGATCGGCCTCGCCATCTTCGCCTTCCAGCAGCGCACCACGGCACAAAGGGCCCAGGCTGAGGCGGTCTCCCAACGTGTTGTGGCGGAGAAGGCCAAGACCGAAGCAGTCTCTCAACGCAATGCTGCAGAGAAGTCCCAGGCTGAGGCTGTCTCCGAGCGTGTTGCCGCCGAGGAGGCCCAGACCGAAGCGGTTGCCGAGCGCAATGCCGCCGAGAAATCCCAGGCCGAGGCAGTCTCCCAGCGTGTTGCCGCGGAGAGGGCCCAAACCGAAGCGGTTGCCCAGCGCGACAATGCCGAGCGCGCCCGGGTCGAGACAGAGGCTCAGCGGCAGGTCGCCGTGGGACGCGAGCTTGCCGCGGCCGCCCTCAATAACCTCGACATAAACCCGGAGCGCAGCCTGCTTTTGTCTCTCTATGCGGTCTCTGCAACCACCTCACGCGGCAAACCGGTCCTTCGTGAGGCGGAAGAGGCACTCCATCGCGCCGTGCAGGCTTCACGTCTCCATCTCACCTTAGGGAACTACGCCGAGAGCGAGCCGGGCCTGAGAATGAGCAGTTGCACCGGGGTGGTCTTCAGCCCCGACGGTAAGCGCATAGCCACCGCAGGGAGGGGATGGTTCGGGAGAGCCACCGTGTGGGATGCATCGACGGGCAAGGAGCTCTTCACCCTCGCCGGCCATGCCGGTCGCTTCCACGGCATCGCCTATAGCCCCGATGGGAAGCGTATCGCCACCGCAGGCGGCGACAAGACGGCCATGGTGTGGGACGCATCGACGGGCAAAGGGCTCCTCACCCTCTCCGGCCACACCGATTCCGTGAATCGCGTCGCCTTCAGTCCCGACGGGAGACGCATTGCAACCGCGAGCGACGACAGCACGGCGAAGGTGTGGGACGCATCGACGGGCAAAGAGATCCTTACTCTCTCGGGTCACGCCGATGCGGTGAATCGCGTCGCCTTCAGCCCCGACGGCACGCGCCTCGCCACCTCCGGCGACGACAAGACGGCCAGAGTGTGGGACGCGGAGACGGGTAAGTCCCTCCTCACCCTGTCCGGTCACGCCGGCAGGGTCCCCGGCCTTGCCTACAGTCCCGACGGCAAACGCCTCGCCACCGCGGGGGACGACGGCAATGCGAAGGTATGGGACGCCCTTTCGGGGGAGCAGGTGTTGACCTTGTACCGCACGGGAGAGCCGAACAACGCCGTCGCCTTCGATTCTATGGGGAAACGCCTCGTCACAGGATACGGTGACGGGATAGCGAGGGTATGGGACGCATCGACCGGCCAGGCGCTCGTCGCCCTCTCCGGAGACGTGGACCCGGTCTGGGACGTCGGCTTCAGTCCCGACGGCACGCTCGTGGCTACGGCCAGTGACGACGGGACGGCCAAGGTGTGGGATGTCTCACCCACGGGCGGACGGGAGTGGCTTACCCTCGTCGCTCCCGGCGGCCCGGTCCGTGACGCAACTTACAGCCCCGATGGTAAGCGTCTCGCCACCGCCGGGAGCGACAAAAACGTGAGAATATGGGATGCGGCAACCGGCAAGGCCCTTCTCACCCTCTCCGGCCAGGTGTCGGGCCTTGCCTTTAGCCCCGACGGGAGCCGGCTCGCGACGCTTGGCGATGACGGGACGACGCGCGTGTGGGACGCTTCGACCGGTAAGGTATTGTTCGCCTTACCCACCCATGCGCAGCCTACCGGCACGGTACACCATGCGGTGGCCTTCAGCCCAGACGGTAAGCTCCTTGCCACCGGTGGGGGCTCTGCCACGCAGATATGGGATGCGGCAACCGGCAAAGCCCTCCTCACCCTCTCCGGCCAGACAGGCACGACCTTCAGCGTCGCGTTCAGTCCCGACGGCAAACGCCTCGCCACGGGTGGGGGCGCCGCCGCGCAGGTATGGGATGCGGCGACGGGCAAGGCCCTCCTCACCCTCGCCGGCCAGGCAGGCACGACCTTCAGCGTCGCCTTCAGTCCCGACGGCAGGCGCGTGGCTGCGGGCCGCATGGACAAGACCGCGAAAGTGTGGGACGTGGACACCGGGCAGGTGCTCTTCACCTTCTCCGGCCACGGGGGCATCGTCTACAGCGTCGCTTTCAGTCCCGACGGTAAGCGCCTTGCCACGGCGAGCGCGGACGGGACGGTGAAGGTGTGGGATGTGTCGAGCGTGAAAGAGCTGAGCAGGGACCCTCTCACCCTCTTCGGCCACACGGCTGCGGTCTACCGGGCGGTCTTCAGTCCCGACGGGAAGCGCCTCGCCACAGCGGGCCAGGACGGAACCTCACGGGTCTATGCCTTGGCCATTGACGACCTCGTGGCGATCGCGAAATCCCGGGCGACTCGTAAGCTGACGACCGATGAGTGCGAGAAGTTCCTCCATGCGGCGCAGTGTCCGCCCCTGCAGTGACAAGGCAGGACCGCGTCCCTTCGGGGAATTTGACCGACAAGGAGGTCCCATGAAAAAGCTGATCCTCTTATCACTCATCATGGCAGGAATGGTGCTGATGGCAGGCTTCTCCACTCCTGCCCGGTCTCAGGGTCCCGCACACGATGAAAAGCCGACGTTCTACCGGTTGACCCCCGGTACTTACGTGAACGGCTGGCCGCGGTTCACCATGACTTACCCGAAGGACTGGATCGAGCAGCCCCCTCTCCCCATGAAGATGTTTCGGGCAGCCCCCTCTGGACCCCCGCCCCAGCCCTTTTTCGCAGTGACCCTTGCTCCGACCCCTCTCCCTTTAGACAAGCTTGCCACCCTTCCCATGCTTTTTGCCAAAGCGATGAACAAAGACGCGACCCTCGTTAGCGACAAGCCGTCCCAGTTGAAGGATGGCACCCCGGCCCGGGAGATTGAGATCCAGTCTCCCCATAGTGATGGAATACCGGGAGCTTGGTTGATTGTTTCGACGAAGAAGGGCGACACAATGATCCAGACGAGCGTGGTGAAGACAGGGAAGATAGGAGAGGATCTGAAGGCCATTCTCTATCCCCTCCAGTACGAGCCGGGTAGGGACGAGCCGCTCAAAGTGTCCCCCGATGTCCGTGAGTTCCTCGACAAGTTTAGCAGCGACATGGTGAGTCACGATCTCACAAAAGTCATGGCCCATTACTCCGACAGATACCTCGAATCGGGCGGGAAGAAGGGAGAGGTCGAACGGTTGGTGAAAGAGTTTATCGGGTCTGTGACGTCATTTGAGATAGGCATCACCGATTTCGAAGCGGCGGGCGACATAGTCTACCTCGCAGGATTCATGAACAGGAGCGGGGAAAGATGGCAATTACGAGAGACCTCGATTATCAAAGAGAACGGCGAGTGGAAATGGTAGGGCAACCAGAGGGCTGTTGCCCGATGATCACGCAGAAAGCCACCCGTGGCCTCGCCTTCAATGCTGCAATGATGCTCAAGGAGCATACATGAAGAAGCTCATCGTCTTCGCAATGATCATGGTTGTATTGCTATCAGGGACCTTTCTTGCTCCCGTTCACGCTCAGACTCCCGCACAGGACCTGAAGCCCACGTTCATCAACCCGACGCCGACGCCCGGCCTCTTCGTCAACGGGTGGCCCGCTTTTACCGTTTCCTACCCCAAGGAGTGGGGGGAGCTGCCTCTCGCGCCAGGAGCTGTTCTTGAAGTCGCGGGGACCCGACCGGGCTTATCCCCTTCACCAGTACTGACGGTTGTTGTCTATCCAACCGTTTTCCCCTTAGAGGATTGTTGGGCCAAGTGGTTCATGCCCACCTTTGTACAAATCTTCACGGATATCAAGGCCCTCTCCGACAACCCCTTCCAGTTGAAGGATGGCACCCCGGCCCGGGAGATTGAGTTCGAGTTTGTCTCCAAATTCGATGCCCTGCAGATGAGCGTCAAAAACGCTCCCAAGTGTAACGGCTTGCTATTGGTGACGATGAGAGACCTCGGGACATGGGTCGTGATCATGCTGACTGACGACCGCGGAAAGCTGGGGGAGGACCTGAAAAGGATTGCCTATTCCCTCACCTTTCAGCCGGACAGGGAGAAGCCGGTGCAACTGCTCCCCGATGTTCGGGCGTTTTTTGACATGTGGTGTACCGATGCTGTGAGCCATGATCTAAAGACAGTCATGACCCATTTCTCGCAGCGATTTCGTCACTCCAGCATGAACAAACCATTCATAGAACAGTTTTGGCGGAATGATCCTTTCTCTCCCATCCGGCAGAGCCTCATTTCATGCGAGGCAACCGTGACGGTCTTCGAGCCCCGGGGAGACAAAGCCTATGTGGACGGATTCTTTCTAGTCAAGGCAAAAGGCGACGCCAACGCTCTGAAGTTGCCTATGGAATTCCAGCAGATCGTCAACGAACACGGCGAGTGGAAGTGGCTCGGCAACCAGAAGTAGCGAGCCACGGCGGAGAACTGCCGGGCACCATAAGAACGACAAGCGAAAGGAGCACGAATGAAGAGGCTCATGGTCTTATCACTGCTCACGACCGTCATGGTGTTGGCAGGAAGCTCCGTTACTCTCACCTATGCCCAGACTCCCCCAAACGACCTGAAGCCCACCTTCATCAGTCCGACCCCCGGCCTCTACGTCAATGGGTGGCCTGCCTTCACCGTTTCGTACCCCAAGGAGTGGGTGGAGCTGTCTCTCGCGGGAGCTGTCATTTTTTATGCCGGAGGGACCCGACCGGATTTGCCCCCAGGTGCCTACTCACCCTCGTTCGCAATTTCTGTCCTTCCCAGCGCTGCCCCTTTGGTGCTTTGGAAAGATATCTTCCCGTATACCTGGACAATCCAGATGAGGGACCTCAAACCCTATCAGATGACGGACGTCAAGGTCCTCTCCGCCGGACCCTCCCAGTTGAAGGACGGCACTCCGGCCCGGGAGGTCGAATTCGAATTTGTCTCCAAATACGATGCCACGGGGCGCAGCATCGAAACCGCTGCCAAGCTGAACGGCTTCGATTTCATGACGAAGAAAGAAAGGGCTTGGGTTGCGATCTTAATATGCGACGACAGAGGAAGGATAGGGGAGGACCTGAAAAAGATTGCCCATTCCCTCACCTTTCAGCCGGACAGGGAGAAGCCCGTACAAGTGCCCCCCGATGTCCGGGCGTTTCTTGACATGTACTGTACCGACATAGTGAGCCGTGATCTCAAAGCAATTATGGAACATTACTCGGATCGATTTTTATTTTCTGGCACCAACAAAGGACGTATCGAACAGTGGTTCCGGTTTAGTCCTGACTCCCCCCTCCAGCGGGGCGACATTTCACAGGAGGCAACCGTGACGGTCTTCGAGCCTCACGGAGATAAGGCCTACCTGGACGGATTCCTTCTACGAAAGGAAAGAGGCGACGCCGAGGCTCTGAAGGCACCTATGGCCTTTCAGCAGATCATCAACGAGCACGGCGAGTGGAAGTGGTTCGGCAACCAGAAATAGTGAGCCGCAGGGGGCGAACTTGAGGGCGGGTCGAAGAGGCTCCGCCCTCGATCCTGCAACCACGAAAATGCTCTCTTTCTCCCGGCAATCGATATATTCCTCAAGACTTCATTATTCACTAATTGTAGGTGTGACCCCTTACCATGCCCTGTCTGCCTTTTGTCTCACCTTCAGTACCTCCACGCATGCCAGCGAGCCCCCAAAGGGCCCCAGCCCTGCCATTCCGTCTGTGCATATAACGTTACATCAGCCGCAGCTAAGCCGAAAGGGCTTTCAGCTCATCAGCGCAGTCTGGTATAATTCCATTGGACCTCGTAGATAAGTTACTCATAGATTGGTCGTACAAGACCAAGAAGAGAGGATACGTGCCCAAGCAACCGTCCTCGTCCCCTTCGGTCCCGGGTCGTCAGAAAGGAGCCAGCAAGATAGTCGCACACGACAGGCGACGCAACGTCGCCCGCAGGGCTCCCAAGGGCTCGAGCAGGGAGGATTCCTTCTCCCAAGAGGACTGTCAAGCTCAGAATGCAGAACCCGGGGAGGAGAAACACCAGCTCGAACAATCCCGCCTGAGTTGCCTCGACTTCTGCGAGAACGCCCCTGTCGGCTGCATCACCTTCGACAAAAAGGGGACTGTTCTGAACATGAACTCCACGGCCGCCCGTATTCTGGGGATTCAGGGGGGCCTTCTCCTCGAGAAATCCTTTTCTCTCCTCACGACTCCAGCGTCTTTCGATGTCTTCGAGCGTCACAGGCGCCGTGTCCTCTCTTCGAGAGGGGTAGAGCGGTGCGAACTGATGCTCAAGACGAATACGGGGGAAGAACGCCTCTTCCTACTCGAGAGCGTCGCATCGTCGGCCGATGGCGGCGCCGTGATCCTATCGGCCCTCACCGATCTCACCGAGCAAAGAAGAGCCGAGGAGGCTTTGCGATCAAGCAGGCTGCATCTCTCCGAGGCGATGGACATCGCGCACCTCGTCTATTGGGAGCGAGATCCTCTCACCGAGAACTTTGTCTTCAACGACCCCTTCTACGCCTTCTATGGCACGACCGCCGAACGGGAGGGCGGCTACGTAATGACGGGCGAGGAGTACGCCGGAAGGTTCATGTATCCCGATGACATGCATCTCCTTCGCGAAGCGGTGGAAAAGCGGGACTCATCCAAGGACCGTGAGTTCGTCAACGATGTTGAGCACCGGATCATCCGGCGCGATGGAGAGGTGCGCCACATTCTCGCCCGGATACGGGCTACCAAGGATGATGCGGGGCGCATCGTCAGGTGCTGGGGCGCAAATCAGGACATCACCGAGCGCAAGCGATCGGAGGAGTCTCTAAGACAGAGCGAGAGGCAGTATCGCGAGCTGGCTGAGTCGCTCCCGCGCCCTATCTTCGAGGCGGACACAGGCGGCCGAATCACGTTTGCCAACAGGCGGGCGTACGAGTCCACCGGCTACACTCCCGAGGATATGCTCAAGGGCCTCAGCCTCTTCGAGGTTATGATGCCGGATAAGAGGGTCACGGCAAACATCGAAAAGCTGCTCGCCGGTGAGAAACTGAGTGGGTCGGAGTATGCCATAAGAAGAAAGAACGGGAGCAGCTTCCCGGCCCTGGTCTACGCAAGCGCCATCGAGAAGGAGGGAGCCGTTACCGGCATAAGAGGCATCCTCATTGATCTCTCCGAGAAGAAAGGTCACGAGGAAGCCCTCCAGGCAAGCCGCGTCCAACTCGAGCAGGCCGCCGATTTGGCGAGGATAGCCTACTGGGAACAGGACGAGGCAACCGGCGAGTTCATCTTCAATGACGCTTTCTACGACCTCTACGGCACTTCTGCCGATCGGGAGGGCGGCTACCGGATGACGCCTGAGGAGTATGGGAGAAGGTTCGTCCACGAGGACGATCTCGACGAGTTCAGAAGGCGGCTCTCCGCCAGGAGCACACGCCCACCTTCCACGAACCCCGTCCAGTACGAGCACCGGGCCGTCCGCAGAGACGGCGAGGTGATATATGTCCTCGTTCGGCACAGGGCCGTCATGGACCCTCAGGGACGTATCATTAAGACCGTCGGAGTCCACCAGGACATCACCGCCCGCAGGATGATGGAAGATGCCCTCCGGGAGAGCGAGACCAGGCTGCGGGCTGTTCTTGACGGTTCCCGTGACGCGATAGCGGTGTCGAAGGATGGAATACGCATCTTTGCGAACCCTGCCTTTGTGACACTCCTCGGATACGACAGCGCCGACGAGGTCATCGACAAGCCGGTTCTCGACCTCATCGCCCCGGAGAGCCGCGATTTCGTTGCGGAGTTGGCGAGAAAGCGCATGAGGGGTGAACCTGTCCCCCTGCTTTACGAACAGACCGTCTTGAGGAAAGATGGGACAAAAGTCTTCACCGAAGTCAGTATCTCCCCGTATGTGCTGAAGGGAGAGGAGTTCTGGTGCGTGATCCTCCGCGACATGACTGAAAAGAAAAGGCTCGAGGAACAGCTCCGCCAGTCCCAGAAGATGGAGGCCTTAGGGACGCTGGCTGGCGGCATCGCCCACGATTTCAACAATATCCTGGCGGCCATGATAGGGTTCGCGGAGCTTGCGAAAGATCGTGCCTTCAAGGGGAGCGTCCAGGAAAATCGTCTCCAGAGGGTCCTCGAGGCGGGGGTACGGGGGCGGGACCTGGTCAGGCAGATGCTCGCCTTCAGTAGAAAGACCGAGCAGGTAAAGGAGCCCCTCCATCTGTCGAGCGTCGTCAAGGAAGCCATGGAGCTCCTCCGGGCATCCATCCCTTCGACCATCCGCGTGAGGGTGAAGGTGGAGAGCGAATCCGGCTTCGTCCTCGCCGACCTCATCCAAGTGCAGCAGGTACTCATGAACCTCTGTGCCAACGCCGCCTACGCAATGCGGGAGAAAGGCGGGACTCTCACTATCGAATTGAGCGATTGTAACGTGCCGCCCGCGGACGAGATGGGACCAGGTCCATACCTGAGGCTCGTGGTACGTGACACAGGTACCGGAATCACGAACAACGTCATGGACAAGATATTCGACCCCTTCTTCACGACCAAGACCACGGGCGAGGGGACGGGACTCGGCCTTTCGGTCGTCCACGGCATCGTGAAGCAGCACGAGGGTCATATCACGGCTGAGAGCACACCCGGAGAAGGCTCCGCCTTTACGGTCTACCTCCCCAAGATAGCAGAGCGACCCGAAGTGAAGACCGTCAGCGAAAAATCAGTACCTACCGGGCACGAGCGGGTGCTCTTCGTCGATGACGAGGAGGCCATCGCCGATGTGGGACAGCATATGCTGGCAAAGCTGGGCTACAAGGTAAAGTCAAAGACCAGTAGCAGAGAAGCCCTCGCCCTCCTGCGGCTCGACCCGTCCCAGTTCGATCTTGTCATCACCGACCAGACGATGCCGGACATCACAGGGGTCGAACTTGCGAAAGAGGTTCTCACCCTCAGACCCGATATGCCCGTCATTCTCTGCACCGGCTTTAGCCACATCGTCGACGAAGGGTCTGCAAGAGCGGCGGGCATCAAGGCTTTTGTCATGAAGCCCCTCACGAAGAAGGAGATCGCGAGGACGATCAGAAAGGTGCTGGACGAATAGCCTTCGGTTACAAGCTTTCAATGCGTAATCTTCACTTTCTCAGACTCGAATGAATGCGCGATTGGTAGGTGGAGCAAAGTGTGGAAGTCTGTAATCGTTACCCTGCCCGTTGCCAGAAAAGGTGAAGGTTTCGAATGGAAATAGAGCTTGCCAGTCTGTTTGATCACTCGTCTCCATCCCGGGAAGAATGTTCATTTGTTCGTGCTCCGTTTTATTGTTTTCTCCTCAACGCCCGTACGCTATAATCTTCATACAGGCATACATCGGTAAGGCAGAAAGGGTCCACGAAATCCGAGCGAGGGGGTATCTCAGGTGAAATGCCCGACGTGCCGATCCGAGAACCGCGAAGACGTGAATTTCTGCGAGCAGTGCGGGGCACGGATGGAGCTGGAATGTCCCAACTGCAAGGCCAGAATACCCTTGGGCAAGAGATTCTGCGGCAAATGCGGCCATGACCTGACAATCCCGAGAGAAGCCCCTCCCCTCGACCTCTCGAAGCCCCACTCATATACCCCTAAATTCTTGGCCGACAAGATCCTCACCACTCGAAGCTCGGTCGAGGGCGAGCGCAAGCTCGTCACGGTCCTCTTCGCCGACGTGGCGAACTTCACCGCTATCTCAGAGAAGCTGGATCCCGAGGAGATCCACGAAATAATGGACGGAGCCTTTCGTATCCTCATGGAGGAGATCCACAGGTACGAAGGGACGATCAACCAGTTCACCGGAGACGGCGTTATGGCCCTCTTCGGCGCTCCCCTTTCTCATGAGAACCACGCGCAGAGAGCCTGCCATGCCGCCTTGTCTATCCAAAACGCTCTCTCCCTATACAGCCAGAAGCTGAGAGAAGAAACCTCCATAGACTTTAGGATGCGCCTCGGCCTCAACTCCGGTCCCGTCGTCGTAGGTGCCATCGGGGACGACCTCCGCATGGACTACACCGCGATCGGGGATACCATCAACCTCGCCTCCAGGATGCAGTCCTCCGCGCAGCCCGGCACCATCCTCGTCTCCAGCCAGACCCATCGGCTTACAAAGGACTTCTTCACCTTCACCTCTCTCGGCCCTCTCCCTGTAAAGGGCAAAGAAGAGCCCCAGGAGGCCTTCATTCTCCTCTTTCCCAGCGAGGTGAAGACGAGGATCGAAGCCTCTCTGGCTTCGGGCCTCACCCCCTTCGTGGGGAGGGCAAAAGAGATGGCTATTCTCTCTGAAGCTCTCGACAAAGCCTGCTCAGGCTCCGGACAGGTCGTGGGCAGTGTCGGTGAGGCAGGGGTAGGCAAGTCTCGGATCATCCTCGAGATGAAGCGCCTCTTCCCCGACGTGACCATGCTCGAAGGCCACTGCCTCCACTACGGGGGCTCCATGGCCTACCTCCCTCTTCTCGATATCCTCAGGTCTTACTTCGGGATCAAGGAGGGAGAGCAGGAGTTCTCAATCAAGAGGAAGATGAAGGAGAGGGTCTCCCAGCTTGACGAGCAACTGAAGACCATCCTCCCGCCCCTCCACGACCTCCTCTCGCTCAAGCCAGGCGATGAGGCCTACCTTGCCCTCGAGCCCAAGGAGAAGAGGGAGAAGATCTTCGAGGCCCTCCGCGATCTCTTCATCAGGGAGAGCCAGACCCATCCCCTCGTCCTCATCGTCGAGGACCTCCATTGGATCGACAAGACCTCTGAGGACTTCATCGACTACCTCATCGGCTGGCTCGCGAACAGTCCCATCCTCCTCATTCTGCTCTATAGGCCGGAGTACACCCACCGCTGGGGGAACAAGTCCTGCTATACGAACATCCGAGTAGACCAGCTCCCCCTACCGACGAGCGCCGAGCTCGTCCAGTCCATCCTCTCCGAGGGTGACATCGTCCCTGAGCTCCGCGACCTCATCCTCACCAAGGCCGCAGGCAACCCGCTCTTCATGGAAGAGCTCACCCACACGCTGCTCGAAAACGGGACCATCGAGAAAAGGGATGATCGCTATCTTCTGAAAAGCAAGCCCTCCGACATCCAGATCCCCGATACCGTCCAGGGGATCATCGCCGCCCGGATGGACCGCCTCGAGGAGAGCCTCAAACGGATCATGCAGGTCGCCTCGGTGATCGGTAGGGAGTTCGCCTTCCGGCTCCTCCAGGCCATCACCGACATGCGTGAGGGCTTGAAGACTCATCTCCTCAACCTCCAGGGACTGGAGTTCATCTACGAGAAGCGGCTCTTCCCCGAGCTCGAGTACATCTTCAAGCATGCCCTCATCCAAGAGGTGGCATACAACAGCCTCCTCCTCAAAAGAAGGCAGGACCTGCACTCCAGGATCGGTCGCGCTATCGAGGAAATTTACGCCGACCGCATAGAAGAATTTTACGAGATGCTCGCGTACCACTACTCCCGCGGGGAGGACCTCGAGAAGGCTATCCGCTACCTGAACCTCTCGGGAACCAAGGCGGTCAGACGCAATTCGGTCTCGGAGGCTCATGCTTTCTACAAAGAGGCCCTCGCCACCCTCCACCGGCTGCCCGAGACCGAGGCACGCAAGAAAGAAGAGCTCGACGTGCTCGTCCTCGCTGCTATCCCGCTGAATGTCCTCGGCTACCCCGAAGGATCCCTCGACATGCTTGAAAAGGGCGAGCTCCTCTCCAAAGAGCTCGGGGATAACCGGCGTCTTGCCTTCTTCTGCGGCAAGCTGAGTGCTTATCATTCGTTTCGAGGAAACCATCTACTCGGGGTCCAGTATTCTGAGAATGCCTATCAAGAGAGTCTAAAGAGCGAGGATCTTGATCTGATCGTTCCTGTTTCCCAAGGGCTCGTCAACTCCTATACATCGTCGGGGCAATTTAGCAAGATGATCGCTACAGTACAAAGCAACCTCGATCTCCTTGAAAAAAAGGAGAGGACATCCGAGTTTTTTGGTCTTCCCGTGAACCCCTATGCTGTCGGCTTTGGGTACTGCGGCATGGCCTTGGCATGGTTGGGGAATTTTCGAGAAGGAGAGGTGTACCTGGAGAAAGGCCTTGTCCACGCGACCAGTATCGGCCACGTGGGAACCTTGGCATTCGTTGAAGTCTCCTACGGCCTTTTTTGTCACACCAAGGGGGACTGGAAGGTTGCCGCAGAGCATTTTCAGAAGAGCCTCACTTATGGTGAAGCAGCGAAATACCTGTCGATACTGTGTTGGGACTGGTGCTGCCTGGGGAGCGCGTACGCCTATCTCGGAGACCTGGAGAGGGCGAGAAGCTATGGGGAGACGGGGCTTCAGATGCAGCGGGAGGCCGGCATGGAATGGAATTTATCGATGCAATACTTATACTTGGGTGATACTTACCGTCAGTTGGGTGACCTGGAGAGGGCCCGGGCCTCTCTAGAGGAGGCCTTGAGGTTATCTCAGAAAAACAATGAGAAATACAACGAGGCACTGGCATGGAGTGTCTTGGGGCGCATCCTGGAGCGAACGGAGACTCCGCAGATCCACAAAGCCGAGGAAAGCATACTTCAGGGGATGAAGATCGCGAATGAGCTGAAGACGAAACCGGCTTACGCTCAAGGTCATCTCTTTCTCGGGGAGCTCTATGCCCATTCGAGTCAGAAAGAAAAAGCCCTGGAGAACCTGACAAAAGCCGCGGCCATGTTCCTCGAAATGGGAATGGACTACTGGCTGGCCGAGGCGCGCAACGTTTCGGCAGGACTTTGAGCTATTTCCTTAGGCGCTGCGTCTGGCCTGCTGCGCGAGACATAGCCCCCGATCACACCAACAGAAGAGCCTGATCACAAGAAGGATCACGGAGGGATAGCATGAAATCAGTGAACACGATCTTCTTCTCACCCACAGGGACAACGCGCAAGGTGCTTGAGGGCATTGCCCAAGGCCTTGCCTTCGAAACGGTGCAGTATCTCGATCTGACACCGGCGAAGGCTCGGGCAGGGACGATCCCCGAACTCGATGGGGATCTCGCCCTCATCGGCATCCCTGTCTACTCGGGAAGGGTTCCTGTTCAGGCGGCCGAGGCGCTGCGCACGATCAAAGCCGCGGGAATCCCGGCCGTTTTGGTCGCTGTCTACGGTAACAGGGCGTACGAGGATGCGCTCCTTGAGCTCAAGGTTATTGCCGAGGAGATGGGTCTTAGGCCTCTTGCAGGAGCCGCATTCGTGGGCGAGCACTCCTACTCGACGGACGCGATGCCTATAGCAGCGGGAAGACCCGACAAAGAGGACCTTGAGAAGGCCCGGTCCTTCGGAGCCCAGGTCCGGGGGATGCTGGAGGCCGTAGGGTCGCTCCAGGATGCACCCACTCTTGATGTGCCCGGCAAATTCCCTCACCGGGACAGGGCCTCCCTGGGCATATCCCTGGAGAGCGCGAAAGACCTGTGCGTCCTCTGCGGAAAGTGCGCAGAGGCCTGCCTCCAGGAGGCGATCACCGTGGCCGAGGATGGGATAGCGACGGATGGCGAAAAGTGCATCCTCTGCTGCGCCTGCGCGAGGGTCTGCACCACCGGGGCCAGGCGGTTGTCTCACCCGAAACTCCCTCAGGTCATGCAGATGCTGGCGAATCTTTGCAAGGATCGGAAAGAACCGGAATTCTTTTTTGGGAAGTGAAAACGGGCTCGTAAGGGTGTCATTGAGAAAACCCGTGAGGGAGGCACTGCCATGGCCTTTGATCCACAGCAATACAAGCACGTGGAGCGCGAAGTATACAGCACGACTGCGGCGACCTACGACAAATATGGCGGAGAGACGTTTCGCCTATACGCGCGGCGATTGCTCGATGGAGTGAGGCTAAAGCCCGGTCAACACGTGCTCGACGTTGCCTGCGGCCCCGGCACCGCGTCCCTCTTGGCGGCACCGCTTGTTGTGCCCGACGGGTCGGTCGTAGGCATTGACCTCGCCCCCGGGATGGTCGAACTGGCGAGAAAAAAGGCTGAAGAAGCCCGGCTTTCGAACGTGACGTTTCGTGAAGCGGACGCGGAGAACGTGCCATTCCCGGATGACTCCTTCGACGCCGTCCTGTGCAATCATGGTCTCGTCCCTACGACGGACCGAGTGAAAGCGTTGGGAGAAATGCGGCGGGTCCTGAAAAGAGGTGGATGCATCGCCATCTCCGCCTGGAGCACCCCTGAGCGATCGCTCACGATCAGCATCGTCGCGAAGACGATACGGGATCACTTTCCCACAGCCATCGTACCGGGAGCACCCATGTGGTTCGATTTCGGGCCTGAAGGAGCCTTGGAGAAGGCCCTGTCTGACGCCGGCTTTGACGGGATACGTGCGGCTCGACACACGATCGTGCAAAACATGCGAGACGGAGAACAATACTGGGAGTCCATCCTGGGGATAAGCGGCCGACTGCAGATGCTCCTGCAAAACATCCCGCCTGACATCACATCGGCAATCAAATCAAAGCAGATGTGACGAGAGCAGCCGAGAGTTTCCGGTCTGGAGAACTCATCAAGATCCCTTGTGAGGAGGTAATTGCGTGGGCTGTGAAGTAAGAGTACTGTGGAACCTTGTGTAGGGCTTCATATTCAAGATAGCGCTGTTGCGGATTCCCCGAGATATCTCTCGATGTTCCACTTTTAGGTGGCCGTGCTACCTGACGCTTCCTGAAAGCGAGCAAATCTGCGACACGGCAAACACGCTCTCTTTCAGGTGGCAATCGCGTACCGGCACTCTCGCCTGGCCGCCACCCTTCGTTCCTTGAGTTTCCTGAGTTCCTTCCCCCAATAACCAGCAACCTCCTGTAATCACTTCACAAACTAATTTTGCCAGGTTGACCGGATGTATTTGTGAAAGAGTTTCCT
>Ga0326728_10015549_pt1 | contig 15795 bp, 11 predicted proteins | sample MB3enrmetagenome_FD_207602 | JGI IMG/M metagenome (GOLD analysis project Ga0326728, IMG submission 207602) | Lab enriched peat soil microbial communities from McLean, Ithaca, NY, United States - MB31MN | ecosystem: Environmental > Terrestrial > Soil > Wetlands > Peat | place: USA: New York...
GTCCTGTACGACGAGCCCACGACCATGGTGGACCCCATCATGTCCGACCGCCTGAGCGACCTGATGCTGCGCCTCAAGAAGCAGTTGAAGCTGACATCGGTGGTGGTGACGCACGATCTGGACCTAATGTACAAAGTGGCAGACCGGGTAGTGTTCCTGTACGACGGCGGCGTGATTTTCTGCGGTCCCGTGGGCGAGTTGGAGAAGTCCGAGCACCCTCACATCCGCGAATTCCTGGAGATGGACCGGGTGGCGAGGGTGTAACCAAGCAAAAAGGGGACAGACGCATTTTTCGCGGAGAAAAATGCGTCTGTCCCCTTTTTGCTTTTTAGGTGGTACTCTAGACCCCATGATTACTCTAAGAGGACTGTTCGTGCTGGCGGCCGTCCTGCCGCTGGCCGTGGCGCAGAACAAACCGATTGCGCAGATCGCAAAGACCGCGAGCGGCGTGTACCAGTTGCAGGTGGATGGCAAACCCTTCATCATCCTCGGCGGCCAGGTCAATAACCCCTCGGCCTTCCCGGACCGCATGCGCCGCGCGTGGCCCGAGTTTAAAGCCCTGCACGCCAACACCATCGAGTTCCCGGTCTACTGGGACTCCATCGAACCGGTGGAGGGCAAGTTCGACTTCAGCGGCTTCGACGAGATCGTGCGCGGCCTGCGCCAGCAGAACCTGCGCGCCATTCCGCTGTGGTTCGGCACCTGGAAGAACGGGGCCATGGACTACACGCCGGCGTGGGTGAAATCGAATCCCACCCGGTTCCCGCGCGTGATCGATTCCGGCGGCAAACCCATCCGCGTCCTTTCCCCGCACGGGCAGGCCACCTTGGAAGCCGACCGGACGGCGTACACGGCGCTGCTCAAACACATCAAGGAAATCGACGAAGCCGACCGCACGGTGATCATGATGCAGGTGGAAAACGAGTCGGGGCTGCTGGGCAGCGTGCGCGACTATTCGCCGGAGGCCACGCGGCTATTCAACGGCCCCGTGCCCGCGCAGTTCGTAACGGCGCTCAAGAAGAAACCGGGCACCTGGACGGAGGTCTTCGGGCCGCGCATGGCCGAGGAGGCCTTCACGGTGTACTACCTTTCCACCTACATCGACACAGTCGCCAAGGCGGGCAAGGCGGTCTACCCGCTGCTCACTTACTGCAACGTCTGGATGGGCGGCGACAACACCAACGACAACTTCGATGTGTGGGACCGGCCGGGCGAAGGGTATCCGAGCGGCGGACCGGTGACGCACGTCATCGATCTGTGGAAGGCCTCCGCGCCCGACATCGACATCATCGGCCCGGACATCTACCACCAGTCTCCGATTATTTATCGCAGGATTCTGGCGAGTTACCACCGTCCCGACAACCCGCTAATGGTGGTCGAAACCGGCGGCGGGATGAATTTCGCGCGCTACATGTTCTATGCGTTAGGCGACCACGACGCCATCGGGTTCACGCCCTACGGCGTGGATACGGGCGCGACGGACGGCATCAGCCCGCGATTCGCCCCGGTGGCCGCGAACTTCGGCCTGATCGGCTCGGCCGTGTCCGTAATTTCACAGCTCCAGGCGGCCGGAAAGCTGAAAGCCGCCGTGGAGGAGGATTTCAACCGCAGCCGCACGATGACCTTCGACAACTACGACATCTTCGTCCACTTCCGTCCGGCGGTAAGGGCCTCGGGGCTGGCGCCGACGGTGACCGGCCCGCCCGAACCTTCGGGCCGCGCCCTGGTAGGACAATTGGGCCCGGACGAATTCCTCATCATGGGATTCGATGCCGACCTGCAATTCCGCCCGGCCTGGGGTTCCCATTTCACCGGCGCGCAATTCGTGGAAGTGGAAGAAGGCGTCTACGAGAACGGCGTCTGGAAGCGCACGGAGATCCGTAACGGCGATTTCACCGATCGCGGGATCACGCTGCCGGCCCGGGGCGCCATGGTGCGGGCGAAGGCGATACGGTACTAAAAAGGGGTCAGACGCATTTTACGGCTACGCCCCGAGGCGACCCTCAACTCGGTGGCTGGCTGCGAGACTCCCGCAGTTTGGGGGTTTCGTTGCCTGTCACCGAATTAGGCTTGCGTCCGGCCTCGGCTTCTGACACGCTACAACGATGAAACGTTATCTTGCTTGCCTGACACTGGCCCTGCTGGCGGCCGGCCGGCCGGCGTGGTCCATGACCGAGGCCGAACGGCGGCAGTATCTCGAGAAGCTTCTCGAAACGCTGCCGGATGTGCCCTCGTTCAATCAGTGGCTGCAGAAGACCGGCGAATTGCCGCCCGATTTCGACGCGCTTCCGAAAGTCAATGGCCTTCCCGACCCGTTGAAATTCCTGGATGGCAGGCCGGTGCGCACGAGCGCGGAATGGCGAGCGCGCCGCGGCGAGATTTGGCGGCTCTTCGAGAAGTACCAGATCGGCACGTTCCCGCCCAGGCCAAAGCTCGATCGCGTGGTGGCGCTCGATGAGACACGCGGCAAGGGGTACACGATGCGCAACGTGCGGTTGGAGTACGGCAAGGGATCGACGCGCGTACGGGTCATGATCCCCGACGGGAAGGGGCCGTTTCCCGTGCTCATCAGCCCGAACCTGGCGGGATGGGCGCCATCACTGCTGCGGCGGGGCTACATCTCGTGCGGATACGCCGGCAACGACGGCATGGATGACGAAGCCGCGTTGGCGGCGGTCTATCCGGAATATGATTTTGCGACGTTGCCGCGGCGGGCCTGGGCGGTGGGAATGGTGCTGGATTACCTGGCTTCCCTGCCCCAGGTCGACATGAAGCGCGTGGGCATGTTCGGGTACTCGCGCGATGGGAAGATGGCGGCTATCGCCACGGCCATGGACGAGCGCATCGCGGCCGTGATTGCGGGCAGCACCGGCGTGGGCGGACTGCTGCCGTGGCGCCTCTCGGGCGAGCGCGGCTTTGGCGAGGGGATCGAGAGCACCACGCGAAGCTTCCCCACCTGGTTCGTGCCGCGGCTGCGCTTCTTCTCGGGGCGCGAGGACCGGCTACCGGTGGATGGCAACCTGCTGGCGGCTCTGATTGCGCCGCGCGCGGCCCTCATCGAGTACGGCCTGAACGACGAAGTATCGAACTCGTGGGCGCTGGAGCAGGTGTACCATTCCGCGCTGAAGGTCTACACGCTGCTGGGACAGCCGGGGCGGCTGGGGCTGCTGCGAGTACCGGGTTTTCACGGCTCCAACGACCAGGAGGCGTGTCTCGATTGGCTGGACATCCAGTTCGGCCGATCAACCCGCACCTGGGACAACCATCTGCTGTTCCCGTGGGACTTCGACAAGTGGCGCGCCAACACCAAGGCCACCGTCGATTTGAGCCGCTACCCGGCGCGATCCTCTGCCGACTGGGAGAAAGAGGCCGCCGGTATCCGCCAGTCTGTGGAGTGGATGCTCGGCGACGAGCCGGCCATGATGCCGGCGCCGGGCGGCGGGCGCGGCGGCGCGACCACCCCCGACCTGGTCAATTGGGTCATCCAGCGCGGCGGCGGGTCATTTGGCTGGCTGGAACCGCAGAAGAGCCGGACTTCTTCCCGCTCGATCAGTTTCGGCTTCAACGTCCGCGGCGACCTCTACTATCCCGCCGACACTCCCGCCAACGCCAAGCTGCCCACCGTGATCTGGCTGCACGGATACAGTTATCAACTGGGCTACATGTGGGTCTACCACAACGACCTGCATCCCATCCTGGCGCTGGTGCGGGCGGGCTACGCGGTGCTGGCCTACGATCAGAGCGGCTTCGGCAGCAGGATGAGCGAGACGGGACCGTTCTACGACCGTTACCCGCGCTGGTCGCGGATGGGCCGGATGGTGGAAGACGCGCGCGCCGCCATCGACGCTCTCCAGAAAGACAGCCTGGTGGATGCCCAGCGCATCTATCTGTTCGGCTACTCGATGGGCGGGATGGTGGGCCTGTATACGGCCGCGCTCGACTCGCGCGTGAAAGGGGTGGTCTCGATTTGCGGATTCACCCCCATGCGCACCGATACCGCCGCCCGCGGCACCGGCGGCGTGGCGCGTTACAGCTTCCAGGACGGCCTGATTCCACGCCTCGGCTTTTTTGTGGGCCACGAATCGCAGATTCCCTACGACTTTCCCGCATTGCTGGCCGCTATTGCGCCGCGGCCGGTGCTCATCATGCAGCCGCAATTGGATCGCGACGCCACCCCCGCCGACGTTCACGCCGCCGTCGAGCAGGCCCGGAAGATCTACTCGCTCTACGGCGCTCCCGATAAACTGGGGCTGTACGAGCCTTGGGACTACAACCGGCTCCCCGAGAAATCGCAGGACCACCTGATCGAGTGGATGGGCGCGAACATGCGATAGGCGGCGCCGTTGGCCCAAAAGCTGCTACGCTTTTGCCAATGCGTGTTGCGCCGGCCATAGTTATGCTTGCTTGCACCGGCTGGGCGCAGTTCAGAAGCACCGTTCCGCTGGTAGTCGCCCCCACCACCGTCACGGATTCCAAAGGACGTTACGTGGACGGGCTAACACCCACAGACCTGATCCTCTACGACAACAATGTGCCGCAGACGATACGCATGGATTGGATGACGTATCCCATCGACCTGGTGGTCGCGGTCCAGACCAGTTCGAATTCCGGAGCCGTCATCGACAAGCTGGGCGGCAGCGGCATTCTGTTTACGCAGTTGCTGGCGGCGGATGCCGGACAGACGGCGGTGATCTCGTTCAGCGACGAGGTGAAGGTCCACCAGGACTTCACCGGCAACCCGGATTCCGTGATTCACGCGCTGCGCATGTTGCGCCAGGAAGGCGGCGAGGCGCACATGCTGGATGCCTTGCGCCAGGCGCTCATTCTGCTGGAGCGGCGGCCACCGGGAAGGCGGCGCATTGTCCTCATGATTGCCGAAAGGCGCGATCGTTCCAGCAAGGCCAAGCTGCCCGAAGTGATGGAGCGAGTGGAGCGGCTGAATGCCGCCGTCTATTGGCTGACCTTTTCGCCGTTTCTGGAGCCGTTCACAGTAAGGCCCAAAACCGCCGAGGACCTGAAACCCGAAGCGGAGCGAATCAAGAGAAAGCAATGCGATCTCTGCCCGCCTCCCGACGACACGCCGGTTCCCGCCGATTTGGGACCGGGCGGCCTGATTTACGCCATCGGCGAATTGATTCACCTGCGACAGCCCGACCTCTCCAGCTTGTTCACCACGACTACCGGCGGGAGGGCGCTGAGTTTCGTGAAGAAGCACGCGTTGGAGCAGGCGATTCAACTGGTGGGCGAAGAGGTGCATCGCCAGTACATTCTCACCTTTGAACCGAAGGGCGGCGACGCCGGGAAGTTTCATACGGTCCGGGTGGAGGTGAAGAACAGGCCGGAGCTTCAAGCCAAAACGCGCGAGGGATACTGGGCGCTGGAGTGAGGCTACCGCGTCCCCAGCACCAGGTTCACCGTGCCCGAGTACAGGCCGGGGGAAAGATTCCGCGGCGCGGACAGCGCGAAATCAACCGCGCAGGTGAGGATCCCCGACTGCTGCCATCCCAACACCAGGTCCTGGGTGGCGCCCGGTTGGAAAGTACCGCTGGAACAGGTGGCCGCCTGGCCGCCGGCCGTGGCACGGGTAGTGGATCCCGCCCAGCCGACCTCGGTAACCGGCACTGGGCCATCCGGGCCGGTCAGCGTGACGAGTTGCGCGATGACTCGAATCTGCTGGCCGGGCAACGCTCGCACCCACGCCGCGACACTGGCGGTTTGACTGGTGACATCGGAAGCGCCGTCGGCGGATACCCGGAAGTTGAGCGCGACTTGCTGCGGGTCGAGACGAGCCTCCTGGTTCACCTGCAGCACCAGCGTCGTCGTTCCGCTACGCTGCGCGCCGCTCCGACTGACCAGGCATGCCAGCAGCAGCGCCGTAATCACCGCCGTCTTACCGGGCATAACCACTCATCGGCCAAATGCTACCAGCTATGAGGGTTACGTACAAGAATCAATTCGGCGGAAATGTACTACGGTTGAGCTACTTTCGGTCCAGTACTTTTCGGATGGGTTTCTGCGTGGTATTGACCACAAAGGTGAATTCCAGCGGTGGTGTTGCGGCTCCCACTCGGACTGCAACGGGAACGGTGGCGGGCGAATTCAAGGCGCCGTTTTCCGGCAGGGTTTTGGGGTCCAGCGCCAGTTGAAAATCGCCCTCACGGACATTGTAGAACGTGAACACTCCCTGCTGGTCAGTGGTGGTGTAGCGGCTGCCGGGCGCCAGCCGGATGACGATGTCTTCGAGCGGCGCCTCGTCGGGTCCGTGTACCCGGCCTTGGATGGTCACCAGCGGCAATACCTCAAAATCGGCTCGCGTGGGGCGCCGCGGCTGCACCAACACTTGGGATTCCTGCGACTCGCCCGGATCGAAATCCGCCGGCAGTTGCGCCAGCGCCAGCGCCACTTCGTGCGGGCCCTCCGGTATGTTCTTGAAGTAGTAGTGGCCATCGGGCCCGGTGAATTCTATCTGGCCGCCATCCAGGCTCACCGGAATGCCGCGCGCATAGGAAGGGGCGGCCAGCGTCTTCAGCTTCACCACGCCTTCGACGCTGCCTACCAGCGGCGCAGCCTTGGCGATAAACTGGTCGGGATTCTCCGTGGGCAAGCCGCTGCCCCAGCGGAGCTGCTTGGAGAGGCGGAAGTAGAAGCTCCATTGGCTGAACGCGGCCAGGCTGGCGGCCGCGGGACTGACCCCAGCTAGAGCCGCGCTGTTTTCCAGCAGGAAGATGTTCTCCGGGTTCATCAAGAAGTTCAGTTGGTTGCGGAACATCTCGGCCTGGAAGTTCCAGCCGCGCTTCATGCGCAACGACACTCCGACCACCGAAGTGCGGTAGGCCTCCGTGGAGAACACGGTCTGGTTGGCCATGTCGTTACCCACTTCGACGTTGGCGAAGGCGCTGAAGGGTCCCAGGTTGGCTTGCGCCAGCCCGCGGAAGAAGAGCGAGTTCAGCCGCTGGCCTCCGGTCATCTGCTGGTACCGGACCGAACCGCCCACCGTAAAATGCCGGAACTGATAGTTGTCGCCCACCTCGGTTGATCGCTGGCGTTGCGGGCTGGGCTCGATGTCCATGCGGATATCGCGCCAACTGACCTGGATGGTTTGATGCCCGATGGTGCGCGAGAGCGCCGCGCCGATCTGCCGGTTGTTGGAGGTTATCGTCGCCTGCCCGGGCGTCTGGTTGGAATAAGCGACCGTGGAGAGCTGGGCGTTGGCCGAGATTTTCCCGGGCAGCAGTGTGGAAACGCCCAGCGAAGTGCTGGTGCTGTTGAGCAGGGGCAGGCTGGCATCGTGCTCCAGGTTGTTGCGGTAGCGGCTGGCGGAACCGTAGAGTTCCAGGCGTTTCCAGGGACGCAATTGCACTTCCGCGAAGGGGCCTTGACGGTCGCCGGCGTAATACCCCGCCAACGGGTAGTAGAGCGTGCCCTGGGAGACGTAGTTGGCACGCACCGTAACAGCGGGGCATTCCCACGAGGCTCCAGCCAGAACAGAGGTCACGGTGTGCGCGGTGTCGGCGGTGGGCCGCGAAGCTTCGGCGTAGATCTTCAATTGCTTGACCGGCGTGTACGACGACTGCAGCGCCATGGTGCGCACCCGCGGTACCGCGCGTCCCGCCGGGAACAGGAAAGGATTGTCGGCGATGGACTGCGGGCTGGCGGAGAACTGCATGACGCGCGCCCCGATCAACCAATGGGGCGCCACCTTGCGCATTACCGAAGCGCCCATCACGGTCTGGGGAGTGGCGATGAGATAGGCCACGCGCGGGCCGGCGTTCAGCGTCTGCTCGCCGTAAAAGAACATGTATTGCGTGTCGCCGTGGACCGCCTGCACCTTGACGCCGCGGCCATTGATCTCGGGAGTGTAAATGTTATTGAAAGGAAACTGGACCAGGTTGGCGGGCACGCGAAAATCTCCGCCCGTGAACGTCCAGTAATGGCCCATCCATGGGGCGCCCCGCAATTCCAGGAAATTGTAGCCGGTCTGGAAACGGTTTTGTGCGCCGTAGGCCTCGAGGCTTCCCGAGAGGAAGCCGATCCCCGGCAGAAACTCCTGAAAGTGAAAAGCCGTGCCGGTGGTGTTCAGAAGCTGCTGCTGATTGCCTCCCAGGTAGTAGCCCTGAAAAGCGAGATCGCCCAGTCCGCCGGAGCTCGCGGAAGGCGCGCCGCTCGACTGGCCGTATGCGGCGGCCGCGGCCAGCAGCAAGATGGCCGTAACGCCGCCCGCCCGCCTGACGCGGCTACGGTGCTGGTTTTGCGGCCACAACAAGCGCGGTAGCCTCCTGGATTTCGTTGCCGCCCAGGTCTACCCGCGCCCGCAAAGTGTACTTGCCCGCAGCGGCCAGCTTCAGTGGAAACAGGAAATTCTGGTCGCGCTTGGGCAGCACGGGCATGGGGACGAAATGGGCCGTCTCCACCACCGCCCCGCTTTCGTTCAGCACATCCAGGTCGCCTTGCGGCCGGAAGTACATGAGGCCGGCATTCGTGATGGTCACCACCGCCTGCCAGAGCGGGCTCTGGGGGTTGGGCACATACTCCAACTTCAAGTCTTTGACCGTGCCCTCGAGCGCCGGTTCCCCCACCGTGACATAGATGGCGGCCACAATCCGGACCGCCGACCGCAGACCGATGGCTCTAGCATTTTCGGCCGTCGGCTGGGTGGTAAAACCGATGGCGCAATGGTAGCTGCGCGCGGTCGCCGTTGCGGGCACGCGCAGCGTGTAGCGCACCGGGATCTGCGCTGTGCCATTCAATTCGATCTCCATCGGATTGGCGACCAGCCACTGCCGGCAGGAGAACTCGGCTTCCTGTTTGTATTCCGGCCTGAATTGCGGGGTGGCGGTCGAGTCGAGGTAGAAATCCAGCGTCTGGGCCACTACCCGGACTTTCTCGTCCGTGGTGTTAGCCAGGCTCAGAACCCCGGAATGCGCCGCTCCCGGCGCCAGCTTGAGCTCTTCACGCATGGGCGACAAGCCCAGGCCCATCTGCGCGGGCATAACGCCAGGCAGTGCCAGAGTGGTGAATAAGCCGAGAATCGTTATGGAACGTTTGCTAAATAATTGAGTGAAAGCGTACATGCAGGACTCGTTTCCGCGATATATTTCCAGTTGTCGGCAAGAGTGAAGCTGATGGTGACCGAATAATTCATAGAGACCAGGCCCTCCGAGCCGCTGGCCACCGGCACCGCCTGGGTTGAAGAAAGCGGTGCGGGCGGGGCGCACGACGCCGATCCTCCCAGCGACCCTACGCTCGCCGCCGTGCAGGTTACCGTGACCGCTGAAACGGGCACGGTCGAGCAGTTGGTGAATGTCGGGGCGGCCGCCTGGACGGTCAGGCTCCAATTGCCGCCGCCAATACTGAGGGCACTCCACGTAGCTGTCGCCGCGGGACTCCCCGCGACCACCGGAGCCGACCCCGGATTGGTGGCGTTGAAACTGATCGTCGCCGGACTGACCGTAAGGGTGAAGTCGTTCGCCTGGGGCGATGCGGCCATGGGGCGGAGTTTCCCCACCGGGATCACGGTGGGGGGCCTCGCCGCCACGGCCGCCAGCAACGCAATGGAAAGCCAGCCGGTCATCGCCTTAGGTGGAGGCGATGGTGAACGTCGTCGTCGCCGTGTATGTTCCGGTGGCGTATACCGGATCGTTGGTGAGGGACCAGGCTACAGCAGCCGTACTCGTGGAAGAGCCTGCGCCCGCGCCAAAGTTGACCACCGGGGTGGTGGCTGAGTGGGATGCGGTCTGGGCACTGCAAGCCGTGCCAGTTCCGGTCACAGTGCAAGTGTAGGTCAAAGCGTCGCCCGCGGTAGGCGGCGTACCCACCGAGGGGCCACCCGCGCCGGCGAAGTCCGTGGTCACCTCGAGCACCACCGTGCCGCTACCGGTCGATTTCGTGGTGCGGATCTTGTAAGCCAGGTTGGTTGTCCCGGTATACGCGTTGAAAACTGTGCCAGCCGTCGCCAGGGTGGTGGTACCGTTGGTGACAGTCAGCGACGCCTCCGGTCCCACTGTGACCGAAAGCGTCGTGGTTCCAGTGGCGCTCTGGGCCTGCGCCAGACCGGCCATGGCCAGCAATGCGCAGGCTAGAATAATCAGGGTTCTCTTCTTTGTCATGCGTTGTCTCCTTTACGTTGCGCTAATGGTGAATGTAATGTTTGCCGAATACGTGCCGGTGGGATAGACAGGATTGTCGGTCAGGGTGAACGTCAGGTTCATCGAGTTCGGATTCTGGCTACTGCACGCGCCGCCCCCTCCCGTACACGCCGAAGCCGGCACGGTCAGCACAGGGGTTGAGGTTGTAGTGGATGCGGTTTGGGTTCCCGAGCACGCCGTGCCCAGGTTGGCGCCGCCACAGACGTAGGTCAGCGCGCCGCTTGCCGCCGTGGGGCCTCCCGTTGGCGAGAAATCGTTGGTTACTTGAAGCGTAATTTTGCCGCCGCTGCCCCCAGGCGTAGTTCGCACCTGGTAGCTCACCGGGAAGGTCGCCGCAAAAGACTGAAAAGTGTGCGAGCTCGTGGTCAGAGTGGCCGTAGCGGGGGTAGTTAGCGCGCCAGCGGGATTCAAAACCGCGGAGAGAGTCTCGGTTGCCGTCCCCGTGCCGCCGCCGGCCGGGAGACTCCCCAGCGCCAGCAGAAGCCACGGCGCCGCGGGCCCGAGAGTCAGTTTTCCTCTCACCATGGTACGTATGCAGGGTCACATGGACCTAAGGCAAGGAACAAGGTTCGAATTAGTTATTAATCGGCTACTAATTCCAAGTCGCTCTTGGTAACTGACTATATTTAAATGGTTTAGAATTTAGTTCTGTTACGCCCATGTTATGGGAGACCCAGTACCCCCCCTCGCCTGCGCCTACTGCTGCTTGGCTTCCAACTCGGCCCAGCGGGCATAGAGGGCTTCGACGCGCGCTTCGGCGAATTGCAGGTTTTGGTAGCAGAGGTGTAAGCGCGGGGCGTCCGAGACCACCTCGGGCGAATGCATTTCGGCGCGGATGGCATCGAGCGCACGCTCGGCTTCCAGGATGAGAGGCTCCATTTGCTCCCACTCGCGGGCTTCGAGGTAGGAGAGTTTCTTCTTGGCGGGGGCCGCTCTCGGTGGAGGCTCCGGTTTTTCGGGCTTGGCGGGGGCACGGCCCTGCCCTGCCTCCTCCCATTGCCAGTAGTCGGCGTAGAGTTGCGCGCCGCCTTGGCCATCGAGGCCCAGCACAACGGTTGCAACGCGGTCCAGGAGGTAGCGGTCGTGGGTGACCAGCACCAACGCGCCGGGGAAATCGGTGAGGCTGTCTTCGAGCACTTCGAGGGTGGGGATATCGAGATCGTTAGTGGGCTCGTCGAGCAGCAGCAGGCCGGCGGGCTGGAGCATGAGACGCGCGATCAGGACGCGCGCCTGCTCGCCGCCGGAGAGGCTCGATACGGGCCGGTCGAGCTGGCCGCCGTCGAAGAGGAAGCGTTTGGCCCAGCCGGCGACGTGAATGGGGCGGTCGCGGAAGAGGTTCATGCCCGAAACTCCTTGCCGCGAGTTATACTGATTCCCAATCCGGAGCGAAAATGCAAATCAGGTTGCTTGCGATCAGGCCTATTCTTCTCGGTCTCATCCTTTTGACTAGGGGCGCGATGGGTCAGTACACCATCGCGACCGTCGCCGGGGGCGCGCTCCCGACCACACCGGTGCCGGCCGTGCAGGCCACGCTGCCGGCGGCCAGCGGCCTCGCCGTGGACGGCGCCGGGAACGTCTACTTCAGCCTGGCGAGCCAGAATGCCGTCTTCAAGATCGACAAAAGCGGCTCCCTCACCCGAATGGCGGGCGCGGCGGAAAGCGCCGGCGTATCCCGCGATGTTGTTCCCGCCACCGCCACCGCCGCCGCCGCCGCCGAATTGGATTCTCCTCAGGGGCTGGCTGTCGACGCGGCCGGGAATCTCTACATCGCCGAAACCGGTGCGAACCGCGTCCGCAAGGTCTCGACCAACGGAGCCATCTCGACGGTTGCCGGCGGTGTGGGCGCGGGTTACTCCGGCGATGGCAGTCCGGCCCTCGCTGCACAACTGAACGGGCCTACGGGGCTGGCTCTGGACGCCACCGGGCGGCTGTACATCGCGGACTCGGGCAACTATCGCATCCGGGTGGTATCGCCAGCGGGCATCATCACTACGGTAGCGGGCACTGGCATGGCGGGCTACCCCACCAATGGCGCCGCCAACTCCTCCAACCTGGGCTTTGTCGATAGCATTGCAACCGATTCGCAGGGGAACCTCTACATCGCCGACCGGATGCACGGCGCGGTGTTGGGGGTCACACCGGGCGGCGCGCTCGCGGCGGTCGCGGGCCAATCCGAATCGTTTGGTTACTCGGGTGACAAAGGACCTGCCACGGCGGCGCTGCTCAACTCACCCTCCGGCGTGGCCGTCGATAGCGCGGGGAATCTCTATATCGCGGACTCCGGCAACAACGTCATCCGCAAGGTCGCACCCAACGGGACCATTACCACGATTGCCGGCAACGGCGCGGCGGGATACTCCGGCGACAATGGGCTGGCCAGTAACGCCGCACTCGCCGTTTGGGGCATTTCCGTGGACAGCACCGGGTACCTGTACCTGTACGGCGGCGACAGCCATATCCGGCGATTCGCGGCGGGCGAGACCATCACGACCATTGCCGGCGGCGGATTGGTTGCCGGCAGCGGACTCGCGACCAAGGCTACGCTGCAGTTCCCGCAGGGCGTCGCGGTCGATTCCGCAGGGAGCCTGTACCTTGCCGATGCGGGCAACAACGTCGTACGGAAGCGCACTCCGGACGGAACGTTGACCATCGTCGCCGGCAACGGCACGGCGGGGTATGTGGGAGATGGCGCTGCGGCCACCAGCGCGGAACTGAACAATCCCGATGGGGTGGCAATCGATTCGGCCGGCAACCTGTATATCGCCGATTCGGGCAACAACGTGGTCCGCAAGGTAGCGTCCGGCGGGAACATCAGCACCTTCGCCGGCGGCGGCTCTGGAGGATGCAGTTATTATGGGTCAGCCACCGGTGCGCAACTTTCCAGTCCGGCGGGCCTGGCGGTGGATTCTTCCGGAAACCTCTACATCGCGGACAGCGGCAACGGCTGCATCCGGAAAGTAACGAAAGCAACCGGCCTCCTTTCGAATGTTGCGGGCGGTTACACCACCCGCGACTTCTACCTGAACGACAAGACCAGCGGTCTGACGACGGATCTCTACTTCCCGCAGGGCGTAGCGGTCGACCAGGCCGGCAACCTGTACATCGCCGATACGGGCAATTCCTGTGTTCGCAAAGTGACACCCTTTGGCGCGGTTTTCATCGTCGCGGGAAATGGCGGCATTGGTTACTCCGGAGACGGCGGGCCGGCGTCCAGCGCGGAGCTTGGCGCGCCTTGGGGCGTAGCTGTAGATAGCTCGGGAAGCGTGTATATCGCCGACACCGCCAACCAGCGCGTGCGAAAGGTGTCGCCTGGCGGCGCCATTGCAACCATCGCGGGAACTGGGACGCCGGGGTACACGGGCGACAGGCGGGGCGCGGCGTGCGCGGAACTGAACAGCCCGTGGTCTCTGGCCGTCGATCCGTCGGGGATTATCTACTTTTCGGACTGGGGGAACGGGGTGGTCCGCGCTCTCGCTCCGGAAGGCCGCCTAGCCGAGCGCTTTACGGATGGCTGCGGCGCGCACGAGCCGGAGCCGCTTGTGCATGCGTCGATTCCGAACTTCCGGCCGGCGATTGCTGTGCAGCCGCACCCTGACAGTACCAGCGCGCTGGCCGGCGGCGCCTACACGCTGGGTCCGGATTTCGATTTCAGCTACCTTTCGCTGCTAAAGCCAAACCTCCCGTTTGTGCAGCTTATTGAGAGGTATCTGAACCTGGCATCTTCGCTGGCCTCGATGGCTGAGACGATGCGGGGAACGGCCGGCTCCGCACTGCTGGCAGACCGCTCGCAGGTGCTACAGTACGTCAACAACAGCGCCTGGGGATGGATGATGACCAACCCGCAAGCGAATTTACCGTTGACGATGAACTATCTGACGGCGTCGGGGCATAGCATACCGTTCTACGACACATTCGCCCCATCAGCCACCGGCGACGTGTTCACCGCGGCGGATTTAACAGCTTTGACCCAGTTTCTCAATATCATGTCGCCGGAGCTGCTGCAGTACGCCCAAGTTATCGTGAATGGGCCAGTTGTCCAAATGCTGGACGCCGCCTCCAACACGAGCGGGCCCAGCGAGCCCGAAATCAGCATCTATGGCGTCGGGGATGTGTACGACGAGGCGCTCTCCCACGAGATCGGAGCGACGGTGTTTTTCGAGGGGTTCTCCGGCCCGCTCGGTCAGGAATGGGGCGCCTTGTGGAACCAGAGCGCCGCTAATCCGGTCTGGGACACAGTCGATTGTTACTCCATTTACCCGCCTCGCCCAATGCCCGCAAGCCAGCCCACGCCCTGGGGATTTACCTCCGAAGGCGAGGATTTCGCCACCGTTTTTTCCAATTGGGGAGGAGATTCCGGAACTCCCCGTGTCAACCCTTCGCAAAGCAGTTCGATCATGGAAGAGGCGGTGTATCGCGCTCAACAAGGGTATCCCATTCTCCTCGAAAAGACGCTGCTGGTCGCTTCCCTGTTTACCGATCCAACCACCCTGCAACTGAGCCTCTACCATTACGCCAGCTACAGATGGTCTTGTTGCACGAGCCCGATCCAGCGAACCTTCGGCACGGTGAAGACCTCGGCGGCGTCCTTGATGGTCGGGGACTACACCTTTACGATCCAGAACGGGCTTCTGACCGGAGTGACCTCGCCTGCCTCCCAGGCGACCGTGGCTTCGGGACAAACGGTCAACATCCCCGCGTTGAACTACACCTTCCCCACCCCGGTGCCAATCCCCGCGTTCGCCGCAAGCCGCTGGGGAATGAACTGAGCTGAGGCAAGGGGCGGTGCATCTCGCTGGGGCGGACGATCGGTTTTCGTCGCCAACCTGTACAGAGTTGGCAGACCACAAACCACGATGGTCTGCCCCACGGAGCAACATGGCCGCAACCAAACGTGGGGCGGACGCCCTCGTCCGCACCGGACCCCCTGGTCCGGCTCTTCGTGCGTTCGAGGCAGGTCGACCAGGGGGTCGGCCGCGGGCCTGGGGGCCCGCCCCACAAGATCGTCGCAGACCGCGGAGGTTTTAGAGTGCTGTAATACTTTACCCCTGTTTGCCTTCCAGGTCGGCCCAGCGGGCGTAGAGCGACTGCACCTGGGCTTCGGCGAGTTGGAGTTTGTGGTAGCAGACCTGCAGACGCGGGCCGTCGGAGACTACCTCGGGGGATTGCATTTCGGCGCGGATGGCATCGAGCGCACGCTCGGCTTCCAGGATGAGAGGCTCCATTTGCTCCCACTCGCGGGCTTCGAGGTAGGAGAGTTTCTTTTTGGCGGGGGCCGCTCTCGGTGGAGGCTTGGGCTGGGCATGCCCAGCCCCTACAACCTCGGGTTTGGTGCGGCCCTGCCCTGCCTCCTCCCATTGCCAGTAGTCGGCGTAGAGTTGCGCGCCGCCTTGGCCATCGAGGCCCAGCACAACGGTTGCAACGCGGTCCAGGAGGTAGCGGTCGTGGGTGACCAGCACCAACGCGCCGGGGAAATCGGTGAGGCTGTCTTCGAGCACTTCGAGGGTGGGGATATCGAGATCGTTGGTGGGCTCGTCGAGCAGCAGCAGGCCGGCGGGCTGGAGCATGAGACGCGCGATCAGGACGCGCGCCTGCTCGCCGCCGGAGAGGCTCGATACGGGCCGGTCGAGCTGGCCGCCGTCGAAGAGGAAGC
>Ga0326728_10015550_pt1 | contig 15794 bp, 15 predicted proteins | sample MB3enrmetagenome_FD_207602 | JGI IMG/M metagenome (GOLD analysis project Ga0326728, IMG submission 207602) | Lab enriched peat soil microbial communities from McLean, Ithaca, NY, United States - MB31MN | ecosystem: Environmental > Terrestrial > Soil > Wetlands > Peat | place: USA: New York...
CACCCCCCCTGTCCCGGATGGCGGTTTGACGGTTGGCCTGTTGGGTGGCGCGTTGTTCGGCTTGCAAGGCCTGCGCCGGATGTTCGCCAAATAAGAGGCGCGGTTTCGAGACAAGTTTCAACAACTCTTCGCAAAGAGGCAGGATTCAATTTCTGCCTCTTTTTTGTTGAATTACAGCGCAATCTGCAATAAACTGCTGACATTGGCGAGTGGCCGGAATAATGTGGCCGAATATTGCTTATTAACCGGGCATGAACCAACCAAATTCCAATGTTTGCTCACACATGGACCGTCAAAAACCAGCGTCTGCTTGATTGTTCGATTCACCCGGTGGCAGCCAACCGGCGACGCAGGCCATATTGGCGGGCCGGAGCGGTTGCCGCCCTGCTCTGGTTGCTTCTGGCGCCTTGCCTGCCGGCGGCCATTCAAGACCGGCGCGAGGCCGTCGCCCTGGAATCGCAGCGTTATCGCGCCCAACATTTTCCAGATGGACATTTGCCTCCGAAGCACGGTTGGAAGCAGCCATCGTTTGCACAACCCGCTGTGACGAAACTCAGGGAGGTGCCGGGCGGCGTCGGTTATGGGTACTACTTTTACAGCGCCGATCTGCTTTGGACCAATTCCTCCGTTGCCGATTATTACGTTGTCGCGCCCACTTATCTTGGCGGAGATGTTAACACCCTTTATCTCACTTCAACCTGCAGGGCGCAACTCGGCACGGAGTCGCTCATCTCATATCAGTATGAGGGCGAGGCGCAATTCTGGATTTTTGACTGGTCTCAGTATCCGGCGAACCCATGGCAGGTGTTTATGGATCTGCCGGCGTCCAATCCCCAGTACCTGACCATGCGGCCGGATGAGTTCGCCATTACGAGGCAAATGGTCCATGTGCGCAATGGAACCTATTATCTTGGTTTTACCAACGGCCTGTACAACTGGCAGAATCAGACCCTGCTCTTTGATTTCGTCCGGGGAGATTGGGACTACATTTATTCCACCAACTATACCACCACCAGCCTGGCCGCCAATCTTCCCCAGGCAGGCGGGGAGTCTGTCGGATTCTGGGGACCCATCGTCGAGACATTCGAAACCTACACCAACATCAACCCGGTTGGTTTCGATCTCATCCGGCTGTTCCAGGATGGCAATGCCAATCCATCCTGGCTGACGCCAGCCAACTCCTATAACTATCAATCAACCGACTATGGCCTTGCGGCAACCACCAACTGGAACTTGCTCACCCAGGCGACGAACACCAGCTTTACTGTCGCCGTTGGCACAAACAGCCAGGCTGGCGGTCCGTATAATATAGGCTCCTTGTGTGTGACCGCCAACACCAATGCCGCCTCCTTCTCACTCAGCCCGTCGGCCGGGTTGATTTCACCTTACTGGATCATCACCCCCAACAGCAATCTCTGGGACAATACGGTCGTGGGGTTGCCTCCCGGCGCCTACACCATCACCTTCAACCCTGTGCCGGGACTCGCCGCGCCTGCCCGGCAAGTTTTCACCGTTGTCACCAACAGCATCACCACCGTCCAGGCCGTTTATGAGACGCTGCCGGTGTTGCAAAGCGTGACCCTGCTTGGGAAGACCCTCACGAGCATTTGGAGCGCCCAGTCAAATGTTTCTTATCAAGTCCAATACACCACCAACCTGGCCCAAACAAACTGGAGTAATTTGGGCGGCCCCATTGCCTCTGCCAATGGAACGGTGACAACAACCAATTCCATCAATGCAAGTCCGCAGGGATTTTTTCGCCTTATGCTCTCTCCGTAAGAAGAAATTTTTACAAGTCCAATTTATGAAAAAAACACCTAAAAACCCGGGTTTTTCGATTTGGACCGTGGTTGCAGGCTGAAATTGAGGCCGGGCACCCAAAAGGCGGGAAAATCTTTCCGCTTGTTTTATTTGACCTGTCCGCCGGCATTGCCTAGACTGCCCTCCACTTTATGAATGTATTGGTTTGTGACCCCATCTCCCCCAAAGGCATCGCCCTGTTGCAGCAACGTCCGGAATTCAAGGTCACGGTGCTCAAACAAAAGATTCCGGAAGCCGAGTTGTTGGCCTTGGTCGGCGAAGTCCACGCCATGGTCGTCCGCTCGGAAACCAAGGTCACCAGGAAGGTGATCGAGGCCGCGCCCAATTTGCGCGTGGTGGGCCGGGCCGGCGTGGGGGTGGACAATGTGGACGTCGATGCCGCCACGCAACGCGGCATTGTGGTAATGAACACTCCGGGCGGAAACACCATCTCGACGGCCGAGTTGACGTTCTCGATGCTCATGGCCCTGGCGCGCAAGATTCCCCAGGCGCATATTTCGATGAAGGAAGGCAAGTGGAGCCGCAAGGATTTTCAAGGGACCGAGCTGTACAATAAAACCCTGGGCATTCTGGGCCTAGGGCGAATCGGCACCGAGGTGGCCAAACGCGCCCAGGCCTTCGGCATGAAAGTTCTGGCCTACGATCCTTTCCTGACTCTGGCCCGGGCCAAGGCCTTGCAGGTGGATCTGAGGGAAAATGTTGATGAAGTGTATCGCGCGGCGGATTTCATCACCGTCCACATGCCCATGACGGATGAAACCAAAGGGATGATCAACGCGGCGGCTTTCGCCAAAATGAAAAAAGGAGTGCGCATCTTGAATTGCGCCCGCGGCGGCATCATCAAGGAGGCGGACCTCTGCGCCGCCTTGCAAAGCGGCCAGGTGGGCGGAGCGGGGCTGGATGTTTATGAAACGGAACCGCCTCCGGCCGATTTTCCGTTGCGCAGCCTCCCGCAAGTGGTGATGACCCCGCATTTGGGGGCCAGCACGCATGAGGCGCAGGAAAACGTCGGCATCGAGGTGGCCGAGGCGATCACCGATTATCTGTTGAGCGGTGGTGTGCGCAACGCCGTCAATTTACCCAACTTGGACGCGCAAACCTTCCAAGTGGTCAAGCCATTTTTAAATCTGGGCGAGAAATTAGGACGCCTGCTGGCCCAGCTTGCCCCGAAACGCAATGACCGCATCGTGGTCACCTACGGCGGGCGGGCCGTCCAGTTGCCCAGTGATCCCGTGACGCGGTCCGTCTTGAAAGGTTTCCTGGAACTGGCCGGGGGCAAGGAAGTCAACCAGGTCAACGTCCACACCCTGGCGACTGACTTGGGGCTGGAGGTCCAGGAAATCAAATCCAGCGAAGAAACCGATTTCAATGAATGGCTGCATGTCGAGGTGTTTTCGGGCGGCCAGAAAACATCCGCGGCCGGCAGCATTTTCGGGGCGAAGTGCCTTCCCCGCATCGTCCGGCTCAACAGCCAGCCCGTGGAAATTGTGCCCGAAGGCGTATTGTTCCTGATGAATAATAAAGACCGGCCGGGAATGGTCGGCTACATTGGCACCTTGATGGGCAGGCATAACATTAATATTGCCAGCATGAGTTTGAACCGCGACACCGCCGGCGGAAGCGCATTGACGGTGTTGAATTTGGACAGCGTCCCCCCGGCGGAACTGCTGGCGGAAATCCAGAAAGACCCGGATATCAGCAACGTGCGGGTGGCGAAACTTTGATTGCAAAGGAAAAACAACATGAACCCATTCACAAAACAAACTCTCCTGCCCGCCGCGCTGGCATTGGCGCTATGGCAATCGCAACCCCCCGCCCGCGCCGCCTCGACGAACACTCCCGCCGTTAATTTTCCCGACCCGGTGATCGCCACCGGCAAGGGCTTCGAAATCAAGCGCAGCCAGCTCGATGACGCATTTCTGAGCTACAACTCGAGCGTCGCGGCCAACGGCGGCAGCATTCCGGAAGACCAACGCAGCGAGATCAGGTCCAAATTGCTGGACCACCTCATCATCACCAGAATCTTGACACAAAAGGCGACGTTGGACGATAGAGCGGCGACCAGGAAGATGGTGGACGACAACATCGACGAGGCCCGCAAATCGGCGCCGAGTCCGGAGATGTTCGACGCGCAGATCAAAGCCAGCGGCATGACGTTGGAGCAAGTCCGGGCGCGCGCCTACGAAGAACAGCTTGCCCGGCGTGTCCTGGAGCGGGAAACGACCAATGGAATTACGGCTTCCGATGATGCCGCCAAAAAATTCTATGACGACAACCCGGCCAAGTTTGAGATACCCGAAACGGTGCGCGTCAGCCACATTCTCATTTCAACCCTGGAACCGCCGGATCCGCTGAACCCGCGCGCCCAGCCACGCCCCTTGCCGCCGGAAAAAAAGAAGGAGAAGGAAAAACTGGCCAGGGACCTTAAGGCGCGCGCCGACAAAGGGGAGGATTTCGGCAAGCTGGTCAAGCAGTATTCCGAAGACCCCGGCTCAAAGGACAAAGGCGGCGAGTACACCTTCCCGCGGCGCCGGATGGTGCCGGAATTCGAGGCGGCGGCCTTCTCCCTCAAGACCAACCAAATCAGCGACATCGTGGAAACCCAGTACGGGTATCACATTATAAAAGGGCTGGAAAAATTCCCGGCCAAGCACGAACAGTTCGCCGAGGTCAAGGCCAAAATCAAAAATTACCTTGTTGACAAGGAGGCCGAAAAGACGCTGCCGGCCTACCTGGATAAACTCAAGGCCGAAGCCGGCGTCAAGCTGGCCGAGTCGGACACTGGCAAACCTGCGCCGCCTGCGGCCAAGTGAGCGCGGGGAGCTGAAAAGAATGACGAATGTCCAAGCACGAATGACCATTTAATGACGAAGCTCGAATGACGAAATTTCGTCATTGGGTCATTTGGGCATTGATTGGTCATTAATCTTCATCCCGATTTTCAAACCAACCCGTGGTCGTTGTGGACTTGCAACCCATCCCAAAGCGCCAGAAGACTGGCGCACTCCAAAACGCTTCGCGCTTTTCGCAAGTCGTCAAACAACGCGCCAGCGTCTTGGACTGCGGCGGCCCTCCGCCGCGTTTAATTTTAATGTCCCCCGTGCAGAGAATGGGATTAGGATTAAGATTAGGATTTCGTCATTAGTCATTTCCGGGCTATTGGTCATTAGGATTTCGTCATTGGACATTTTCCCGGCAGCCGTTAATTCTTGCTGTCGCCGCCGCTGGCCGCCTGGCGGGTTAGATCATCAATCTGGCGGCGGGCTTCGGCGGCGAATTCTCCGGCGGGATAGCGCGTCAGATAGTCCTTGTAGCTCAAGACAGTGTTTTCGTTGGTCACTTGCTTCCAGAAGAAACGCTCCAGCCGCGTCCGCCGCTCTTTGCGGGCTTCCGGGTCGGATTTGGCCGCGGAATGCTTTTTAATCGCCTCGTTGATCATGGCTTTCTTTGTATCGATCCAAGTCCTTTCCTTATAGCAAAGCCTCGCCTCGGCCGCGTGCCGCCCCTTTGGCCGGTCGGTATAATACTGCAAGTAATCCGTGGCTTGGTCCCGCGATTCCGTCCAGAGCCAATCCAATTCATCACGCGTCGCCGGCAGCGCAAAGATCAAGGCAAGAAAAACAACGATCCCGAAATAGACTGCTTTTTTATTCATGCCTGTCTCATGGATACCAAACGGCGCGGAAAGATCAAACTTTTGTTGGGTGGGGCGCGGCGGAGCGGGCGTCGAGGAATTTCTTCAGTTCGACCGCCGCCTTGCCGCCAAAGCCCGGCACGGCGGCGATGGCCTCGACAGTGGCAAAACGCAGGCGCTGCACGGAGCCGAATTTTTTGAGCAGCACCGCCTTGCGCTGCCGCCCGATGCCGGGAAACTCATCGAGTATGCTCTCGGAGATTTTCTTCAATCGGAGCTGGGCGTTGTAAGTGTTGGCGAAACGATGCGATTCGTCCCGCACCCGCTGGAGCAATTTTAAAGCCCCGCAATCATGGCTCAAGCGCAACGGCGCGTCCTGGCCGGGCCGGAATATTTCCTCGAATTCCTTGGCCAGCCCGATGACGGCGATGTGGCCCAGGCCCAATCGGGTCAGCTCCGCCACCGTGGCATTGAGTTGCCCCTTGCCGCCGTCAATAACAATCAGATCGGGAAGAGGGGACGGCGCGCGGCCCTTCGCGGTTTCCGTCCGCTCGCGCAGGAGGCGCGAATAGCGCCGCCGAACCGTCTCGGCCATGCACGCAAAGTCATCCTGCCCGGTGACGGTTTTAATCCGAAAACGGCGATAGTTCGATCGGTCCGGTTTGCCGTCGCGAAAGCTGACCATCGAGGCCACGGCAAATGTCCCGCTGATATTGGAAATGTCGAAGCCTTCAATCCGCGCCGGGGCGGCGGGAAGATCAAGGACTTTGGCCAGTTCCGCCAGGTCCAGCCGCGGTTCGATGGCCACGGGCAGATTGCAAGGCATCCGTTTGTAATGCCGGGTTTTTTGCGTGGTGCGGCGCAGGTCTTGCAGGGCGTCGCGAAATTGGGCGGCTTTTTCAAAATCTTCCGCCGCGGCCGCCTTTTGCATCTGCTCCTTCAACTCGCCCTCCATCTCATCGGTTTGGCCGGCCAGAAAATCGCAGGCGGCCAGCACCTGTTGCAGATATTCCCCGCGCCCGACATTGCCGATGCAGGGGGCGGTGCAGTACTTGAGATGCCCGTAGAGACAGTGTTTGTAATCTTCCGCCCCGGGCGTCAATGGCCGGCAGCCGCGCAAGTTGAATTTGCGGCGGGCCAGCGTCAAGGTGTGCCGGGCGGAGGAGGAATGGGCGAACGGCCCAAAGTAGCGCGCCCCGTCGTCCTGCCGGACACGCGCCAGCATGAATCGCGGGATGGGATCGTTGAGATTGATCTTGATGACCAGGAAATGTTTGTCGTCCCGAAAGCTGATGTTGTAGCGCGGCTGATATTCCTTGATGAGTTTGCCTTCCAGCAGCATGGCCTCCGGTTCGCTCGGCACCGTGTAGGTGTCAAGATCGTGGACGGCATTGACCAGCGCGTTGAATTTCAAATCCCAACCCATGCGGCGGGACGCCTGGAAGTAGGTGCTGACGCGTTTGCGCAAATCGCGGGCCTTGCCGACATAGATGACCGTGCCGAACCGGTCTTTCATCAGATAAACCCCCGGCTTATGCGGCAGCACGCTGAGTTTCCTTCGAATCTGCTCGGTCGCTGGCATGAATCACCGTCAATCTAAGGCGGTTTCCGGTGGATTCAAGAACCATTCTGATCCTGCCGAGGGTGCGCATCTTAACACTGCTACCAAAATGGCAGCGGGACGCTGCCAAAACCCGCAGGCGAGGACGCCTGCGCCACGTAGTGCAGCCGTCCCGGCTGCGGGTTCACGGGGCTTCCCAGCCCCGTGCTGCTTCGGGCGGCTCTTGCATTTGGTAGCAGTGTCAAGATGCGCCTTGGGCGGGGCGATGGGCAAACTGTGGCTTGTGGAAACGGGACAAGACGAGTATAGGAATGCCTTGATGACGACGCTTAACTTTGAAAAGGCGCTGGCCCACGTGGCTTCTTCCTTTGAAGAAGGGGCGCAATTAAGAATCAAAGTCGCCAGAGATTGCGGCCGGGTGATTGTGGAAGCGGCTATGCTGGTGGCCGGATGCCTGCGCTCCGGTGGCAAAATCCTGTTCTGCGGCAATGGGGGCAGCGCCGCCGACGCCCAACATCTGGCGGCGGAGTTTGTCGGCCGCTTCATTCTCGACCGGCAAGCCCTGCCGGCGATGGCTTTGACGACCGATTCCTCAATCCTCACCTCAGTGGGCAACGACTATGGTTTCGAGCAGGTTTTCTCCAGGCAAATTCAGGCCCTTGGACGGCCCGGCGACGTCGCCATTGGCATCAGCACCAGCGGCCATTCACCCAATGTCATTGCTGCCATGCGGGAAGCCCGGAAAAAGGGCCTCAAGACCATCGGGTTTGCAGGCAAGGACGGCGGGGCACTGGCAAAATGCGTGGACATTCCGATCATTGTCGCCTCTCAAAACACCGCCCGAATCCAGGAATGTCATATCACCATCGGCCACCTGATCTGTGAGTTGGCGGAAAAGGATCTGTTGGCATCGCAGCCGGTCTAAAGCAGTTTTCGCGGGATTCAAGAACCATATTGGAACCCGGCCCTCCATTTCCGAAAGGCAGAAAGATGGATTCGGCAGAAAAATGGGCTTTCTGATGTTTCTGCCCCTTCATATTTCTGCCTAAATTCGCGTCCGCTTTGGCAAAGGTGATCCAGTGAAAGCAGCCCCAGCCGCGCGGCGGCGGCAGGAAACCGCGATGTCACTGAAATGGATTTGTCAGCGATTCAGAATGGGGGCATGGCCATCGCTTCATCAACGGCTCCATGAATCGAGAAAAACGCTCCAAAGAGCAAAAAGTCACAATGTTAAGATAACCCCCTTGAGCCGGGTATCGATCCGGCTTGCGCCTTATCCACAGTTGTCTGACCGCAAACTCAGGCTTTGCGCCGGCGGATGAGCGCCGCCAACGCCGTCCCGCCCATGCCGATCAGGGCAAGCGTAGAAGGTTCTGGAACGTCACTCATCACCAGCAAGGTTCCGGACGGCAATGCAGGTGACAGCAACACTCCCACATCCTGCAATTCTCCCGTTTCTTGAATGCTCGCCACCACAGCGGTGACGCCCGAAGCGGGATAATAGGTGAGCGGTTGCTCGTTGTAGTCAGACTCGAAATAGAAGTACCCCGATTGCACCCAGAGGGCGTCGCTCAACTCACTTTGGCCCGGAACTCCATCATACAGGAGGACCGCTTGGTTCGGCAAGTTGACGGGCGCGGGCGCGAACGCCGGCAGGTACTCCGACCCTGGCGGCCCGTTTTCCGGGAGGAAGACATCATAACTGGTCGGAGTGTAGATGACCTCGTCCGATGGTTGGGCATGAACCGTGGTGGCCGCAAAACTGGCTGCCAGGGCGGCGGCCAGCGTGTACAATACTTTGTTTTTCATAATGGTTTCTCCGCAATTATTCACGTTCTTCCGATTAACATACAGAGCATTTCATCACAAATGGCGCGGTTCCGCAACGGATAAGATTTTGGATTATCGGATAATTCTTTGGATTTTGGGTGGTTTTGGGCAATAAAAGGCCAAAATCATTGCCCCGCTCCCTTGCCAAAGCATTCTTCATTCTTCATTCTGCCTTCTTCATTTGTTATTGCCCCGCCCGCCAGGTGCCTGGCGAACGGCCCTCGTGGGCCTTGAAGGCATGACGGAAGGCGTCCAGGCTGGCGTAGCCCGCCGCACGGGCCACTTCGCCAACGCGGTGTCGCGGATCGCGCAGCAACTCCCTGGCTTTGGAGAGCCGGACTTCTTCCAGGAATTGGTGGAAGGTCACGCCCGTCGTTTGACTGAACACGGCAGAGAGATAGGAGGCATTCATCTTCATGGCCGAGGCCACATCGTCCAAGTTGAGCGGGCGGTGGTAATGCTGATGCACGTAGTCGCGCATCGCCTCAACGAGCTTTTGGGCGTGGCTTCCCAAACCGGGTTGGACCGTGGATTCCGGGAGGCCGGGCAACCGATGGCGCAGTTCCCCGCTCAGGCGCGCGGCCTCGGTTTGAGATTTGATCAACTTCCGCGAGGCGTTTTCCAATCCGCTCCCGGCCATCCGGGCCGGGGCGGTGGATTCCAAATCGTGGAGGATCAGACGCGCCAAAGCCACCGCGTCATGGAAGGCGGCGGAGGAAACAGGTTTTCCGGCGTGCTTGGCCCAGAACCGGGTGTTTCTCCCTCCGCTGATCCTGTGGGGTGAGCGAGAACGAGACGTTACCCTCGCCTGCAAGACCAGCGTGAGAGGACAGGCATGATCCACCTGAAGGCAGGCACAGAAGCTGGTGATGCCGCACTGCCCGATGAACCGCCGGCCCCGCTCTGCCGGGCGCAATGTGAGTTGCCAACACCGCCGCAAGCAGGACTCGCAGCACTTGGGCTGCCGGCCTTTCGCGCCCGCTCGTTGGCGCGCAATCGGGCACAGGACGGGCATTGCACCGAGTCCTTGGAAGTCCAACGGACCATGCCACAAGACGTGAAGGCGCAGGCCGGTCAGTTGCGGAATAAGTCTGAGCATCGGCTCGCGCAGCCGTTTTCGGAACAGGTCCTGACACTCCTTGAAGGCGAAAAACTCCGAGGGTTCGGCCTCCGCCGCCGATTTCAACGACGGGGTCTGGCTTTCGCTTGGGCATTGGGCCGTGGCTTCGCCCTCCGGCGGCTTTGTCCGAGTCGGCCCTCTCACCCTGCAACTTTTCATGCCGGTTTTCATAAGACTCCAAAGCCAGATTCTTGCGGGCCAAATAGCGTATGCGCGCCAAAGAAGCCTGGCACACTTTCAGGAGACGACGGCATTATGCATGGAACGCCCGCCAAAACAAGCTCTATATCATGGATGAGTCACACGGATAAGTGAAACGGATAAATGACACGGATACGTGACATGAAATAACTACCTCGCTGACAACTGGTTGTGACGGGTTTTGTTGCCGGAATCGGGACGCCAAAAATATTGTTCCACTTTCCTCTTGATTTCTTTCGGACGACCAGCTACCTTTTGCCAGCAAGGTAGCTTGCTCCATATTTAACGATGAGCGTCAACGAAAAATTTTCCGCGATCCGCAAGGGCCTGCTCGAGTTCCTCTTGCTCCAGATCATCGCGGCGGAAAAGGTCTATGTGGCGGACATCTTGAAACAACTGAGCGCGACCGAATTCGCAACTCAGGAAGGCACGCTCTATCCGTTGCTGAGCAAGATGCGCCGCGAAGGGCTTCTGGATTACGAATGGAAGGAATCCGGGGCCGGGCCGCCCCGCAAGTATTACGAGCTGACCGCCAAAGGCCGGGAGCAACTGCGCGATACGCTCGAGTATTGGGGCAAGATCAACGGGACGGTGAAAAAACTTGGACAAAAATAAAACGGAGAAATTCCCATGAACAAGGTTATCACGATCAATCTGGGCGGCAACGCCTATCAACTCGAAGAGGGCGGCTATGATGCCCTGCGCGCCTATCTGGAATTCGCGGCCGTCCGGCTGCAGGGCAACCCGGACAAAGATGAAATCGTCTCGGACATCGAGCGGGCGATCGCGGAGAAGTTCCGCGCGCTTTTGGGCAGTCACAAGACGGTGGTCGTGACCAAGGAGGTGGCCGCTGTCGTTGCGGAGATGGGGCCGATCGAGGCGGATTCGGGCCAGGCCGCCGACCCGGGCGCCGGCGGCGCCGGCGCCCCGGCCAGCGCCAGCGGACACGGGGCGGCGGGAGAAGAACCAGCGGCGGGACGCGGCGGGACGCCAAGGAGACTCTATAGGATCCACGAGGGCGCGATGATCGCCGGCGTTTGCAACGGAATCGCCGGCTATGTGAACGCCGATCCGACTCTCGTGCGGCTTGCTTTCGTTCTGCTGACGCTGTTTTGGGGCACTGGGTTGCTCGTCTATCTGGTGATGGCGATCGTGGTGCCCGAGGCCTTTTCGCCGGAAGAAAAGGCGGCGGCATCCGGCGTCCCATCAACGGCGCAGGAATTCATCCGGCGCGCCAAAGAAGGGTATTACGAAGCGATGAAAGGCTTCCCGGACCGCAAGGCGCGCCGCGAATGGGAGCGCCGGTTCAAGCAGCAAATGCGCGGGTGGAGCCGGTCGTTTGGCCGGGAAATGCGCTGGAACGCGGATCAGTGGCGGCATAATTGGCATAGCTATTGGGCGGAACATGCCCCCTTTCATCCCGGGATGTGCTTCGCGCTGCCCTTGCTCTCGTTGTTGCACGGCGCGGTGACGCTCCTGTGGATTTGTGCCTCGATCTCGCTGCTGGCGACCGGCGCCGTCTTTGGGCTGGCGCTGCCGGCCAACGTGCCGGTGTGGGTCGCGGCGCTGCTGCTGTTCATCGCCTACGGCATTCTCGCGGCCCCGTTGAAAGCGGCGCGACGCGCATGTTATTGGGGTTTTGGCCAGCCGAAATGGGCCGGGTCCTTCATGTTTCTTTTGGATGCGGTGATCTGGCTCGCGATTGTCGCCGCCCTCCTACTGCTGGCCGTCCATTATTTCCCGGAATTGCGCCAGGCAGTTCGGAGCCTCCCTTCGCTCGCGCATCAAGCCGCGGACGACATCCGGGCGTGGTGGAAAGGGAAGTGAGGCGGGCGCAAGGCAAAGGCTGAAGGCTGAATGCTAAAAGCTAATGAATATTAAAAGCCAAAGTTATGACGAGTTGCCGTGACACATTCGTAACTGCCTTGCTGACAATTGGTTGTGACTATTTAACGGGTAAAAAACGGAAAATTTCACGGTTTTTTTGTCTTGAGAAAATCAAAGCCTTTCAAACTGAAAGGCAGGGTTGGGTCATTCCTGCCTGTCCGTTCCGCGGCAAAGGGCAATAATTTCCCGTTCAACCGCCTGCAATCCTTCCAAAACGCTGTTTTTGAGCCTTTTTCACGCTGGCATGGCGACTGCTAAAAGTCGGAATGGTTTATTGCTATGATTGATGCTTTGTTCGGCGATTCAAACTATGTGGCTGCAAAAAAGATGCTGGACGTCAATGTCCTGCGCCATGAAGCCATTGCCAGCAATATTGCCAACGTCGAAACGCCCAACTACAAGCGCTTGGATGTTTCCCCGTCTTTTGAGAGCCAGTTGAGCGAGGCTGTTGCGAGCCGGGATGCCGCGCAAATCGCCGGTCTGCAACCGGAGTTGGCCGTGGACAGCCAGGCCATTTCCGGGCGCAGTGATGGCAACACCGTCCAGTTGGAAACCGAAATGTTGAAACTCAACCAAAACATGGTGGAACACTCGCTCGAAACCCAGTTGGTCAGCAGCCAGCTCTTGAAGATGCGCCTGGCCATCACCGGCAAAAGCTAATTAAACTATGATCCAACTCCTTTCAGGCATCGATAGCACCGCGTCGGCCCTGGACGCCGAACGGATTCGCATGGACGTGATCTCCGAGAACATTGCCAACATCAACACCACGAAAGGTCTCGATGGAAAGCCCTATCAGCGCCAGCAAGTCGTGTTTGAATCCGTTCTAAGCACGCAACAAAACTCCGGCAGCAGCGGTTCGGTCCCGCAAACCACCCAGGTCGCCCGGGTGGAAAAGGACAACCGCCCTGCCCGCATGGTCTATAATCCCTCGCACCCGGACGCCAACGCCCAGGGCATGGTCGCCATGCCCGACATCAACATCCACGAGGAGATGGTGGACATGATTGCCAGTTCGCGCGCCTACGAAGCCAACATCGCCGTGGTCAGGAATGCCCGCAGCATGGCCCTGCAGGATCTTTCGATCGGCAAACACTGATAACCGGACTCCGCCCCCATGGACGCTCTTTCAGCAATAAAAATAATGGCTGGCCCGCAACTCAGCGGCCCGTTGAGCGACGTGGCCCAGAACGGCATCGTGCCGTCCATTCCGGCGCAGGATTTACAGAGGCTCAATTCCGACGTTGCCCCCCAATCCGCGACCGCCGCTCAATCCGGCGGTTCGTTTCAAAATCTGCTCGGCCAATTCGTGGGCGAGGTCAACGCCAGGCAGATCGCCGCCGGCGACGCCATAGCCGGTTTGATGAGCGGAAAGAACGTCTCCCTGCACCAGGCCATGATTTCGATGGAGGAAGCCAGCGTTTCCTTTCAAATGATGGTCGAGGTGCGCAATAAACTCCTGGATTCCTACCAGGAACTCATGCGGATGCAGATATGATTAACAATTCAATTTCCTTGACAACCCAATTCCATTTGCCATCTCCGGCCCTTGATGCCGGCGCTTTTGTTTCATGAATAAAAACCTCTCTCAAATCGCCCGGCAACTCGCCGCCATCTGGCAGCAACTCGGCCTGAGCCAGCGCATCAGCGTCGTCGCAGCCACGGTCATAGTGTTCGCCGGCCTCGCCGTCCTGGCGATCTGGTCCAGTCGCGTGGATTACACCCTTCTCTACGGCAAACTGGACGAAGGGGAGGCCGCCAAAGTCATCGCCGCGCTCGATGAATCCAAGGTCCCCTATCAAATCGGCCGCGGCGGCGGGTCCATTCTCGTGCCGGCGGACAAAGTGTACCAACTCCGGATGCAAATGGCCGGCAAGGGGATTCCCCGCGGTGAAGGGGTCGGCTTTGAGATTTTCGACAAGGCCAGCTTCGGTGTCTCCGATTTCGTCCAGCGCGCCAACTATGCCCGCGCCATTCAAGGCGAACTGGCCCGCACCATCAGCCAGCTCGATCAGGTCGAATCCGCCCGCGTCATGATCGTCATGCCTGAGAACCGGCTGCTGTCCGACAGCCTGCGCAAACCCACCGCTTCCGTCTTTGTCCGCGTCAAGGGCAACGCCCAATTGCCTGCGTCGGCCATCAATTCGATTCGTTTTCTGGTGGCCAACAGTGTGGAAGGCTTGCAAGCCAACAATGTTTCCGTGGTGGACAACCAGGGCAACGTCCTCTCGGAAAATCAGGAGAATGATTCCGTCGCCGGTTTGTCCGGCAACCAGCTCACCGCCCGCCGCAATTTCGAACAATATCTGACCAAGAAAGCCGAAGACATGTTGGAGAAGGTGCTCGGTCCCGGCCAGGCCGTCGTGCGCGTCGCCGTCGATCTCAATTGGGACACCATCACCCGCACTGAAGAGAAATATGACCCGGACGGCCAGACCGCCCGCAGCAGCACCATCAACGATGAAGAAACCGATTCGGACACTGCCGGCGCAACCGGGGGCGCTCCGGGCATGGCCGCCAACAACGTCGCTGCCGAAGGCGCCAGCAACGCGCCTGCCGCCGCCCTTCCGGTCAACAGCAGCCGCACCAAAAAGAAAGTCACCACCAGCACCTACGAAATCAACAAGATCACCAGCAACATGCTCCAGGCCGCCGGCGGGGTGAAGCGCATTTCCAGCGCGGTCTTCATCGCGCAACGTTTTGAAGGCAAAGGCGCGGACCGCAAAGCCCTGCCGCGAACGCCCAAGGAACTCGATGACATCAAAAGCATTGTGAAAAGCGCCCTCGGCATCCAGGAAAACGGCGACGCCAGCCGGAAGGACGAGATCACCCTGGAGGAAATGCCGTTCAACGATCAGACAGCGACCGAAATAACGCAGCAATTCGAGCAGCAGAATAAACGGCAGATTTGGATCGATCTGGCGCCAAAGCTGGTTTATCCCGCGCTGGCCATCGGCATCATTTTCATGTTCTGGCGCATGATGAAGAACACCAAAGTGGACAACATCCCGCTCGGAGTTCCCATCGGCAACGGCAACGGCAACGCCAACGGACGTTACGGCAAGCCCGGCACTCCCGGCTCCGGCATGGTCACGGTCGATGTATTGAATCAATTGATCCGCGAGAACCCGGCCAACATGACCCAGGCGGTCCGCTCGTGGATGACCCGCACGAGCACCAAACCCAATAACTAAGCTGTTCGCGATGAGCTCCTGGTCTGAAACCATCACCCTGCCCGCCCCCTTGCGCGACGCAGTTCCGGCCGGCCTGCCGCCCGTGATGCCCCCGATGGATCCCTCGCTCCGGGAATCCTGGCAGGCGGGCTATGAACAGGGCCGCATCGAAGGGGAAAAATCCCTGAGCGGGCAATTACTCAAACAACGCGCCGAGTTGGACGAACTGCTGCACGGCACGCTCAACTCCCTTCGCCAGGCCGTCCCGCAGGTCGTCCGCGACACCGAAAACATGATGGTTTCCCTCGCCCTTGAGGTGGCGCGAAAACTGGTGTCGGACATGCCCATTTCCGCGCCGATGGTGGAGGCCGCCGTTCGCGAGGCGCTGACCCATGTGGAAAGCTCGGCCCAGGTCACCGTCCGCCTGCACCCGGCTGACTTGGAATTATTGCAAACGGCCGGTTCTCCTTTGCTGGGTTCGGCCCAGGCTCCGAATGATTTTCGCTTTCTCAGTTCGGTCGAAGTCAGCCGCGGCGGCTGCCTGGTCGAGACCCGTTTCGGAACGGT
>Ga0326728_10015551_pt1 | contig 15794 bp, 15 predicted proteins | sample MB3enrmetagenome_FD_207602 | JGI IMG/M metagenome (GOLD analysis project Ga0326728, IMG submission 207602) | Lab enriched peat soil microbial communities from McLean, Ithaca, NY, United States - MB31MN | ecosystem: Environmental > Terrestrial > Soil > Wetlands > Peat | place: USA: New York...
ATCGTGAGGAGCGTGTATGTCGAGACAACGGTGGATTTTCGTGACCTGGAACTTCGCGCACCTGAACAACCCATTTACGCGAATGACGGTGCGGCAGATTGTTGAAAACGCGGGCTACCAATGCCCGGAAGTCTGTTCCCCTGACGACTTGTTGGAGGTTGGCCAATGAACGACCCAATCGTTGAAGAAGTGCGGCGGCATCGCCTGGAGCACACCCGCAAGTTCGGCGGCGACCTGAAACTGATCTGCGAGGACTTGCACCGCATTCAGCGGAGTGCGGACTACCAGGTCGTCCGCCGGCCGCCAAAGCTGCTCGCGCCGAAGCGGGGGAGCGAGTGAGAGGGCTGGCTTCCGGGTCCGTTTCGATTGTACTCCTCACGCTCCGCGTGAGGTTCTGTCGGTCCCGCCTCACGCGGAGCGTGAGGAGTACGACAGTTGTTGCCTTGCCGGCGCATCAGCGGATGCCCACGGGAATGACGACGTCCACGGGGCCGCCCGCGGTGAGGCCCGCTAGGGCCGGCGGTAGCGGATCGCCGTGCTCCAGGCACGATTCGGCGATTCTGCGGGCCAGGCCTTGGGCGATCTCGACTGCCTCGACCATGCTGCGGCCCTCCGCGACCAGGCCTGGAACGTCCGGGCTCGTGGCCACGAAGCCTCCCTCCGCCAGGGGCTCGACGTGCAAGCGAATGACTGCCTCGTTCATTGTTTCTGCCCTTTCCCAATGGCCGATCGCTGATGCCTGGCGCCCCAGCGGCGGGCGACCATGCTTCGCACGGTGCCCGGCCCGCCACTAAACTCCTCCATCCGCCGGCCCCGAACCCGCCGACGCAGTCGGCGGGCTTTTTGCAAACTCCCCGCGCCCCCGATCCCTAATCCCTGCTTCCCTCGCCGCCTTGCGGCCCGGGGGGATGCTCCATGGCGTGGGTCTTGGCGATCACGGTCACGCCGCGGTCGGTGACGGAGAAGCCGCGGGCGCGGTCCTGGTCGGGGTTGTAGCCGATCTCCATGCCGGCGGGAATCTGCACCTCCTTGTCGATGATGGCGCGGCGGACCTTGGCGTGCCGCCCGACGTTCACCCCCTCGAAGAGGATCGAATCCTCGACCTGCGAGTAGCTGTTGATGCGGACGTTGGGACCGAGGATCGAGCGCTCCACCTGGCCGCCCGAGACGATCGTGCCCTGGCAGACGATGCTGTCCAGGGCCTGGCCGCGGCGGGCGGCCGGGCCCTTCTCGGCGAAGACGAATTTCGGCGGCGGCAGGTTCGGCTGGTGCGTGCGGATCGGCCAGCGCTGGTCGTAGAGATTCAACTGCGGGTCGACCGAGACCAGGTCCATGTTCGCCTCGTAGTAGGCGTCCAGCGTGCCCACGTCCCGCCAGTAGGCGTCCTTCTTGCGGTTCTCGTCCAGAAAGGGATAGGCGAAGACGCGGTGCGTGCGAATGACCGCCGGGATGACGTCGCGGCCGAAGTCGTGCTTGCTGGCGTGGCGGGTCGCGTCGAGGCAGAGCTGCTCGAAGAGAAAGCGGGCGTTGAAGACGTAGACGCCCATCGAGGCCAGCACGTGCTCGGCGTCGCCGGGGATGCTGCGGGGGCGCTCCGGCTTTTCCTCGAAGCCGATGATGCGGCTCTCCGTATCGACTTCCATCACGCCGAGCTGGCCGGCGGCGGCGGCGACCCCCACCCGCAACGCGCCGACCGTCACGTCGGCGTGCGTCTCGATGTGCCGTTCCATCAGCTTCATGTAGTCCATCTTGTAGATGTGGTCGCCGGCGAGGATGATCAGGTGGGCGGGGCGCTCCTTCTCGATGGTGTAGATGTTCTGGTAGACGGCGTCGGCGGTGCCCTGGTACCAGTGCTCGTCGATCCGCTGCTGCGGCGGGACGACGTCGATGAACTCGCCCAGCTCGCGGCAGAGGTAGCCCTGCCAGCCCAGGCTGATGTGGCGGTCCAGGCTCATCGCCTTGTATTGCGTGAGGATCAGGTTCTTGCGCAGGCCGCTGTTCAGGCAGTTCGAGAGGGTGAAATCGACGATGCGGTAGACGCCGCCGAAGGGGACGGCGGGCTTGGCGCGATCGCGCGTGAGGGGCTCCAGGCGGGAGCCCTTACCCCCGGCCAGGATTACGGCCAGGACGTCCTTCATCTCGACGGCCATGAGCGATCCGCCCCAACGCTTCGCCTGATCAACGCTTCGAGAACTGCGTGCCCCGCCGCGCCCCGCGCAGGCCGTACTTCTTGCGCTCTTTCATGCGGCTGTCGCGGGTCAAGAGGCCCGACTCCCGCAGCGCCGGCGCCAGCTCGTCGCTGAGCTTTTTCAGCGCCCGGGCGATGCCCAACTTGCAGGCGTCGGCCTGGCCGGTGATGCCGCCTCCGCTGACGCGGACGATCACGTCGAGCTGCTCGCGGCGGCCGGTCTGCACCAGCGGGGCCACGACGGCGTTGCGGTCCTTCAGGTTGCTGAAGTACGCGTCCAGCGGGCGGCTGTTGATGGTGATCGTCCCCTGGCCCGCGCGGAGCCGGATCCGCGCCACCGACGTCTTCCGCCGGCCGATGCCCAGAATGTCGCTCTTGCCTTTGCCTTCCGTCACTGTCGCTGCCATGGATAACCCTTGTCTACTTGATTCCGAGCTCTTTGGGCTCCGGCTGTTGGGCCTGGTGCGGATGCCGGTCGCCGGCGTAAATCTTCAGCTTCCGGATCATCTGGAAGGCGAGCTTATTCTTGGGCAGCATCCGGCGGACGGCCTCGTAGAGCACCTTCTCCGGCTTGCGCTTCTTCCGCGCCGCGGCCGTCTCGACGTGCAGCCCCGGATAGCCCGTGTACCACGTGTACTGCTTCTCTTCCCACTTGTTCGGGTCGCTGAAGATGATCTTCTCCACGTTGATCACCACGACGAAGTCGCCCGTGTCGATGTGCGGGGTGTACGTCGGGCGGTGTTTGCCCATGAGGATCATGGCGATGTCGCTGGCCAAGCGGCCCACAACCTTGTCCGTCGCGTCGACCAGCCACCACTTGGGCTCGATTTCGCCTGGCCGGGCCATGTACGTTTTTGTCATTACCATGATACGCGCTCTCGGCTCAGGTCCAACTCCGCTGGGGTACCATACTTGGAAACTCCTTAGTTTATCGGTTTGCCGCCCGGTAGACAAGCCGTCCCGCGGCGCCGCCAAGGGGGATTTTGCCCAGACGGCGACCGCCCGGGTCCTCTAACAGGGGGGGCGCTGGGGCCTGGGGTCGAACGTCTCGGGCATTGGAAGCCCGTAGGTTATGCTTCAGCATAACGAAAACAGGGCGTTATGCTGAAGCATCAGCTACGCTCCTTGTTCGACAACGGCGGGCAAGCCCGCCCGCTAAACGCTCCCGCCTGTCACCCGCCACTGGCCACTACCCACTACGAGGGGGTTTGCAATCGGCCGCCGCCGCCGCGATAATTTGACGTTTCCCCAAACACCTCAGCAGCCGGACGGTGCAGGATGATCATCGGAGTTCCTCAAGAGACGTTCCCGGGCGAACGGCGGGTGGCCCTGGTGCCCGCAATTGTCCCGGCCCTTATCAAGGCCGGGCTGGAGGTTCGCGTGCAATCGGGCGCCGGCCTTTCGGCCGGTTTCCCCGACGGACAATATGCCGATAAGGGCGCCAAGATCGTTCCCACCCGGGCGGAGGTTTTCGCGGCCGATGTCGTCTTGCAGGTCCGCGCGGCCGGGGCGAACCCCCAGGCCGGCAAGGCCGACTTGCCCGCGCTCCGCCAAGGGCAGGTCGTCGTCGCGCTCTGCGACCCGTTGAGTGAGCCGCAGGCGATCGAGGAGGTGGCCGCCCGCGGCGTCACGCTCTTCGCCCTGGAACTCTTGCCGCGGATCACGCGGGCCCAGGCCATGGACGTGCTCTCGTCGCAGGCAACCGTGGCCGGCTACCGGGCGGTGCTGCTGGCGGCCACGGCCCTGCCGAAACTCTTCCCGATGTTGATGACGGCCGCCGGCACGATCACGCCCGCCAAGGTCTTCGTGGTGGGGGCGGGGGTGGCCGGCTTGCAGGCCATTGCCACGGCCGGCCGGCTGGGGGCCGTCGTGTCGGCCTACGACGTGCGGCCGGCGGTGAAGGAACAGGTGCAGAGCCTGGGGGCGAAGTTCGTCGAGATGCCGCTGGAGGCCGCCGCCGCGGAGGGCAAGGGGGGCTACGCCCAGCAGATGGACGAGGAGTTCTATCGCAAGCAACGGGAGCTGATGACCCGGGTGGTGGCCCAGAGCGACGTGGTGATCACCACGGCGGCGGTGCCCGGCAAGAAAGCCCCGGTGCTGGTCACTGCGGCGATGGTCGAGGGCATGGCCGCCGGCTCGGTGCTGGTGGACCTGGCGGCCGAGCGGGGCGGCAACTGCGAGCTGACGAAGCCCGGGCAGACGATCGTTCACAAGAACGTAACGATCCTCGGGCCCGTGAACCTGCCGGCGGAGGTCCCCAACCACGCCAGCCAGCTTTACGCGAAAAACATCGCCACGTTTCTGCTGGCCTTGATCAAGGACGGCAAGCTGCAGATCGACCTGGAGGACCAGATCGTCCGCGAGACGCTGGTGGCGCGGGAGGGCCAAGTGGCCAGCGCCGCGGTGAAGGAGAAGGCTACCGGTCACGTGGCAAGCGCATGAACGTCCCGCTCGATCACCTCCGATAGCTCGTCGGAAGCCTTGTCGAGATCATAGTCCATCTGGAGCCCGAGCCAAAACCGAGGCGACGTGCCAAGGAACTTCGCCAGAGTGGATGGGATGGAGTTTCGGGACACCTCCTGGTAGTCGCCTCAGCGGCTTTGGAAAGCTTCAGCGGCGCGCTTCAAGGCCTCGTCTTCTAGAGTGGGCGGTTGGGCTGGCAGGCGTTGCGGCGCACAACAGTCAACGGGCGGCGGCCCAATCCAATAAAATTCTCCCCCCTCGCCCGTGGCCACCGACTGCTCCTGCACCTCCCGCAAAAAATCGTCGGTGAGGCAAGCGGGTACCGGCGCCGCTACGCTCGGCCCTTCAGGTGGAAGTGAGAGGCCGCCGGTCGAAATGAACCCCCCACCGCGTGCGCCGGGCCACCTCGCGCGCACGTACATCAAGGCCCAGAGAAAGTCGTCCTCCGCTTCCCGCATCCTGTCGTACGAGGAAACCCATCCTTCCATGCCGGCACTATCGCAGGCGGTGGATTCGCCGAAAAGGTCCCAGGCGGCGCGGGCCTGCGCACCATACCCGTAACGCAGGCCGTTGGATGCTACTCCGGCGCCAGTCGGTGGCCGGCGTCGCCGCGAATTGCCGGGGGAAGTATCCGACTGTTTCCGCCCACCGCTCGTGAATTTTACCGGTTGGGAAACGAGCATGCGCTGGGCGGCGTCGGCCGTTGGCAGCGCGGCCAGTGCTGTATAATCGCCCTTCTTCGAGAGATCGAAAAGCTCTCCCAGGGCGGCAATCCCGCCGATCCCCTCGCCGGCGCGCATGTAGTTGCAGTCGAATGTCCAGGCACGCTCCGGGGACGGATCGGGCGAGTAAGTATGGCGCGCCACGGCCCCGTCAGGGTCACGTAGGATAATGTCGACGGTGGAGGGGTAAACGCCGGCGCGGTGGGGGCTCGTGTCCTCGTGGTCGGGCGTTGAGTACGGCGGGCCCAGGTACATCAGGGAAACGACCAGCCTCGGATCGTCCGGGCCGCTCGACCCCGCCGCGGCGGCCAACTCCCAGAATCCGTACCGGCGTCCGGCGCACCCGAGAAGGTCGGACCAGCCGTTGTCGCCCACGGCGCCCGTCACCGATTTCGTAGCCCGAGGGGGCGCCTCCACTGAGGACCGACCTTCGGCGCGATGCAGCCCGGCCGGGTCGGGAATCTCCAAGATGACCGGCCGGGCGACCACGCGGCGCCTAGCGCTAAAGCTCAGAAACGCGCTTGCGAGCACCGTGTACCTGCCGGGCGCCCGGACGCAGAAATGGGTGCCGATCGGTGCCGCCTCGCTCCACGCACACCCCGGCGACAAGACCGCGCCACCGAGGCCACTGCCCCCAAACGCCATGGGCATACAATAGTATTCCAATCCCTTTGCGGTCATCTGTACCAGTTCGCCGCTTTCGTCCCGGACGAGAACCTCCGGCCAGGCAGCATAGCCGAACGGCCCGCCTCCGATCCAACTGAACGTGCATGGCTTCGCACTGACATTCTTAAGCGACAGCACCAGAATCGCGTCCGAAGTTGGTTTCCATTTGACAAGCCGGGCCTCGAGCAGGAGGCCGTCCCGCGGCCGGCCGGATCGCTCGACAAGGCTGTCCCACTGTTTGCTCCGCTCGTGATACCATCCGCGCACCTTCTTGCTGTCCGCGATGGTCTCTCGATCCAAAATCTCGCCCCGCCTCCGCGCTTCGTCGGCGTCTTCTTCCCGCGGTGGTACGGATGGTGCGAAATGCCGGGTCGAGATCGCAGGCCATGCGATTCCTCCTATTCCGTCGATGTCCGGGAGAAGGGGCCCACCTCTGGCCGTAGCGCACGCGAGAGCGCCCACGGCCGCCGCCAACAGCAGCACGGAATGAGCTTTCTTGCTCATGTGCGCCCCCAATCCACTGGCGTGCGCTCGCGATTGAGCGTCAGGACGTCGGCCACGGGAAATGGAGCCACGCAACGGGTCCGGCCTTCGCGGCCAAAGAATTCGACCTCGACACCGTCCGGCGGAAGCAGTTCCACGACCGTTCCCACGTCGCCGACCGCCGCGTCTGCGCCCTCCGGGCACCGGAGCACAGCCACCAGGTCCAGCAATTTGGGTTGCCGAGTCGCGCTCATCCGGCTGCCTCCCCCGTCACTGCTTCAGCAGCTTCACCATCTCGGTGAGCGTTTTCTTGGCGTCGCCGAAGACCATCATCGTCTTCTTGTCGTAGAACAGCTCGTTCTCGATGCCGGCAAAGCCGGGGTTCATGCTGCGCTTCAGCACGAATACGGTCTTGGCCCGGTCGGCGTCGATGATGGGCATGCCGTAAATGGGGCTCGACTTGTCGTGCCGCGCCGCGGGATTGACGACGTCATTGGCGCCCACGATCAGCGCCACGTCGACTTCCGGCATTTCGGGATTGATCGCGTCCATCTCGACCAAACGGTCGTAGGGGATCTGGGCCTCGGCCAAGAGGACGTTCATGTGGCCGGGCATGCGTCCGGCCACGGGGTGGATGGCGAATTTCACCTCCACGCCGCGCTTGGTCAGCTCGTCGAACAGCTCGTAAACCCGGTGCTGGGCCTGGGCCACCGCCATGCCGTAGCCGGGGACGATGACCACGCTGCGGGCGGCGTCCATGATCTGCACGGCATCCTCGGGGGTGGCGCTCTGGACCGTCCGCTGCTCCGTGGCCCCAGCGGCGGCTTGCACCTGGCCGAAAGCCCCGAACAGGACGTTGGCAAAGGAGCGGTTCATGGCCCGGCACATGATGATCGAGAGGATCAGTCCCGACGAGCCGTCCAGGGCCCCGGCGGCGATCAAGAGCCTGTTGTTCAGCACGAACCCCATGGCCACAGCCGACAGTCCGGCGTAAGCATTCAACAGGGCGATCACCGTCGGCATGTCGGCGCCGCCGATGGGAATGATCAGCAACACGCCGAAGCCCAGCGAAAGCAGGACGACCAGCGGGAAGAGCAGCCACTGCTGCGGCGAAAGCACCAGCCACACGGCGGCCGCAATGGCCACGGCCAGCAGCGAAAGGTTGACGAGGTTCTGGTGGCGGAAGGTGATCGGCCGGCCGGGGATCCACTCTTGCAGCTTGCCGGCCGCCATGAGACTGCCGGTGAACGTGAGGAATCCGAGGATCACCTCGGCCATCAGGGCGCCGGTGCTGAAACGGGTGATATGCTCGGGGTGGACGCGGAGCCATAGGTAGTATTCCGCGGCCCCCACCAGGCCCGCAGCCAGGCCGCCAAACGCGTGCGACAGGGCGGTCCGCTGCGGGACGGCTGTCAGCGGCACCCACGACAGCGGTATGCCGACCGCGACGCCCACCACGATCGCCCCGGCAATCCAATCGAAGTGCAGGCCGGGGTGCAGGAGCGTGCCGCCGATCGCCGCCAGCATGGCCACCACGCCGGAGACGATCCCCCGCCGCGCGGTGCGCGGATCGCTCATCCACTTCAGCGAAAGGATAAACAGGGCGGTGGAAAACAGGTAGATCAGTTGCGTGCCGGTGTCCTGGCTCATGACTTGGCGGGCTCCCGCTTCTTGAACATTTTCAGCATCCGGTCGGTAATCAGGAAGCCGCTGACGATGTTCGTCATCGAAGCGGCCAGTGCCACGGCGCCGAGCATCGTGCTGACCGTGGTCTCCTGCCTGCCGGCCAGAAGGATCGAGCCCACCACCGCGATCGCCGAGATGGCGTTTGTCAGCGACATCAGCGGCGTGTGCAGCAGCCGCGAGACGTTGCGGATCACCTCCAGCCCGATAAAGGTGGCCAGCATTAACACGAATAACGAGGTCACGAACTCGGCCGACGTCGCACCGGAACTCTCCGGCTCGGCGGGCGCGCTGGGCGCGGGTTTAGCGGGCGACCATGCTGCATGGTGCCCTGCCCGCCGCTGAGGATCAAGGTCGTTGACGAGCGTGTGGTCCTGGCGGGAAGACCGCTCCACCTCGTCCGCTGTCGGCGGCTGGGCGGGAGCGGACTTTCCCACCGCCGTGATCAGGAACACCCCGAGCGTCAGGAACAGCATTAGGACTACGAAGGGCCGGGCCCTCCGCAGTCGCGTGGGAAACCGATCTGGCATGGCAGGCTCCGCAGGGACGGCGTTAACCAAGCTTCGCTATTCTACGTTACTTGGCAATGGACGCGGTTTCTCGGCCGGTCCATCGTAACGACTTCCCCCCGAACGTCAATTGGTTTGCAGCGGCTTGCGGCTTAGCGTGCAAGCTACCATGCCCGTCCCGCCGTTGAAGAATCCGGCCACGGGGGGATATCGAGTGTGGGGCGGGGGATGGGTGGCAGTAAGGGGGGGGCGGTGGTTTCGGCGGCAGGGTGCCCGGCACGCCTCGGCGAGGCCGCCGGCGGGCGGCTTGCCCGATCTTGGATAGCCGGCAGCCCGGCAAATATTCGATCGCGAAGCTGCCGCAGCCGCTGGGCCTTCGGGCGGAGCCCTGGGACGAGGCGGGGCTCGTCGAAGTATTCCGGAGCGACGAACAATTGCGCCGGGTGCGCGAGCCCGTGCGCCCGCGCCAGCCTCCCCAACAGCCAGCGTTGGGACCAGGAGAGCCGATGGGCCCGGCAGAGGCTGCGAAACAACCGCCGCGGGCTGTTCGAGCCCCCGCGCCGCCTGCGGAGCGCCGACACCTGCAGGATCGCCCACAGGCCCGCCAGCAGGGCCGCGACAAGGACGAATCCCAGCAGGACTCCCTGTTGCTGGCCGGCGGGGGTTCGCCCGTGGACGGCATCGGCCAGGAGAGGTGACCAGGCAAGCGCGTTCATGGGAGGCTCCGTTGGGCGGCCTCGCGGACGGCCTCGCACGAGTCGGCCAAGGCCCGCTGCAGGGCTGCGAGGCTGGCCGGCGAGTCGACCAGTCCCAGGACCGAGGCCGCCTCGGCGCGGACCATGTGGTCCTCGTCTTCCAGCAGTTGGATGACGACCGGCTCCAGGGCTGCGACGGCCTCGATGGCGCGGGCGATGGCCAGGCCGCGGAGCCGCCGCGTCCGCAACGGCGACTTGAGCTCGTTTCTGAGCAGGGGGACGGTGTGCGGATCGATCCGCTTGACCAACAGCCCGGTGCTCCGCCGCACCTCGTCGTCGAGCATCTCGAAGGTGACCAGATACCGTTTGAAGCTGAACTCCGCCAGGGCCTCGCGGGCGGCGCGGCGGACGACGTCGTAGGGGCTTTCGACGAGTTCCAGCAGGACGGCCAGGGTGCCGGGGATGCCGCGGCCGCGGAGCTGCGGCACGAGATTGGCCTGCACCTGCGGATCGGGGTCCCGCAGCGCGCGCATGGCCAGCGCGTTGACTTCGCTGCCGTGGAATTCGGCCAGGGCGCGGGCCGCCTCGCGCCGCCCTCCCGGCTTGCCGCACGCCAGCAGGTGCTCGACGGTGAGCATCGTTTGTTGCCGCGGCACGCCACTGGCCATGAGCAGGCGGACGACGGCGTGCTGGTCGGCGTCGTCCAGTTGATCGAGGAGTTTGGCCTGGCCGCCGAGCCACGCGAACGACTCGATCCGCTTGAGATTCCCCGCCACGGCCGCGGACGGCTCGCGCCCGACCTTCCGCAGCAGATAGTGGACGAACCTGGCGTCGCTCCGCCGGGCCAGGACCGACAACGCGGCCGCCGGCGCACGCGGATCCTCCAAAAAGCTCAACAGCAGGCGGATCACGCCGCGTTGCGGGCTCCTGGCGAGCGTGTCCAACAACACCGGGCAGGCGGCGTGGTGCGGGCTCTGCAGGACCTGCTTCAGCGTGGCATTGTCGCGCCCCACCAAGAGCAGGAACGCCTCGACCACTTCCCGGCGCTTGTGCTGGCCGAATTGCTGCACCCACTCCTCGAGGCTGCTGACCACGTAACGGCGGGTCTGCTGCGGGTCGCGCCGCTGACCGGGGGTGCGGGCCGCGGCCAACTCGTCGTGCAGGGCCTCGACGATCTCCAACACGGTCTTGGACGCGAGGTCGGCCGCCGGGCGCGGGGCGGCCGTCAGCGACGCGAGCAGCGTCGGAATCAAGTCGTACTCGCGAAACGAAACCGCCAGCGAGCAGGCGGCCGCACACCGCCGGGCGTCGCTCCCCTGGATCGCGTCACGCAGCGCGCCGGTCAGCCGGCCCTCGTGCTGCTGGACGATGGCCTTCCACTCGGGCTTCAATTGGGACATGCGGTCGAGGATCTCGCGGCCGCCGGCCGGCGGCCGGCGGCTGAGCAAGGCCACCAGCGCACCTTCCTGGATCGTCGGGCTGGCGTGGTCCAGGGCGGTGATCAGCACCGGCACGGCCGCCTCGTTGTCCGTGCGGGAAAGCCACTCGAAGGTCGTCGCCAAGCCCTCGCCCACCGTTGCGCTCCCACGTCCGACAGCATACCTTAGTCTCCATCGGCCGCCCGGCCGGCGGTCCTCCAGAGACCTTGGGGAATTTGTCGAACAGGCGGACTGGGTAAAGATTGTGGCGCAGGCGTCCCGCCTGCCCGGGACAGCGCAGCAGGTAGGTTATGCTTTAGCATAACAAGCGATGGCCCTTATGCGGCGTCATGCTGAAACATAATCTACTTCAGCAGTCTCCAGCCGTCCGCGGTCGCCTCCAAGCCCGTGAAGCCCTTGTGGCGGTCATAGACGCGATCCATCTCTTCCAGGCTGTCGAAGTAACCCACGAGGAACGCCGCGCTAAAGGACTGGCCGGCGTGAATGGGCCGCCCGCCGAACTCCTCGATCATGCACACGTAGCCGCGCTGGTGGCACCAGGCTTCGCAGACTACCGACGGCTCCAGGGTCATGCCGGCCAGCCAGGGGCCGTCCTTCTGCGTGGCCGGATCGCGCAGCCGGTAGCCGCGCATGAAGCGCGCCGGCGGCGGGTCGCGGTCCCGGCGGTAGTCGAAGCGGGCGTCGGGCGGAAAGTCGGCCAGGAATTCCTTGGCCGGGATGCGGCCGTGATAGCTCAGGTAAATCTCGCTGAAGGTATCGCCCCGCACGTGCCGCACGTGGCCCGGCATGTCCAACCGCAGGAACATGGCCTCGCTGGAGTTGACCGCCTCGATGCGGTCCATCGAGAGGAAATACCGCTTGCCCGCGGGAAAAACCAGGAGTTGCGTCCAGACCGATCCGGCCTGCTTGCCCGGGGCCGCCGTGCGGTAGGTGAATTGCTGCCGCACGGCCACGAAGTCCTTGCCGCGGATGACCGACGGCTGCAACTGCCCGGCCTTGGTGCAGATCTGCGGTCCTTCGATGCTGCGCTTGGGCCGCGCGCCGTGGTAGAGCCGGTACGGTCCGTCGTTGCGGTAGATCAGCTCGGGGTCCAGGCGGTCGCGGTAGGCGGCGTCGCTGCCCGGCTCCATGATCCAGTCGACGATGTCCAGGCCGAAGCCCGGATCGCGGAAGCCGGTTTTCTTGTCCAGCAGCGATTGCGCGGCCACGCCTGTGACGTAGGCCTGCTTGCGGACGGCCGCCGCCAACTGCGGCGTTTCGATGCGGATGAGGTTTGCATCCTCCGAAACCCGGCAGGCCGCCGGGGCGCCCGTGACCGGGGGTTGTGCGGTGTCGGCCGCCAGGCTGCCCCGGGCCGCGCAGCCGATCGCGCCCGCCGCCAGGCAAACGATCATGAGTCCTCGCCGCGATGTCATGCGTTCCCTCCTTCTCTTTTGCCGCAACCGCCGTCAGTATCCCGCGCCGCGTGGGGCGAGACAACTCCCCGCGGCACGCGGCGCGAGTAATTTACCGCTTGCGAAGCCGCAAGCGGCTATCGCCAGCCGTTGCCCGGAATGATAGCATAGGAGAAGCCAGGCATCCAGTGCCGGCGACTGTCAGGAGGCTTTCCCATGTCCACAGCGGCGACCCCCATCGCCGGCGTTCGCGGCTGCTGCCACGTGTACCACGCCCTGGACATCGGCTTCTCGGTCGATCTGAAACGTTGTGCGGCATTGCTCCGCGAAGCCCGCGAAGTGGACGGATTCCAGCATCACGCCCGCACGCCGGCGTCGGTCGATCTGCAACCCTTACCCGTTCTCATCAGCCAGAGCATGGAGCCGATCCGGGGGCGGACCTTCCTGGCCGAAGACCGGGCCACGCTCACGATCTACGATTTCGGCGCGGTATCCGTGCAGTACCGCATTCCCTTCGAGGGGACGCTCGAACAGCTTGCCGAGTTGAGCAGCGAATTGTACGACGAGAAGCGGCTGGCCGCCGACGCCCGCCGCCGGGCCGAAGCCCTGCTCGGGGCCGTCGCCCCGGCGGTCAATCGCCCCATGGTCCGCCGGCAGGTCGAGGACTACGTCGTCTTCGTCATCCCGGACTTGGTCCGGGACCCCCGCGGCGTCGACCAATTCCTGGCGGAGAACGAGCACCTGCTGGCCCAGGTCCTCAGCAGCAACACCAAGCAGCTTTCCGCCCAGCAGCGGCGGGAAGAGCTGTCCGGGCGGATCGCCTATTATGCCTGGAACGCGGCATTGGTCTGCGGCAGCAATATGGAGGACGTGCTCACGGTGCTGGAGTTGGCCAACGTGCAGTTGCGCGAGCTGCACTGCCTGGACGACCAGCTCGACGGCAGTCTGCAGGAATCCTACGAAGTCCGCGCCAAGGTGGGCCGGCTGCGGGCGGGCATGAGGCGGATCCGCGAGCTGATGCTCGACGGCCAGGCGTTCAGCGAAGCGGTCACCAACGCTTTCAAGCCCTTCCCCGACGCTTTCCTGGCCCGCGTGTACGCCTTGGCCGCCCGCTCTCTCGGGTTGAACGCCTTCAACCAGAGCGTCAAGGACAAGCTGAACCTGCTCAACACGCTCTACACGACGCTGTCCGACGAGGCCGACCACGAGCGCTCGGTCCGCCTGGAATGGATCGTGATCATCCTGATCCTGATCGAGATCATCCTGGGGGTGCTGCCGCTGCTGCCACGGTGGTAGCGGGCGGCCCCGGACCTCCTTACCGCTTTTTCTTGCGGCGCGGGGGAACCAGCGGGACGGTAATCCTCTCGTAGAGCGCGAACAGGAACTCCACGCGCTGCCGGTCCGAGGTAAACGGCTGCCGGCGGTAGCAGCGATCCACCGCGCGGTCCAGCGCCTTATGGGCCTTGGACAGCGTAAGGGGCATGCTCTCGCGATCATAAAGGTCGGCCAAACAGACGGCCTGCCCTCCCTTCTTCGCGGCGGGCAGGAATCCCCCTCGTCCAACTCCCAGCTCCACGCGGAGGTCCAAGATCCGTTGCGCCGCTTCCTCGACGCGGCTGCGCTGCGCTGCGGTTGGTTTACCTGGCCAGGGATAGTTGTTATACACGATCCGGTTCGAGTAGCGAAGGTCGACCTCGAGGCGTCCGGCAACCTGCCGCACCCAGGCCGTGTGCATCGCCGAGGAAAGAACGCCGAAGTGATAGAGGCCGGCGCCGGGTACCAGCAGCACGAGGTTACTGGCAATGACGCTCGGGCGCATGAATCCAATGGGGATGTAACGGCGGCGCTCGCTGGAGACTGACGGAATGAGCAGATAGCGGCAGTCCGGCTGACGGATTTCGCCGAAACAGGCGGGGGCACCGGCCAGCTCCTTGGTGGTCTGCCGTTTGCTAGTCCTCCGGTGCATGGCGACCGCATGGATGCGGGCCATCACGGCAGGCATCCTGCGGAACTCCGACGGATTCGCGCCGTCCAGCCAGAGACACCACCGTTGCGTGCCGTTGAGGAACTCCTTGGCGCCCACGAAAGGCCGCAGGTACCTTGCCGCCTCCGGCTGCTCGCGGAGGAACTCCTCGCGCCCCGCCCCAGTCATCAGCAAATGCCCACCGTCATTCGGCATGCTACCGAAGACAATCTCCGGCACGGGGCAGAGAGGCTTGCCCCGGGCCGCCAACACGATATCGGGGCCTCCCACGAGGTACGGGTTGATATTGGCCACCTCGGCCACCGCGGCAACCACCTCGCCGCCCGCTGACTCGTCCGGCTCGCCGCGGCGGGCGGACAGAGCCGCCTCGTACTCATACAGCCGCTTGCGCGCGCGGTCGGAGGCACCGAAGCCGACGATGACCACGTGTACGTGGGCCTTGCCCTTGGCCTCGCTTTCCCAGAGGAACGCGCGGTGAGCAAAATGAATCTTCACTCCCTGCTGGAACAGTGCATGCCAGAGCACGCCGACCTGCTCGCCCTGGGTAATGCTGTTGGTGGAGACGAACGCAACCCGGGCGCGCGTCCCCCGGACATACGAGGCGGCCATCACGTACCAAGCCGCGACATAGTCCAGCAGGCCGTAGCCCTTGATATGGCCGCACACCGTAGCCATATCCGCGCGTTGCTCCGCGTCCATGAATTGCTTGCCCACAAACGGCGGATTGCCCAAGACGTAGCTGCACTGCTCGGGCGGCAGGACCTCCTTCCAGTCCAGCCGCAGTGCGTTGCCGCAGACGATGGTCGGGCTCTTCCGCAGCGGCAGCCGCACGAAATACTGGCCGAAGACTTCCGAAAGCCGCACGTTCATCTGGTGGTCCGTCAGCCACATCGCCACTTCCGCGATGCGGGCGGGCCACTCGCTCAGCTCGATGCCGTAGAACGTGTCCACGTCCACCAACGACAGGGTCGGGATGTCCAAATGCCGCTGCCTGCCGTTGAGGGCTTTCAGGACCTCGATCTCCAGCAGGCGCAGCTCGCGATAGGTGATCACCAGGAAGTTGCCGCACCCGCAGGCCGGGTCGAGGAATCGCAGTTGCGAGAGCCTGTGGTGAAACTGCTTGAGCTGCCGCTTATCGCCCTTGACCCGCTGGAACTCCTCCCGCAGATCGTCGAGGAACAACGACCGCACCACCTTGAGGATGTCCCGCTCGCTGGTGTAGTGACCGCCGGTCTGGCGGCGGTCGCACGGTTTCATGATGCCTTGAAACAGCGAGCCGAATATGGCCGGCGATATCTGCGACCAATCGAACCGCGTGCAAGCCAGCAGGCTGTTGCGCATGTCGCGGTTGAAGTCGGCGAAACCCAGCGTCTCCGCGAACAACTCGCCGTTGACGTACGGAAAGGCCGCCAGGGTCTCGTCAAGGTTCTTCTGTCGCCTCTCGGGCAGCGTGTTGAGCACGTCGAACAGCCGGGCAAGCTGGGGCCCCAGGTCCGACCCGTCGGCCTTCGTCCGGTCTTCGATGTACAGCCGGAACGCTTCGCGCTCGAAAATGCCGGTACATTGGG
>Ga0326728_10015553_pt1 | contig 15791 bp, 12 predicted proteins | sample MB3enrmetagenome_FD_207602 | JGI IMG/M metagenome (GOLD analysis project Ga0326728, IMG submission 207602) | Lab enriched peat soil microbial communities from McLean, Ithaca, NY, United States - MB31MN | ecosystem: Environmental > Terrestrial > Soil > Wetlands > Peat | place: USA: New York...
CGGCGACATGGGGCGCGACCAGATCGGCCTGGAAGTAGCCAAGGCCGAGGCCGTCGAGCGTCGCCCTCAGCCCCATCGTCATGGTGTTGAAGGTCGGCTGTCCTTCGACTTGGACATTGACCTCGCGCCCATCCTTCTCGAACTCCCATGGCAACAGGCCGCCGAACGTGGGCAGCCGCATGGCGACGCATCGATGGCGGGTGAGGTCGCGCGGGGTCCGAGGCGGAGGATAGCGCTCGAAATAGACGGGCGCGCCGACGATCGCCATGCGCAAGTCGGGGCCGATGCGCAGCGCGACCATGTCTTTCTCGACGCGCTCGCCGATCCGCACGCCGGCGTCGAAACGTTCGGCGACGATGTCGGCGAATGCGTTGTCGACGCAGAGCTCGATCGAGATCTCCGGATAGTCGCGCGCGAGCCGCGCAATCGCCGGATAAAGCACGCTGTTGGCGGCGTGCTCGCTCGCGGTGATGCGCACCGCGCCCGCCGGCGTCTCGCGCAGCCTGCTGATCGCCGCCAGCGCGTCGGCGACGCTTTCGAGATGCGGGGCGATCGCGCGCATCAGCCGCTCGCCCGCTTCGGTCGGCGCGACGCTGCGCGTCGTGCGTGCGAGCAGGCGCAAGCCGAGCCGCTCCTCTAGGCCGCGCAGCGTCTGGCTCAAGGCCGACTGCGACACGCCGAGCTGGGCCGCCGCGCGGGTGAAGCTGCGCGCGCGCGCGATGGCGAGGAAGGCGTTGAGGTCGTCGAGGTCGAGGCGCGGCATTGATTAGCCACGCTTATAGCGTATTGCGCGATTAAGCGCCCAGTCGAAATTCACTGTTTCGTCTACATCACGCCCCGAACCTTCGTCGCGGGCCTTCCCGCCTCGGCGCGCCAGGGAGGAATCGATGCAGAAGCGCAAACTCGGCAAGAGCGGCCTGGAGGTCTCGGCGATCGGCCTCGGCTGCATGGGGTTGAGCTTCGCTTACGGCCCCGCGGCCGACCGCGGCGAGGCGATCAAGCTCATCCGCGCCGCCTTCGACCGCGGCGTCACGTTCTTCGACACCGCCGAAGTCTACGGGCCGTTCGTCAACGAGGAGCTGGTCGGCGAGGCGCTCGCGCCCGTGCGCGAGAAGGTCGTCATCGCGACCAAGTTCGGCTTCCGCGACGGCGACGCGCGCCTGGGCCCGGACAGCCGCCCGGAGCGCATCCGCGCGGTCGCCGACGCGTCCCTCGAGCGTCTCAAGACCGACCGCATCGACCTCTTCTACCAGCACCGGGTCGACAAGAACGTGCCGATCGAAGAGGTGGCCGGCACGGTCAAGGAGCTCATCGCCGAAGGCAAGGTGAAGCATTTCGGCCTGTCGGAAGCGGGCGCGCAAACGATCCGCCGCGCCCACGCGGTGCAGCCGGTGACGGCGGCGCAGAGCGAGTACTCCCTGTGGTGGCGCGAGTCGGAGACCAAGATCTTCCCGACGCTCGAGGAGCTCGGCATAGGCTTCGTGCCGTTCAGCCCGCTCGGCCGCGGCTTCTTGACCGGCGCGATCGACGCCGACACGCAGTTCGCCGCCGGCGACGCGCGCAACGGCTATCCTCGCTTCGCGCCGGCGGCGCGCAAGGCTAACCAGACGCTGGTCGATCGGCTCGGCGAAATCGCGCGGCGGAAAGGCGCGACCAAGGCCCAGCTCGCGCTCGCCTGGATCATCGCCCAGAAGCCGTGGATCATTCCGATCCCCGGCGCGACCAAGCTTCATCGCCTGGAGGAGAACCTCGGCGGCGCCGACGTCGTCTTGACCGCCGACGACCTCGGCGAGATCGAGGCCGCGCTGACCAGCGTGACAGTCGAGGGCGCACGCTACCCCGAGGCGTCGCAGGGGATGGTCGACCGCTGACGGCGTCGGCGCGCGGCGGCGAAGGGGAGGCCGCCGCCGGCCGCCGGCCGGCAAAGGTTTATTCACCCGCCGGCGGCATGGTGGCGCGATCGCGCCCGACGCGGCGCAGGCGATTTCCTGACCGAGGGGCCGCATGACGATCGGCGGAGCTGAGCGCGGGACGCCGGACGCCGCTCCGGGCGGCTCGACCTGGCTCGAGCGCCGGCTCGGCCTCGTCTACGCCGCGCTGGTCGCGCTGACCACCGAGCCGATCGCCATCTGGCCGATCCCGCGCAGCTGGGACCTCGTCGACCACTGGGCGCGGCTTACGCTCTACCACATGGCGCCCGGCGATCCGCTCGCCGCGCTCTATGCGGTCAACTGGGCGGTCATTCCCAACCTCGCGCTCGACCTCGCCTATCTCGCGCTGTCGCCGGTCCTGTCGCCGGAGAGCGCGATCCGGCTCGCCTGGATCGCCTCGATCGCCCTGCCCGCCTGGGGCGCCTGGCGGCTCAACAAGGCGCTCAACGGCGCGCCGCAGCCGGCGCTGCTCCTCGTCCCGGCGATCTCCTACAACCTCGTCACCACGCTGGGGCTGATCAACTTCGCCCTCGGCATGGGGCTCGCGCTCCACGCCTTCGCCTGGTGGCTGACGATCGACCGGCGGCGAGCCTGGACGCGCCTCGTCCTCTTCAACGCCATCGCGGTCGCGACGTTCTTCTGTCATCTCGCCGCTTGGGCGGCGCTCGCCCTCGTCGTCGCGCTCTACGAAGCGACGGCGCCGGGGCGGACGACCTGGCCGGCCCGCGCCCGCCGCGGCCTGTGGGCCGCCGCGCACTTCGTCGCCGCGCTCGGGCTGTGGGCGATGGCGCCGCCGATCGAAAGCCGCTTCGGCGGCCCCGGCTCGAAACTCGCGGCGCTCGCCGCGCCGATGTTCGCCGACACGGCGACGGCGGGCGTGATCGCCACCTTCGCCCTGACGCTGCTCATCGTCATCGCACTGGTCGCCCGGCGCGCGGCGATCGTCCCGGCGATGCGGGGGACGCTGTGGGGTCTGGCGATCGTCGTCGCCGTCGCGCCGTCGGCGCTGGGGGCGGGCGACTTCCTCGACGCGCGGCTCGCCGTGCTGCTCGCCTATCTCGCGCTCGCCTCGCTCGCCGGGCCGCGCGGGGCGCGCGCGAAGCAAGCCCTCGCGGTTCTCGCCCTCGCCGTCGTCGCCGCTCGCTTCGCCGTCGCCGCGCCGCAATGGGCGCTCTACGACCGTCAGGCGGCCGAGCTCCGCGAGGCGATCCGCGCCGTCGCGCCCGGATCGCGCGTTCTCGTCGTCGCGCCGCCGCGCGCCGTCTGCCCTGCGAGCGACGCCGAGGCGTTCTATCGCGGCCTCGCCAATTTCGTCGTCGTCGACCGGCGGGCGATGGTCAGCACGCTGTTCGTCGGCCGCGGCATGCAGCCGGTCGCCGCGCGCGATCCGCGCTTCTCCGCGACGCCCTGGGCGCCGCCGCGCGCCGATGGGCTCGCGCGCGAGCTGCCCGATTGGCGCGAGCTTTATGACGCGCTGATCGCCCTGCATGTCGACTGCGCCTGGCGGCCCGACTTCCCCGGCCTCATTGAAATCGGCGGGACAGCGGAGGCGACGATCTACCGCCTGCGCTGAGGCGTCGGCCGCCGCCGAACCGTCTGACGTCGGGGAGCGAGCCGTGTGGGCGCCCGCTGGAATTCCGCGCGCCGCGCCGCCGGCCGGTCGGCCCGGCCGGCGCGGCCGGGAACTCGGGGAAAGTTCAAAGGCGAGGTCAGCCAAGAATGTGGCCGGCCGGCGCGAGTGTGGTAGCATGCTGTCTCACGCTTTCACGATCGTTTCGCGGCTATTCGCGGCGACGCATATCGGTGCGGGAATGGTCGGGACGACCTGCCGATGATCGCCCTCGTACGCATTGCGCTCTCGCGGCCTTACACGTTCGTGGTGCTGGCGCTGCTGATCTTGATCCTCGGCCCTCTGGCCGCGCTGCGCACGCCCACCGACATCTTTCCCGACATTCGCATTCCGGTGATCAGCGTCGTCTGGCAGTACACCGGCCTGCCGCCCGACGATATGTCGGGGCGCATCACCACGCCGTTCCAGCGCGCGCTGACGACCACCGTCAACGACATCGAGCACATCGAGGCCAATTCGTACAACGGCATCGGCATCATCAAGATCTTCTTTCAATCATACGCGGACATCCGCACCGCCAACGCCCAGGTCACCGCGATCGCGCAGACCCTGATCAAGGCGATGCCGCCCGGCGCGACGCCGCCGCTGATCCTCAACTACAGCGCCGCGACCGTGCCAATCCTTTTCGTCGCGCTGTCGGGCGAGGGCTTCACCGAGCAACGGCTCGCCGATATCGCCATCAATCAGATTCGCACGCCGCTGGTGACGGTGCCGGGGGCGGCCATCGCTTGGCCGTTCGGCGGCAAACTGCGCCAGGTCCAGATCGATCTCGACCCGGTCGCCTTGCAGGCTCGCGGCCTGTCCGGCCAGGACGTCGCTAATGCGCTCGCCGCGCAGAATCTGATGACGCCGATCGGCACCCAGAAGATCGGCCCGTTCGAGTACGCGCTCGAGCTCAACGATGCGCCGTCGCGGCTCGCCGATCTCGGCGACCTGCCGATCAAGACCGTCGACGGCGCCATGGTCTATGTGCGCGACGTCGCCCAGGTCCGCGACGGCAATGCGCCGCAGACCAATGTCGTTCACGTCAACGGCGACCGTTCCGTGCTGCTGCAAGTGTTGAAGAACGGGTCGGCGTCCACCTTGGCGATCATCGCCGGCGTCAAGCAGAAGCTGGCCGAGCTCGCCGACGCGCTGCCGGCGGGCCTGCAGGTCGGTCTACTCGGCGACCAGTCGCTGTTCGTGCGCGCGGCGATATCCGGCGTCGCGCGCGAGGGCGTCATCGCCGCGGCGCTCACCAGCCTGATGATCCTGTTGTTCCTCGGCAGCTGGCGCTCGACCCTCATCATCGCGACGTCGATCCCGCTCGCGGCGCTCGGCTCGATCATCGCGCTTTCGGCGATCGGCGAAACGCTCAACATCATGACGCTCGGCGGACTGGCGCTCGCCGTCGGCATCCTGGTCGACGATGCGACGGTGACGATCGAGAACATCAATTGGCATCTCGAGCACGGCAAGGCGGTCGAGACGGCGATCATGGACGGCGCGCGGCAGATCGTGACGCCCGCCTTTGTCTCGCTCTTGTGCATCTGCATCGTGTTCGTGCCGATGTTCTTCCTCGAGGGCGTGCCGCGCTATCTGTTCGTGCCGATGGCCGAGGCGGTGGTGTTCGCCATGGTCAGCTCCTTCTTCTTGTCGCGCACGCTGGTGCCGACCATGGCCAATCACCTGCTGCGCCCGCACGCGCCGCACGCCGACGATCGCGAACGCAAATCCTCGCGCAACCCGCTGGTCGTCCTCCAGCGCGGTTTCGAGGCCGGCTTCGACCGGATTCGCGGCTTCTATCGCGCCATTCTCGAGCTGGCGATGGAGCGGCGCGTAGCCTTCGCGGTTGGCTTTCTCGCCCTCGTCGGCGCCGCGTTTCTGCTGACGCCCTATCTCGGCCGCAACTTCTTTCCCTCGGTCGACAGCGGCCAGATTCTGATGCACGCGCGTCTGCGCGTCGGCACGCGGGTCGAGGAGAGCGCCAAACAGTTCTCGCGAATCGAGGCGGCGATCCGTTCGGTCATCCCGCCGGAGGAGCTGGACACGCTGGTCGACAACATCGGCATGCCGATCAGCGGCATCAATCTCTCTTACAACAACACCGGCGTGATCGGCTCGCAGGACGGCGACATTCAGATCAAGCTCGCCGAAAACCATCGACCGTCCGACGACTACGTCCGCGCATTGCGCGAAGAGCTTCCGCGTCGCTTTCCCGGCGCGACCTTCGCCTTTCTGCCGCCTGACATCGTCAGCCAGATTCTCAATTTCGGCGCGCCGGCGCCGATCGATGTTCAGATCGCCGGCGCGGACCTGGCGGCGACCTTCGATTACGCCAACCTGGTGCTGCGCCGGCTGCGCCACATCCCCGGCGTCGTCGACGCGCGCATCCAGCAGTCGCCCGCCCTTCCCGTTCTCGACATCGACGTCGATCGCACCCGCGCCCAATACCTCGGCCTGACCGAGCGCGACGTCACCAACAGTCTGGTGGTCAATTTCGCCGGCAGCGGCCAGGTCACGCCGACCTATTGGCTCGACCCCAACAGCGGCGTCTCCTATTCGATCGTCATGCAGACGCCGCAATACCGGCTCGATTCTCTGAGCGCCCTGCAAAGCGTCCCGGTGACCGCCGCGGGGGCGGCGAACCTGCCGATTCTCGGCGGCGTCGCCAACATCTCGCGCGCGGCCGGCGACGCGGTGGTCTCGCAGCACAACATTGTGCCGATCGTGCAGATCTACGCGGCGACGCAGGGGCGCGATCTCGGCGCGACAGCGGCCGACATCGCCGAAGTCATCGCGCAGACCCATGGCGAGGTTCCCAAGGGCAGCACGGTGCAGATGCTCGGGCAAGTGCAGACGATGAACACCGCCTTCTCCGGTCTCCTGCTCGGCGTCTTCGCCGCAATCGTCCTGATTTATCTGCTGATTGTCGTTAATTTTCAGTCCTGGGCCGATCCGCTGGTGATCATCTCGGCGCTTCCCGCCGGCCTCGCCGGCATCGTCTGCATGCTGTTCGTCAGCAAGACGACGCTCTCCGTCCCGGCGCTGACCGGCGCGATCATGTGCATGGGCGTAGCGACGGCGAACAGCGTGCTGGTCATCAGTTTCGCGCGCGAGCGCTACGCCGCGCTTGGCGATCCGGTCGCGGCGGCGATCGAGGCCGGCTTCATGCGCTTCCGGCCGGTGGTCATGACCGCCCTGGCGATGATGATCGGCATGGCGCCGCTGGCGCTCGGGCTCGGCGAGGGCGGCGAGCAGAACGCGCCGCTGGGGCGCGCGGTGATCGGCGGGCTGATGTTCGCCACCGTCGCGACGCTGGTTTTCGTCCCGGTCGTCTTCTCGCTTGCCCACAAGCGCGCGCTACGCGAAAATGCGGCGCCTTCGGAGATGGGCTGACATGGCCGTCGACCCTGGCCGCAGAAGCCTCGTGCGCAAGCTCCGCGTCGCGGCCGTCGCCGCTGCGGCGCTGGTCGCGCTGCTGGTCGTCACCGGGATCGGCGAGCGCGAGAGCGGCGGCGCAAGACTACGCGACTGGACCGAAGCGCAGGCGGTTCCGACGGTCGCGCTCGTCAGCCTCAACCCTCAGCCGGGCTTCGCCAGCCTCGACCTACCCGGACGGTTGGAGGCGGCCACGCAAGCGCCGATCTACGCGCGCGTCAGCGGCTACGTGAAGACCCGCAACGTCGACATCGGCGACGCCGTCAAGGCGGGCCAGACGCTCGCCGAGATCGAGGCGCCCGACCTCGACCAACAATTGCTGCAGGCGAAAGCCGACCTCGCCAGCGCCGAGGCCAGCGCCCGGCTTTCGCAAGTGACGCTGGAGCGGGGACGCAGTCTGTTGAATTCCGCCGCCGTCTCGCAACAGGACCTCGATCAGCGCGCCGCCGACCTCGGCGTCAAGCAGGCGGCGGTGCGCGCGGCTCAAGCCAACGTCGAGCGTCTGCAGGCGCTTGCAGGCTACGAGCGGCTCGCGGCGCCGTTCAACGGCGTCGTCACCGCGCGCAACACCGACGTCGGCGCCCTGATCAACGCCGGCTCGAGCGCCGCCGCGCCGATGTTCGTCGTGTCCGACCTGCGCAGGCTGCGCGTCTACATCAACGTGCCGCAAAACTACGCCCCCTCGATCCGCATCGGCGCGACGGCCGCGGTCAGCGCGCCCGAGTATCCCGGCCGCGCCTTCGCGGCGACAGTCGAGGCGTCCGCCCGCTCGGTCGACCCGGCGTCCGGCGCGACCCTGATGCAACTCGGCGTCGACAATGCGGACGGCGCGTTGATGCCGGGCGCTTACGCCAGCGTGCATTTCGAGCTCGCCGGCGCGCCCGGCGTCTTCCGGCTCCCGGTCGCCGCGCTCGTCTTCGATCGCCGCGGGCTGCGCGTCGCCACCGTCGACGCCCAGAACCACGTCGCGTTCAAGACCGTGACGATCGCGCGCGACCTCGGCGCCGAGATCGAAATCGGGTCGGGCCTGGCCGCCGGCGACCGGGTCATCGCTTCGCCCGCCGACGGACTCGCCGACGGCGACGAAGTGCGGGTCGTGGAGCCGCAACACAAGTCCTGACGGGGTTTGCGCCGCGAGGCTCCCGGCTTGTTCCGCCGCCGATTTGGCCAAATCGGCGATTCGGCTTATGTCGGGGCGCGAATTTGCGCGGCGAGGCCCTTCCCGCCGCGCCGGAGACCCCCCTTGATGAAGCTGCCGAGCGAGCTTGGCCCCATCCATTTCATCGGCGTCGGCGGCATCGGCATGTCGGGCATCGCCGAGGTGCTGATCAACCTCGGCTACAAGGTCCAGGGCTCGGACGCCGCCGACAACGCCAACGTCAAGCGGCTGCGCGACAAGGGGGCGACCGTGTTCGTCGGCCATGACGCGCGCCAGCTCGGCGACGCGGCGGTGGTCGTCGTTTCGACTGCGATCAAGCGCGAAAACCCCGAGCTGATGGCGGCGCGCGCGCGGCGCATCCCGGTGGTGCGGCGCGCCGAGATGCTCGCCGAGCTGATGCGGCTCAAGCGATGCGTCGCCGTCGCCGGCACCCACGGCAAGACCACCACCACCTCGCTGGTGGCGACCCTGCTCGACGCGGCGGGGTTCGACCCGACGGTGATCAACGGCGGCATCATCAACGCCTATGGCACGAACGCGCGGCTCGGCGGCGGCGAGTGGATGGTGGTCGAGGCCGACGAGAGCGACGGCACTTTTCTCAAGCTGCCCGCCGACTTCGCCATCGTCACCAACATCGATCCCGAGCACCTCGACCACTTCAAGACCTACGACGCGATCAAGGACGCCTTCCTCGCCTTCGTCGAGAACCTGCCGTTCTACGGCTTCGCGGTGATGTGCCTCGACCATCCGACGGTGCAGGAGTTGGTCGGCCGCATCGAGGACCGGCGCGTCGTCACCTACGGCGAGAATCCGCAGGCCGACGCGCGGCTGCTCGACGTCGAGCTCAACGGCGGCTCGACGCGCTTCTCCGTGCTGATCCGCGACCGCAAGTCGAGCGAGGCGACCTTCATCGACGATCTCGTCCTGCCGATGCCGGGCCGCCACAACGCGCTCAACGCGACGGCGGCGATCGCCGTCGCCCACGAGTTGAAGGCGCCGCCGGCGATCATCCGCAAGGCGCTCGCCTCGTTCGGCGGCGTCAAGCGCCGCTTCACCCGCACCGGCGAATGGAACGGCGCGACCATCATCGACGACTACGGCCACCACCCGGTCGAGATCGCCGCGGTGCTGCGCGCCGCGCGCTCGGCGGCCAAGGGCGAGGTGATCGCCGTGGTGCAGCCGCATCGCTTCACCCGCCTGCAGTCGCTGTTCGATTCCTTCGCGCTATGCTTCAACGACGCCGACACCGTCATCGTCGCCGACGTCTATCCCGCCGGCGAGACGCCGATCCCCGGCGTCGACAAGGAGGCGCTCGCCGCGGCGATCAACGCCCACGGGCATCGCCACGCCGTCGTGCTGCCCTCGCCCGACAAGCTCGCGGCCATCGTCAGCGGCCTCGCCAAGCCCGGCGACTACGTCGTCTGCCTCGGCGCCGGCAACGTCACGCAATGGGCCTACGCGCTGCCCGGCGAGCTTGCGGCGCTGGAGAAGACGGCATGACGCGCAAACAGGCGCTCGCGCTGCGGCATGTCGCGTTCGAGGACGTCGGCGTCTGGGCTCAGACGCTCGAGGCGGCGGGCTACGACCTCGCCTACGTCGAGGTCGGCCCGCGCCCGCTACCGCTCGAGCGTCTGCAGGCGTGCGACCTGTTGATCGCGCTCGGCGCGCCGATCGGCGTCTACGAGACCGAGGCCTATCCGTTTCTCGTCGAGGAGGTCGCAGCGATCGCGCGTCGGCTCGCGGCGCGCCGGCCGACGCTCGGCGTCTGCCTCGGCGCGCAGCTGATGGCGGCGGCGCTCGGCGCGCGGGTCGCGCCGGGGCCGGGCAAGGAGATCGGCTACGCGCCGGTCGAGCTTCTCCCGGCCGTGAAGCGTTCGCCGCTCGCGGCGATCGAGAGCTCGCCCGCGCTTCACTGGCACGGCGACGCTTTCGACCTGCCGAGCGGCGCCGAGCGGCTCGCCGCCACCGCGCGCTGCCCCAACCAGGCGTTTCGCCTCGGCGGCTGGGCGCTGGCGCTGCAGTTCCACGTCGAGGCCGACCCGGAGGCGATCGAGTCCTGGCTGATCGGGCACGCGGTCGAGCTCGGCAAGGCGGGGATCGACCCGCGGACGATTCGCGCAGACGCGCTGCGCTACGGCCCCGCCGTCGCCGCGGCGGGCCGGCGCGTCCTCGAAGCCTGGCTTGCGGAGCTGCCGTCATGAGCGACCGTCACGCTGCTCTCGTCCAACAATTGCGCGCGCTGGCGCCGGCTTTGCGCGGAAAGCTCGCCGCCGAAGTCGCGCTCGCGCCCTACACTTGGTTTCGCGTCGGCGGACCGGCCGAGGCGCTCTATTCGCCCGCCGACGAGGACGACCTCGCCTATCTCCTGCGAAGGCTGCCGCCCGACCTCCCCGTACTGACGATCGGCGTCGGCTCCAATCTGATCGTGCGCGACGGCGGCGTGCGCGGTCTAGTGATCCGGCTCGGCGGCAAGGGCTTCGGCGCGATCGAAACGACGCCGGACTGCCGCGTCGTCGCCGGCGCGGCGGCGCTCGACTCGCAGGTCGCGCGCGCCGCCGCCGAGGCGGGGATCGACGACTTCGTCTTTCTGCGCGGCGTGCCCGGCTCGATCGGCGGCGCGCTGCGGATGAACGCCGGCGCGTATGGCGGCGAGATCAGCGGTCTGCTCGTCGAGGCGCGCGGAGTCGACCGCAGCGGCGCGACGCGCGTGTTCTCGAACGCCGAGATGGGCTTTTCCTATCGCCATTGCGGCGCGCCCGCCGACGTGATCTTCACCCGCGCCGTTTTTCAGGGCCGGCCCGGCGCGCCGGAGGCGATCCGCGCCGAGATGGAGCGCATGATGCGGGAGCGCGAGGCCATCCAGCCGATCCACGACAAGACCGGCGGCTCGACCTTCAAGAACCCGCCCGGCGAGCAGGCGTGGCGGCTGATCGAAGCGGCGGGCTGCCGCGGCCTCAGCCGTGGCGGCGTCGAGGTCTCGACCCTGCACTGCAACTTCCTCATCAACCGCGGCGGCGCGACCGCCGCCGACATCGAAGCGCTCGGCGAGGAGGTGCGGCGCAGGGTGCGGGAGGCCTCCGGCGTCGAGCTGGAGTGGGAGATCAAGCGCGTCGGCGACCCGGGGTAGCGGCGCGCCGGTCGGTTCCGCGCGATGGTTTCGCGACATTGATGCCCGGAACGGAAGTGCTGTAGAAGGCGGGCGCGCCATGACGCGCCGCCGTTCGCGCGACGTCGCGGACGCTCTGGGGGGACCGCATGAGGCTAGCCGTCACCGGACTTCACGGGCAGATCGTCAGCGCGATGATCGAGCGCGCCCCGCGCGGGGTGGAGATCATCGCGCTCGGCCGGCCGCGGCTCGACCTGACCGTTCGCGAGGCGGTCCTGGCGACGCTGCGCGCAGCGCGCTGCGACGTCATCGTCAACGCGGCGGCCTATACCGCGGTCGACCAGGCCGAAAGCGAGCCGGACGTCGCGATGCGCGTCAACGGCGAGGGGGCGGGCTACGTCGCCGAGATCGCCGCCGAGCTGCGCGCGCCGCTCATCCATCTGTCGACCGACTACGTGTTCGACGGCGCGCTCGATCGCCCCTACCGCGAGGACGACGCGACCGCGCCGACCGGCGCTTACGGGCGCTCGAAGCTCGCCGGCGAGCGGCGGATCGCCGGCATCCATCCCAACCACGCGATCCTGCGGACGTCCTGGGTTTACAGCCCGTTTGGCGCGAACTTCGTCAAGACGATGCTTCGCCTGGGCGAAACGCGCGCCGAAGCGCGCGTCGTCGCCGACCAGCGCGGCAATCCCACCTACGCGCTCGACATCGCCGACGCGCTGTTCGCGATCGCCGAGCGGGTGCGCGTCGATCCATCGCCGACGTTGCGGGGGGTGTTCCACTTGACCGGCGGCGGCGAGGCGACCTGGGCCGAGTTCGCCGAGGCGATCTTCGCCGAGGCCGCCGCGCGCGGGCGCGCGCCGGTGTCGGTCAAGCCGATCGCGACGGCGGACTATCCGACGGCGGCGCGCCGGCCGGCGAACTCCCGGTTGGACAATGCCAAACTCGCCGCTACCTTCGGCGTGGCTCTGCCGCATTGGCGGGACTCGACGAAGCTATGCGTGGCGCGCCTGCTCGCGGCCTAGGGCGGGGCGGGGCCTGAGCGCGGCTCGTAAATCGGCGATGCGGCGAAGGCTGCGAGCGCGAGAATCTTCAATTCTCCGCGTCCGCGGGCGGCTATCCCTATTCGGCAGGCTCTCGAGGAGGAGCCGATGACGGACATATTCTTGGCCCGCGTGTTGGGGGACGCCTCGCCGGAAGAGAAGCGGCCCCAGTGGACGAACCATCCGACCTTCGCCGGCGTGCGCCTCTGCGAGCGCGTCGCCGCGCGCGACACCGACGGCGCGTTCAGGACGCTCATCGTCCGCCTCGCGCCCGGCGCGCGGATGGCGGCGCATCGCCACCGGAACCAGGTCGAGCAGCATTTCGTGCTCAGCGGCGACGGCGCGTTCACGCTGGACGGCGTCGAACGTTCCTACCGGGCGGGCGACCTGCAGGTCATCGCCAAGAACGCCGAGCATTCCGTTCGCGCCGGCGCGGGCGGCATGGTCATCCTCGCTTTGTTTTCGCCGGCGGGCGGCTAGAATGCCCGCATGTTCGAGTGTCGGCACTGGGTTGGCGCGGCGACGGAGGGCGTCTCCGGCCTCGCGCGCGCCGGACAGACCCCGTGGCATAGCCACGATCACGCGATTCTCGGCGTCGTCGACGGCGGCCGCCAGACGATCGCCCTGAGAGAGGGCGCGGTCGCGATCGGGCCAGGCACGGGGTTCGCGATCCCTCGCGGCCTCGCGCACCGCTGCGCCTACGCGCGCGACGCCCGGTACAGGATTCTCTGCATACACGCCGAGCGGCGTCTCGCCTTCGGCGTCTTTTCCTCGCCGGCCTGGACGGCGGCGTTCGACCGCGCGTTCGACGCGCTTCGCCGTGGCGCGGCGGTCGACATCGATCGGCTGATCGACGTAACCGCCGCGCTAACGGGCGACCCCGCGCTCCCGCGCGCGCGCCCTCCGGCTTGCGTCGAAGAGTCGCTGGCGGAGGTCAATTCCGATCTGGAGGAGAACAAGCGGCTGGCCGAGCTGGCGCGGCGGCGCGGCCTGTCGCCGTTCCATCTCCAGCGAACCTTCGCCCGCTACGTAGGCCTGACGCCGAGCCAGGCGCGCCTGTGCGCGCGCGTCCGCGCCAGCCGGCGCCATCTGGCGGAGGGGATGCGGCCGACCGAAGTCGCCTATCTGTGCGGCTTCGCCGACCAGAGCCACATGACGCGGACTTTCGAGCGTTTCATGGGCGTCGCGCCGAAGCGCCACCAGCGGCAGCTCGCCGAGACGTTGGCCGAGGCGGCGCCATATTCGCCCGGCCCTCGATCGGCGAAGACGGAGTCCGCGCCCCGGTAGAGCTTCTTGCGATCTCGCGGACTCGGCGCGCCCCCTCGTCTCGCCTCTCGGCAAGGGGAGGACGGGACTGGCGGCACCGAGGATCGGCCGTCGGCCGCGCTTCGTCCACCGGCGAGGGCGCGCCCGCCGCTTTTTCCGCCTTGCGCCGGAGGTTAAGGCGCCATTAACGCGACCCCATTAATTCTGTCTTAACGCGCGTCCGGCGTTCGCCGGCCGAGGAGGGGCGATGAAGCACGTTGCGGTGTTGATGGGCGGCTGGTCGGCGGAGCGGCCGGTGTCGCTCAATTCGGGACGCGGCTGCGCCGACGCGCTGGAGCGGCTGGGCTATCGCGTCACCCGCATCGACGTCGGCCGCGACATCGCCAGCCGGCTGGCGGCGCTGAGGCCCGACGTCGCCTTCAACGCCCTGCACGGGCCCGCCGGCGAGGACGGCGCGATTCAGGGCGCGCTGGAGATCCTGCGCATCCCCTACACCCATTCGGGCGTGCTCGCCTCGGCGCTGGCGATGCGCAAGGACCTCGCCAAGATCGTGCTGAAAGCGGCGGGCGTGCCGGTCGCCCACGGCCTCACCGTCGACCGGCGCGAGGCGGCGCGCCGCCATGCGCTCGAGCCGCCCTACGTGCTGAAGCCGCTCGCGCAGGGCTCGTCGTTCGGGGTGGTGATCGTCAAGAAGGACCGAACCCACCCTCCGCAGGAGGTCGGCCGCTCGGACTGGCCCTACGGCGACCTCCTGCTCGCCGAGCGCTTCGTCGACGGCAAGGAACTGACCTGCGCGGCGATGGGCGATCGGGCGCTCGGCGTGATCGAAATCCAGCCGGTGTCGGAGACCTTCTACGGCTATGACGCAAAATACGCCAAAGGGGGCTCGATCCATGTTTTGCCGGCGAAAATTAAACCGAAAATTTACCATGAAGTCCAAGAGTTGACCCTGCTGGCGCATCGCGCGCTCGGCTGTCGTGGCGTCAGCCGATCGGACTTTCGCTACGACGAAACGAAGGGGGAATCCGGGGAGCTGGTCTGCCTCGAGGTGAACACGCAGCCGGGCATGACGGAGACCTCTTTGGTGCCGGACATGGCCGCGCACGCCGGCATGTCGTTTGACGAGTTGGTCGAATGGATAGTGGAGGACGCTTCGTGCGATCGCTGAGCGGGACTTTCGGGATGCGGCCGGCGCCGCGGCCCAAGTTCGCGTTCGCGCCTCCCGCCGAGGCGCCGGTTCGCGTGCTGCTGCGCGGCGAGCGCGCCGCGCGCGACGCCTGGCGCTGGCTGCCGCCGCTCGATCGTCCGGCGCCTCCCGGCCTCGGGCTCGCCCTGGCGATCGCCGTCCTGCTCGGCGCGGCGGCGCTCGGCGCCGCGCTCGGCGGCCAGTACGAGGAATTCGTCGCCCGCGAAGGCTCGATCGGCGACATCGTCGCCCGCGCGCTCGGCTTCGGCGTCGACGTGGTGACCATCGCCGGCGAATCGCAGCTCACGGAGCGGGAGATCCTTTCCGTCGCCGGCGTCGGCCCGAAGACCTCGCTGCCGTTCTTCGACGCGGCCGAGGCGCGCGCCAAGCTCGAGGCGCTGCCGATCCTCAAGCAGGCGAGCGTGCGCAAGCTCTATCCCGACCGCATCGTCATCGACATCGTCGAACGCGCGCCCGCCGCGCTGTGGCAGCAGAACGGCGAGGTGCGCCTGATCGCCGCCGACGGGGCCGCGCTCGACGACATGCGCGACCAGCGCTTCGCCTCGCTTCCCTTCGTCGTCGGCGAGGGCGCCAACGAGCGGCTGAGCGAGTATCTCGCGCTGCTCGACGCGTCGGCCGAACTGAGGCCGAAGATCGTCGCCGGCGTGCTGGTGGGCGAGCGGCGCTGGAGCCTGAAGATGAGCTCGGGCGTCGAGGTCAAGCTGCCGGAAAACGATCCCCTCGCGGCGATGGCGACGCTGGTGGCGCTGCAGCGCCAGTCGCGCATTCTCGACCGCGACGTGCTGTCGATCGACTTGCGGGTTCCTGGCAAGGCGTTCGCCCGTTTGTCCGAGGAGGCGGCCGCCGCCCGCGCCGAAGCGCGCCCGAAGAAGGCCGCCTCGCCATGAGCGTCCGCCCGCTGACGCCGCGCATGCGGCAGATCCCCTCGCGCAAGAGCGCCGTGCTCGCCGCGCTCGACGTCGGCGCCTCGAAGGTCGTCAGCCTGATCGCGCGGCTGACGCCGATCGAGGCTTCCGAGACGCTGCC